>Ga0335078_10019145_pt1 | contig 10181 bp, 7 predicted proteins | sample Lox_Sample_32_FD_206711 | JGI IMG/M metagenome (GOLD analysis project Ga0335078, IMG submission 206711) | Soil microbial communities from Loxahatchee National Wildlife Refuge, Florida, United States - Lox_Sample_3.2 | ecosystem: Environmental > Terrestrial > Soil > Wetlands | place: USA: Florida...
GAGAAATGCGATGCCCTCGTCGGCCTCGGAGGGGGGACGACCCTCGACACCACGAAGGGCGCCTCTCTTATGGCTACTAACAAGGGCTCGGTCCTCGACTATGAAGGCGCCGAGCGCGTGCCCATGAGAGGCCTTCCAAAGGTCATGATCCCCACCACCGCGGGGAGCGGAAGCGAGGTGACGCGAGCCTTCGGGGTGACGGATGAGGCACACAAGACCAAGACAGCGGTCGTCACCTCCCATAATCTCGCGGATGTCGTGATTCTCGACCCCCTCCTTACCCGTTCCCTGCCGCCTGTCGTCACGGCTGAGACCGGTCTCGATGCCCTCGCCCATGCAGTGGAGGCCTATACCTCCCCTCACGCAACCCCTTTCTCTGATGTGCTCGCCCTCGAATCTATCCGGCTCGTGGGGAAGAGTCTCCTCGCCGCTTACTCCAGAGGGGATAACCTCGAGGCGCGCTTCGATATGCTCCTTGCCGCCTCTCTCGCGGGGCTCGCTTTCACGAGCGGCAGCCTGGGCGCACCTCATGCGCTCGCCTTCGTCCTCGAAGAGGAGTTCGGACTGCCCCACGCGAGGGCGGTAAGTCTGATGCTCCCCCTCATCATGGAGTACAACAGGATCGCCGCCTTATCCAGGTTCGCCTCGGTAGCGGCCGCGCTCGGGGAGGAAGTCGGCGGTCTCACGGTTGACGAGGCGGCGGGAAGGGCTCACGTTGCGGTCGAGCGGCTGCTCATTCACATGGGCGTCTCCCCTGCCCTCGACGATTATGGGATCTCCCGGAATGACGTGCCGAGGATGGCGGCGAAGGCCGCGAAGCAGGCGAGGCTCCTCAAGATGAACACCCGGACCATCTGCGAGAGCGACATAACCGCGGTCTTCATGCGGGGATTCCGGTAGAAGGGCGAACGAAGTCGGCCCGATCTGCCTTGATCGAAAGCAGCCATTTATCCAGGCCGGGGCGCAAAAATAGACGCTCGCGCGCCCGCTTCCTCCCTCTCTCCCTCCCGAAAGATTGACATCCCGGAATTCGTTATGCCATACTTGACATAATATAGTCTCGTTCTCGTCACGGCCGTCCCAAAAAAGGCGAACAAGGCCCACAAGGAACAGTAGAGGCAAAGGAATCGATGAAAAGCGCTGGAATGTTGATTGGGGGGAATTGGGTCGATGCAGAATCCGCCGAGACTTTTCCCGCCACCAATCCTGCCACCGAAGAAGAGGTGGCTCGTCTCTCGCAAGCTGGCGAGCCCGATGTGGACCGGGCCATAGAGGCGGCCCGCAGAGCCTTTCCTGAGTGGTCACGGAAGCCCCAAGCCCACCGCTCCGAATGCCTGGCCCGGCTTTCAGGGATCTTGAAGAAGCACGCCGGCGAGCTAGCCCGCCTCGAGAGCATGCACCGTGGCACCCCGATCAGGAAATCGCTCGTGGGCGTTCGGGCCGCGGCCGACAACCTCCTGGACACGTCTCGCGACGCCATAGCCTCAATGGAGGGGGCATTCGCCCCCTGGCCAAACAAGCCGTTCTATGTGCAGCGCAAAGCCCTGGGAGTCTGCGCCGTCATGGCGCCACGGAACGTCCCTTTCAGCATGGTCCTCAGGGGTCTCGCGACGGCCCTGGTCGTGGGCAACGCATGCATCGTCAAGTGCCCCGGCGCCGATTCCCTGTCGGCCATCAGGCTGGGGGAGATGCTGGAAGACCTCGACATCACCCCAGGGGCTCTAAATATCGTTACCGGCGCAGGGGACAAGCTGGAAAGGACGCTCGCGGCGCGCCGCGAGATAGACATCATCTCGTTCACCGGGACGCGCCAGACCGCCGCGGCAATCCATTCCTCCATACCCAGGTCCGACGTGCGCCTCGTCTTGCAGATCGAGGACGTTCCCTCCTTTGTCATCCTCGATGACGCCGATCTCGAGGCAGCCCTCGCATGGACGGTCTCCGGCCCATACGACAACAGCTTCATGTTCTGGGGCTCTCCCGGCAGATACTACGTTCACCGCGGGGTCTACGAGGAATTTACCCGCCGCTTTGTCTCCGCCGTCGAAGCTATGGTCGTCGGCGACCCTCTCGAGGAGATGACCGACATAGGACCGGTGGTCGACGCGGAGCACCGCAGCCACGTAAAGGACTTTATCGACGCCGAGACAAAAGGAGGGGCAAGACTCCTTCTTGGAGGGGGCAGGCCGTCAAACCCCCGTCTAAGCCGCGGCTACTTCGTGGAGCCCACCGTTTTCAGCAGCGAGGCATCCCAGATGAGGCATACAAGAGACGAAGTCTTCGGCCCTTTGGCCTGCTTCTGCCCCTTTTCTTCGGAAGAGGAGTTGAGGGGGCTTTCCGAAAACGAACACTTGGGAGTCAGTCTATCCGTCTGGACGAAAGATCCCGGTCGCGTCGTAGGCCTGCGCGACATGCTGCGCACCGATCTTGTGTGGGCGAACGGCTGCCTCCTGCCACCCCGTGGACAAAGGCCTCTCAGGCCTGAAAAGAGTAGGCCCGATAGAGAGAGCCGCGCCAGCAGTCTGGGATTGTCGTCACACAAAGGCGGGCCGGCTACGGCCCGTCGCGACCGCCTCTCGGGCGACCGGCCATGGCAAACCGGCGCACTTCTTGAACAGTACACAGCCCTTTCCGCCGTATCGAAGGACATGACCGCGGATCTGGTGACGCGCTTCCCCATCAACAACAACTGACGGCGAACCCGTCGGCGCTTCAGGGGTGCGAATCGGCCCACTCGTCACGGCGGTCCCCAATCGTTCGGCTCCTTCAACGAGCCTCGTCTTCCAAACGACCTGACCGGCTTATCTTTCGTCGTGGTGGCGGTAATAACCGTCTTGGGATTCTCCGGCTATGTAGCCGCCCAGGGCGCCTATTCCGGCGCCGATGGCAGCACCCGCGAACGGCCGGCCCCCCACGATAGCGCCGAGCAGGGCGCCCCCGCCTGCCCCTATTGCCGCGCCGCTCAGCGTCGTCTGCTGGGTCCTCGTCATATCGGCGCATGAGGCGAGGACAAGAATGAGCAATAATGCAACAACACCGATCGCCATACGGTTCATGATGATTCTCCTTCTTTTTCTCCTCAAGGTTTCAGAGGACGGCCGTCGATGCCTGTCTTGATGTTGGGCTTAACGATCAAAGTCCAGATCACGGCTATGACAGGCTTCTCCTTCTCATCAGGGTTCGTCTGGTAGTATTTGTCAATGAGGGCCACCATCTCGTTCATCGTCATCGGTTTCTTGGCTGACCCTTCGATGACTTTTGCCGAGAAGTTTTCCCTCTTGAGGTCTGGGTACTTGCCCATGAGGTAATGCTCGATGGAGACGACGTGCCATACCCCCCAGACAAAGGCCACCTTGCTGTCAGAACTCATCTTTGCCCAGAGGTCTCCGTCGAGAATGGGCATGCCGATGTCCTTCTCCAATTCCTTGTTCACCGCCTTCTCTCCGGAGGACTCGGCTGCACAAGCGAAGTGCGACAAGGAAGCGATCAGCACAAAAGGCAGGAAAGCGACGATACAGGCATAGACCACAAATGGCTTCTTCATAAGGATCCCCCTTCTATTCATCCATTTCGCCCATACGGGTTTGCGACCGGCAGATCGGAATCTCCCTCCTCTTGTGGGGAGTATCGCATTCCTTATCCTCCCACCGAAGGCGAGCCGCCTAAACCGCTGCGGCAAAAGAGCGGTGCGATGCGAACCTCTTTCGCACCTTCGGCTCTCTCTCAATATAAGAACTCGGTGGCACGCAGGCAATTGGGCCCTCCAACCGGAGTGTATGGTGCTCGTCCCGTTTCGGGCAGGCAGCCCCGGACGGCGGCGAGGGCTGACGGAGAATAGTGTTGCCCGAGATTGCTCCCCGGCATATAATTGGCCTACATGGGGTAGACTGCAGGATCCGAACTCACGGAGGAGGTGCCACGGTGAAGAGGTTCGCATTCTTTCTGACAATAGCATCCGTCGCAGTTCTTTTTGCTGTCTGTCCGGCGGCCCGCGCGGCAGGGACCATCAAGGTCGGCATCGTCGATACCTACACGGGGCCCCCGACGACCTACACAACCGACGTGCTCGACGGCTTCAGACTCGCCGTGGACAAGATGAACGCCAAGGGGGGTATCTTGGGCCGGAAGATCGAATATAGCGCCCGAGACGACAAGTTCAAGCCGGACATCGGCCTCGCCCTGGCAAAGGAGCTGGCTTGGAAGGAGGGGGTCGACGTCCTCGCGGGGACTATCAACAGCGCAACCGCGCTGGCGATTTCCGACCTTGCGTTGAAGGAGAAAATGCCCTTCTTCGTCACCTATTCGAAGACGGAAAAGATAGTCGGGGAAAAAGGGCACCGCTATGTCTTCAACATGAACGAGAATACCGACATGATCGGAAGGGCCGCGGCCTTCATGCTCGCCAGCAGGCCCTACACAAAGTACTGGATCGCCGGCGACGACTATGAATACGGCCATGACGTCGGCGACGCCGTGTGGCGGAATCTCCAGAGGCTCAACCCCAAGGCGGTGAAGATAGGAGAGTCGTGGTGGAAGGTGGGGGAGGCTGACTTTACGCCCTACATCACCCAGATCCTCGCAGCGAAACCAGACTTCCTCATCGTGGCTACCGGAGCCTCGGGCATGGTAAACTTCCAGAAGGCTGCAAAGGCCACCGCCTTGATGCAGAAGCTTCCGTTTTACCAGCATACCGCGAACGAGCTGGCCACACTCATGCCGCAGGGAAAGGACGCACCCGAGGGGGTGTACGGCACCTCCACCTACCTCTTCAACTTCCCTGATACGCCGGAGAACAAGGCCTTTGTCGACGAGTTTCAGAAGACTTACAAGAGACTGCCAAAGTGCAGCGCCTTTGTCGGCTACATGACCGCGGAGTTTATCGGCGAGGGCTTCAGGAAAGCGGGTAAGATAGATAAGGAGGCCCTCGTGAACGCAGTCGAGGGCATGAGGCTCGAGAGCCCTGCGGGACCGCTCACCCTGAGGGGCTGCGACCACCAGCTCGAGCTCCCCATGTACTTCGGAGTCACTGCAAAGAGCCCGAAGTACGACTTCCTCGTGTCCGGCGATACCCAGGTGATCCCCCCCAAGGACTACATGGCGACGTGCGAGGAGGTCCTGAAAGCACGCAAGAAATAGGGTAATGGAGAAGTTTCGAATCGATCTGTGGAGGCATATGGTCACTAGAGGTGGAAAGGCATGAGCGGCGGCTCGACGACGATCGGCAGATTGGGTTTTATCGGCGATCTCTCCACCACGGCCATGGGCATCATGCCCCACACTTCCGTCGATGCCTCCCTTGATGCGGCCCTCGCCCTGGATATCCCGTTCTGGCCCCAGCTTCCAAGGGTCTCCTATCACGAGGACATGTACGTCCAGGCAATGGAGAACTTCCCGGGTGTCGTGATCGATGAAGAGAACCGGCGGATCCATGTCGACAGCGGCAGGTTCATGGATGAGCTGCCTTTCTACCTGGAGAATGAGGCTTCTCCCGATCTCTTCCGGATGTCTCCCGAATTCTCCCTCGTCTACCGGCGCTTTCTCGACCTCGACCTCTCGCAATACAAGGCTGTCAGGGGCCAGATGATAAGTCCCGTGAGCCTCTCCCTCAAGATAACCGACGAGAACGGAAAGCCCATCGCCTACAATGACGAGATGCGGGGGCTCATCTATTCCTTCCTTCAAAGGAAGGTGAACGTGCAGTACCGGGAGCTCGCGGAAAAGAACCGGAATGCCTTTGTCTGGCTCGATGACCCGGGGCTTCAGTTCATTTTCAGCGCAATGTGCGGCTACGATGCGGTCAAGGCAAGATCGGAGCTGACAGACTTCTTCGAAGGGCTGGAAGGACCGAGGGGCCTCCACCTCTGCGGCAACCCCGACTGGGATTTCCTCTTCTCCTTTCCGCTGGAGATCATCTCTTTCAACGCCTACGCCTTCGGCGACACAGTGGTCACGTACGAAAGCGTGAGACGCTTCATCGAACGGGGGAATATCATCAGCTGGGGCATTGTGCCCACCCTCACCGAGGAGTATACGGGGGAGAGCGTCGAAAGCATCGGTGCACGGTTGTCGGCCATGTGGCGCACCCTTGAGGAAAGGGGCGTTCCGCGGGAGACGATACTCCGGAACAGCCTCATTGCCCCGGCAACATGCAACCTGCTCAACATCGACCAGACAATGACGGTGGATAACGCGTTCCGGCTCCTCGGAGAGGTCTCCAGGCTCTCGCGGAACCGGACAATTCCGACCTGATCGCGCAATAGCGCACACGGGGGTTTTAAGAAAGAATGAAGCGAAGGCGTCTCTGGCTGACATCACTCGGTGTAGGGGTCTTTCTCGTGGCCGTCCTGGGCTTGCGCATCGTTGCTGTGGGGCCCCATCTGGCCCCTTCAGTCTTCGTCGCCCGGGGCGATGTCCCCGACAAGGGAGCACTCGATTTTCACCTCCTATCCGAGGCATGGGATGCCCTCGAGCGCCACTATGTGGACAAGGCAGCTTTGCAGCAGAAGAAATTAACCTACGGCGCCATCAGCGGCATGGTCAATGCCCTGGGGGACACCGGGCACAGCGGGTTCCTCACTCCCCAGATGGTCGCTCAGGAGCGAGACTTCCGGAAGAACAGGTTCGAGGGCATCGGAGCCGAGATACAGACGAAGTCGGGACATGTGGTGATCGTGGCCCCCCTCGACAACTCCCCGGCCTTGCGCGCGGGCCTGCGACCGGGTGATGTCATACTCAAGGTCAATGGAGAGTCGGTTTCGGGGCTGCTGCTGCCCGAGGCAGTTGAGCGCATACGCGGGACCCCCGGCACTTCGGTGACGCTCACCATCATGACTCCGGCCACGGGCAGGACGCAGGATGTGACGCTCGTCCGGCAGGCGATCAAGATCAACAACGTCACATGGCTGCGTGTACCCGGCACCGCGATCGCTCAGGTGAGGATCGCGAGCTTCAGCCAGGACGCGGCGAGCCACCTCCGCGATGCCCTTGAAAGCGTCAGGGCAGAGCGTCTCTCCGGCATAGTGCTCGATCTACGCAACAATCCCGGGGGTATCCTCGATGAGGTAGTGCGTGCAGCGAGCCTGTTCCTCACGGGTGGCAACGTGCTCCTCGTGAAGGACGCTGAGGGTAAAATAACGCCTGTCCCCGTCACCAGGGGTGGCCTGGTGCCGAACCTCCCGACGGTGGTGCTCGTGAACAATGGCACCGCCAGTGCGGCGGAGATCATGGCCGGTGCCCTCAAGGACGCCCACCGCGCCCCGCTTGTCGGCGAAACGACCTTTGGCACGGGAACGGTGCTGAGGCAGTTCGGCCTGTCCGACGGCTCGGCCCTCCTCATAGCCATAGAGGAATGGCTCACCCCGAACGGGCAAACAATCTGGCACAAGGGCATTACCCCTGACTTCATCGTTTCCCTGCCGCCCGATGTACTGCCGACTCTCCCATCGGCAGAGCGGGATATGACCCCTGCGGAGCTTCGCGCGGCCGGGGACACGCAGCTGTCCCGAGCTCTTCAAATACTGACGAGCAGCCCCGAGGTGAAGAAATTAGGAGCGAGGATTTAGGCGTACCGGGTCCTGAAGAACTGATAAAAATAGGCGACAGCGAGACCGAAGAGGGCGTGGCTTGAGAGGCCTATGAGGAATGCCGCGGGTCCGAGGAGCCTCGTCATATAGGCCCCCGGCTTAGGGATGGTGCCGGCCCACACGCCCGCGTGAATCGAGGGCAGCGCCCCCATGAGCAAGCCCACTATGAGCCACTGGACTATACCGAAGAGAAGGCCGAAGCGATAGCCCGGCCATCCGAGGCCGATCGACCAGAGACCCGCATAGATGAGGCTGAGGATAACACCGCAGGCAAAGAGAAGAAGAAAACCAAGAACGGGATTTTCCCTTTCCCCGAACATGGTGCCCAGGTACCGCTCCATGCCCATGAGATTCATGCTAAAGAGCCTCGTGACCACGAAGAAAACGAAGGTGGCCAAGAGACCCGCTATGACAGCACCCGGAAAGCTCATCTTATGTTCCTAATGTATGCCCGGATACGGGCTGTTTCAAGAATGACGCCCGGCCTTTCGTGCCACCCGCAGCGCATTGCCGGTGACCGTGATGCTGCTCGCGAACATGGCAACCACCGCCAGAAGCGGATTGAGCAGGCCCGCTGCGGCAAGGGGGATGGCAACGCCATTGTAGACGAAGGCAAATAGAAGGTTCTGCCTGACCGCTCTGGCCGCAAGGGCCGAAAGGTCCAGGGCCTCAAGAAACACGGCAGGGTCGGAGGCCATGAGCGCGATGTCGCACACCTCGCGCGCAAGGTCAGCCCCTGCGCCCATGGCGCAGCCCGCGTCGGCGCTGGCCAGGGCCGCGGCGTCGTTAATCCCGTCGCCAACCATGGCCACCCGATGCCCCTCCGCCTGGAGCCTGAGTATCGTCTCGACTTTGCCTTCCGGAAGGACCCCCCCTTCGCAGCGGCTTATGCCCAGCGATGCCGCCACCCAAGATGTTGTTGCAGGCGAATCGCCCGACACCAGCCACACGTCAATTCCCCTGGCCCGAAGTCCGTCTACCACCTCACGGGCCCCGGCCTTCAAAGCGTCGTTGAATACGAGGAATCCCTGCACCGCTCCCCCCCACGCGTAGAAGACTACGGTCCTGCCCCCTGTTTCCCACGATTCCGCCTCTTCCGCACGGCCGCGGTCGAGCTTCATGTCCGATCGCTCCATCAAAGCCCGGCTGCCGATGCAGACATCCATGCCCCCGACCCGTCCCTTCACGCCCAAGCCCCGGAACTCCTCGAAGCCCTCCCCTTTCCCGATTTCGCCATTCCCGCGCTTCGCCTCGCGAACGATCTCATGGGCAAGAAAATGGCTGGATTGCGCTTCGACGGATGCGAGCCGGTCCATCAACTCCTGCCTGTCCATGGGATTCCCCATGACAATTGCTTCCAGCGAGTACCTGCCCTCGCTGAGCGTGCCGGTCTTGTCGAAAACAACGGTATCGACGTTCTTCATCTTCTCCAGGACCGCCGGTTCCCGTATGAGAACGCCCTTTTTCCTCGCAGCGCCTAGAATCGCCACCTTGACGAGGGGGACGGCGATTCCCAGGGCGCAGGGGCATGCGATGACGAGCATGGTGAGGCTCCGGAGGAACGCAATGTCTGCCCGAACGCCTGCCAGCCATGAAAAGAGACCGGTCGCGGCGCCGGCCACCACGACCAGGGGTACAAAGACCCGGCTGATCTTGTCCGCCATCAATTCATAAACGCCCCTTTTCTTGAGCGCCTCTTCCACTGTCCCAATGATGCGGCCTATGGTGCTCTCTTCAGCCGTCCGGAGGGCTTCCAGGAGTACCTCCTCGGTGCCTCGCATCACGCTCCCGCCAAACACCTCTTCGCCGGGCCCCCGCGAGCGCGGCTTCGCCTCACCGGTGAGGAAGGATAGGTCCCACATGGCGTGTCCCTTCACGATTCTGCTGTCCACCGGCACCGTATCGCCCGAAAGCGCAACGAACCTCTGCCCCTTCCGCACCGCATCCGCGTTGATCCATCGCTCATGGTGCGCTTCCGCGATCCTCACCTTGCCGCCCAGGACGCGGTAGAGCTCCGCAACACTCGACGCTGTCCGCTCCCGGGCCCGCGTCTCGATATACCTGCCTACGAGAACAAGGGTGATGAGCATCGAAGAGGTGTCGAAGTAGACGTAAAAGCTGTCGCGCGCCACCTGAATCGCGCTGTAAACAAACGCGGACAAGGCTCCGAGGGAGACGAGCGTGTCCATGGAGGGGAGGCCGCATTCCAGAGCAGCCCATCCTCTCCGTAAGATGGGCAGACCGCCATACACCAGCACGACGGCGGCCATGAAGAGGAGGGGATAGGAAAAATAGCGAATGGCGGCAGCGGGAAAATCGTGAAGAAAACCGGAATAGAGGGCGAAGGAGATCATCATGATATTCGCCGTCAGTATGGAGGAGACACCGAGCCTGAGAAGGAGGGGGCCCAGCTCGTGCCGGAGGCCCTCCTCTCCTTCCGAGGCCGTGAAGGAGTAACCAAGCCTCCTGGCCCTGCCCACGATAGTCTCAGGCGATATCTTGTGAGGCAGGTATTTCAGGCGCACCGTATCGGTGGCAAAAGAGACGTCGGCATCCGTCACCCCGGGACTCCTCGCAAGCACCTCCCGTATGAGCCAG
>Ga0335078_10019146_pt1 | contig 10181 bp, 5 predicted proteins | sample Lox_Sample_32_FD_206711 | JGI IMG/M metagenome (GOLD analysis project Ga0335078, IMG submission 206711) | Soil microbial communities from Loxahatchee National Wildlife Refuge, Florida, United States - Lox_Sample_3.2 | ecosystem: Environmental > Terrestrial > Soil > Wetlands | place: USA: Florida...
GTCACGCGCCCGGTCCGGATTGAAGATCCGCACCAGCGTCTGGCCCGGGGAGCGCCGCCAGCCGAGCTCGAGGTGGGACTGGGCAGCGCTCGCGAGCATCGCGGGCGAGCGCTCCGCCAGGTCCTCTTCGCCCACACCGCGAAAATAGGTCCGCAGGAATCGCTGCCGCATCTCGCGATCCAGGGCTGCGCCGGAAGCGGCGGATCGTCCCGGGCCCGGGGCGGGCCGGGCACGAGCAATGCGTTCGATCAGGGCGAGACGGGCCGGGGGAATGCTGCGCAACAGACGACTGTCGCCTGACGAGGGATCTGGGGCATGCATGGTGGGGCGCGATTATACGCATGGGCGGCCTGTCCGGCCGCACACGCGTGGGCGGACTATCCGGCCGCACACACATGGGCGGACTATCCGCCTGCACACATGTGGGCGGCCGTAGAGGCGAGCGCTATAATAGTTGCAGGCGCAACGACATGCTGGCGGAGAGGCCGATGAGCGATTCCCGCGACAATCCGATGGGCACCGACGGCTTCGAGTTCGTCGAATACACCGCGCCCGATCCGCAGCTCCTGAGGACGCTCTTCGAGCGCATGGGTTTCCCGGTGAGGGCCCGTCATCGCTCGAAGAACGTGACGCTTCACGGCCAGGGAGATATCAACTTCATCATCAACGCGGAGTCTGAATCGTTCGCGCAGCGCTTTGCCCGCGAGCACGGGCCTTCCGCCTGCGCCATGGGCTTCAGGGTGCGGGATGCGGCCCAGGCGTACCAACGCGCGCTCGAGCTCGGCGCCCGCCCGGGTCCGCAGAGCGCCGGCCCGATGGAGCTCAACATTCCCTGCATCGAGGGAATCGGCGGCTCGCTCATCTATCTGATCGACCGGTATGGCGATCGCTCCATCTACGACGTCGATTTCCGCCCCGTGGCCGCGCCGGCCTCGGCCGAGGACACGGGCCTCATGTGCATCGACCATCTCACTCACAACGTGCAGCGCGGCCACATGGACGTGTGGAAGGGCTTCTACGAGAAGCTGTTCAATTTCCGTGAAATCCGCTACTTCGACATCGAGGGCAAGCAGACCGGACTTTTCTCACGCGCCATGACCAGTCCCTGCGGCAAGATCCGCATTCCCATCAACGAGTCGCAGGACGACAAGAGCCAGATCGAGGAGTACCTGCGCGAGTATCACGGCGAGGGCATCCAGCACATCGCGCTCGCCACGAGCGACATCTACCGTACGGTCGATGTGCTGCGCGGCCGGGGACTTGCCTTCCAGGAGACGCCGGATACCTACTACGAGGCTGTCAATGGCCGGGTGAGCGGTCATCGTGAGCCGCTCGAGGAGCTGCGCCGGCGCCGGATCCTGATCGACGGCAATCCCGAGCGCGGCGAAGGGTTGCTGCTGCAGATCTTCACTCGCAACGTGATCGGGCCCATCTTCTTCGAGATCATCCAGCGCAAGGGAAACGAAGGGTTCGGCGAGGGCAACTTCCGCGCGCTCTTCGAGTCGATCGAGCAGGATCAGATCCGCCGCGGCGTGATTTAGATTCAGCCCGCGTTACCGATACGGTTGGAATACGACCCGGCGCTGCCGATCACGGCGCACCGGGAAGAGATTCTTGCGGCGTTGGCGCGCCATCCCGCGCTCATCGTCTGCGGGGCCACGGGCTCCGGCAAGTCGACGCAGTTGCCAAAGCTGTGTCTGGAAGCGGGGCGCGGCATCTCCGGCCTGATCGGACATACGCAGCCGCGACGCATCGCCGCACGCGCGCTCGCGACGCGCATCGCCGAGGAGCTGCACACCACCGTCGGCGGCGCGGTGGGCTATCAGGTGCGTTTCAGCGACCGCACGGGTCCCGCCACTCGCCTCAAGCTGATGACGGATGGCATCCTGCTGCAGGAGCTGGAGGGGGATCCTGAGCTGCGCCGCTATGACGCCCTCATCATCGATGAGGCGCACGAGCGCAGCCTCAACATCGATCTGCTCTCGGGCGTATTGAAGCGGCTGCTGCCGCGGCGCTCCGATCTGAGGCTGATCATCACCTCCGCCACCATCGACCCCGGTCGGCTGTCGGAGTTCTTCGGCGGAGCGCCCGTCATCGAGGTTTCAGGGCGGAGCTACCCGGTCGAGGTTCGTTACCGGCCGCTCGTTGCCGAGGACGAAGACGCCGCCGAGCTGTCTCTCCCGCAGGGCATCGTGGAGGCCGTGCGCGAGCTCGAGGTGCGCGTCCGCGGCGCGAGTGCCGACACGCTCGTCTTCCTGCCGGGTGAGAAGCACATCCGCGAAGCGGCCGAGGCCCTCTCGAAGGCGAAGCTCGCGGGCACCGAGATCCTGCCGCTTTATGCGCGGCTCTCGGCCGCCGATCAGACGAGGATCTTTCACCCGCACTCGCAGCGGCGCGTGATACTGGCGACCAACGTTGCCGAGACCTCGCTCACCGTGCCGGGTATACGGCACGTGATCGATTCGGGACTGGCGCGGGTGAGCCGCTACAGCGTGCGCGGCAAGGTGCAGCGCCTGCACGTCGAGCGCATCTCGCGGGCGAGCGCCGAGCAGCGCAAGGGGCGCTGCGGCCGCGAGGCGGAGGGCATTTGCATCCGCCTCTATTCGGAGGAGGACTTCGCGGAGCGCGAGGCGTACACGGCCCCTGAGATTCTCCGAACCAACCTTGCAAGCGTGATCCTGCGCATGGCGACGCTGGGACTCGGGGACCCGGAGCGCTTTCCGTTCCTCGACGCCCCTGACACGCGACTCATCAACGACGGCGTGCGGCTCCTCGAGGAGCTGCAGGCCATGAACGACGAGCGGCGGGTGACGAAGCTCGGCCGGCAGATCGCCGCACTGCCGCTCGATCCGCGGCTCGGCCGCATGCTGCTCGCCTCGGCGCGGCAGCAAAGCCTCGCGGAGATGCTCATCATCGCAGCGTTCCTCGAGACCCAGGACCCGCGCGAGCGTCCGGCCGAGATGCAGCAACAGGCGGACGAGAAGCACGCTCTGTTCGCGGACAGCCGTTCCGATTTCCTGAGCGTGCTCAATCTCTGGCGCGCCTTCGGCGAGCAGGCCGCGGCCCTCTCGGGTAGTCAGCTGCGCAAATGGTGCCGCGAGCACTTCCTCTCCTTCATGCGCATGCGCGAGTGGCAGGATCTTCATCAGCAGCTCAACCGCAGCGCGCGCGAGCTCGATCTGCGCCCGAACCACAGGCCCGCCAACTATGCGCAGCTGCATCAGGCGATACTCACCGGATTCCTCGGCTCCCTGGGGAGGCTCGATCAGAGGCGCGAATATGACGGGCCCCGGGGCGTACGTTTCGTCATCGCCCCGGGCACGCCGCTCGCCGCCAAGCCGCCCCAATGGCTCGTGGCCGGTAGTCTCATCGAAACCACCCGGCTTTACGCGCGGATGGTCGCCTCGATCAATCCCGCCTGGATCGAGCGGGCCGGGGCCCACCTCGTCAAGCGCACCTATAGCGAGCCGCACTGGGTGAGCGAGCGGGGGTTCGTTGCGGCGTACGAGTCGGTGTCGCTGTACGGCCTGTCTCTCGCTACCCGCAGGCGCGTCAACTACGGGCCGATCGCGCCCCGGGAATCGCGCGATATCTTCATCCACGAAGCCCTGTTGGCTGGCGATGCGCAGGAGCCGGGGCGCGCCGCCGTGCACGCGCCGTTTCTCATCGCCAATCGCGCTTTGCGGCGGCACATCGAGGGGCTCGAAGCGAAGATCCGCCGGCGGGACCTGCTCGCCGGCGAGGAGCGGCAGGCGGAGTTCTACGCGGCGCGCATACCGGAGCGGATCAGCTCGATTGCCGATTTCGAGCGGTGGCGTGCTCAGGCCGAGAGCCGGGATCCGCGGCTGTTGCACATGTCGCCGGCGGACCTGATGTTGCGCGAAGCCACCGAGATCGACGAGCGGCGGTTTCCCGACTGGCTCGAAGTCGGTGCCAACCGGCTGCCCTTGCGATACCGCTTCGAGCCCGGAGACGCCGACGATGGCGTCAGCCTGCTGGTTCCCGATTTGCTGTTGGATGCGGTGCAGTCCGACCGGATTGCCTGGCTCGTCCCCGGGTGGCGGCTGGAGAAGATCGTCGCGGTATTGCGCGAGCTGCCGAAGGCGCAGCGCAAGCTCCTCGTGCCGGTTCCGGAGCACGCGCGTCAGGCATTGGAGGAGTTGACTGCGCCGGTGAGCGTCGCTGCGGAAACAGCGGCTGCGCCTGGTTTCTATGCGGGACTGGCCGCGTGGATCTCGGCCAGGATCGGCGCGGCGGTGACCGCGCCGGAGCTCGCCGCGTTGGCGCTGCCTGACTGGCTGCGCATGAACCTCCGTGTAGTCGATGCCGAGGGGCGAGTTTTGGCCGAGGGTCGCGATCTCGCCGCGCTCAAGCGAAACGTCCCGCGGTCGGCGGCGAGCGCACGCAACAAGGTGGAGGAGGGCGCGATCCTTCATCGGCAATGGGACTTCGGCGATCTGCCGGTCAGCGAGCAGATCGAGCGCAACGGGTTGCTCCTCACGGTGTATCCGGCGATCGCTGACCGCCGCGGCGCCGTCGCGCGGGTGGAGGCCCGGGGCCCGGCGATGGCCGAGGCGCTGTCACGAGGCGGCATTGCGCGCCTGGCGCTGCTCGCACTACCGCAGCAGGCTCGCTATTGGAGCCAGCGCATCTGCGAAGACCGCGAGCTCGTCCTCAATAGCCGCGGGCTCGAGCTGCTGCAGCCGCTGGCCGATGCCGGCGCGCTGCGCATTTTTCTCGATTGCTTCGCTCCGGCGGAGGTGCCGCTGCCGCGAAGCCGTGAGACGTTCCGGCGGCGGCTGGAGGAAGGACGAGGCAGGCTGGAAGAGACCGGTATGCGAGTCATCGACGTTGTCAGGAGCATCCTCACGGAATGGCGCACGGCGCGCAGCGCCCTCGATGCCTCCCGCAGCGTCGCAGCCGCCGCCGCGGTGAGCGATATCGAGCTCCAACTCGCGCAGCTGCTGCCGCCTGATTTCATCGAGTCGACTCCCAATCCCTGGCTGGCTCACCTGCCCCGTTACCTCAAGGCGATCGCGCGCCGCCTCGGCCGGCTGGCGGCGGAAGGCCGGCGTGACGAGGAGTTGGCCGCGCGCGTTCGTCCGTTCACCGCGGCGATCAGGGGTCTGCAAGCCGAGTCGACCGGCGCGACCCCGAGGCCCGAGCTACAGCGGCTGCGCTGGATGATCGAGGAATTCCGCGTCTCGCTCTTCGCCCAGGATCTGCGGACCGTGGCGCGAGTCTCCGAGCAGCGGCTCGGCGAGCAGCTCGAGCGCGCCAGGAACGAGGCGCGCGGATGAGCGGGCGCCCGGGACCGGCACCGGACGTGATTTCTAGATCGCTGAAGCGGGAGTTCTCCCGCCGCCAGATCGTTTTCCGGGGGAGCGCCCTTTCCGTCATCTTCCGGGCTCACCCCGACGAGCGGTATCTGGTGGTCGCGTGCGACCCCCGGGCTGTCGGACAGCGACTTACGCAGCTGCGCGATGCGACGCAAGGCACGGCGGTGGCGGCCTATCCCGTCTTTTTCACCGTCTACAGCGGTACCGACGCGACGGTGAAAAACACCCTGTCGCAAAACGGTCGCGTAGCCATTTCTCTGCAGCCGCTGCCGGGGAAGTAGCTTTGCCCTCCGCACCGGCGCGTCCCTAGCCCCGATGCTCGCGCGCGAGGTATTCCTCGCTCTGCATCTCCGCAAGCCGGCTCGCGGTGCGCTGGAATTCGGCGCGCAGGCGCTCGCCACGGTAGAGCTGGGCAGGGGCCGCGGCGGCGGAGATGACGAGCTTGACGCAGCGATCGTAGAGCTCATCGATGAGAGCGATGAAACGCCGCGCCTCATCCTCCTTGAGCGCATCCATCACGGGCACGTTCGAGAGCACGACCGCCTGATAGTCGCGTGCGATCTCGATGTAGTCTTCCTGGCTGCGGGGTCCGCCGCAGAGCGCCTGGAACTCGAACCATACGGCCCCCTCGCTCTGGCCGATGACGGCAATCGAACGGCCTTCGATCTCGATGCTCCCGTGGGAGGCTTGCGCGTGATCCGACAGGTCGGCGAACAGGGCGCGTAACCGCGCTTCGGTCCGGGATTCCTGCGATGCGAGGTACGTCCCCGCCTGCGTGAGCTGGCGCAGACGGTAGTCGCGGCCGCCCGCGGTCGCAATGACCTCCGTATGCCGCTCGATGAGCTCGATCGCGGGCAGAAAGCGCTGACGCTGCAGGCCATCGCGGTAGAGATCCGCCGGCGCGGTGTTGGAGGTCGCAACCAGCGTGACGCCCCGGCGGAAGAGGCCGCGAAAGAGCGCCGCCAGGATCATGGCATCCGCGATGTCGGCGACGAAGAGCTCATCGAAGCAGAGCACGCGTGCGTCGGCCGCCAGACGCTCGGCCACGGTCTCGAGCGGCGCTTCGAGCTCGCGCAGCCCCTTGAGCTCGGCATGCACGTCGTGCATGAAGCGGTGAAAGTGTCGCCGGCGCCGCTCCGGAAAGGGAAGGCTGTGGAAGAAAAGGTCCATGAGCCAGGTCTTGCCGCGTCCGACCGGACCCCAGAGGTATGCGCCGCGGACGGGCGCCGCGGGACCTCCCCCCCGCAGGGTGCGCAGCAGCCGCGCGCCTGCCGAGCCGCTCGCGTGGTGGGCGGCGATCAGGCGCGAGCGCAGGGCGTCGAGCCGGCGCACGATCGCGAGCTGCGCGGGATCGGCGTAAAACCCGCGCTCGGCGATCTGACGCTCGTAGATCTCGCGCAGCGTCCCCGCCCCGGCATCGGTCATCGGCCGTCAGTCCGCCGCGAGATCAGGCAGATTGCGGAAGTGCTCGAGCGCCTGGGGATTGGCGAGAGCATCGACGTTCCTCACCGGGCGACCGTGGATCACGTTGCGGACCGCGAGCTCGGTGAGCTTGCCCGAGAGCGTGCGCGGAATGTCGGGAACCGCGACGATCTTCGCGGGCACGTGCCGGGGGGTCGTATGAGCGCGGATCACTTCGCGGATCTTCTTCTTCAGCGGCTCATCGAGTGCGGTTGCGGTCCGAAGCCGCACGAAGAGCACGACGCGCACGTCATCGCGCCAGTCCTGTCCCACCGCGATCGCCTCGATGACTTCCTCGAGACTCTCCACGGCGGAGTAGATCTCCGCGGTCCCGATGCGCACGCCGCCGGGATTCAACACGGCGTCGGACCGACCGTAGATGACGATGCCGCCATGCTCGGTGAGCGCGGCGTAGTCGCCGTGATGCCACACGCCCGGGAATCGCTCGAAGTACGCCGCGCGATATCGAGCGCCATCCGGATCATTCCAGAATCCGACCGGCATCGACGGGAAGGGCGCGGTGCAGACCAGCTCGCCCCGCTCCCCGCGAACCGGCTTGCCGTCATCGTCGAAGATCTCGACACGCATCCCGAGACCCCGACACTGGATCTCACCGCGATGCACGGGCAGCGTCGGGCAGCCGAGGGCGAAGCAGGAGACGATGTCGGTTCCGCCCGAGATGGAGGCGAGGTGCAGATCCTGCTTGATGGCGTGATACACGAATTCGAACCCGTCGGGCAGGAGCGGCGAGCCGGTCGAAAGGAGCGTCTTCAAGCTCCCGAGGTCGACGCTGCGCCCGGGCTGATAGCCGCTCTTCTCCAGCGCGGAGAGGTATTTGGCGCTCGTGCCGAAGACGGTCAGACGCTCCTGCTGCGCGAGTCTCCAAAGCACGCCCGGATCAGGATGAAAGGGGCTGCCGTCGTAGAGAACGAGCGTCGCCCCGGTGGCGAGCGCGCTCGCGAGCCAGTTCCACATCATCCAGCCGCAGGTGGTGAAGTAGAAGACCCGGTCGCCGCGCTTGAGATCCGTGTGGAGGAGATGCTCCTTCTGGTGTTGTAGAAGCGTTCCGCCCGCTCCATGCACGATACATTTGGGGACCCCGGTCGTTCCGGAGGAGTAGAGAACGTAGAGCGGATGGTTGAACGGCACCGCGGCAAAGCGCAGGGGCCCGCCCCGCTCCCCGAGCGCGCGCCAGTCCCGGGCGCGGGCTGCCGCCGCGCCCAGCCGCTCGAGCCGCGGCTCCGACTCCACGTAGGGGACGACGACGATCAGCTCGAGGCTCGGCAACTTCGAGGCCACTTCCGCCATGGGCGCGAGCGAGTCGAGCGTCTTGCCGGCATAGAAATAGCCGTCGGCCGTGAAGAGCACTTTGGGCGCGATCTGCCCGAAGCGATCGAGCACCCCAGGGACGCCGAAATCCGGCGAGCAGGACGACCACATCGCTCCGAGGCTCGCCGTGGCCAGCATGGCGATGACAGTTTCCGGCAGGTTGGGAAGGAACCCTGCGACCCGATCGCCCTCGGCGACGCCCACGGCCCGCAATGCCGCGGCAATGCGCGCCACCTCCTGATGCAGCTCGCGATGGGAGAGCTGCCGCCGGCTGCCGCGCTCGTTGACGAACACGATGGCGGCGTGATCGTCCCGATCCCGCAGCAGGTTCTCGGCGAAATTGAGCCGCGCGTTGGGAAAGAAGCGCGCGCCGGGCATGCGCTCGCGATGCTCGAGTACCGGTCCCGCCCCCCAGTCGGCGCCGATCCCGGCAAATCGTGCGAGCTCGGTCCAGAACTCTTCCGGGCGCGAGACGGACCAGTCGTACACCTCCTCATAAGCACCGAGCCTCAGCCTCCTGCGGGCGTTCAGGCTGGCGGTGAATCGTGTCAGGTTGGCATCGGCGATGCGGGCCGCCGAGGGGCGCCAGATCTCGGTCATTGGGCTGTTACAGCGATTGGTAATTCGGCCCGGAGCCGCCCTCGGGCGGCGTCCAGTTGATGATCTCGTACGGATCCTTGATGTCACAAGCCTTGCAATGCACGCAGTTGGCGGCGTTGATCTGCAGTCGCTTGCCCCCGGAGCCGTCGTCGATCATCTCGTAGACGTTCGCCGGGCAGAAGCGCTGGCAGGGGTTGCCGAACTCCTTGGCGCAGCGCTCGATGCAGATGCTGGTATCGAGCACCTTGAGATGCGCCGGCTGGCTCTCATCGTGATGGGTCGAGGCGAAGAACACCGAGGCCAGCCGATCCCGCGGCGGCAGCGTGCGCTCGACCCAGTCGCGCTCGGGGCTCTCGTAGGCGCCGAGCTCCTTGAGGCGCGCATGATCGGGCGTGCGGTTCGTGAGCGTCCAAGGCGTACGGCCGCCGGTCAGTGCCTCGAGGCCGGCATTGGCGATTCCGAACCAGAGTCCGCGCTTGAATCCCGGCTTGAAGTTGCGCACCGCGCGCAGCTCACGGCCGCCGGCGGATGCCCGCCAGCGGGCATCGAACCCGGCCGGATTGCCGGTCTCGGCGAGATGCTCCGCGGCCAGCAAGCCGGAGCGGATGGCCTGGTGCACGCCCTTGATCTTCGGAACATTGACACCGCCGCCGGCATCGCCGATCAGCAGGGCGCCCGGCATCTCCAGCCGCGGGATCGACTGCCAGCCGCCCGCGGCTATGGTGCGCGCACCGGCCGCGAGGATCTCACCGCCCTCGAGGAGCGGCTTTACCGCCGGGTGGTGCTTGAACTGTTGGAACGCCTCGAAGGGCGTGAAGCGCGGGTCCTCATAATCGAGTCCGACCACGAACCCGACGTAGACGCGATTCTTGTCGAGGTGATAGATGAAGCTGCCGCCGTAAGTGCGCGGGTCGAGCGGCCAGCCGAGCGTGTGTTGGATCAATCCCGGCTGCACCCGCCCCTCGGGCAGCTGCCACAGCTCCTTCATCCCCAGGCCGTAGGTTTGCGGGCTCGAGCGCGCATCCAGGCCGAAGCGGCCAATGAGTTGCTTGGCGAGGCTGCCGCGGGCGCCCTCCGCCACCACGGTCACGCGCGCGCGCACTTCCGGTCCGGGCGTGAAGTTGGGTCCGGGCTCGCCGTTTTTCTCGAGGCCCATGTCGCCCAACTGCACACCCGCGATCACACCGTCGGCCGTGACGAGCGGAGCCGCGGCCGCGAAGCCCGGAAAGACGTCCACGCCCGCGGACTCGGCCTTTTGCGCGAGCCAGGGAGTCAGGAGCCCGAGAGAGATGATGAAGTTGCCGCGATTGTGCAGTTGCGGCGGCAACGGCAGGCGCAGGCTCCCCTTGCGAGTGAGGAGACGGAACTCATCGCGAACCGCCGGCACGCAGATCCCGGGGGGAGACTCGCGCCACTCGGGCGCGAGTGCGTCCAGGGGTCCGGGCTCGATCA
>Ga0335078_10019147_pt1 | contig 10181 bp, 9 predicted proteins | sample Lox_Sample_32_FD_206711 | JGI IMG/M metagenome (GOLD analysis project Ga0335078, IMG submission 206711) | Soil microbial communities from Loxahatchee National Wildlife Refuge, Florida, United States - Lox_Sample_3.2 | ecosystem: Environmental > Terrestrial > Soil > Wetlands | place: USA: Florida...
TCGAGCTTGGTCTGCGCGACCGCGAGCTGGCCGCGACGCATGTAGGCGATGCCGAGCTCCGTGTTGTACACCGCCGCATCCTGGCGCTGCCGCACCGCCTGCTGATTCGCGCACCCTCCCAGCACGCCGGCGAGCAGCGCGGCGCAAATGACACCGATGCAACGGCTGCTGGCTCTCATGCCTGCACCGCGACTGCGAAAACCCGGCTGCCGAGTCGCACCGTCGTGCGGTCGATCACCCGCCCGGCGAGCTGGCCGCAGGCGGCATCGATGTCATCGCCGCGCGTGCGGCGCACGGTCGCGAGCACGCCCCGGCGGATCAGCTCATCGCGAAAGCGCTGCACCACCTCGGGCGCGGAGCGCCGGTAGCGCGTGCCCGGGAAGGGATTGAACGGAATGAGGTTCACCTTGGCGGGATGGCCTGCGAGGAGCCTCGCCAGCGCACGAGCCTGGGCGGGCGAGTCGTTGACGCCCTCGAGCAAGACATACTCGAAAGTGACGCTGCGGCCATTTTGCTCGTCGATGTAGTGCCAGCAGGCCTCGAGAAGCTCGGCGATAGGGTGCTTGCGATTGATGGGCACGAGCTCGTTGCGCAGCTCGTCATCGGGCGCGTGGAGCGAGACGGCGAGCGCCACGTTGCTGTGCTCGGCGAGCTTGTAGATCTGCGGCACGAGTCCCGAGGTCGACAATGTCACCCGTCGGCGCGAGAGGTCGAAGCCGAAGTCATCGAGGAAGATATCGAGGGCGGGCACGACGTTGCGGAAGTTGGCGAGCGGCTCGCCCATGCCCATGAGCACCACGTTGGTGATGAGCCTGCCGGTGCGCTTGACGTCCTCGTGGGCGCAGACCCCGCAAGGACCGCTCTCGCCCGCAGCGGCGAGCTCGCGCTGGGCGAGCCACACCTGGCCCACGATCTCGGCCGTCGTCAGGTTGCGATTGAAACCCTGCTGCGCCGTCGAGCAGAAGGAGCAGTCGAGCGCGCATCCGACCTGCGAGGAGATGCAGAGGGTGCCGCGATCCGGCTCCGGAATGAAGACCATCTCGAACGCCTGCGAGGCGTCGGCGCGCAGCAACCACTTGCGCGTGCCGTCGGCCGAGGCCTGCGCCGTGACGATCTGCGGCGGGGCGACGCAGGCGCGCGCGGTGAGCTGACTGCGGAAATCCTTGGCGAGGTCCGTCATGCGCTCGAAGGAGGACTCGCCGCGCTTGTACACCCAATTCATGAGCTGGCGCGCGCGGAAAGGCTTGCCCCCGAGCTCCGCCACGAATGCCTCGAGCGCGGGGCGCGGCAGGCCCAGCAGATTCGTCGCGGTCGTGTCGGAGGAGGTCATGAGAGGCTCGGGCGCGTTCAGCCGCGCGGGTGCAGCTCCGTGGTGCTGAAGAAGTACGCAATCTCGCGCGCCGCCGTCTCGGGCGCGTCGGAACCGTGAACGACGTTCTGCTCGATGCTGAGGGCGAGGTCGGCGCGGATGGTCCCGGGGGCCGCCTTCTTCGGATCGGTGGCACCCATGATCTCGCGATTACGGGCGATCGCGTTTTCCCCCTCGAGCACCTGCACGATGACCGGACCCGAGGTCATGTAGCGCACCAGATCCTTGAAAAAGGGCCGCTCCCGATGAACGGCGTAGAAGCCCTCGGCCTCGCGCTCCGACAGACGCAGCATGCGGGCGGCGATGAGGGTGAGGCCCGCCTTCTCGAAGCGGCGATACACCTCGCCGATGAGATTGCGGCCGACGCCGTCGGGCTTGACGATGGAGAGGGTGCGCTCGAGCGCCATTCTGGGTCCTTTCGGGAACTGATCTGGGAGCAAAGCCGGGCAGTTTACCCTCTAGGTAGCCCCCCCAGCAAAAGGCTGCCCGTTCCCTGAAGCGCGGCCTCTCGCGTTGACGGACCTCAGGGGCCGCCCATTTATACGCTGAAGCTCTCCCCGCAGCCGCACTCCCCCTTGACGTTCGGATTGCGGAAGCGGAAGGCCTCATTGAGGCCCTGTTTGACGAAATCCACCGTGGTCCCGTCGATCAGCGGCAGGCTCTCCCGATCGACGCAAACCTTCACACCGCGATCCTCGAAGACGACCTCGCCCGCCTGGATCTCATCGGCGTAGTTGACGACGTAGGCAAACCCGGAGCAGCCGGTCTTGCGCACGCCGAGCCTCAGCCCGACGCCATGCCCCCTGGAGGCGAGAAAGCTCTTGATGCGATCGGCGGCGGATTCGGTGAGCAAAATGGCCATGGAATTGATTTTACCCCTGCTCGGGCCAGTGCCGGGCACAGTCCGCGAGCGCATCTTCGACCACCAGCAGGCGCCCGAGTTTCTCGGCCGGAACGGCCAGCACCTCGGCCCATTCGGCCGGGGTTCCCGGCGCAAGATCGGCGCGGCCCCGGCCGCGCAGCCGCTCGCTCACCCACGCGGCAACCGCCAGAGTATGGGGACAGCCATAGGCCTTGACCAGTGCGCTCGTCACGACCCCTGCGCGCACCCGGAGCCGGAAGCGGACCCAGACTTCCTGCCCCGCACCCCCGGCCTCGCCGACGACTTCCCCGTCGCGCGCATCCGTGGCCCCATCGGCGCCCTCCGAGGCAGGCGAGAGCGCGCGCAAGCGAGCCACTTCGCGCCGGATCGCCGCCACGGCCAGATCGATCTGCTCAGGGACGCTGAACCGTCCGAAGCTCAACCGCAACGAGCTCTGCGCGAGCTGCGTATCGCGGCCGAGGGCGCGCAGTACGTAGGAAGGCTCCGCGGCGGCCGAGTTGCAGGCCGAGCCCGTGGAAAGCGCGAGCTCGCGCAGCCCCGCGACCAGGCTCTCGCCCTCGACCCCCTCGAACGACACGTTGAGGATGCCGGGCGCGGCGCTCGCGCCCTCTCCGTTCGGAACCACCCCCTCGATCGTGGCCAGCCCTCGCCACAGACGCTCCCGCAAGCCGGTGAGCCGCGCGTGCTCTTCGGGCAGAGCGCGGCGGGCGAGATCGCAGGCGACCCCGAAACCGACGATCTGATGAGTGGGTAGCGTTCCGGGCCGCAGTCCCCTCTCCTGACCGCCCCCGAAGGCGATGGGCTGCAGCTGCGACCGGGCCTCGCGCCGCACGTAAAGCGCCCCGATGCCCTTCGGGCCGTAGAGCTTGTGCGCCGTGATGGACATGAAATCGAGCGGCAGCGCATGAGCATCGATCGCGATCTTGCCTGCCGCCTGCGCGGCATCGCTGTGGAAGAGAATGCCGCGGGCGCGGCACAGAGAGCCGATCGCGGCGACATCCTGGATCACGCCGATCTCGTTGTTGACGAGCATGACCGATGTCAGGACGGTGTCCGGACGCAGCGCCGCCGCCACGGCCTCGGGCGGGATCCTTCCGGTGCGGTCGGGTGACACCAGGGTCACGGCGAATCCCTCCTTCTCCAGCCGTCGCAGCGGATCGAGCACCGCCTTGTGCTCGGTCCGGGCGCTCACCAGATGCCGTCCGCGGTACGCATTGGCGCGCGCGGCGCCGAGAACGGCCAGGTTGTTGGATTCGGTGGCGCCCGAGGTGAAGATGATTTCCCCGGGCGCCGCGCCGATGAGGCTCGCGACCTGCTCGCGCGCCCGCTCGATCCGCTCGGCCACGCGGCGGCCAAAGAGGTGAGTGACCGCGGAGGCATTGCCGAGTCCGTCGGCTTCGATCAGACAGCGGCCGATCGCTTCGGCGACGGCGGGATCCACCGGCGTCGTCGCGGCATAGTCGAGGTAGATCGGATCGGTCGCGCTCACTGTGGCCTTTCCACGCTCTGGCCGGCCCGCCGCCTGCGGCTCTGCACCGCCGTCAGGATGCCGCGCAGGATGTTGACCTCGTTGCGATCGAGCACGGCACGCTGCAGCAGCCGACGCAGCCGCGCCATGAGATGGGTGCCGCCCTGCGTACGGTCGCGGAAATCGATCTCTTCCAACACCTGGGCGAGGTGCTCGTACAGCTTCTCCATCTCCGCGGGATCCGCGAGCGGACCGGCCGCGGGCGCGGTGTCGATCTCGATGCCCCGTGCCCGGAAGAGCTCGTAGGCCACGATCTGCACGGCCATCGCGAGGTTGAGCGAGGGATAGCGGTCACTCGCCGGAATCCGGATCAGCAGGTGTGCACCCTCGAGCTGCTCGTTGGTGAGTCCTGCCCGCTCCGATCCGAAGAGCACCGCCACGGGGCCGCGCCGCGATTCCGCCAGCAGGCGCTGCGCGCCCTCGCGCACGTCCGCTACTCGGAAGTACTGATCCCGCACCCGCGATGTCGTTGCGACGATGAAGCCACAACCGGCGATGGCCTCCCCGAGCGTCGCGACGACACGTGCCCGCGCGAGCACGTCATCGGCGCCGGAGGCGCGCGCCATCGCCTCGCTGTGCGGGAACTGCCTCGGCCCGACGAGCACCAGCTGCTCGAGCCCCATGTTCTTCATGGCGCGGGCGACCGCGCCGATGTTACCGGGGTGCGAAGGCTCGACGAGGACGATGCGGAGGGGGAAGGTGTCCATGGCGATCTGCCGCTCTATGTTACCCTAGAGCGGATCGGCGGCGGCCGCAAAGGCCCCGCTCCACACGCGAGCTCCCGTGCATCCGCTTCTCAATATCGCAGTTCGCGCCGCGCGCCGCGCCGGCGAAGTCATCGTCCGCAGCCTCAACCGGCTCGAGTCGCTCACCATCGCCACCAAGGGGCGCAACGACTTCGTGAGCGAGGTCGATCGCACCGCGGAGCAGGAGATCATCGGCATCATCCGCCGCCATTATCCCGAGCATGCGGTGCTCGCGGAGGAGAGCGGTCGCAGCGGCGACAACGACACCGTCTGGATCATCGATCCGCTCGACGGCACGACCAACTTCCTGCACGGGTTTCCGACCTTCGCCGTCTCGATCGCCTGCCAGCAGAAGGGCCGCCTCGAGCACGCAGTGGTCTACGATCCGATGCGCCAGGAGCTGTTCACCGCGACGCGCGGCAGCGGCGCGCACCTCGACAATCACCGCATGAGGGTGAGCAAGCAGCGCGCGCTGGAGGGCTCGCTCATCGGAACCGGCTTTCCGTTCCGCGCGAATACGAGCTACATCGACGCGTATCTGCAGATGCTCAAAGCGGCGATGCAGAGCACCGCGGGAGTCCGCCGCCCCGGTGCCGCGGCGCTCGATCTGGCCTATGTCGCAGCCGGCCGGATCGACGGCTTCTGGGAGATCGGTCTCTCGCCGTGGGACACGGCGGCCGGCACCCTCCTCATCCAGGAGGCGGGCGGGCGCATCGGCACGCTCACGGGCGCCGAGTACGCCCAGGGCGGTGACGTGCTCGCCGGCACGCCCAAAGTGTATGCGGCGCTGCTCGAGCTCTTCGCACCGTACGTGCCGGAGGCGCTGCGCACGGCATGAATCAACTTTTGGCCACCAAGTCGATCGCCGAGATCCAGGAAGCGGATGCGTCGGGCCAGCGGCAGTTGAATCGGACCCTCTCTGCGACGGCCCTCACCCTGCTCGGTATCGGCGGCATCATCGGTACCGGAATTTTCGTCCTGACCGGCACCGCGGCGGCCGAGCACGCCGGACCGGCGCTGGCGCTTTCCTTCATCGTCGCCGGTATCGGCTGCGCCTTCGCCGGTCTCTGCTATGCGGAGTTCGCGGCGATGATTCCGGTATCGGGCAGCGCGTACTCCTACTCGTATGCGACTCTGGGTGAGGGTATCGCCTGGTTCATCGGATGGAATCTCATTCTCGAGTACCTGTTCGCGGTCGCGACGGTATCGGTGGGATGGTCGGCTTACGTGCTGAGCCTCCTCGACCAGTTCCACCTTCACCTGCCCTATGCGCTCTCCCATGCCCCCTTCGCCCAGGCCGCCATGGGCAGTTACCAGGTGGTGCGCTCGGGAGCGATACTCAACGTGCCCGCCGTGGCCATCGTCGCCCTCATCGCCACCATCTGCTATGTCGGGATCAAGCAGACCTCGGTATTCAACTCCATCATCGTGATCATCAAGATCGCGATCGTGCTGCTGTTCATCTGCATCGGCGCCGCCCACATCCATCCGGTCAACTGGCACCCGCTGATCCCGCCGAATGCGGGTCCCGGCGTCTATGGTGCGAGCGGCGTCATCGCCGCCTCCGGCGTGATCTTCTTCGCCTACATCGGCTTCGATGCGATATCGACCACCGCGCGGGAGACCCGGAACCCGCAGCGGGCCATGCCGATCGGCATCCTCGCGAGCCTCGTCGTCTGCACGATTCTCTACGTTGCGGTCTCCATCGTCCTCACCGGCATGGTGAGCTACCGGCAGCTGAATGTCGCCGCGCCCCTCGCGCTCGCGCTCGATGCGTATCCGGCGCTGCACTGGCTGGCGCTGGCGGTCAAGATCGGTGCCATCGCGGGCCTGACCTCGGTCATGCTGGTGCAGGTGCTGGCGCAGGCGCGCATCTTCCTCTCCATGTCGCAGGATGGCCTGCTGCCGAAGCTCTTCGGTCGCATCCACCCGGCCTTTCGCACACCCTCGGCGGCGACGGTGATCACCGGGATGGCGGCGGCTCTCATCGGCGGCCTCTTGCCGGTGGATGTGCTCGGCGAGCTGGTCTCGATCGGCACACTGTCGGCCTTCGTCACCGTCTGCATCGGCGTGCTGGTGCTGCGTTACCGGCGCCCGGACCTGCACCGCCCGTTCAAGGTGCCCTGGCCGTGGGTGACCTGCCTTGCGGGCACCGTCGTCTGCCTGCTCATGATGTACTCCCTGGGCGCGGGTAATTGGCTGCGCCTGATCGGCTGGACGATCATCGGCGCGCTGGTCTACCTCTTCTACGGCCGCCATCACAGCACGTTACGCGCCCGCAACGGCGCCACCCAGCCCGCACCGTCCCCGACGAGCTGACCGTCTTTGCGCCAATCTAGCTGCCGCGCAAAGCGGCAGGATGCCGTCTTTGCGCCAATCAACTAGGGCAAGTGATCGACCGCGGTCTTCTTGACGGTGGGGAAGATGTGCTCGGCCGTCAGTCCGCACTCGAGCGCGACCGCGCTCGAGATGTAGATGGAGGAGTACGTGCCGGCCAGGATGCCGATGAGCAGCGCCTCGGAGAAGCCTTTCAGAACCGGGCCGCCCAGCACCAGAAGCGCCACCACCACGATGGAGGTCACGACCTTGGTCATGATGGTCCGTGACAGGGTCTGGTTGATCGATTGATCGAGCACGATGTCGGGCGCCAGGCGGCGATTGCTCTCGAAGCGCTCGCGAATCCGATCGAACACCACCACCGTATCGTTGAGCGAGTAGCCGATGACGGCGAGGATGGCGGCGACCACGGCGAGATCGAACGAGGTCTGCGAGGCCGCGAACCAGCCGAGCACGAGTATCGGATCGTGCATCACCGCCAGGATGGCGCCGAAAGAGAGGCGCCAGGTGTGAAAGCGGAAGGCGATGTAGATGAAGATGAGGAGCAGCGTGAACGCGAGCGCCCAGGCGGCGCTCGTCTCGAGTTGACTGCCCACCTGCGGCCCGACGTAATTGAGCTGCTGCACCGTGGCGGCGGGGTTGACCACCTTGAGCGCCGTCTCGACCCGATCGCGCAACGCGACCTGCTCCTGTGAGGTCATTATCTTCGCCTCGGGGGGCAGGCGGATCGCGATCTGGCGCGACGAGCCGACCGCTTGCACCTGCGCGTCGCGAAAGCCGGCGGTGGCCATCTGGTTGCGCACCGCGCCCAGATCCACGGCCTCCGGGAAGGTGGCCTGCACGCTCACCCCGCCGGTGAAGTCGATCGCGAAATTCAGCCCGCGGGTGAAGAGCAGCACGATGGAGGCGATCATGAGGATCGCCGACAGGCCATACCACACGTGCCGTGTGGCCATGAACTTGAAGTCGGTTTGATGACTGAAGAATTCCACGAGGGAGCCCTGAAGGTCAGGCCCGAGGGGGCCGGGGGTTGACTAGATCCACAGCCGGGCGACCTTGCGCTTGCGGCCGTACATGAGGGTGACGAGCGCGCGGCTGCCCATGAGCGAGGTGAACATGGAAGTGATGATGCCGAGCGTCAGCACCACGGCGAAGCCGCGGATCGCTCCGGTGCCGAACACCCAGAGCACGAGACCCGCGATGATGGTCGTCACGTTGGAGTCGGCGATGGCGGAGAACGCCTTCTCGAACCCCGCGCGGATCGCCGCCTGCGGTGTCACGCCCTTGCGCAGCTCCTCGCGGATGCGCTCGTAGATGAGGACGTTGGCGTCCACCGCGATGCCCACCGTGAGAATGATGCCGGCGATGCCCGGGAGCGACAGCGTGGCGTGCATCATGGACAGGAGCGCCGTCAACAGCACCACGTTCGCGATCAGCACCAGGTCGGCCACCAGGCCGAACACCTTGTAGTAGATGAACATGAAAAGGAGCACGCCCGCCATGCCGATGATCAGGGCGGTGATCCCCATGCGAATGTTCTCCGCGCCGAGGCTCGGGCCGATCACATTCTGGGACACGAGCGCGATCGGGGCCGTGAGCGAGCCCGATCGCAGCAGGATCGCGAGATCGCGCGCTTCACCCATGCTCAAGCCCGTGATCTCGAATCGGTCGGCGAACACGCCCTGGATGGTCGCATCGTTGATGACCCGCTCGGTGGTGACCTGATGCGCGACCTGCTTGCCGTCGACGGTGCGCGTCTCCTGGTGCTTCTCGATCAGCACCACCGCCATCGGCTTGCCGACGTTCTGCCGGGTGGTGCGCAGCATGTTGTCGCCCGCCTTGCTGTCGAGGGTCACATCGACCGCGGGCCCCCCGTTCTGGCTCTGGCCGACCGTGGCGTTGGTGAGCTGATCGCCCGTGGCGATCACCTCGCGCTTCAGCAGCAGCGGCATGCCCGTCACGGTGTTCGTGTAGAGCTTGTCGCCGAGCGGCACCTCCCCGCTCTGCGCCGCCGCGACCGGATTCGCCTGCGTATCGTTCAGCCGGAACTCCAGCGTCGCAAACTGACCGAGGAGGTTCTTGACCTCGGCCGGGTTTTGGATGCCGGGCAGCTGCACGTCGATCCGATCGAGCCCCTGACGGGTGACGCTCGGCTCGGAGACCCCGAGCTGATTGACGCGATTGCGCAGCGTGGTGATGTTCTGCTCGATCGCGTAGTCCTCGCGCTGCTTGATCTGCGCCGGGGTCATCTCGGCAACGAGCTGCGGACCCTCGGGGCTGCTCTGGGTGGTCACGGTGAGGCCCTGCAGCGGGCTCGAGAGCACCCGCTGCGCCGCGCCGAGATCCGCTCCCGGCGCGAGGGTGATGCGCAGCGCGTTCTGGATCGCGCTGCCGCTGGTCGCCGCAAAGGCGATGCTGCGCAGGGGAATCTTGGCCGCCGCGAGCGCCCGGCTGCAATCCTGCGAGTAGCTCTGCAGCATCTGCGTCACCGCGCTGTTGACGTCGACCTGATAGAGGAGCTCGAGGCCCCCACGCAGGTCGAGCCCGAGCGGCATCGGCGTCAGCCCGAGGTCGCGGAAGATCGCCGGTGCACGGGGCACGAACGACAGCGCGGAAATGTAGGTGCTTTGGGGCATCGCCTCGACCACATCGCGACCCCGGAGCTGATCCGTAACGTCGGCGAACTGCACCATCAGCCGGCCGCTCTCGATGTAGGACTTCACGAACTTCACGCCGTGCTGGGTGAGGTAGCTGTCGACCGAGCTCGCCTCGGCGGCGGTGATCGGCGTGTGATCCTTGTGGGCGAGCTGCAGGGCGGGTGCGGAGCCGAAGACGTTGGGTAGCGCGAAAATCAACGCCACCAACAGCACGGCGGCAATGAGGAAGTACTTCCAGCGGGCGTATTCGAGCATGGGTTTCCTGGCGCTTGTCGTTACGCGGAGGCGGAACTCACCGCTCAGGCGCTCCTCAGGGTGCCCTTGGGCATGAGGGCGCTCACCTGGAATTTCTGCACCTTGATGCGCACGCCGTCGGCGACCTCCAGGGTGACGAAACTCTCGCCGACATCGGTGATGCGGCCCAGCACGCCGCCATTGGTCACCACCTCATCGCCCACGGCGAGCTTCGAAATCAGCTGCTGGTGCTCCTTGGTCTTCTTCTGCTGCGGCCGCATCAGCAGGAAATAGAAGACCACGATGAAGCCCACCATCACCAAAAGCGGCGCAAACTGGCCGCCGGCGGAGGCCGGCGCGCTCTGGGCCCAGGCCGGGGGAATCAATGAATTCATAAAGTCACCACGTCGGGAAGTCCCTCTCCGGA
>Ga0335078_10019150_pt1 | contig 10180 bp, 11 predicted proteins | sample Lox_Sample_32_FD_206711 | JGI IMG/M metagenome (GOLD analysis project Ga0335078, IMG submission 206711) | Soil microbial communities from Loxahatchee National Wildlife Refuge, Florida, United States - Lox_Sample_3.2 | ecosystem: Environmental > Terrestrial > Soil > Wetlands | place: USA...
TGGTGAACACGACCGTCTCCATCAACCCCAATGCCGTCCAGACGGGCCTCGACTATCTCCTCGGGCCAATGGCGCAAGGCGCCCCGGCTGGTTACGTCCAGGTCTCCCCGATCGCGGATGGTGCTTCGTTCGGGTTCATCATGGTGTTCATCTGCCTTCTCCCGATGGCCATATTCGACGGTGGCCTGCTCGCCTCAGTGTCTTGGGGGGACCGTGCGGCCAGGGCTGCGACCTACGTCAGCGTCCTGCTTCTGCTCATCCTCGACATGACCTATGCGACATACTGGGCTGTTGCCATCGTCGTCCTGCTCCTCGCGGGGAGGCCGGTGAGGATCAGGTTGCTTGACGAAGTGTCTGCTCTCTCCACGAAAAGGCAATGGATCTTCGTGGGAGCCCTTGCCCTCGCGTTCCTCTGCCTTCCGGTCCCTCACAGCATAGCTACGTTTTCGTTACCCTGACTGGACTGCGAACTCCGGGGCGCGCGGGACCACATTCATCTTCCCCGTGCGACCCACCTTGTTGAGAATCCTCCCCACAGCCTCAGCCGACCCCTTGGCCGTGGTTAGCCCGAGCTTTGACCTCGCATAGACCTCTGGGATACCAGACAGCAGGAGAACGTCATATTCCTGTTTCAGCTTGTTCAGGTAAAAGACCTCCTCCAAGCCATCAATGTATCTCTCTCTCCGACGCTCGCTTCCAGGCAGCTGACCTGTGACCAGCATTTCGAGTGCAGTCGACCCCATTCCCTCGGAGCACTCCGCCATAAGCAGGATAGAGCCTGTCCTCCTGACGCCGTCCATAGCGCTCCAGATGCCCCTCAGGGCGGCTGAGAAGGTGTCATCGTACCCCCTCCCGCCCGCCCCAACGACGAGACCCCTCGTCTGAGGCATCGACACCTTCGGGAAGGCGTTCTTGATGGCGTCAAACGGGGCGTCCTCCATCACTGTCCACAACCTTCCGCCTCTCGGTATCAGCGTCAGGAATTTCGACTCTGGAACCTTGGCCGCCATCTCTTCCATGGCTTCGAAGGCTTCCGTCTTCTGGAACGGCTGCGGCTCCATCCCCTCCCTCGACTTCGCAGCAATGGCGTTGGAGTGGGCCACCCAGTTCAGGCACGCCAGCACCCTCGCATCCGCGACCCCGAAAAGCGGGTCGGGCCTCGCTGTTGCCACGAAAATCTTCTGCCCCTTCTCCATCAGATGCTGAGCATAGACTGCCTCTCCCCCTTCAGCCGCGGCGACGGGAGGCGGCAGAGTGCTCACTCTCCCCTTGAGTTCTGGTACCCCCACCTCGATTCGCCTCGGAGCGGGAGCGACCAGGCCGACGTTCTGGAATTCACTGAGGACGGGGTGCAGGCCCTTGAGGAACTCGAGCGTCGGGGGTGCCGCGTCGCAAGCCAGTATCTCTGTTGCCCCTTTGGCGAGCTCAGACATTCGCTCCATCTCGACAGAGCCTTGATCCTGGGGCGGCTCTGCGACAGCCCCGAGATTCTCGGCTTGAAGGGTGACGAGGGTCTCAACTCCCCCGTATGGGATCCACAGCTCCGGCATACGCAGGGTTCCTCACGGACTTGTTTTATAAGCACAAGATTGACTGCAAGCCCATGGCCTGGAAGAAGCGCCACAGCCGGCTGAACGACATTGCCGAAGGGCTCGTCAAGGCGGGGGCCCTCCAATTCGGAACCTTCACTCTGCCCGACGGCAAAGACAGCTCCTACTACATCAACCTTGGAGGTCTTCCCAGCTATCCGGGGGTCTACGAAGCCGCGGTCGACGCGCTGACAGAGCTCGTTTCTAGAAAAGCGCCCAGGGTGGACGCCTACTGCGCCGTCCCCGTGGCCGGACTCTTGCTTGCGTCTCCGATGGCCCTCGCACAGAGGAAGCCCCTGGTCTACATGCCAGCGAAGAAGCTAGAGAGCGGCCGACATGTCGAGGGTGAGGTCAGGCCGGGATGGAACGTCGCCATAGTCGGCGACCTAGCCACATCCGGTAAGACGATAGTCTCCGCTGCCGAAGCCATCGAGGGAGAAGGAGGAAGTGTGAGCTCGGCCGTCGTGCTCATAGACAGGCTCGAGGGGGCCCGCGAGCGGCTCAGCAAGAGGGGGATTGACCTCCACGCGGTCACGGACATGGTCGAGCTGGCCGACGCCCTCTACTCGATGGAGCTCATCAGCAAAGAGAACGTAAAGGCGATAACCAGATCCATGGGCCGTCGCTCCTAGCCGACCCGCCTCCGAAATGATCAGAATAACAAAGCTTCGCCAGAGCAGATGGCAGGACCTCAAGAGTTTGCGGCTTGAAGCCCTGAAGACCGACTCAGCTGCCTTCGGGAGTTCCTTCGAAGAGGAGACAAGGTTCTCCGAGGACGTATGGCGTGGTAGGATTAGGAACGCCCTCTTCGCTCTCTCCGACGGGAAGCCGGTGGGCATTTTGAGCTACGTCTTCAGCCCAAGGACCAAGACCAGGCACGTGGTCAACATCTACGGCGTCTACGTCACGCCGAGGATGCGCGGGATGGGCATTGGGGAGATGCTGATGACGAGGGCGCTGTCTGATATCCGGAAGAATAGGCGCATCATCAAGGTCGAGCTGAGCGTGAACGCCCACCTGAGTCCGGCAGTCGGCCTGTACAAGAAGTCAGGGTTCGAAGTAGTGGGGAGGGCGAAGAACGAACTGAAGGTCGACAGCAGGTACTACGACATGCTGTTCATGGAGAAGGAGCTCAGAAAGGTTCGAGTCAAAAACAAGTTCGGAGAGAAGGACCTTTAGTACACCATGAGGTTCTTCTCTTCCAGGGTCACGTGCAGGTTATTCACAGCACGATAGACTTCGCTTTCCTTTTTCGCACCAGTGCAGACGAGCTTGCCTGACGCGAACAGCAGGATCACGGTCTTTGGATCCGCCATCCTGTGTATGAGGCCAGGGAACTGCTCAGGCTCGTACATGGACTTTGGGAGCACACGCGCAGCCTCCTCGAGGTGGACCTTGCCGCCCAGGCTCGCAGACGCGACTATGTTCTGGATTTCGACGACTGCATCGTTCTTGATGGGTATCTTCCCCTTCCTGAGCTGTCTGACCACTTCCTCCACCGCCTTTCTGGCCTGCTCCTCAGATTTGGCGCCTGTGCAGACCATCTTGCCCGAGCTGAAGATCAGCGTGGCGGTCTTGGGGTTCCTTAGCCTGAAGACGAGACCGGGAAACTGGTCGGGGTGATACTCCACGGTCACGAAGTTCTTGGTGATCAGGTTGAGGTCTACTGTCTGGTTGATGGATGCGGATGCGACTACGTTCTCGATACTGACGATTGCTTTTGTTTGGGGCATATATACGGGGCGCATATTCTGAGTATATAAAGGGTATATAAAGCGGAGGGAGTGGAACTGGTAACTTGGGGTTGGTAGACGACGAAACCCGCTTCTGGATTGCTCAGGAGGTAGCAGATTCTAAGCAAAGGCACAAGCCGAGGGGGTTGTTCTATCAGGGAATCAAGGCGACAGGAAAGGTTCCCAAGACCCTGATAACCGACGGGCTCCCCTTCTATCATTACGCTTGGAAGAAGGTCTACTCACGGAGGCGAGACGATAGCCCCGTCCATGTCAGGGAGATTACCCTAGCGGGAACTGTCCACAATAACAAGATGGAGCGGATGAATGGAGAAGTCAGAGACCGAGAACGAGTCATGAGAGGGCTGAAGAATCCCGATTCAGCGATAGTCAAGGGCTTTCAGATTTACCACAACTTCATCCGACCGCACGAGGCGCTAGGGGGCAAGACTCCCGCAGAGAGGGCGGGAATCAAGGTGGAAGGCGAGAACAAGTGGCTCACGATAATCCAGAACGCCAGCAAGGAAGGAGCCGCGAATGAGTGAAGTTCCCTTGAGAAGTCACCTTCAGGGCAAGCCCCAGTCTGTCCTGAGGCTATACCGAGAGTTCGCGAGTCTGGTTGAGGAGTGCGGCCCTGTGACCTACAGGGTGACAAAGACAGCGATAGCCTTCAAGGGAACAAAGAGGATGTTCGCAGGGGCGAAGCTGACAGACTCCTCGTTGGACGGATTCTTGGACTTGTTGCGACCCGTTAGCGACTCAAGGATTCTCTCGACAGCCCGCCATACGAGCAGAGTATTCGTGAATCACTTCAGGATAACCGAAGACAGCCAGATGGACAAGGAGTTCATGTCTTGGATACAGGAGGCCTACCGAGTCGGAAGCGGCCAGGTCCCGACGCTTGACAGCAAGACGAAAACGGAGGAGAACCCGACAACTTCGTAGAACCGCGCAATCAGTCCTTCCCTCGACAGTTAACACCAAGAACTCGGAGGAAGGCTAATCCCCTGCGAAGTTACCAGAACCGAGGGAGTGAAGGGAGTAACTCAGGGGGACGCTTCCGGAGGCTTCGCTGGGGCGCTTTCGTTCCTGCTCTTGGCATCGTCCTCTCCCTCCCTCAGAATGGAAACGATTACTATGATGAGGATGAGCATGGATGGAATGTAGTTGAACCACTGAGGTAGGCCGTTCTGGTCGATGTAATAGGCAAGGAGCTCTACATAGGGTATCACGAAGATTACTTTGCCTTCCAGGCACTGTTGTACGATCGGCTGCGGGTGACCCTGGTAGGATGCTATCAGGAGTGCCTGGTCAGTCCCAGGGTTATTGTCACCCTTGGTGATGAGCCCGTTGGCGGTTACGTTCACGACTCGGTGGACCACAGACTCACCCAATGCTGAACAGGGCGCCCCGTAGACTATGATGTCTCCGACATGTATCTGGCTGATGGTTGCGCCCTGTATCACGACCAGGTCCCCTCCCTCGAGAGTCGGGAGCATACTGGTTCCGTCCACCCTACGGGTGTCAGCCTGAACGAAGAAGGCCCAGAAGAGGAGAAGGGCGAAGGCTACTACGTAGGCTACTGTCCCCCTGGACACCAACTTGCAGGCGCCTGTCATGGGAGAAGCGGTTAAACATTTGAGCGATGATTTCTTTTTATCAGCCCGAAATCCTGTCTCGGGCAATGGCGCGGACAGCGTTGATTGTGCTTGTCCTGGATGCAGTCATGTTGCTCGCAGAGTTTGAAATCATCCAAGACGTGCAGAATAGGGTCCAGTGCGCCCTCGGATCTAGCCTCTACGGGCAGTCGTGCATGTTGAGGAGTTCGCCTTCTTTCTCTTACTCCCTATTGACCCGGTCGTTTTCCATGGTGGTGGGCGGCATGCGCCTCCAGAGCCCTCCGACCATCGACTGGGTCCAGCTTATTGCCTACGTTCTCGTTGCCGTCAACGTTTGGTTCGGTTACACTGTCTATGTCCGGAGGAAGGCGCCCAGGGCTGAACAGGCTTCTTCGATGGCGCCTGTCTCCTCACCCTGACTATTACTAACGTGGACCTCTCCCCGATCCAACTTTTTGGGGCCGCCTAGGTTCAAATCCCTGGTCCAGAAGGAGCTGGCCATGGCCGGTCCGCTCTTTCAACTCCTTGTGAAGAGAACCGGGTCCACCGAGGATGCCATTTCCGCGATATCTGAAGTTGCCTTCAGGATGGGGGAGCCCGGTCCTGCCTCGACTGACGAGCGGCTCGCCGGCCTGGCTCTCTGCGCTCGGGGGGAGGACATCGAGCGCGTATCCAAGTCCCTGACGTGGCGCGACTTCGAACGTTTCTGTTCCGGCATGATGCAGGCGAGGGGATACAGGGTAAGGCAGAACGTGTTCCTCCGGAGGCCGCGCGCCCAGGTGGACGTGTTCGGGGTCTCGGACGGCATTTCGGTCTCGGTAGACTGCAAGCACTGGGCCAGGGCTCCGGGTTACTCAAGTCTGGCTAGGCAGGTGGCAGCTCAGAAAGCCAGGACTATCCGACTCCACGAAAGCCTCGACAGGGTCGGGCCCATAGCCTCGGTCATCCTCGTGCTGGTTGACCAGGGCGCGAGGTTCGTTTCAGGAGGCGCTATCGTGCCAGTGTTCGCCTTCGGTGACTTCCTCGACAACTTGGAAGCATACCGTTCTCAGCTTGACCTGCTGTAGTCGAGCCTCGCTTGGGCCTCCCCGAAATGGCTATATCATGAACATGCGTCATTGTAGGGCAATTGCCAGGTAACGAAGGAACGGGGTTATTCCTGCCGGACAAGTTGAGGCTCCTAGTAGACCTGTTCAACGGTCCTCACACCCCGACCGAGCTTGCCACCATAGAGAAGAAGCATCTCAGTCAGGTGAGCCGAGCTCTCGGGGACCTGCGTAAACACGGGCTCGTCGAAGTGACGAAGACCGGGTCAAGGGAGAGGTACTACAAGCCTACCCCCGTGGGGTATTCCATGATCAACGAGATCCTGCGGATGACGAGGTAGGGGAGCGCTCAGGAATTTGTCGACTTGGTGCAAAGGCTATTTTGCATTTGTTTCATGAGTTAACAATCCTTAAATAAATACGGGAAGGTTTTCGGCTCCGATGTTTGCGAAAAAATCTAGAGCAATATCTAATACTGCAGCAATTGCAATTATAGTCATTCTCGTCATCGCAGTAGGCGCAGGCGTGTACTTTGCTACCAGTGGAAGTGGTGGAACCACCACTATTACAACGACGAGCACTGGCAGCGGAGGCACTACCACCGTCACGAGCGTCAGTACAAGCGTTAGCACGAGTACGAGTATCTCAACCACGGGCCCAACGACGACCACTTCAACGGCTGCAACTCCGAGCTTTGTCACCGATAACTCCCTAGTGTACGAAACGGCCGGCAACTTCCAGTGGCTGGACCCCGATGTATCGTACTACCAGGGTGACTATGGGATCTTCCAGAACGTCTTCGAGAAGCTCCTGTGGTTCAGCGGGGACAACAGCAGCCAGCTGATCCCGTGGCTTGCCACAGACATGGGCACCATGTCCAACAACGGTCACACCTGGGTCTTCCACCTCAGACAGGGAATCACATTCGCGGACGGCACTCCGTTCAATGCCACCGCGGTCTGGTTCTCCTTCACGAGGTTGCTGATCCTCGATGGTACCGCAGGGGACCAGTCGGTGCACGGGTCTCAGGCAGCCTGGATCATCCAGCAGCTCCTCAACACGAGCCTCAGCAGTTACTTCCAGGGTACCGGCAGCCAATCATACAGTGCCCAGTGGGTTCAGGACGTTCTGAACGAGAACTTCGTCCAGATCATCGACCCATACACGGTGCAGTTCAACGTGATGAATCCGACTGCTTCATTCCCATACCTAATCTCCAACGAATGGGCGGACATCTTGTCGCCTTCGTGGGTTGTCGGGCATGACGACCCGAGCCTTCTGAAGTCGCACATGACCACCTCCGACTACCTGCCATACTGGCAGGAGTTCGCCGGACTGGGCAAGCTGACTTCCATGATCCTCCCGACAGCGGCGGTCATGGCAGGAACAGGGCCCTACTACCTCGCGAGCGCGGACGGGACCACCTACAACGTGGTCCTGAAGGCCAACCCCAACTACTGGGGCGGGCCGACCGGCTTCAAGGTGAACGGCCAGGAGATAACCATCGGCAAGCCGAAGATCCAGACGATATACTGGGACTTCGTGTCTGACCCCAACACCCAGCTCCTCGACCTGAAGGCCGGCAAGGCCACAATGGTCGACGGCTCTGCATCTCTCCTCTACTCATACGTCGACCAGAACACGTGGCTGAACCAGGGCAAGCTGGTGTCAATAATACCAGGCGCGATCGACCAAGGGACCTTCCCGACTCTGATCACCGACTGGTTCGAATTCGGCAGCAACATTACCAACGCCGACGGTTCGTACAGGTCCTTCCAACCCTTTGCCGACTTCCGCCTCAGAGAGGCAGTTCAGGTCTCAGTCAACATGTCTCAGCTGCTTATCACCATTGCCAACAGGCTGGACGACCCAGCCAACACCCTCGCTCCACCGGGCACCAACCCTGGCGGAAGCTACAGCTCCAGTATCGGGACATTCCAGTACAACCTCACTCTCGCTGAGCAGCTACTGAAGGCCGCAGCGGCAACCCCGCTGAAGTCCTCTACGGGTACGCTGCACTTCTACAACGGCACAGTGATTCCTGCCGGAGCAGTGGACAACAGCTTCAGCACGAGCAACCCGAAGACCATCACGCTCACCTACGTCGCAGGTGGGACTGTTGGTCAGAACATCATCAACACAATTGCAACCAACCTGAACAGGATCTCCGTCAATGACCAACTCGGGCTCACCTTCGTGACCCAGCCGCTCCCGAGCGGCAACAGGTACACGCAGATGGCCGAGCATCACCTTGACTTCGCGCCCGCCGGCTGGGTAGCTGACTACAACTGGGTTACCGACTGGATTGGGCCGATGCTCCTGTCGACAGGGACATACTACTCTTGGTCCTACTGGAACAACACCGCACTTGACCAGGCAGTCAACAATGCGTTCGCTGCAGACAAAGCTGGCAATACCGCTCAGCTAACACAGTATTCGCTCCAGGCTCAGAACATAGAGAATGCGGCAGGCTATTACATGTGGGAGGCGTACCCTGTTTTGTACTTCCCCACTTCGACATGGCTTACCGGGTTCTACTACAACATAGCAATTGGGGATTCTGGCTACTACTTCGCGACCTACGGTTACGCGGCTCCAAGTAGCTAAGGCGTATTAATCCCCCCTCTCTCTTTTTTTTAAATGCGGACAATAGAGTATGTAATCCGCAGACTCTTCCTGATGATATTCGTACTATTGGGAGTGAGCCTAATAGTATTCTATCTGACTCACGGAGTGCCGAGCGCCTGGGATCCCGTGACGGCCTACATCAATCCCAAGATGACGGCATCGCAAATCCAGGCGATTCGCGTACAGCACGGGTTCAATCAGCCGCTGTATCTGCAGTACTTCTACTGGCTGAGGGACCTCCTACAGGGGAACTGGGGACACGCAGGGAACGAGGCCAGCGGGCTGCCCGTCACCTTCGTGTTCTCTGAGCGATTCCCATACACCGTCGAGCTTGCAGTGGCTGCGACGATCATAACTGTCGGAGTAGGAATACCACTTGGTATCATTTCTGCCCTCAAGAACAACAAACTCCCCGACCACGTGTCTCGAATCATAGCGCTGACCGGCTATTCAACTCCGGCATACTGGTTCGGGTTTGTTCTTCAGCTCTTATTCTTCTACTACTTCGCGGTATGGGGACTCCCTTCGCTGCCTAGCCACGGCGCTATTTCGGAGACTCTGGGCGGCGCCGTACCGAGGGTCACGGGGGTGCCCATTTTCGACGGGCTCATCGGCGGGAATCTCACATACGCTTGGGACGCCTTCCTTCACGTCATTCTCCCCGCCATCACCCTTGCCTTCATCAGCCTTGGATACCTGGCCAGGATAGTCAGAGCCAGCATGTTAGAGGTGCTAAGGCAGGATTACATTATATTGGCACGTTCGAAGGGACTCAGAGAAAGGGTCGTGATTTACAGGCACGCTCTGAGGAATGCCCTAATCCCCGCTGCGACCCTTACGGGGTTGTTCCTGGCCGGCCTATTGGGAGGCGCCATCATCACCGAGTACGTATTCTCATGGCCGGGGGTGGGCCAGCTCTCCCTTTCTGCGGTGTTCGCGGGGGACGCGAACTTCGTCGCCTACTACACGCTCGTTACAGCCCTGATCATCATTATCGCAAACCTGGTGGTGGATGTGCTCTACATATACCTCGACCCGCGGATAAAGTACTAGGAGGCAATCTTGTCCAACAAGAGAACACGTGAGTCACAGGCGAGGACCGAGGAGCTGAAGTTCACCATACACCAGCTCTTCCGAAACCCACTGGTCGTTCTCGGCCTCGTGCTCTCGGTTTTCTTCATTGTGGTTTCCATCTACATTACCAAGATCATGAACCCGGCCGTTTTGACCAACCCCCTTGGGTTCGCCGACCTCACCCTCGGTTCGTTGACTATCAACCCTTCGATTTTCCTCAATATTCTGATCTACGGAGCCATCGCTTTTGCAATTCAGAGGCTCTACGGTAACAAGTGGGCGACCATCGCGTTTCTGGTTATCATCTTCATTGTTCTCTACGTTCCCATCCCTCAGCAGCTTCAGGCCGTCAACCCCAACGATCCGAGTAACCTCGCGTACGAGCAGAAGCTCTGCTGGAGCAGTCGGAGCCTGATCAACTGGGGCACTCAGACCAGCCCCTGCCCCACGGGCACAAACTACCTCTTGGGAACTGATGACTTCGGCAGAGA
>Ga0335078_10019152_pt1 | contig 10180 bp, 5 predicted proteins | sample Lox_Sample_32_FD_206711 | JGI IMG/M metagenome (GOLD analysis project Ga0335078, IMG submission 206711) | Soil microbial communities from Loxahatchee National Wildlife Refuge, Florida, United States - Lox_Sample_3.2 | ecosystem: Environmental > Terrestrial > Soil > Wetlands | place: USA: Florida...
TGTCCTCTACTGGCTTTTACAGATGGTGTTTCTCGGCGCGTCGCGGATCGCCTATCGCTACTTCCGTTATACTCGCGCCAGGCACCACGCTCGCTCGCCCGAATCCAATCCGACGCTGGTGCTCGGCCGCGCCGCGGATGCCGAAGTGTTGCTGCGTGCCATCGAGAGTGGCGCAGTCAAGAAGACCTGGCCGGTCGGCATTTTGTCGCCTTCGCCCGCCGACCGCGGTCAAGCCATTCGCGGCATTTCGGTTCTCGGCGACTTCGACTCTCTTGACCCGGTCGTGCACCAACTGGCCCAGCGCGGCACGGCGGTGGCCCGTGTGATCCTCACACCTTCTGCGTTTGCGCCCGATACCAAGCCGGAGGCGACAATAATGCGTGCGCGCCGGCTTGGCCTGGCCGTCAGCCGGTTGCCTTCGCTTGACGACGGCGGCGAGTTGCCTCGCCTCGCGCCGGTCAACGTAGAGGACCTGCTGTTGCGGCCGACGGTGAAGATCGACTATGCGCGCCTGGAGAACTTTCTCAAGGGCCGCTCGATTGTGGTCACGGGCGGCGGCGGCTCGATCGGTGCAGAAATATGCGACCGCGTGGTCACCTTCGGTGCCGCGCGGCTCTTGATTGTCGAAAACTCCGAGCCCGCCTTGCACGCCGTGCTTGAAACGCTGGCGACGAAACAATCCCGACCTGAAATCGAAGGGCGGCTTGCCGACGTGCGCGATCGGGCGAGGCTGTTCCGCCTGATGGCCGAGTTCAAGCCCGACATTGTCTTTCACGCTGCGGCACTTAAACACGTACCGCTGCTCGAGCAGGATTGGGAAGAAGGCGTCAAGACGAATGTCTTCGGCTCGGTCAACGTCGCCGACGCGGCAGCGGCGGCCGGCGCGGCCGCTATGGTGATGATCTCAACCGACAAGGCCATCGAGCCGGTTTCCGTGCTCGGAGCCACCAAGCGTTTCGCCGAAATGTATTGTCAGGCGCTCGACGCCGATTTGGCTCGCCGGGCGCAAGCGGCGCGGCCGTCAATGCGCTTGATCGCGGTGCGCTTTGGCAATGTGTTGGCCTCCAATGGCTCGGTTGTGCCGAAGTTCAAGGCGCAAATCGACGCCGGAGGCCCGGTTACCGTTACGCACCCCGAGGTGGTGCGGTATTTCATGACTATTCGCGAGGCTTGCGACCTTGTCGTCACGGCGGCGAGCCACGCGCTCGGCCCTGGACGCTCGGATGTCTCGGTCTACGTGCTCAACATGGGTCAACCGGTGAAAATCGTCGACCTCGCCGAGCAGATGATCAGACTGGCCGGGCTCGAACCTGGGCGCGATGTCGACATCGTTTTCACCGGACTTCGGCCAGGCGAGCGGATGCAGGAGCTTCTTTTTGCGGCCGGCGAGCCGACAGTGGAAATTGGGGTTGTCGGCGTCGTTGCCGCCCGTCCGGCGCAACCGCCCATCGACGCAATGCGAGGATGGTTAGCCCTGCTCGATCAAGGCCTGGTACGCGACGAGCGCGAAGCCATCTATCGCGTACTGCGTGATGCTGTGCCTGATTTCAAAGGCGTGGCCGCTTGAGCCGTTCGCCGATTATTCATTTTCCGCTCCATCGGGAGGCAAATCCCGCCAACTTCAACGACCGAAGTAGCCATTGAGAAGCAAACGCAACCGCTACAAGCGAGCAACTATACATAAGAAAGATCATGTCAGAACCCGTCATCCACGAGGACCAAGCCACATAACGAGGAACAAGAGACAACAGGAAGAATAGCGGAAAGATGATCAGCCGCAGGTCCACAGTGGTCGGAAGCATCGCGGCACTGCAAACGACAAAGGAAAACCAAATTACCAACTGTAACGCGATAATAACGAACAGGCCGTTCGCGACCGGCGCACGGAAGATGCCGGGGAGAAAGAGCCACGCTTGCACTAGCGTATTTTTTAGTTCGGCGGATTTTATGAAGAAATAGAGTTCAAACGCCTGTCTTGGGTAGTGAGTAAGGACGTAAAAATACGCATTACGAAGTACTTTCTCGTATTCGCCGCTGTACAGGTTCATTTCTCTGTCGCTCTCCGACCGCCCCGTACTATTGATATACGCGGCCCACACGCAGCCGCCATTGGCGTCGGGAGGAAGATCATGGCTAAGCTTTCGGCTCGAAGCTTCGCAGTCGTACACCTTCGCGAGATCGCCGAACGGCCACTCGGGGTGTCTGACAAAGCTGATGAAAGCGCGATGCCAGAAGTTGCCGAGCACGCGGCCCGTTTGCACGTATGCTGGTAGCGCGGTCACCAGGATCAGGCACCAAAATCCGAAAGCGGTCGCCACCACAGCACTTTTATAGCCAAGTGAAATCAATTCGCTGCGTTCTCTGTGATCGCGATAAAGCCGCCAAATCAATACGCCGATCAAAGCGGCGAGTAGATACCCGGTACTACTGCGCACGAGGAAAGCGCCGAACAGCAGGAGACCCTGAACAAGCAGCAGCAGCATGTGCCACGCCATTGACTTGCGTGTCGCCGGATCGGCGCGTTCGATCAGCTCGAGAAAAATGTGCATACCCGGGAGAAACGGCGCCAGCGCGAAATATCGAATGCCGCCTATCGCAACTTGATCGACTCCCCTGTGGGAGGCTGAAAGCGGGGTCAGCAGCAAAAAAGTGACCACCAAAAAATATAGCGGCACGACAACCAACCGTTCGTCCCGAAAGCGGCAGATAAAGGCCAGGGCGGAAATTCCAATGTAGACTAGATAGAACAAGATTAGGGAGGATATATCAGGTCCAAACATCCACATGGCGATCGTAGCAAAGAGGTTTCCGCCGACACCGTTGCCGTCGAGCGTATACATCAGTACGTCGCCGCGCGGGATCGCACCCGCGGCGGCGGCGGCGACGAGATCCTGAATGCTGGCATTCTCCGGATTGTAAAATCTGTTTAACATTCCGTGGTCGACCGCGCCGAGCGGCAGGCCGTAAATCAGATGAGAGATCGCGACCGGAATGGGGCCCTGCGCTTCAATGTTCCAGCCAGCGGCGCGGTCCTCCCGCAACGCCAAAACCCCCAGTGCGTACAAAAAGAACGAGGTGACGGAAATTAGGACAAAGAAAATTGCTCGGCCTGAACGCGGCGCCACCCTCGTAGCGGTCGCCATTAGATTTGCCGTCGTGCGGCCCGCGACTTTGAGCGTGGACGAAAGGAACGAGCATACGGAATGTAATAGGGCACTAAAGGGACCTTATCCTCTGTAGCCACGCTTATAATCGCAGCGCAGTCTACTGCGGCCCGACGCGTCAAAACAAGCGCCAACGAGTCCTCACTCGTTATTCTCGAGTACTGCAAATCCGCGCAAAAGCCGGCTCGCAAATGAAGTTCCTATCGCTCAGCTTCGCAAACGTGAACCGTTTGTATTAGGATTTGTTGGGCTGCCGGACGACCCCGAAGGAAAAATCAAGGCGCGCGGTCAAATGCGCGACGCGGCGTGACAAGGCGCTTGCGCATGTGATAGCGACCACAGAGCAGCTACCCTTCACCGCTGCCGGAGCTTGGATGGTCGAAGGCTTAGCGCGGGTAGCCGGTCGTGCCGTGACGCGCGCTTAGAGAACTGGCACATCCGCCGAAACCTCGCCTTGAGCTTGGTCGCCAATTTCAAGCGTGAAAGCGAAATTTTGCGGTTACGCAAGTGTGCGCTTTTGGAGACTAAATGGAATTCGATACCTACGCGATCGAAGCCAGTGTAGAGGCCACGCATTGGTGGTTTGTGGGCCGCCGTCGTCTGTTCGCCCGCGAGTTAACTCGTATCGGCCTCAACGTTAACAGCAAAGTTCTCGACGTCGGAACTGGGACGGGGGCGAACTTGCGGTTGCTTCGCGATTATCGCGTACGAGAAGTCGCCGGACTGGAGAGCAGCGAAATCGCAATCCGTCATTGTCAGTCGAAAGGTCTAGGACAGGTAGTACGGGGGGACGTTTGCGCCATGCCGTTCAGCAACGGCAGCTTCGATATAGTGCTTGCCACCGATATCATTGAGCATGTGGCCGACGACTGCATTGCCTTGCGCGAAATATATCGGGTCCTCAAAGATGGAGGTAAGGCGCTCATTGCGGTTCCCGCGTTTCCGTCGCTGTGGGGCTTGCAGGATATTGTTGCTCATCATAAGCGGCGTTACCGCATGGGACCGCTGCGAGAGCAGATGCACAAGGTTGGTCTTGAGCCGCGCCGAAGCTACTATTTCAATTACCTGCTGTTTGGCCCCATTTGGCTGGCCCGGAAATTGATAAGGTGGAGCGGCGTAAAGCGCAGCAGCGAAAATGAATTCAATACACCCTTACTCAACCGGTTTTTGTCGGCAGTCTTTGCTTTGGATGTATCCACCGCTCCGTTTCTGCATCCTCCTTTCGGCGTTTCGATACTCGTCATTGCCGAGAAAGCCGATAAGGCCGCGGCCATGATCGCCGGCCAACAAGCGACCGGCATAGGGATCGAGAGCGGTTCTCCAGAACGTTTCGCGTATCAGTGGTCATTCTATCCGGAGTTAGGGCCGCTCGGGTTTGGAAGTATCGAATATTTTCGCCTGATCCGGCACAGCAGTTATTTGCACCTCCGGTTGATCGTTCTCGATCAGATGTTGCCGAGGATCGCCCATTATTGGCCGCGGGCGACCGTCGAGCGAATGATGCAAGATCAGGGTCTTGTCGACGTGCGGCTAATCTGGGTCAATGAGATGTCTTGGAGCGCCATCGGCACCAAACCTCGGCCGATTTCTGGATCGCAATCATAAACGTCGTCCAGGAAAGTAAACAACGTCGCATGGCTCATCCCGCGCGCAATCGTCTATCATTTGTCGTCCACGCCGGATTAACGACTTTGAACCGCACGGGCCACTGACAAGTGCACTTGGCTTATTGTCACGCCAATAACCTCCCCCGTCGTAGACATATCGTTCGCGTTCAGGTTAAAGTTGAGTTTGCGAGTCATCTATGAACATTGCGAACGCGTCGAGGGAAGCGGCTCGGGCAAGCGGGGAAATTCCTGCGCGGGACGCGGCATTAAGTTCTCCTATGAAAGGCGAAAGCAGGTTAGATTTATCCATTCTCATTCCCGTTTACAACGAAGCTGAAAGTCTGCCGGATCTTGCGGAGAGGCTTGTTCAGGCGTTGGAGGAATTCTCTCAATCCTGGGAAATCCTTTTGGTCAACGATGGTTCTACGGACAGTTCCGGGCGCATCCTCGATAAACTTGCCGCCGCCGATCGTCGCTTCAAGGTTATCCATTTGCGCCGGAACTTCGGTCAGACGGCAGCTCTGATGGCGGCATTGGATCACTCGTGCGGCAACGTGCTCGTCATGATGGATTCGGATTTGCAGAACGATCCCGCGGACATTGCCCGGTTGGTACGCAAGCTCGAAGAGGGTTACGATGTCGTTTCGGGCTGGCGAAAGGATCGTCGCGATGCCGCAGTGGGCCGGAACTGGGCGTCGCGCGTGGCTAATCGGCTGATCTCGCGCCTGACCGAAGTGCATTTGCACGACTATGGCTGCACGTTGAAGGCTTACCGCCGCTGGACCATCGAAAATGTCAGGCTTTATGGTGAAATGCATCGGTACATTCCGATTTACGCGTCATGGCAGGGTGCACGTGTCGGCGAAATGGTGGTCGCTCATCGTCCGCGGCTTCATGGCAAATCGAAATATGGGTTCTCCCGCACGCCGCGGGTTATGCTCGACTTGCTGGTAATTTTTTTTCTTGACCGCGCGGTCGACCGGCCCATGCAGTTCTTCGGTTCCGTCGGCCTATACGCTTTTTTCGGCGCATTTCTCGTAGGCGGTTGGGCGCTTTGGCTGCGTTTTGGCGAGGGGACTTCGTTCATTCAGACACCGCTGCCTCTGCTGGTGTGTCTGCTGGTGATCAGCGGATTGCTTTGTCTCTTTTTCGGCGTTATCGCCGAGATGCTGATGCGCACCTATTTCGAGAGCCGCGGCCAACGCGCGTACCTGGTCGGACGAACTCTGAACGTTGACTGACAGGGCTCGCAATTATGTGCGGCATAGTCGGATTCTCACGCGATCCGGCACGGCAGATAGAGGCCGATTCCGCCATCGTTCGCCTGATGTTGCGACCCATCGCTCATCGCGGGCCGGACGAGCGCGGCACTCATGTCGCCGGGCCGGTCGCGCTGGGACATGTGCGGCTGTCGATTGTCGATCTTGAGGGCGGCCACCAGCCTCGCGTCGACGTCGCCACCGGTGATGCGCTGGTGTTCAACGGCGAGATATACGGCTACTCCGCGCTTGCGCGTCAGTTGAGGGCCGATGGAGTTCAGCTCACCGACCGGTCGGATACCGAGGTGCTATTTCGTTTCTTGCAGCGAGACGGCGTCTCGGCCACACTCGAAAAGATCGACGGGATGTTCGCCTTTGCCTTTTATGAAGGTCGGACCGGACGTCTCTATCTTGTGCGTGATCGGTTCGGTGAAAAACCGCTCTACTGGTGTGCCCGCGACGGTGTATTGGCGTTCGGGTCCGAGCCGCGTGCCGTGCTGGTCCATCCGGTTCTACAGGGAGCACCGATCGACCATGGCGCAGTTCACAATTTTCTAAATTATGAATATCTTCCCGGAAGTCGCGGATTTCATCGCAATCTGCGCAAGCTTGCTGCCGGCCATGTGCTCACCTGGGCCAACGGCCAGGTCGGCGTCCATTCCTATTGGACGCCCGGGCCCAATGAGGCCGGTACCATCGGCGCCGGCGTAACCGAAGCCGCTAAGCTTGACCGTCTTGACGAACTTCTAAACATCACCGTTCGCGATCGGTTGATCGCCGATGTTCCAGTCGGCGTATTTCTCTCTGGCGGAATAGATTCATCGTTAGTCGCCGCGTTAGTCGGAAAGCATGCGCCTGGGCTAACGGCCTTCACCGTCCGGATGACGGAGGCGAGCTACGATGAAACCCCCGCAGCAAGGGCGCTAGCACAGAGCCTGCATCTGGCGCACGAGGTTATCGACCTGGACGACGCGACCATCGTACGCGCCTTCCGTGCGGTGCTCGAAAAGATGGATGAGCCTTTTGCCGACGCTTCAATCCTTCCCGCTTGGGCGCTATGTCGCGCAGCACGTCAACGTGTGACGGTAGCGCTTGGCGGTGACGGCGCGGACGAGCTATTCGCGGGCTACATCAGCTTCAGGGCCAACCGTGCGGCGCCTGCGCTGGCGTTGCTGCCGGGATGGATGGGACGGCTGTGCCGTGCGCTCCTGAAGTCATTGCCGCACGGCAGCTCCTACATGAGCGTTGAATTCTTGCTGTGGCAACTCAGCCAATCCGTCGGCCTCGCTCCGGCTCGTCAATGGGCGGCTTGCATGGCTCCGTTCGCTCCCGAAGAACTCGACCGGCTGTGGCGTCCGGAAATCCGGCGTACCGCTCAGGAGTGCGCCGAGGACCCGATAGCCGAAATTCTCAGCGCTCGTGGCGGAAAACGCTGGTCGACGGCTGATCTCATTCATTTGTTCATCTCGACTTATCTGCCCGAAGATATCCTTCTTAAGGTTGATCGCGCGGCGATGTATGTTAGCCTGGAAGTACGTGCGCCGTTTCTGGGTCGAGCTTTTGCCGAATATGCGATGAGCCTGCCATCGCGTGACAAGATTAACGGCCTGTCGACCAAATATCTGTTTCGAAAACTGGCCTTGCGTCATATACCGCGGGAGATCGTCGAGCGCAGGAAGCACGGCTTCGCGCTTCCTTTATCGCGCCTATTGCGAGGTGTCCTAAAGGAGCCGGTGGCAGACATACTTATGGATCGAGGTTCGCCTTTGAATGCATGGTTCTATCGCGATGAAATTGAGAGGATTTGGACAGCGCACCAGTCCGGCATCGATCAGCGGAAGAAAGTGTGGAGTTTATTTACGCTTGCTGTCGCAGCCGATGCTGCTGCCAGAGCCGGTGCCAATGGCATGAGCCATTCACCGCATGGCCGGGGCTGGTCATTGGCGGATAATTCGCAAGTAGCTATGAATTGAAATAGTCGATTCGTAGGGGCGGGTGGCGGGTCGCAGCTTGTCACGCCAATTCCCGCCAAGCCAACGTCACATCAAGTCTGCAATGGAGGCCTAGGTGCGTATCGCTATGATCGGCGCCGGTTATGTGGGCCTTGTATCGGGGGCGTGCTTGGCCGATTTCGGCCACGAAGTCACCTGCATCGACAAGGATGAGCAGCGCATCTCAGCGCTAAAGCGCGGCGCAATTCCGATCTTCGAGCCCGGGCTGCCAGAGCTTGTCGCTAATAATGTTCGGCAGGGTCGCCTCGAATTTGACGTCGAGCCCAACGCGGTGGCGGAGGCCGAGGCCGTTTTTATTGCGGTAGGAACCCCGTCGCGCCGGGGCGATGGTCATGCCGACCTGAGTTTTGTCTATGAAGCGGTACGCGACATCGCGCCGCTCCTTGCGCCGACGGCGGTGGTGATCACGAAATCGACCGTTCCGGTTGGTACCGGGGACGAAATCGAGCGCATCCTGCGCGAACAGCGCCCGCCGCTACCGTTGCAAGTGGTATCTAACCCGGAGTTCCTCCGCGAGGGCGCGGCCATTCGCGATTTCAAGCACCCCGACCGCATCGTCGTGGGTACGGAGGACGCAAAAGCACGCGCCGTGCTCGCGGAAATATATCGGCCGCTTTACCTCAACGCGGCACCGATCGTCTATGTCGGGCGGCGAACCGCTGAACTGATAAAATACGCTTCCAATGCCTTTCTCGCCACGAAGATCACCTTCATCAACGAAATGGCCGATCTGTGCGAGCGCGTCGGCGCTGATGTGCAGGAGGTAGCGCGCGGGATGGGCCTCGATAATCGCATAGGTGCGAAGTTCCTGCACGCTGGCCCGGGCTTCGGCGGCTCGTGCTTTCCAAAGGATGCGACGGCATTGCTTAAGACCGCCCACGATCACGGCGCGCAGTTGCGCATCGTCGAGACCGTCAGCGCAGTCAACGAGCAGCGCAAGCGCGCAATGGCGCGCAAAGTGGTCGCCGCCCTCGATGGTTCGGTCCGCGGCAAAACCATTGCCGTGCTCGGCCTGACCTTTAAGCCGAACACCGACGATGTCCGCGATTCGCCTGCGATTCCGTTGATTACGGCGCTGCAGGATCTGGGCGCCGACGTGCGCGGCTATGATCCAGCCGGCATTGAGCAGGCCCGGCTACAATTGCCGGGGGTGAGATACTGCGACAGCGCCTATGCCGCGGCCGAGGGCGCCGAAGCCCTCGTGATCGCCACCGAATGGGAGCAATTTCGCGCGCTGGACCTGGAGCGGCTCAACCACATCATGCAACGGCCGGTAATAGTCGATTTGCGCAACATCTACCGCGCCGAAGCAATGAAACGGTTCAAATTCCGATACGTAGGAGTGGGCACCGCTGATGACCATAACCCGGATCACGAAAACCGGCTTCGCGGTGGCGAGCCGGTTGCGGCCGTCGCCGCGCGTCCATGATCGGCTAGCATAGATTCGATCGCACCCTCGATCCGTCACATAACTCCACCCCCGCCCGCGGCCGTTTCGCCGCGGTTGCGCAACTGCCCATGGTGGCCGCCGCCGGTTTTGCCGCGCGCGAATGCAAACAGAAGCGCGGCAACCGACCCAAAGCCGGCGACGAGAGCAAGCGTATCACCGACCGTTGTCGGCACCAGCACGGTGGCGGCAGCCAATCCGCACAGGAAAAGATTTAGCAAAAAAACGCGTGCAACAATTTCACGGACGGTGAAGCCCCGCTCAGTGGCGAGCTGATAAAAATGCGTGCGGTGCGCCTGCCAGACGTGTTCACCCCGGATCAGGCGACGTGCCAGCGTAACGGTGGCATCGGCAAGATAGTAGAGCGGCATGAGGATGGCGGCGACCAAATGCCCGCCTCCGGCGAGCAAAACGAGGAGCCAGCCCAGAAGCAAACCGATCGGTAGGCTGCCGACATCGCCGAGAAAAACTCTGGCGATCGGACGATTGAAATAGCCGAATCCGAGGATGGCACCACCAAGGGCCGTTGCCAGAAACGCGACAAATGCCGGCAAGGCATGTGCAACACCGAGCGAGGCCATGGTCGCGGTCAAAGGAGTAACCTCCGCCGCTGTCATCAGGTCAATGCCGTCCATGAAGTTGACGAGGTTGACGAACCATAGGCCGGCGACCAGAAAGAACAGCCGTTCGA
>Ga0335078_10019153_pt1 | contig 10179 bp, 6 predicted proteins | sample Lox_Sample_32_FD_206711 | JGI IMG/M metagenome (GOLD analysis project Ga0335078, IMG submission 206711) | Soil microbial communities from Loxahatchee National Wildlife Refuge, Florida, United States - Lox_Sample_3.2 | ecosystem: Environmental > Terrestrial > Soil > Wetlands | place: USA: Florida...
CGCTCGCTACTTCACCTGCGAGACGAGCATCCGCGCAGCAAGGTGCTCGAGGTTGAGCTGAACTATTTCCGCCAAGGTCGGCACAAGATGCAGTACGCCTCGTTGGCGGCGAACAAGCTTCCAATCGGAACGGGTGTTACCGAGGCGGCGTGCAAGACACTCGCGACGCAGCGGATGAAATGCTCGGGCATGGCGTGGCGCGACGAAGGCGGCCAAGCGATCCTCAGCCTGCGTTCCTTCATACAGAGCAAACGCTTCGATACCGCATGGGAACTGCTCCGGGAGGGCTATCAGCGGTTGGTTACACTGCCTGATAACGTCATTTCACTGCGACCACGCCGTCAGTCCTGAATCTGCCCCCTTTGCTAACGCGTCTCCGTGCGCGGAGGCTCAAGCAGCAGGATCGATGGTACGCGCTCCGGGTCGGCCAGCCGCAATAGCCCGTAACCGATGCCCGCAAGTCCGGTCATCAGGCCCGGCGACTCGACCCGCATTGGGTTGCCGCAGCGCCACCCCGTCACTCGCACATCGTCCAGAATGGCGCGGGCCACGTTCGCGACCATGGTTCGCAAGGCGGGATCGTCGAACTTACGGGCCGCCGAGGAAAGCAGCTCCAGGTTTCCGAGGTCCCCGTGACAGAGCGAGTGATTGTCGCCGAAGCCGAACCGGACCGTGGCCGCAACCGCGGCCCGTATCTCATCGCGCACGATCTCGTCTTCGAGGCTCCCGAGCAGATCCAGGCGGGACAGCCCGATACCGGGCGCACCGTGACACCACGCCGCCGCGCACGTTCCCTGCGCGCCGAACCGCAGGTCCCACCAGTTTCCCTGCTCGGGCGAGAAAAGGGTTCGCTCGTAGGCAATGCCCTGAAGTCCGGCGCGGCGGAACCGCTCCTCGCCGGTAACGTCTGATAGCCGCAGGAGCGCCCAGGCGATGCCGGCGGCACCGTGCGAGAAGCCGGAAAGGGGTCGCTCCTTCGCCACCGCCGTCAGCCAACCCGAGCCTTGGTCCGCGGGCCTGGCAGTGGCGAGAAGCCGCTCGCCGCACTGCTTGGCAACGGCGAGCACGGCAGGGCTCGGCGCCTGGCGCTGGAGGCCCAGCAGGATACCGATGCAGCCGGCCGCACCGCCGACGATGTCGAGGCACTCGTCGCGCTCGACCAGGGCTGGCAGACGATCGACCGCTCCCCGTGCCTCCTCCAGGAGCTCACCATCGCGCCACAGGGCACCGAGGTGCACGAGTGAATGGATCACGCCGCCCAATCCGCCGAAGCCACCGATCGTGCTGGCCGCCTCGGGAAAGTCCTTTAGCTCCACTCGCGCAGCGCGGAGTCCTGCCCGCGCCAGCGCCGCGTAGCGTTCCTCTTCGGTCGCGGCGGCCAAGTAGCCGAGGAAGAGCGCCACGCCCGAGACCCCGTCATAGAGGTCCGTTCCCAGGGGCGCGAGCTGCCAGTGCCGCTCGCCGGACTGGCTGAGCCCGATCCAGGCGGCGTCCGCTCCCTCCCGAACAGCCCTTCGCTCGAGCTCGTCCCCGACGGCACGAGCTGCCGCGAGCAGCTCATCCCGCTCGACCACCCCGACCGTCCGCGCGGGATCTGCGCCGCGGAGGGTGTGGGATCGCTTCGAAACGGTGGCCAGGGACGCCCGGATGAACCAGAGCTGGCGCTCGCGATCCTCCTCGCCCAAGCGTCCGATCAGGCGACGCACGTGCGACAGGCTCGGTTCGGCGAAGAAGCCGGGGAGCCGCACTCCCGAGCTGGTCCACAGATCGACGGATCCAGGTCGCGCCGTGAACATCGGCACGTCGCCCTCGGCGAGGTCTTCAAGCTCGGCGGGGATCACGCGGGCGAGGTGACGCTGGTGCTCGACCGGCCCCCAAAGGCGGTCGAACAGCTGTGCCCGGTCGAGCTCGTTGCGGAGCACGTCGGGATGGAACCCCTCACGCAGTAGCACACCGTACGTCTGGGTCGGGCGCAGAATGACGCGCACCTCATCCGTTGCGAAGCGGGCCAGGGGGCCGTCGGTCGCCAGGAGCGCGTCTCGCTGCTGCTCGAGCAAGCGGTAGGTCCCCGCGAAACCCGTGGTGATGGCATCGGCGTGCTCGAGCACGTCGACCTCGGCTCCGCCGAGCGATGGGCGACTCGCCCCGACCGGCATCACCACGCGCTCGCGGCCCAGGTGCATCTCGTCCGTCCCCGCGGCGCGCCACCGCGGGACCTCGAACGGTGTCATCTGGCCCGGCAGCGAGCCGAGACCGCTGATGTCCACTCCTTCCGCCTCTGCCGTGCCCCAGATGCGCTGTGGCAACAGACCGGCGCGGAGGACGGAGTCCTCGACCGCCTCGAGGGCGGCGCGCTGTGCAGCGCTTCTCGCGGCTTCTCTTTGGAGGCGAGCGTGGAACAGCGCCTCCAGGTCGAGCAGGACCGGATGCTCGCCGTGCGCGATCAGGTTCTCCGAGTGGAAATCCGTCGCGTCCAGGGTGTAAAGCAGCGCCAGATAGGCCCCTTGACGCTGGAAGAACCGATGAACCTCCTCCGGCCTGGAGCATCCGCGTGCCTCCACGAACTCCGCCCAGCCGTACTCACCCCTGTCGAGGCTGCGGATCGTCCGAAGAGGCGGATCCTGCCCGCGCTCGTTGAGCCAGGACAAAAGCTCCTGGAAGTGAACGTCCAGGGCGAGCGAACGGGGCTTGTATACGACCTTGATACCGGACGAGAACCTGGCGACGAGCACGCTCCGTCCCCGCCGGTGGGAATCACCGAGGCCGCCCGATACCTGCTCGAGCTTCCCCGGGTCTTCACCGCCGCAGAAAAACTGGCGTATTACCTCCCAGTCCGCGGACAATCTCTGCAAGAACTCGAGGTGGAAGGCGACCCCGTTATCGACGGCCCGGACGAGCTGACGCGCCAGGACCGGGTACTCCGAGAGGAGCGCCAACGCACGCTCGCGTGTTCGAAGGCTCAGAAGGAACATCCGGAAGCGTGCCTCCGGCGTGTCACCCGCAAGCTCACCCCGAAGCCGGGCGACGTTGAGCTCAAGCACGAGGGTCCGCTCCATCACCTCGGCGAGTCTGGGTTCGAGGTGCCGCCCCAAGGTCTCCACGGCGGTAGGGCGATCGAAGGGCGGGGCGTGCTCCGCTGACAGCTTGTCGATCGCCTGCCGGAAGCGGGCAAGGGCATCGGCCACGAGCGGCGAGGCGATCTCGATGAAACTCGGCTCGCTCTCCTGGCCGGCGGCGGGCACCTCGGCACTGGTACCGGTCGCAGCGAAGGCGTGGTCCAGGCGCTCGAGCCACGGTGGTGGGGCGTCGAAGCGGCGATGCACGCTCTCCAGCGGCTCACCGAGGAGGTAGGCGAACTTCTCCTGGCTCAGGCCCTCCGCAGCGAGCCGGCGAGCAAATAGGTCAGCCTTTTCGAACGGCGGTTGCTGGCGCCACTGGTCCAGGCGCGGTTGTGCGGAGGAGACCTCGTGCGCGCTCAACGGGAGAGCGCCTCCGGCCCTCCCGAGCGCTGCCAGCCGCTCCTTCAGAGTGAGCGCAGCATACCAGCAGGGCGACCCGAGGACGTTCATTCGCGTGAGCCTCGCGCACGAAGGGGCAGCCGCCGGCGCGTCGCGCGGCTGGCCGCGAGGAGCTAGCGGGTGGGGCGCAAGAAATCGACGCCCCGGCTAGGGCTGGGCGGCGGGAACCCTGCGAGGCTCCCGCCGCTCCGAGCGACGAGCGTGCATTACTCGAGTTTGCCGATGGGGCCGCAGATCCCGCCGCCGCAGGTAAGGTGGGTCTTGCAGATCGAGGAGGCACAGATGATGGATGCCGATCCACAGATGACGTCAGATGAGCAGAGGACCGATGGCTTCGCCGCCGCCGCACCGCTGACGTCGCCCAGCTGGGCGTCGGTGAGCTCGAGGACGCCGGCCGGGTGCTCGGGGAGCTGCGCCCGCTCCTGGTCGCTGAGGCTCGCGCGGTAGGTGGGGTCCTTCCAGGCCTTGATAATCTGTTCGATCTTCATGATGGTTTCCTCTTTCTCGCAGGCTGCGCTGCAGGGTTTGGGAGGGGCTTGGCTCGACCGCTGCCTCAGCACCTTTCGTTGGATGGACTGGGTTGGGCGCGCGGCCTGACACTCCCACTCGGGGCTAGCACCCAGCGCTCTCGCTGGCCGTCGAGGCTGGTCCGGTGCCCGGAAGCTTGATCCACGATTCGCGCGCTATGGGAGGCCGGTCGCCAGCGGGACATCCCGATGCGGACGGATGCGCTGGCGGGCGTCGCCATCGGAGTTGTCGAGCTCGCGGTGAGCGCCTAAGAACGGGCCATCACCAGCGCGAGGCGACGATCCAGGGCCTGCGGCGTACCGCTCGTGGACCGCAAGGATAAAGGTCGTCCGCCCGGATACTCAAGCCTTCGCCCGCCCTGGGGCGCGGCTGGACACGTGACATCACTTACGGTAAACGATGATCGGGTGGATGATGAACGACGAGGAACGCCGGTTCGAGTGGGTTCACGCGCCTCGCCACCAGATCCGCCGAACCGTACTTGCCCGCGTACCGCCTCTCGCTGCGCAACTCCGTGGCTTGACGGCGCCACGGTTCACGGGATTCTCGAGCAGCTTGGTGGTCAGGTGCACGTACGGAGCCAGCCTGGGCCGGGCACAACCTTCGCGGTTTGCTTCCGCGCGTCGAGAACGCGATGCGCAATCGAGGCCTGGCCACCTGCGGTGGCATCCAGGGGCGTGACCGAGACCGTCCTCGATAAGGACGTATAGGTCCGGGCCGTCACCGTGCGCACCCTGCGCGCGGTTTGCTACGACGTCGCCGACGCCACCAGCCCCGACCACCCGCTCGATCCCTTGCGAGGGCGTGCTGGCCAGGCTCTCTCCCGGCTACGAGCTCAGGAAACGCGCGCTGAGCGCCGACGAATTGTCGAGGCTTCTAGCCGAACTCACGCCGGATCGAGCCCGCTCGTGTCGCGTTCACCGTAGTGACCTCGGCGGGCTGGCGCGAGATCGAGCTCACGCGTAGGGGCGACATCCATGAGGCGATCCGCGGGACCAAGCAAGCGACTCGCTTTCGCACGATCCCGATCGTGGCCCCCTGGGATGGCGGCGAGGTCGTCGGTCTTCATGCAAGATCCTTCGAACCGTCAGCATCGACCAGGTCTCCGGTGAGTGCGTGGGGAACGGTTGCGGACGTCGTCACGAACCGACGACCGGCGATCCGGTGAAGGTTGGCTCCTCGAAGGAGGGACAGAAATCGCCATGAAGGGCCGAACAAGGACGAGGAGGGCCGGCACAGGCAGGCTTGCTCGGTGGTCCCGGTGAGGAGCGAAGCGCCTCTGACGTCAGCCGAAATCGGGACACGGGAGTAGGGCGACCGGCGGCACAACGCCTGGGCGCTATGGAGGAGCGTACTTCCCCCACGTGAATGCGCCCAAAGACCGCAGCCCCAAAAGGCGTGGGGGCAACGAGCGTGGAGGGGTCACCCTAACAACACGTTCACGGAGCGCGACGCTCTCGAGGTAGGGAGACCGAAGCTCGCGGACGGCTTCCCTACCTCGGCGCGATAGCAAAGCGCTCGCCGACTTCCCGCGGGGGGGGGATGCGATGCTCCGCCTAGAGGTGGTCGCTTCCGGCTTGGCATTGGCCCTTTCGGTAGGGTGCTCTAACGGGAGTTCGTCGGGTCCACCGGACCGCCTCACGACGTTCCAGGCGGCGGACCTAGTGATCGGCCAGCCGGACTTTGTGTCGGGGAGCGCGAACCAGGGTAGCAGCAGCGCCTCGGCTGCTGGGGTCGAGTACCCCGTGGGTGACGCGCAGGGTGTCTCCGGCGGGCTGGCGCTGCCCGATACATATAACCACCGACTCCTCGTCTACCGCAGCATCCCGAGCGCCAACGGTACGGCAGCGGACTCCGTGCTGGGGCAGTCGGATGCAACCTCAAACGCCCCGAGCCATTCTACGGGCCGCTTCCATTACCCCCAGTCGGTGGGCGTGAGCGGCAGCGCGCTGATCGTCGCCGACAGCGGGGCGAGCCGCATCGTGCTGGGGGCCGGCGCCGACAACGTGACCATCGGGTGGGGCGATGGGTCGACGTGCCAGTGGGGCTGCGCCGTCAACATGCTCTCCGAACCTTCCCGTGCAATCGTCGTGGCGGGGAAGCTCATCGTCGCGGACCGCTCGAATCACCGTATCTTGATCTGGAAACAGATCCCCGCGAGCGGTGTCAGCGCGGACCTGGTGCTCGGCCAGCAGGACCTCACCCACTGTGCCGCCAATGACATGGTTGGTGCGGGCAACTCCGGGGGGCGGACGGCCACCACCCTGCGATACCCGACCGACGTGTGGAGCGACGGCACTCGCCTGCTCGTGGTGGATCAGGGCAACAACCGCGTCCTCCTCTGGAACCATTTTCCGACGAGTAACGCGGCGGCGGCCGACGTCGTGCTGGGGCAGCCCGACTTCCTCGTGGCCAGGGCCGAGGCTACGCAAGTGGGCTTGAACTGGCCGGTAGCCGTCGCGTCGGACGGACAGAGCATCTTTGTCGCGGACGCCCGGAACCATCGGGTCCTCGTCTGGCGCAGCTTCCCATCCGCCAACGGCCAGGCGGCCGATCTGGTCCTCGGGCAAGGCGACTTCAGCCACGGCGCACCCAACGACGACAACCAGGACGGCCAGACGGAAGGGCCGACCGCCCGGACAATGAACACTCCCATGGGCGTCGCCCTGGTGGGCGACTACCTCGTGGTGACCGACACCTACAACCACCGGTTCCTCCTGTTCAGGAGGCATTGAGGCCACGTGGCGCCATGAGAACCAAATATGCGTTGAGGGCAGCCCTGGTCGTTGCAGTTCTGGGGGGGGCGCCGCGGGTACGCGCCCAGGGAGACCTGCTGGTCGAAGTGGGGGCCGAAATCGGTATCTCCTTCCTAGAAACGGTGTTCGACTCCACGGGGCTGTTCGAAGCGATCGGCCTGAGTTCCCCCGAAGACCAAAAGCTCAAGGAGATCATCTCCGAGCTCGAGACGATGCACGAGGATCTGGACAACCTCGGGAACGAGGTCCAGGACCTGAAGCTCATCCTGGACACCTTGGACTCCCAGCAGACCGCCCTCAACGCCACCACACGGATCCTGGAGACCTGCTATCGGGACCGACTGGACGCAGTCGTGAATAGCGTCGACCTGGCGGTCGAGGAGCGCAACCAGCTCCTCCTCGCGCGCGCCTATCAGATCACGGGTGAGCTCCTCCCGCCCGGAATGGGTGAGCTCTTCGACGATGGGTGTGACATCCAGGACTCGCTCAACGACCTTCAGGACGCGATGCTGCGACAGCCGCCCAACTTCACTGATTCGCTCCTCGTAAACCTGGCCAGGCAGGCGCGCGACAACGGGCACGCTTTCGATGACGTGGTGCGCTACTTCTCCTGGGTGGTGGGAACCGAGCGCCAGGCGGAGGCGATCTTCGCTCAGGCCTACCATCGATTGGGGCACGACCACGACTGGGCGACGAAGTACGCGCAGATACAGGGCAGCCTGCGCAAGCAAGAGATCGAGCTGCTTCGCGCCGCCGATGCGTACGTGGCCTACCAGCCGGTCAATACCCAGTCCTCTTCCAGCTACGACGGTTCACCGCTGGCCCTGGCGGACCAGGTGGTGGCCCGGTTGGAAGGGACGACCCGATTCGTCTCGTCGGCCGTCCTCTCCGTCGCCGGCTGGCCGACCCCGTGGGGTGCGTACCGCGATACCGCCCTACTCCCGACGATGACTCAGGATGCCCGGCCAGAAGTGGCGCTCGACGACGTGCTGGGCGCGGAAGACGGGCAGAGCTACTACGGCGCGCCCGCGGCAACCGGGATCAAGACCACGCTTGACGCCCTGTCCTTCCCATTCATGCTCCAGCTCATCCCGGAGGCCGGAGTAGAGATCGGGCGGGCCGCGGAGGTGACTCTCACCCATACGCGCACGAGCCAGGTGTCGCCGCCGAGCTCGTCTACCGTCACTCTGAACGTTCAGGGCGTCCCCGTCACCCAACCCGCCCCCACACTGTACTTCCGCAACGCCGCCACGATGCAGCTGGAGGCCACCGGAGATCCGAAGAATGGGCGTGATCGTATGTTGCTCGCCCACCCGGACGGGCTCGGCACCACGATGGCGCTCTTCGCGCTCGTGCCGACGGCGGACGACCCGCGGCGCGTGGTGCTCGAAGTCGACGAACCGGCCTGGGGGCTCTCCGGCGTGCCGATCGGCGCGATGGCTGACAATGGGTTCTTCGCCGCACTCGATGGCCTTCAGGGCACCGTCCTCGAGATGGTCCCACGCGGACCCGCCCAGCCCGAAGAGTATGCGCTCCGGCTTGGCGATGGGAGCTGGCTCGGGATCGTGTCCGTGCAGAACGAAGGCGAAACCGTGCCGCTCTGGGGGGCGGCAGTGGTGGACCAGCCGGCCTGGTTCGACCTTGAGCGCACTGGAAGCAGCTACCAGATAAGCTTCCTCGACCCCGCCGACGGCGTGCGCAAGTACCTCTTCGTGAATGAGCAGCGGGTCTCGGCGACCGACTTCCAGGTGCAGCAGGCGACCCTGCCGGCTGCACTGCTGGGGATGGACGTGTACTCCTTCGGAAACCCGCAGAGCCTGTGCCCTGTCAATTCCGTCCCAGGCGTCCTATGGCTCCCTATCTACGGGGGCCCGGACGGCACCGTGACCTACACGATCCAGATCTCGGCGCCTTCTTGCTTAGATCTGGCGGGGACCGGGTGCTTCCTCGGGCCCGCACCCGGAACGCCAACGGAAACCACGCTCTTCGACTTCCGCTCGTCTCTTTGCTCGCCCTTCGCAGGCAGTACCTGGAGTGCTTCCACGACGCTGCAAGAAGGGGAGGTCCATTATCTCTACTGCGAGAGCCACCTGGCCTGCACTTCCCTCACATCCATTCAGCTGTCCGTGCAATGAGCTCGGTCGACCGGGCCGGCGCTTTCTCGAGCGCAGGAACTTCGTGACGGTTTGGCGCTCCCCAAGCCCGCTCGGTTGCGGCTGCGTCCAGCGCACGGCCAGATAACGGTGAGGCCCAGCTGACTCGGGCGTCCGCCGGGCCTTCGGTGTCCGAGCGAGTTGGGGTGCCTGGGCGGAATCGAACCACCGACACGGGGATTTTCAGGCCACGCATCACGGCGTGCAAGACCACGATTTCACAAGGTGTTTCCCAGAAAGCTACGGGTCTAGAAGCATATCGGAAGCACCGGGTCTACCGTTTTGCCCCGTCTGCACCCTAAAGAGGGGAGAGAGAGTCGGAGCGAACGCGGCTGGGAAGTTCGAGGGAACCACCCGCCTTCGATTCTCCCGCACGTCCATAGTCTACTAACCTGTCCCGATGTCCTCCTCGTCCGGCATCAGCATCCCGACCTCGACTGCCATCCCGGTCTTCAAACAGGCGCTCACGCTTGCCCGGTCCTCTGAGCCGCTCCCCGCGGAGTGGAGCACACGCGCTCACACGGTTGGGCAGTTCAGCACTACCACGTACACTTCCCTTCTCGGGACGGCGTTGCTCGCGCGTGCTTGCAACCCCCATGTTGACCCTCTTGCTCTGAAGCAGGTCGACAGCTACAGGGCTTATTCTGCAAGAACTCTCTCGGAGCAGGTTCTCGTGCCTCTCTGCAACGAGGCCGGTATCGACCTGCGCAATTCGGGAAGCCAGCCGTTGAACGCGAGCATGTTCCTGCGCGCAACGAAAGTGACGCGAGACATGCGCGCGAAGTATCAAACGGAGCACGAATTTGTCTGTGACTGCCTGCAGGCCATCGACTTCCTGGACACTACTGCGGCCCTCCGCGCCCTGGCAGCGTTCCTACGTGACCGTGAAGCGGCACCCCGAGCAAGCAAGCCCGTTCCCGTTGGCGATGGCGTTTTCCCGCTGAGTCACGTTGAGGCATCACTTGCCAAGTTCATGAGCGGCCAGTCCGAGGGGGGTAAGGTCGGCCAGGCGGCTGTCGCGGCAATGTTGGAACTCGCGTTCGCTAACGTCCGCACGAAGGCTATCAACGACCCGACACCCATCGACGTTGAAGTTACTGTAGACGGCGGTTGAATTCCGACGGATTTTGACGGTGTTGGTCGAGAGAGGAGTTGGACGGGCCAGTTCCAGCGTCGATGGCGAGGCGTCAGATGAGAGGGAGCTGTCGGGTCTGGGCATCCTGG
>Ga0335078_10019154_pt1 | contig 10179 bp, 10 predicted proteins | sample Lox_Sample_32_FD_206711 | JGI IMG/M metagenome (GOLD analysis project Ga0335078, IMG submission 206711) | Soil microbial communities from Loxahatchee National Wildlife Refuge, Florida, United States - Lox_Sample_3.2 | ecosystem: Environmental > Terrestrial > Soil > Wetlands | place: USA...
GCGACGCGAGTGTTGGGTGCGAACGATACGGTGCGTGTCGGCGTGATCGGCGCCGGCGGCCGGATGAATGATTTGCTCAACGCAGCGGACAAGTCAGTCGGAGCGAACTATCAGATCGTTGCGGTAAGCGACGTGTACCCGGCGCGGCGAGAAGCGGTGAAGCTGCGGGCGAATGCTGCGTCCGCCACTTTGCACGGAGACTATCGCGAAGTGTTGCAGCAGCCGATCGATGCGGTGTTTATCGCGTCCCCGGATCACTGGCACGTGCGGATGGCAGCCGACGCCATTTTGGCGGGGAAGGATGTGTATCTCGAGAAGCCAGTGACGCACACGATCGAGGAAGGCGCGACGCTGACGAAGGCGGTGCGTTCGAGCCAGCAGATTTTGCAGTGCGGGATGCAGCAACGGAGCTGGACACATTTTCGGGACGCGGTGGATTTAATCCAGGCGGGAAGTCTGGGCCGCGTGCCGCAGGTGCGCACCTATTGGTGGCAGAATTACAACGCGTGGGTGCCGAAAAAAATCAGTGATCCGCAGAATATTGACTGGAAGCAGTGGCTGGGGGGCGCGCCGGAGCAACCGTTTGATGACGAGAAGTTCCACCGCTGGCGCTGGTACTGGAATTTTGGTGGCGGGGCGATGACCGATTTGTTCACGCACTGGATTGACGTAGTGCACTGGGCGCTGAAGGTAGACCAGCCGAAGGACGCGCAGATTGTGGCAGACAAGCTGGTGTTTCAGCAGTGGGAGTGCCCGGACACGTTGCAGGCCGCGTTCCGCTATCCGGGATTTGGCGTGGTCTACGAAGGAATGATGGCGTCTTCGATTGATGATGGCGGGCTGGAGTTTCGCGGCACGGAAGGAACGCTGAAGATCAATCGCGGCGGATTTCAGTTATATCGAGAGGGTGTTTCCGGGCCACGGGAAAATCCCGTGATGCGCGCCGAAAGTTTTCGCGACGGGACGATTGACCACATGCAGAACTTTTTCGATTGTATGCGGAGCCGAAAAGAAGCGAATGCGCCGGTGGAAACAGGAGTGGCGGCGGCGCGAGCGGGGCAAATTGCGAATCTGGCGTATCATCGAGGCGGGCAGATCAGTTGGCCGGCGAAAGCGTAGGAGTTCCCTCTCCGACGAAGCGGCCTCGGCGGATTAGAAGGTCAATTCGAACGGCTAGAGCGCCGGGCACACCAAGAAGAGCGGAATCGTGAGATGGTCGGCTGATAAAATTGTCACGCCTAAATTGGCCTGGCGACGAGTCTAAGTAGTGCCTGGCTGTTAGCCTCTTCGGCTTTTCGAGATTATGGAGGAATGTGATGGGACGGTCGCGCAAGTATAAGTTGCTTTTGTTCGTTGGGGGCGCTATCGGCGCATTGTGTGCTTTAGGGGCGCTGACGGTGGTTCGGAGTCAACCCAAAGCCATGGCGGCGGCGCTTCCGGATACTCAGGGATGTCCCAACGACACCGGCCTGAAATTGCCAAAGGGCTTTTGCGCGACCATCTTTGCGGACGGAATCGGGCACGCACGGCACATGGTGGCGGCGTCGAACGGCGTGCTGTACGTGAACACCTGGTCGGGGCGGTATTACGGCAACAAGCCGTCGCATGAAGGCGGATTCCTCGTAGCGCTGCAGGACAAAAGCGGGTCGGGGAAGGCCGACGTGAATCAGCGCTTCGGCGATACCGAGCAAAGCGGCGGGCACGGCGGAACGGGAATCGGGATATATAAAGGCTCGATCTTTGCGGAGATCAATGACCGCATCGTGCGCTATCCGGCTTCGAATGGAGCGATTGTGCCGAGTGGTTCTGCAGAGACGATTGTTTCCGGATTGCCGTTGAGCGGAGACCATCCGATGCATCCCTTTTTGATCGATTCGAATGGGGCGATGTATGTGGATGTGGCCAGCGCGACGAACGCCTGTCAGGCAAAAAACCGCCAGCCCAAATCACCGGGTATAGACCCGTGCACGGAACTGGAGACGCGCGGCGGCATCTGGAAATACGATGCCAACAAAACGGACCAGAAATTCTCTTCCGCCGAACGCTACGCGACCGGCATTCGCAACGGCGAAGGCTTCGCGATGGAGGGCAACCGCCTGTTTGTGACGCAGCACGGGCGCGACCAATTGCATGCGAACTGGCCGGAGTTTTACCAACCGGAACAGGAAGCGACACTACCTTCGGAAGAGGTGTTGTTGCTGAAGCAGGGTGGAGATTACGGCTGGCCGGAGTGCTACTACGATTCCTTCGTGAATAAATTGGTGCTCGCGCCGGAGTATGGCGGAGACGGAAAGAAAATTGGCGTGTGCGGGAATAAGCAGGCGCCCGCAGCGGCGTTTCCCGCGCACTGGGCGCCGAACGACATGACCTATTACGACAAGCCGCAATTTCCCGCGCGCTATCGCAGCGGCGTGTTCATCGCCTTTCACGGGTCGTGGGACCGCGCGCCATATCCGCAGCAAGGCTACAACGTGGTGTTTCAGCCTCTGGCGGGTGACAAGGCGTCGGGCAATTGTGAAGTGTTCGCGAGCGGATTTGCCGGCGCGGAAATCACGCCGGCGGGAGCGGCGCATCGCCCAAGTGGGCTCGCGGTCGGGCCGGACGGCGCGCTGTATGTGGCGGATGACGTGAAGGGAACGATTTACCGGATCACGTACCAAGGCGGGACGTTTGATGAGCATTCCGTTGCGGCCTGCGAAAGCGCGACGGCCTCACCGGGCCAGCCGGGCGACGCGGGAGCGCGGCCGCCGGAAGGCACGCATCGTAACGCTGGCGCTTCGGCGAACGCAAAAGTGGCCGTGCCACAGGGCGCGACCCGCGCTATGGTCTCCGAAGGCGAAAAAATCTATCGCGGCGAAGTCGGCGGAGCGCCGTGCGCCGGCTGCCATGGACAAAGTGGCGAGGGCACGACGCTGGGGCCGCCTTTGAATGCAAACAAATGGCAGTGGAGCGATGGAAGTTTTGCCGGAATCACGAAAACGATTAACGACGGCGTCGCCCAGCCCAAAAACTATCGCAGCCCCATGCCCGCCAAAGGCGGCGCGCAGTTAACCGACGAACAGGTGAAAGCCGTCGCCGCTTATGTCTGGAGCCTGAACCACAAGCAGTAACCGAAGACGCAAATGCAGCGCCGTCTTTCAGTGCGGAGCTTTGAAAAATAGACAGGGGACAGCGTTTGCGCGGCGCGAATCAGAAGGCGGGTGTCTCCGCAGGCTTGCTATAACGCGGCAGCGCGAGCATCAGCAGTGCGCCGAACGCAGTCGCGCCGGAAAGAATGGTGAGCAGCGCCGTATACGATCCGGTCGAATCGTACGCGCGCCCCAGAATGACCGGGCCAATTCCTCCAGCGACCGCGTAAAACGTCCACGTCAATCCGTACAGCGTCGAGAACCCGCGCAGCCCGAAGTAGCGCGTCAGTAGAAACGGCGTGATGTCCGCTTCGCCGCCGGCGCCGATCCCGATAAGTGCCGCAGCCACGCAGCCTGCTGTAAACGTATTGGCCCGAGCCAGCAGCAGAATGCCGGCAGCCGTCGAGAGGTTGACAAAGAAAGCCACCCGCGCGCCGAAAAATCGGTCCAGCAGCCAGCCCACGGCCATGCGTCCCAGAATGCTCGCACCGCCGATCATCGAGGCGCAGAATGCCGCCCGGCTCGCCGTAACGCCGCGATCCGTGAGTAGCGCCAAAAGCTGCGTGACCGCCCCATTCATCGAGATCGAGCTCAGAAAGAGCACCGCCACGATGATCCAGAAGGAATACGACCGCAGCCCTTGCTGCCACGAAAGGCCCGCAGGAATGGGCTTGGGAGCGTCCGATCGCGCTCGCGTTTGCTCGACCGGCCGCACTTGGCCCCGCTCGCGAATGTAGCGGTAGCTGACTGGGAAGGCAAGAAGGAAAGCCAACGCACCGAGCGCAGCGTACGCGGCACGCCAGCCGGAGTGTGTGACCACGGACTGCGCCAGGAGCGGCAAAAGCATCTGGCCGAAGCCAGCACCAAGCATCACGAAGGCGAGTGCCATGCCGAGGCGCCGGTGAAACCATGTGGAAATCGAGCGCGAATAAGAGAGATGCGCGGCGCCATTGCCCACCAGCCCAAGCAGAATGCACGTCGCATAAAACTGCGCCAGGTGTGAACCCAGCAGCGAAAGGGAAGCGATGCCCGCGGCGAAAATCGTGATGCACGGAAGGATCACACGCCGGGGGCCGAAACGATCGAGCCAATGACCCAGTAGCGGCGAAATCAACGCTAGCGTGATCGCCGCGAACCCAAATCCCCGCGAAATCGCTTCCCGCGACCACCCAAACTCCGCTGAAAGCGGCTTCACGAAAACGGCAAACGTGAAAACCCAAAGGGACCCAAACCCCCCCATCACGCCGAGACACGCCGCCAGCACCACCCGCCACCCGTAGTAGCGCGGGGATGACTCCTCGTGCGTGGGTTCCGTCGCCAGCGTTTGCGGCGCCGTCGCAGCGGCCAGCGATTGCGGTTCAGTAGCCAAGGTTGCGTTGGGAAGCGAAAAAAAAAAGCGACGGCACTCTCTCGCGGGCCGCGCCAGCGGACCATACTACGAAAATACTACGAGAAGTGAAGAGACGAGCTACCTGCGAAGCGGCGCCGCGGTAGCCAGCGAATCTGGGCCGTTCAACGACTCAGTGGTACAGCATATAGGTCAGCACGATGTGCAGCCAGGCTTCGCCCGTGGCATCACTGTGGCGGCTATCCACGGACTCAGAGAGCACACGCGCATACCGGCCGCCTAGGCGCTCAATCTCCTGTTCCAGCCGCCGCGTCACCTGCGCCATCGCGCCCGCATAACACGTCGTCCACAACTCGCCCCGATACGCGATCGTCCCCGAAACACGCCCACTCGACGCCTCCACCGTGTGCTCCTCCATCGGTTCGGCGGCCAGCGGGGGCAGTTCGCGGTACCAGAAGATCGTCTGCGGGATGGAAGACTTATTTGCGGTGGCTTGATCGGTCCACAGAGCAATTGGCATGGCGTGCTCCGCTTCATTTTCGCAAAGCATAGGCAACGTTTTTGTGACGGAGATTACAAGGCGCGGCGACGTCCGTCACGCGGGTCCGAGGAGCCAACGCCCGCGCTAACTGCCGATTATCGGGAGAACTGGCGAACAGATGTCCTGAGTAATCACCGCAACTACGCCGCACAGTCGTGTCCCATTTGACAGTCGGGAATCTTGACGGACCTCGGGCGACCCAAACGGTCGAGCTTCGCTTTCAGACTGAGCCGCACCGCTGCCCGCGCGGCTCCCCGTAGCGGGTCAGGCGGTTTGCCATTGACCACCGGATTTACCGCGCTCAACGCGGCAATGAACGTAAGCTCGCTGCTAGCTGGAAACTTATCGCATCTAATCCTATATCTCTTCGAGGTGTCGCCTGAAAATGCAAGTTCCTCTCCGTCTTTCCCAATGGCCACGAGCGTATACCCCGTCGGATTCGTCTCTACAGGCCCGACCGGAACGCCCCCTATCGCTGTGTTTGGACCCACTGGCACAACACCGACCATCCGCTGGCTGGTCGGCCGGATTACTTGACCGGCTTGTGCAATAGCACAACTCTCTATGCCGCTAGTCTGCTTTGCGCCTTCAAAGGTCAGGTCAGTGGAAATCTCGGCATCGAAGTTATCGTAATCAACGTCACTAGGGTTTTTTATTTTGAGGCCAAGCGAGCGTACGCATCAGACCAAAGAATCCCGTAAAGATTTGACCCTGGGCCGTACTTGGGAACGCTAGAGTTCGCTGACACCTCAAGTGAACAGGGCCAGAGGAGCCAAACTGCGAAACCCGCAATATACAGCGCACATGCGATCAGGAAGGCGACTCTGTGGAATCGCTTTTGTGTTGCGGCTGCGACTTCGTTCCAAACGTCGACTGCCAACAGAGCGCTTCCAATCAAGAAGAAGCCGACGCCCAGCTGGAAATAGGGAGTGAAGAAAAATGCGATGCCGCTGAGGACCAAACCAAAGCCGTTCCCGCGAAGGTATTTTAAGAGACGCGAACCTACGGATTGTTGGGATTGTTCTGCATTCCTCAAATCCTGCGCTCCAGTGCCGAGGTGGCATTCCGACTCCGGCAGTTGCCTCTGTTTTCTGTAGCGACGAGCCATTGGTACGCTCCGGCGAGAACAAGGCGAAGGCGCCTCAGGCCGCTTTGCCCAGCAACACCTGAAGCGGCCCTTCTGTATAACCTTGAACCTCTCTAACTGCCAACCCCAAACACCGTCTCACTAATTCCCGAAATTCGTGCCAACTCATTCTATCCACTTTACTTATTTTGTCTCAATTCGAATTGTACGCTCTAACTATATTATTTGCTTGACAATCGTAGAACTCTGTGCCATCATCCGACCGGGAACATCGAGCAGTAGCTCCCTGTGGCTCCTTCCCGAGCCCCTAATTTATTCTCCGGGCGCCCCTCGGAAGTCGGGTATGTCTCCTCACGGCTCAAACGTATAGCGTCCGCAGATGATCCGGTTCTGACCTTGCTACTCAGAATCCCGACAAGGGCCTCTGTCATGAACAAAAGCGCCTCTTCCTTTACCTCCTTAACCTCATCTACCTCATCCACCTCCTCTACTTCCTTCTTTCCATTCCTAAGTCCTTTATCTACAAAAATTTCGCAGACCCCCTCCGCTAACTCCTTTGCTCATACAACTTTCCAAAAAACACCAGGAGAGTCCTCCCCACGACAAGACACTCGCGACATCGCCAATCGCAGCCTCAGTCGCCACCAACCGGGCATTTTGCCACTCAACTCCGTCTCCAACCCCATTCCTCTCAATTGCTTGCGCACAGTTTCCGTCACCACGGGGTGGGGGGCGTCACTATTCACTATCCGGCGAGAATTGGGAGAAGGCGTCCGGGGCGGCTTCTTCAAAGCGCGTCAGGCGGCTGCGGAAGACGAACTTGACGTTGTCGGTCGGCCCGTTGCGCTGCTTGGCAATGCGGAGTTCGGTTTCGTCGCGCTCTTCGGGAGTGGCGCCGGCTTTAAAGAAGTGCGGGCGATAGATGAACATGACTACGTCAGCGTCCTGTTCGATCGCGCCGGATTCGCGGAGGTCGGAGAGTTGCGGCCCGCGTTCGTCCCGTTCGGGAGCGCGGGTAAGCTGGCTAAGGACGAGCACGGGAATTTGCAATTCTTTGGCGAGACCTTTGAGGCCGCGGGAGATGCTGGCGACTTCTTCCTGGCGATTGCCGAACCGACCGCGCGCGGTGATGAGCTGGAGATAGTCCACGATGAGCAGCGAAAGGCCTTTGTCGCGCTTGAGGCGGCGGGCTTTGGCGCCGATTTCGAGGACCGAGATGGATCCGGCGTCGTCAATCCAGAGAGGCGAGGAAGAGATTTGGCCGAGAGCTTCAGTCATGCGGCGCCAGTCTTCGCGGGAGAGATGCCCGGTGCGGAATTTATGGGCGTCGATTTGTGCGACAGAAGCGATGAGACGCTGGAGCAGGGACTCCTTGGACATTTCCAGGCTGAACATGGCCACCGGCAGGCCCGCGCGGATGCCGATATTTTCGGCTAGGTTCAGCGCGAGAGCGGTTTTTCCTTGCGAAGGGCGCGCAGCCAGAATGAGCAACTCGGAGGGCTGAAAGCCGGAAGTGAGCTTGTCGAGTTCGACGTAGCCGGTGGGCACTCCGGTGATGTTTTTGCCTTCGCGGAAGATTTTTTCGAGGCGCTCGAAATTGCGAGTGACGATTTCCTTGATGGGGATCAGGCCTTCCTTGACGCGATCTTCCGCGATCGCGAAGATGCTGGATTCGGCGTTGTCGAGAATGGCGTCGGCGGCGTCCTCGGCTTCAAAAGCGCGCTGCTGAATATTGTGCGTGGCGTGGATCAGATTGCGCAGCATCGCCTTTTCTTTGACGATGCGGGCGTAGTGCTCGACGTTGGAAACGCGCGGCATGCCATCGGCGAGCGAGGCGAGATAGGGTGCGCCGCCGGCGGCCTCGAGGTCGCCGCGGCGATGGAGTTCTTCGGTGAGCGTGATGAGGTCGATGGCCTGCTGCGTTTCCGCGAGCGCGATCATTTGATTGAAGACGCGGCGATGCTGATCCAGGAAAAAATCATCGGCGCGAAGGGTTTCGAGGGCCGTGTTGAGGGCGTTGTTGTCGAGGATCACGGCGCCTAGGACAGAACGTTCCGCGTCGAGGTTGTTGGGGAGAGGACGTTCGAGAGTGGGTGCAGTAGCCATGTTAAAGCAGTCGTCTCTAATTCGCCTTTTATTCGCCTACGCTAACACAATGACTTTTGCCGCGCAAGGTGAGTTGCGCGGCGAGTTTTCACGACACGAATTTTTCAGGTGGCGAGGCTGCTGCAGGCTCGACTTGTTCCCTGAACGGTGCTGCAAAAAAATTGTGAACGCATTGTGAGAGGAAGAGCGCAGCGCGTCAATTGGGATTGCGAAGGGGAGGCTGTGGACGTTTCGGAAATGTTGAAAAAACTCCGCGCTAACGAGGAGAAAAATTTCAGGACTTCTCGAAGGAAGTTCTTGGGGAGCGCTGCGGAAAAAACACGTTCAGTTTTTCTGTGTCCGAGTATCGGTGGAACAGCCAACAAAAAGGGGCACGATGTGGCGTGCCCCTACAAGTTGCTTTATAAAACTTCCCAAATATATGGCGCGACTATTCTTCTTTGGTGACGTGGACCTGGATTTGGGCGGTGACGTCGCGGAAGACTTTGATCGTCACGGGATAGTCGCCGATGGCTTTGATGGGCTCGGCGAGCTGGACCTGGCGCTTGTCGATCTTGAAATTTTGCGCCGCGAGGCCTTCAGCGATGTCGGCGGTGGTGACGGAGCCGAACATCTGGTCATTTTCGCCGGTCTTGCGCGTGAAGCTAAGCGATACGCCGTTGAGCACGTTGGCCTGCTTTTGCGCGGCGTCCAGTTCCGTGGCGGTTTTCTTCGCCAGCGAAGTGCGAATGCGCTCGAGCGCTTTCATGTTGCCGCTGGTGGCTTCAATGGCCAGCTTGCGCGGCAACAGAAAATTGCGGGCGTAGCCCGGCTTGACGGTAACCACGTCGCCGCGATGGCCGAGCTTCTCGATGTCTTCCTGAAGAATGATTTGCATTGTTTCTCTCTAGGCTCCTGAATCCTTTTCCATGGTTGCTAAGCTCGTTTGATTTTGGCTTGACGGGGACGGGCACTTCGCTGCTCAACGTAAACTAAAGCCCGCCCCTACATTTTGTTTTCGCTCCGCTCAACGCCGCGGTGGCCTCTGGGCCAACGCTACGCCGTCAGGCCTTCGGCGCTTCGGCGGCAGGCGCTACAGGAGCAGGTGCTGCGGGAGCGGCCGGCGGATGAGCCGCAGACGGATGAGCTGGCGCGCCATGCTGGCCGCCGTGCGCGTGCGTGCCGGCGGGACGCGGAGCCTGTGAACCGGCGGCGCTGCCAGCAAAGGGCAACAGGGCGATGTTACGCGCGCGCTTGATGGCCACACCCAGCCAACGCTGATGGCGGGCGCAGACGCCGGTCATGCGGCGCGGAAGAATCTTGCCGCGCTCCTGCACGAACTGCGAAAGAATATCCGCGCGCTTGTAGTCGATCATGTCCATCTTTTCGACACAGAACTTGCAGACTTTCTTTTTGCGAAAGTACTGCCGCTTGCCGCGCGGACGTCCGCCGGGGCCTCCCGGGCCGCCTTCGCGCCGCGGACCACCCGGACCGCCTTCACGACGGGGACCGCTTGGACCGCCCTCGCGACGTGGGCCGGAATGGCCGCCTGGGCCGCCGTGCCCTCCGCTCGGACCATGACCTCCGCCCGGAGCATGCCCGCCGCCTTCGCTCTGTGGCGCGCCGGCCGGGGCTTGCGATTGCGCTGGTTTCTGTTCGTCTGCCATAACCTTGTGCCTTTCTCCATTCGGCGGGCGCAGCATGCTGCGCCGCTACAATCGGTTGCTGCTTCATTCGCGGGAGCGATGCCTTGCCGCCCGAACCGGGGCGGGTTTCAAATCGCCCCTCGATAAACTTTTCAAACCAAAAAGCACGGGTCTAAAGACCCGCCACTACAGGCCGCGCGAGCGGCGCGAAAACTTCAGCTGGCGGCGGCAGCTTGCTCCGTGGGCTGCGGCTGCGTGGTGCGACGCGGACGGCGCGCGGCACGGGCATCGCGTTTGCCGCCGAGCTTTTTCTGACGCTTGAGGTCTTCGTCGAGGCGAATGGT
>Ga0335078_10019155_pt1 | contig 10179 bp, 8 predicted proteins | sample Lox_Sample_32_FD_206711 | JGI IMG/M metagenome (GOLD analysis project Ga0335078, IMG submission 206711) | Soil microbial communities from Loxahatchee National Wildlife Refuge, Florida, United States - Lox_Sample_3.2 | ecosystem: Environmental > Terrestrial > Soil > Wetlands | place: USA: Florida...
CAGCCGGAGCACGGTGCGCCTCTCGACGCCGCCCTTGTCGTCGGGCGCGTCCTCCTCGGCGTAGCCGGCGCACAGGACCGCCAGGAAGATCCGGTCGACGCCGACCGCGGGCTCGATGACGTGAGGGACGAGCTTGCGCTTGGTCGCCTCGTCGAAGACGGCCTGCGACACGCCGCTGTGCTTCTCGTGCTGGCTCAGGTCGTAGTTGCCGCGCGCCGCGATGCCCCAGAGCTCCTGGACGCCGAACGGGTAGCGGAACATGATGTCGGTCGTGCCCCTCGAGTAGAAGGCGAGCTTCTCCCTCGGATGGTTGTATTCGGAAAGGTGCGACTCGGGTAGCCCGATGGACAGCAGCCAGTCCTTGCACCAGTCGATCCACTCGCGGTGGCACTTCGCCCAGTCGGCGTCCTCGTGGATGAAGTACTCCATCTCCATCTGCTCGAATTCGCGGACGCGGAAGATGAAGTTGCGCGGCGTGATCTCGTTGCGGAACGACCGGCCGATCTGCGCGATGCCGAACGGCAGCTTGACGCGGCCCGTGTCCACGACCGCCTTGAAGTCGGCGAACATGCCCTGCGCCGTCTCGGGCCGCAGGTACGCGACCGACGAGGCGTCGCTCATGGCGCCGACGTTCGTCTGGAACATCATGTTGAACGACCGCGGCGGCGTCAGGCTGCCGGGTTCGCCCGTGGCGGGTGAAGGGATGAGCGCGATCTCCTCGGGGCCCGCCTCGGTCATGTCGCGGGGCTCGACGCTCTCGAGCTTCCCCTGGATGGCCTTCTTGCGCTTGAACGACTCGGCGGCCTCCTGGAGCTCCTCGGCCGTCCGCTCGCTCTCGAGCGCGCTCACGTAGCCCACCGTGCGCCCGTCGACCACGACCTTCGCGAAGAACAGCTGGTCGGCGCGGTAGCGCTGCTTGGACACCCGGCAGTCCACGAGCGGATCGGTGAAGCCGGCGACGTGCCCGGAGGCCTCCCAGACCTTCGGGTGCATGATGATGGTCGTCTCGATCCCGACGATGTCGTCGCGGCGGCGGACCATGTCGTTCCACCAGCAGTCGCGTATGTTCTTCTTCAGCTCGGCGCCCAGCGGGCCGAAGTCGAAGAACCCGTTCATCCCGCCGTAGATCTCGGAGGACTGGAAGATGAATCCGCGGCGCTTGCAGAGCGCCACGAGCGTTTCCATCGAGACGGACGTGGGGGAGGGATCAGGCATGGCCGCATAGGAATAACCGCCCGCCGAGGGGCCGGTCAATTCAAGGCTTGGCGCGGCGGCCGCGGGCCGGGCCGAGCAGGGCGGCGAGGCCCGCGCGCAGCGAGTCAGGGACGACGTTGTAGTGGTCGCGCCCCGCGAACCGCCGCGACACCACGCGCAGGCCCCCGAAGGCCCGGTCCCGCAGCTGCTCTTCAAGGAGCGCGAGGTCCCCGATCATCGAGGGGGTGTCGTCCTCGCCGGCCCCGAGGAAGAGGGTGGCCGGCAGCGACGCGCGGCGGTCCCGCAGGGACGAGGCGAGGCGCAGGATGCTTCGGTCGTCCCACCAGATCGACGGCGCGCTCGCGAGCCCGAGGTTGAAGAAGGGCCGGTCCTGGAAGAGGGCGTGGAGGACCAGCAGCGAGCCGACGGAATGGCCGGCGATCCCGCGGCCGGCCCCGCCCAGGGGGTAGCGGCGCGCGAGCTCGGGCCAGAGCGAGCCGGCAAGGTACTCCAGGAAGCGGTCGGCGCCTCCGCTCGCGGGCTCCCCGGGCGCGGCCGTGGGCGTGTAGTCGCGCCCGCGAAAATTGCCCCTGGCGCCGAAGCCCGCGCCGTAGCCGACCCCGACGAGCAGGGCGGGCGCCGCTCCGGACGCCCGCAGGGAGCGGACGGCCCCGACGGCCGGATCGAACAGGAAGTCCCCGTCCATGAGCAGGACACCCGTCCACGGGCCCGGGATGCGCCCCGGGTCGGGGGCGTCGACGTAGATCACGTAGTCCGTGCCCGTCTCCCGCGAATGCGAGATGAAGGCCGGCGCGGCCCTAGTGGTCGGTGGCTTCATCGGCGGGCCACCTGGGATCGACGGCCTCGCGCTGCAGGCGGCGGGCGCGCCGGCCGGCTCCCTCGATGTCGGGGAGGAACCACGTGAGCAGGCCGATCAGCGGCAGGAACCCGCACACGTCGAAGACAAACCCGATGCTCGTCAGGTCGGCGAGCCGGCCCAGCGCGGCCGACGCGATGCCGCCGATGCCGAAGGCGAGGCCGAAGAAAAGCCCCGCGATCATGCCGACCCGCCCGGGGATGAGCTCCTGGGCGTAGACAAGGATGGCCGAGAAGGCCGACGCCAGGATCAGCCCGATGAAGACCGTCAGGATCACCGTCGCCGTGAGCCCGACATGCGGAAGCGCGAGGGAGAACGGGGCGACCCCCAGGATCGAGATCCAGATGACGTACTTGCGCCCGAAACGGTCGCCGAGCGGCCCGCCGAGGATCGTGCCGGCGGCCACCGAGAAGAGGAAGACGAACAGGAGAAGCTGCGCGTTCGGGATCGACTGGTTGAACCGGTGGATGAGGTAGAACGTGTAGTAGTTGGTCAGGCTGACCAGGTAGAAGTACTTCGAGAACACCAGGGCCAGCAGGACGAGGAGCGACAGGACCACCTTTGAGCGCGGCAGGCCGTGCTGGGGAACGGCAGCCGCGCGCCTGTGGAAATGGACCAGGTGGCACCCGTACCAGCGGCCGACCACGGACAGCACGGCGATCCCCGCCGCCGCCAACAGCGTGAACCAGAGGATCGAGCCCTGGCCGTTGGGCACGATGATGAGCGCGGCCAGGAGCGGGCCGAACGAGGAGCCGAGGTTGCCGCCGACCTGGAAGAAGGACTGCGCGAATCCGTGGCGCACGCCGGCCGCCATGTGCGCTACGCGGGAGGCCTCCGGGTGGAAGATCGAGGAGCCCATGCCGATCATGACCGAGGAGAGCAGGATCGACTCGTAGCTCCCCGCCAGCGCCAGGAGGACGAGCCCTCCGAGCGTCAGGGCCATCCCGGCCGCCAGGGAGAAGGGCTTGGGCCTCCTGTCGGTGTACGAGCCGACGAAGGGCTGGAGGAGCGACGCGGTCAGCTGGTAGCTGAGCGTGATCAGCCCGATCTGGGTGAACGTCAGGCCGAACGACACCTTGAGCATCGGGTAGATCGCGGGCAGGAGCGACTGGAGCGTGTCGTTGATCAGGTGCGACAGGCTGAGGGCGACGAGTATCCCGAGCGCGGTCTGCCGGGGCGCGTGCCCGTCGGCGGAGGGGCTGGGCTCAGTGTGCACCGGACCTTGCTACAGGGGAACGGCCGCGCTGCAACCCCGACGCGTCACGGACCCGCGAGCAACGGGCGGCGGGAGGGCGGCGGAGTGAGGCCGCACCGCCGGGCGAAGCGGGCGGACTCGGCGCGCGAGCGCAGCCCGAGCTTGCGCATGATGTTGAAGCGGTGCTTCTCGACGGTCTCGGGCGAGAGGTCGAGCTTCGCGGCGATCTCGGCGTCCGACAGGGGCTCGCCGACCAGGCCCAGGACCGTCTGCTCGCGGTCGGTCAGGATCTTGTCGAAGGCGTACGGGTTGCGGCTGTGCGCCCGCCTCGCCTCCCGGAACAGGCTCGGGAAATAGGTCGAGCCGTCCTCGATCGCGCGGATCGCCAGACCCAGCTCGGCCACGGTGTTCGTGGACTTGTCGATGAAGCCCTGGACCGCGGCCTGCTCGACCCGGCAGAGCGTGTATTCGTCGAAGTACGACGAAATGAGGAGCGCCTTGAGGAGCGCGCGCGTGCGCCTGAGCTGACGAAGGACGTCGAGCCCGTCCATGTCGGGCAGGTGGATGTCGAGCACCATCAGGTCGGGGATCGCCTCGGGCATGACCGCGAGGGCCTCGCGGCCGGTCCCCGCCTCGCCGACCACCTCGTGGCCGAGGTCCCGGGAGCAGGTCTTGCGCAGGACGTCCCGCAGGAGGCGCTCGTCCTCGACGATGGCGATCTTCATTCGGGGATTCCTGGGATGCGCGGGCGGCTGGCGAAGCGCGGTCTTTACCGGGATGCCGGTAAGCGGCGCGCCTAGTAGGCGTAGAACATCTCCTGGAGCGCGGCCGGGTCGCGCGTCTGCGTGAGCCCGAGCATGAGCAGGATCCTCGCCTTCTGGGGGTTGAGCTCGTCCGCCGCGATGAAGCCGAGCCGGTCGTCGTCCATCTCGACGTTGCGCTCGACGATGCCGCCGCCGGTCCGGGAGCTCCGGACGACGGCGAGGCCGGCCCGGGCGGCCGCGGCGGCGGCTGCCTGCGCCTGGGCGCCCAGGTTCCCGTTGCCGACCCCGGCGATGACGAGGCCCCGCGCGCCGGCCCGCACGGCGGCGTCGATGTGGTCCCGGCCCATCCCGGCGTGGGCGTAGACGATGTCCACCCGCGGAAGCGCGGCGCGGCGCGGGATGGCGAACGCGCTGCCGAGCGTGTGGCGGCGCACCGGGGCGCCGTAGAAATGGATCCGCCCCGAGCTCACGAGGCCGGCCAGCCCGCGGTGGGTGCTCTTGAACGTCCCGACCTGCGTCGTGTTGGTCTTCGCGACCTCGCGCGCGAAGTGGATCTCGTCGTTCGCGACGACGAGCACGCCCCGGCCCCAGGCGTCCGGGTGGACCGCGGCGGCGACGGCGTTGTAGAGGTTCATGGGGCCGTCCGCGCTCATCGCCGTGGCCGGGCGCATCGCCCCGACCAGGACGACGGGCTTCGCGGTGCGCAGGACGAGGTTCAGGAAATACGCGGTCTCCTCCATCGTGTCCGTCCCGTGCGTGACGACAACGCCGGCCACCGCCGGGCTGTCCAGGGCCGACTGCGCCCGGCGGGCGAGCGCGCGCCAGACGCGCTCGCCCATGTCCTGACTGCCGATGCTGGCGACCGGGACGGCGTCCAGGCGCGCGAGGGCCTCGACGCCGGGGGCGGCCGCGATCAGGGAGCGGATCGAGTAGACGCCGGACCTGTATCCGCGCATGGGGCGCGACGTCTCGGCGCCCGCGATCGTCCCGCCCGTCGCGAGGAGGGTGATCCGGGGGAGGGCGGGTCCGGGGCGGACTGCGGGCTTTCGGGCCACGGGGACAACCATGGCGCGCCGGGCGCGCGCTGTCTAGCCGTCCCCGCACCGCCGGGCGCGCCCCGGCCGGCGCTCAGGCGCCCGGTTGGCAGAAGCAGGAGCTGTGGATCGGCGTGTCGGAGCGGGCCCAAATCCTGCGGAACCGCGCCTCGACCTCGGCGGCCTCCTCCGGCCTGCGCTCGCGGCGCAGGCACTCCGAGAGGCCGTAGAGCGCCCATCCGTTCTCGGGCAGGCGCGCGAGGTCCTCGCGGTACACCGCCTCGGCCTCGGGGAACCGGCCCTCCCGGACCAGCGTCGCTCCCAGCGAATGGCGCGCCGGGAGCAGCCAGGACGGCGGCTCGTCGTAGCGCAGGGCGTCCTCGGCCTTGACGGCCTCGCGCAGCCTGGCGAGGCCCTCCTCGACCTTGGCGTCCCGGTAGAGGATCTCCCCGGCGAGCATCGGCCCGGCCACGGCCAGCACCGCCGGGGCGGCGTTGTTGCCGGCGGCGATCTCGTCCTTCGGCACGGCCTTCTCGGCCTCGGCAAACGCGGCCTGCTCGGCCCGCGCGCCGGCCACGTCGCCCTGGGCGGCGAGGGCGATGCCTCGCGCCGCATGGCGCATGGCCCGCGAAAAGGGCATGCCGGCGGGCAGGTCCGGCTCCGCGAGGATCTCCTCCCAGCGCCCGAAGCGGATCAGCACCTCGTAGGGCATCGAGAAGTACGCCTCCGCGATCATGCCGTACTCCTTCATGAAGTCGTCGGAGAGGCAGGCCGTGAGGGCCCGGACGTGCTCGATGGCGAGCCGGCTCTGGCCGGTCATCATGGCCGCGTACGCGAGCATGTGCTCGTTGTGGGCGACGTAGATCGTCAGGAGACCCGTGGGCGGCCCGGCGATCGCCCGGTACCGGCGGTCCGCCGCGACGGCCTTGAGGTTCGCGGTGATCGCCTCGAACCAGCGCCCGCACCGGATGTCGATGTGCGACGGCATGTGGACGTTGTGCGCGAGCCCCGGCTGCAGGTCGCGCAGCCGGTCGGCCGCGGCGGCCGCGCGCTCGGGATGCGGCGAGGCCTCCAGCGCGTGGATGTAGAGGTGGTTCGCGAAGGGGTGGTTGATGTCGAGCCTGAGCACGGCGTCGAGCGTGGCGATGATCTCGGCGGTGCCGGGCTCCTCCTGGCCCTCGGGCGTCCACTGGTCCCAGGGCCGCAGGTCCATCATGGCCTCGGCGAAGAGGGCGCCGGCGTCGGCGTCATCGGGGTGGGCCTTCCAGACCGCGCGCATGGCCTCGGCGTAGGCCTGGTCGAGCGGGGTCCTGTCGTCGGGCTGAGGATCCGCGTAGCGCCGGCCGAGGGCCGCGATCAGATCGCGTTCGAGAGGGGTGGAGCGGTCCGCATACTGGCGGGCGAGGGTGATCTCGCTCCACGCCCGCGCGGCCGCGGCCGGGGGCACCATGGGGAAGTTGATGTGCGGGCCGCAGGCGAGCGCGATTCCCCAGTGGGCCATGGCGCAGGCAGGATCGAGGCGCGCGGCCTCGGAGAACGAGCGGATGGCGGCGCCGTGGTTGAAGCCGAACAGGAACCGCAGGCCCTGGTCGAAGTACTGCTGGGCCTGCGGCGAGGCGGTGGTGACCTTGTGGGTGTGCGAGCCGAGCCCGTCGAACAGGGGCTCGGGTCCGGGCGGGGCGGCGCTGGCGCCGAGCGCGAGGGCGAGCGCCAGGGCGGAGGAATGCAGGGCGTTCTTCATGGGGATCTGGGGTGAAAGTCGGGGGGCCGCGCGGGCGGCGGACCCACGTCCGGGGCAGGGGCGGCGTGATAGATGAAACGCGCCCGCCTGTCTAGCCCCGGGGAGCCGGCTGCCGTCCGGGCGACGCCGCGGCTTGACGCACGGGGGCGTTTGGGGCGTGTTGCACCAAGATGGCCCCCACGCTCCTGGTCCTTGCCGCAGGGATGGGTTCCCGCTACGGCGGGCTGAAGCAGACCGACCCCGTGGGGCCGTCGGGGGAGACGATGCTCGACTATGCGGTCTTTGACGCGGTCCGCGCCGGGTTCGGCAGGGTCGTGTTCGTCGTCCGCAGGGAATTCGAGGGCGCGTTCCGGTCCTCCGTCGCCTCCAGGTACGCGGGGAGGATCACCTCGGCCCTCGTCGTCCAGGCCCCGGAGGATCTCCCGGAGGGGCACACGCCCCCCGCGGGCAGACGCAAGCCCTGGGGAACCGGCCACGCCGTGTGGTGCGCCCGGTCCGCGATCACGGGCCCCTTCGCGGTGGTCAACGCCGACGACTTCTACGGGGCCTCGTCGTTCGCCCACCTCGCGGCGTTCCTGGCCAGGGCGCACGGCACCGGCTACGCCCTCGTCGGCTTCAGCCTGGCCAACACGCTGTCCGAGAGCGGGACCGTGTCGCGGGGCGTCTGCCGGGTCGAGGGAGGCCGGCTCGTCTCGATCGCGGAGGAGCGCGCGATCGCGCCGTCCGACGTGGGGCCCGGCCAGCGCTTCTCGGGGGCGGAGACCGTCTCCATGAACCTCTGGGGATTCACGCCGTCCGTCTTCGAGGGCCTCGGGGCCGGGCTGCGCGCCTTCCTTGAGGCGGGGGGCCGGGACCCCGAGGCCGAGTTCTACCTTCCCGTGGCGTTGTCCGACCTGGTCGCGGCCGGCCGCGCCGCGGTCGACGTCCTCGCGAGCGATGACCGCTGGTTCGGCATCACGTACCCGGGGGACCGGGCCCGGGCCGTGGCCGCCCTAGGCGACCTTGTGCGCCGGGGCGTGTATCCGAGGCGGCTATTCGGCTGACCGGGCGAGCAGAAGCCGCACGCCCTCGATCGGGGGCTCCGTGACGCGCGACAGGGGGAAGGGCGCCCGCGAGCACAGGCACTCGAAGGCGAAGGGATGGTTGAGGATGGGCCCGCTCACCCCCGCCCGGAACGGGTCCGGGCGCCCTCCTGGGAACAGCTGGCCCGAGACGGAGACCGCGAGCTCCAGCAGGCGCCGCACGGATTCGCGGACGGCCTCGGCCGCGGCCGGGTCCCCTTCGCCGGCCAGGCGGAGGACCTCGGGCGCCAGGTCCGAGACCCCCGTGTTCGTCTCCGGGTCGTGGTAGTAGTGCCCGGCCACCGCCGTGGCGGTCGACGCGCCCGTCCTCTCGCGGACGAGGCGGCCGAGCCCGGACGGCGTCGCCCAGCCCTGCAGCTCGAGGAGAGCGCGCGCGATCGCGCGCCGTCCCAGGTCGTAGCCGCTTCCCTCGTCCCCGAATCGCCAGCCGGTTCCGCCGGCGTAGTGAACCGCCCCGTCCGGGGTCCTCGCCGCGACGAACGAGCCGGTGCCGGCATGAAGCACGAGGCCCGGGCCCCCGCGCGTCGCCAGCTCGAGCACCGGGGCCGAATCGTCGGCGGTCTCCACGCGCCCGCAGCCGCGGAGCCCGTCGCCGAACTCCCTCCAGAACGTCCGGCTCCCCGCCATGCACAGGAGGGTGGCGGCGACCCGGGCCGGCGGCCGGCCCGAGCGGACGGCCCGGATGGCCTCCGCCGCGATCCTCCTCGCGCGGGCCTTCCCCACGAGGCTCGGGCTGCAGCCGGGGCCGGTGTGCCGGGCCGCGACCGCCCCGGAGGGGTCGACGAGGATGCACTCGGTCTTGGTCCCGCCCCCGTCGACGCCGATCTTCCAGGCCATGGGGTCGGGTGCCCTACGCAAGCGGGCGGCTGAGGCGGCCCGCATAGCGCGACGCCAGCTCCCGGTTGTGCTCGATGGAGCCCGGCAGGTTCTGGCTGCGCAGGACGGGAAGCGGGTGCCCGTGGGCGCCCAGCCATCCGGCGACGGCCAGCATGAGCCAGTTGAGCAGGGAGCAGCCGACCAGGGTCGAGGTGGGTCCGGCGCTCACGCCGCCGCCGACCTCGACGAGGGCGTCCCCGGGGACGCCGCAGTTGTCGAGCACGTGGTCGGCGACTTCGAAGAGCCTCCGTCCCGAGGGGTGCTGCGAGCGGGCCGCCCTCGACATGGCGAGGCACGTCAGGGCCGCGACCGTGAGGCCCCTGGCCTTCGCGTAGAGCGCCACGTCGACCGGCGAGGCGTTCTTGCCGGAGTTCGAGACCACGATGACGGTCTCGCCCGGCTCCAAACGGTACTGCCGGTCATAGCGCGCCGCCAGGAGCTCGCCGTAGCCGGGAAGGTTCTCGATGAAGCCGCCCGTGGGGTCGACGATGCCGGTCACGCAGGCGAGCCCGCCCGCCCGGCCGATGATCTCCCGGGAGACGATCTCGCTGTGGCCGCTCCCGAAGGTGTGGAGGACGCCGCCCCGGGCGATCGACTCGCCGATGATCGGCGCCAGCCGGGCGATGACGGGCGCGTTGGCTTCGCGGGCGCGGGCGAGGAGCGCGTTCGCGCGCTCGTAGTAGGTGTCGGCAAGCGAGGGCATGTGAGTTTCTCCTAGGGCGGCGGCTGGAGGTGGGCCGTCCAGCGCCCGTAGATCCCGCAGGGGAGCACCTTGCCGTCGCGGTGGACCGGCAGGCCGACCTCCCCGGCGGCGATTGTCCCGCCCAGGCCGCCGAGGACCTGGCCCAGCAGGTTGGCGACGACGGTGGGCGAGAGGCGGGCCGTGTAGGCGTTGACGAGGAAGAACAGGGGGCTGTCGCTCAGGAGGGCGCGGCACTCCAGGAGCAGCTCCCACAGGTTGTCCTCGAGGCGCCAGAGCTCGCCCGTGCTGCCGCGCCCGTAGGTGGGCGGGTCCATGACGACCGCGTCGTAGCGGCGGCCGCGCTTGACCTCCCGGCGCGCGAACTTGAGGCAGTCGTCCGCGATGTAGCGCATGGGCGCCCCGGCGAGCCCCGAGAGCGCGGCGTTCTCGCGGCACCATTTCACCATGCCCTCGGCCGCGTCGACATGGCACACCGACGCCCCGGCCGCGGCCGCCGCGCAGCTGGCGGCGCCCGTGTATCCAAAGAGGTTGAGGACGCTCACGCCTCGGCCGGCCGCACGCACGGTCGAGTCGATCCAGTCCCAGTTGACGGCCTGCTCGGGGAACAGCCCGGTGTGCTTAAAGGAGGTGGGCCGGATCTTGAAGACGAGGTTGAGGGCGTCGTACCGGATCTCCCAGTGATCCGGCAGAGGCCTGCGGAACTCCCAGCGCCC
>Ga0335078_10019156_pt1 | contig 10178 bp, 7 predicted proteins | sample Lox_Sample_32_FD_206711 | JGI IMG/M metagenome (GOLD analysis project Ga0335078, IMG submission 206711) | Soil microbial communities from Loxahatchee National Wildlife Refuge, Florida, United States - Lox_Sample_3.2 | ecosystem: Environmental > Terrestrial > Soil > Wetlands | place: USA: Florida...
CGCGCCGACCACGGCGAGCCAGAGCCAGGTGGAGAGCCGGAGCATCATCATGCCGCGATCTCCCAGGGCGGCGCCGCGGTGCGCTCGGCGGCGCGCAGCCGCGCCGAGCGGGCGCGCGGGTTGCGCTCGATCTCCGCCTCCGAGGCCGTGACCGGGCGCCGCGTCAGCACGGTGAAGCTGGGCGCGCGCTCGGCGGCGCTCGGCCGGTGGCGCGAGATGCCGGTGCCGCCGCTGCGCGCGCGGAGGAAATCCTTCACCCGGCGATCCTCGAGGGAATGGAAGGAGACGATGGCGAGGCGGCCGCCCGGCTCGAGCACCCGCTCGGCGGCGCTGAGCGCGCGCTCGAGCTCGCCCATCTCGTCGTTCACCTCGATGCGGAGCGCCTGGAAGGTGCGCGTCGCCGCATCGATGCCGCCGCTGGTGGGCACCACCTTGCGCACGATCGCCGCCAGCTCGCCGGTGCGCGTCAGCGGCGCCTGGGCGCGCGCCGCCACGATGGCGCGCGCGACGCGGCGGGCATAGCGCTCCTCGCCGTATACGTAGATGAGATCGGCGAGCGCGGCCTCCGAGAGCGTATTGACGAGCTCGGCGGCAGTGACGCCGGTGGTCGCCATGCGCATGTCGAGGGGGCCATCGGCGCGGAACGAGAAGCCGCGCGCGGCGGTGTCGATCTGATCGGAGGAGACGCCGAGATCGAGCACGATGCCGGTCACCGCGGGAATGCCGAGGCCAGCGAGAATCTGCTCGAGATCGCCGAAGCGGCCCTCGACGACGGTGAGGCGGCCGGAAAAGCGCCGCACCAGCGCATCGCCGCGCTTCACCGCCGCGGGATCGCGATCAATCGCCACCACGCGGCAGCGCGCCGCCTCGAGCAGCGCGCGCGAATAATTACCGGCGCCAAAAGTGCCGTCGACGTAGAGCGCGTCGTCGCGGGGCGCCAGCGCGGCGATCGCTTCCTGCAAAAGCACGGGAACATGCATGCCGGCGGAGTCCGGTGTCGCGGTCATCGACCGTCTCCCGGCGGCGGCAGCGCCACACCCTGGCGCCGCGCGCGCTCGCGCAGCTCCGCCTGGTGCTGCTTGAAGCGCGCCGGCTCCCAGATCTGGAAGGTCGGTCCCTGGCCGACGAAGGCGGCGTAGTCGGTGATCCCCGCATACTCCGCCAGCCCCGGTGGCAGCATCACGCGACCCTCGCCGTCGAAGGCGAGCGGCTGGGCGTCGGCGAAGGTCGCCGCCAGATTGCCGTAGGCCTCGGTGAACTGGCCGAGCTGCTCGATGCGCCGGCTCATCTCCGCCATGCGCTCGATGTCCGCGCCCTCGAGACACGGCAGCTGGAAGGAGCTGTAGACGACGATGCCGAGGAAGCTCTGTCCCGCGAGCGCGGCGCGGAAGCTCGCCGGCACGGACACGCGGCCCTTGCGGTCGACCTTGTTGGTGAACGTGGACAGAAACAGCGCCACCGCCGTCCCCCGAGCTCTCCCGCGCGCCGTTCCCCGGAACGCCGCGTGCACCCCCTTCCTCCGCCGCCTGGGATGAAGGTGCCTTTGCCTGGGAGGACATGGGATAGCATGGGATAGCGTGGTTCGTCAATGAAATCTCATGGGAAAACCGTGGGATTGCCTGGACTTGCCCGGTTTTTGTCGCGGTCCAGCCCTGGTGGGCTAGACGGGGGTATCCACCACCTCTGGTGGGAAATCCCCCCGTGTGCCCGCGCCAGGCGATTGAGGCACCCCCCGTCCACGACGGGCGAGAGCCAGGATGCGATGGAAAACGCCAGACGGCCTGTAAGCCGGGTTCTGTCCCCGCCTTGAGGGCGGAGGATGACCATTCCTCTGGGACGCCCGTCGCCGGACGCCTCGCGCAACCGACCCGGATGGCGGCGCGGAAGCGCGCCCGGCTCGCAAGGAGCCTGCCATCCCTATTTGGTCTTGCTCCCGGTGGGGTTTACCGTGCCGCCGCCGTTGCCGGCAGCGCGGTGCGCTCTTACCGCACCCTTTCACCCTTGCCGCCCGCCGGCCCCGAAGGCCCGGTCAGGCTTGGCGGTTTGCTTTCTGTGGCACTGTCCCTGGGGTCGCCCCCGCCGGGCGTTACCCGGCACCGTGCTTCCGTGGAGCCCGGACTTTCCTCTCCCCGCGCCTTGCGGCCGGAGAGCGGCCATCCGGCCGTCTGGCACGGCTAGAGATGGCCGGACCGAGGTGCGGTGTCAATCCTGAGTTGCCCAGCCTAGGTTAGAAAATTCAATGAGTTGTCCGGCAATCGAGAGCTGCCGCCAGCGCCGCCGGAGGAATAGGTCGCGCGCCACGGTCGTTTTCAGCCAAACGCGGCCTCGACCGCAGCAAGGGAAGCCATGCTCAGACGCCTGCTCACGCTCCTCGCCGTCGCCCTCCTGACGGCGTCCGCTCCCGCCTGGGCGCAGTCCACCGAGACCGCCGAGCCCATCGATCCACCGGACCGCGTCGGCCGGCTCAGCCTGGTCGAGGGGGCCGTGCAGCAGCGGAGCGCCGACGATCAGCAATGGTCGCAGGCGACCGGAAATTATCCCGTCACCGACGGCTTCGCGGTGGCGACCCAGGACGGCCGCGCCGAGATCGAGGTCGGCTCGCTGGCGCTGCGCGTCGGCGCCAACAGCGAGCTCGACGTCAACACGCTCACCGACACCGCCGCGGTGGTGACCCTGGCGCAGGGCGAGATGAACCTGCGCCTCGGCCGGCTGAGCAGCGAGGGCCACATCCAGGTGGTGACGCCGCGCGGCGTCATCGACATCGTGGCGCCGGGGCAGTACCACCTCGACGCCGGCACCGCCGATGCGCCGACCGCGATCGGCACCTTCAACGGCAAGGCGCAGCTCGAGCGTGACAACGGCACCATCGACGCGACGCCGGGCCAGGTGACGCTCGTCGCCGACGACGCCAGCAGCGGTCCGCAGATCTCCACGGCGCAGCTCCAGCCCGACGATCTCGACAACTGGGCCGCGGCGCGCGATCGCCCGCCAGCGCCGCCGCCCGCCGTCGCCGGAAGCGTGCCGCCGCCGGCGCTCTCGCCCGACATGGCCGGCGCCGCCGAGCTCAACGGCTACGGCAGCTGGAGCAGCGACCCCGATTACGGCACCGTCTGGTATCCGGCCGCGGTGCCGGCGGGCTGGGCGCCTTACAGCTATGGCCACTGGGTCTGGGTCTCGCCCTGGGGCTGGACCTGGATCGACGACCAGCCCTGGGGCTTCGCGCCGTTCCACTATGGCCGCTGGGCCTATCGCGCGCGCGGCTGGTGCTGGGTTCCCGGCGTCGCGGTGGCGCATCCCGTCTACGCGCCGGCGCTCGTCGTCTTCGTCGGCGCGCCGGGCGCGCGCCTCTTCATCGGTAGCGGCATCGAGGGAGTCGCCTGGTTCCCGCTGGCGCCGCACGAGGTCTTCGTGCCGTCCTATCGGACCAGCGTCGCCTATGTCCGCAACGTCAACGTGACCAACGTCAACGTCACCAACATCCGCATCACGCGGATCAACAACCAGGTGGTGGTGAACAACAGCGGCGGCAACGTCAGCAACAGCTTCGCCAACCGCCGCTTCGTCACGGCGGTGCCGCGCAACGATTTCGGCACGGCGCGGCAGGTGCATCAGGTGGCGGTGGCGGCGCCGGCGGCGCTCACCACCGGCAGCCAGCCGGTCTCGCACTCGCCCGGCATCGCCGCGCCGCCGAACGCCGCGCACGCGCAGACCGGCGGTGCCGGCCGCGGACAGCGGCCGCAGGGCGCGAGCTTCTCGAGCGGCTCGAATCCCGTGCACATCTTTCCGACGCTGCCGCCCGGCCGCGGCGGCGCCCCTGCGCCCGGCAACGCCTCCGTCGCGCCGAACGCCACCGGCGGCCAGGCGCCACGTGCCCAGCGCGCGCTGCCGCCGGTGCCGGCCGCGCACGGCAACGCCGTCGTCAACCACTCGCCCGGCAACGCGCCGGTCGCGACGCCGAACGCCGCGACGCCGCCGGGCAAGAACCTGGGCACCGTGAAGCCGGCGGGCGTGCCGCCGAGCAACGCGCCGTCGCGAGATCACACGCGCGACAACCGCAACCGTGCACCCCAGGGAGCACCGCCGGGCAATCCCGCCGGCGCCGCGGCGGTGACGCCGCATGCTCCGCAGCCGAACGGCGGCCAGAACAATCGCCAGTTCAAGAGCACCTCGGTGCCGCAGAACCAGGCGCCGCACCAGCCGCCGCGCGGCAACCCGCCGGCTCCGGCCGCCCATGCCGCGCCGCCGCCACAACAGCAGCAGCGCAACGCCGTGCACAACAACCCGCCGCCGGCCAACCGCCCGGCGCCGCAAGCCCAGGGCCACGAGCAGAGCCACGGCGGCGAGACTCAGAAAGGCGGGCAGGGCCCGCAGAAGGATCCGAACAAGCCGCAGTAAAGCGTCAGCGCGACGCCTGCAGCGCCGCCACCGCCTGCGCCACGGCGGCGAGACACGCCGCCGTCTCCCCGTCGAGCACGCCGTCGCAGCGGCTCGGGCGGAAACGGCGCTGGAACGCCGTCAGCACCAGACGCATCGCCGCGTCGTCGGGCACCTCGTAGCCGATCTGCCGCAGCAGCCCCTGCGCCTCGCCGAGGCCGAGCGCCGCCGCCGGCCCGATCTTCTCCGGCCAGAAGCCGATGCCGGCGCGCGCGAGCCGCGGCCAGTCGAAGAGCTCGCCGGGATCCTGCTTGCGGCGCGGCGCGATGTCGGAATGGCCGACGACGCGGTCGGGCGCAATCGGATGGCGCGCGAGGATGCCGCGGGCGAGCGTCTCCACCGCCGCCATCTGCGGCTCGGGAAACGGGCGATAGCCCCAGTCATGGCCGGGATTGACGATCTCGATGCCGACAGAGGCGCCGTTGACGTCGCGGGTTCCCTGCCAGAAGGATTCGCCCGCGTGCCAGGCGCGCTCGCTCTCCTCGACGAGCTGCCAGACGGTGCCGTCCTCCTCGACGACGTAATGCGCGCTCACCTTGGCGGCGGGATCGCAGAGCCGGTCGATCGCCTCCGCCGCGGTCTTCATTCCGGTATAGTGCAGCACCAGCATGGTGACCGGCACCGAGCGGGCGTTGTGATTGGGCGAGGGGCGGCGGCGCGGCGTCATCGGCGCCTCAGGCGCGGCGCGGCCGGAGCACGATGACGGCGACGCCGAGGATGGTGGCGGCGCCGCCGATCGCGGTCTGCAGGTTCAGCTCGTCGCCGAGGATGGCGGCGCTGGAGGCGACGGCGAAGAGCGGGATCAGCAGCGTGAAAGGCATGGTCTGGTTCACGGGATAGCGGCGCACCAAGGGATACCACATCGCGTAGCTCACCACCGTAACGGCGATGCCGCCATAGGCGACCGCGCCCCAGGCGAGCCAGTCGGCGGCGCGCATCGCCTGCCCCTGCCCGTCCTCGATCAGCAGCGAGAGCAGCATCAGCTGCGGCGCCGAGAAGAGCGCGAGCCAGCCGCTCAAGGCGAGGCCGTCGATCGAGCCCAGCCGCTTGATCAGGATGTTGGCGAAAGCCCAGAAGAACGACGCCGCCAGGATCAGCAGCGGCGGCAGCGGGTCGCTGCCGAAGCGCGGCTCGCCGAGGATCAGCACGACCCCGGCGAAGGCGGCCAGCAGCCCGATGAAGCGCCGCCAGCCGAGATGATCGCGGAAGAAGATCGCCGCCAGCACGGCCGCGAAGGGGACCTGGGACTGCACCAGCAAGGATGCTGTCGAGGCGTCCATGCGCGAGAGGCCGACGAACATGCTGGTGAAATGCAGGCTGCCGAGCACGAGGGACAGCACCAGCACGCCGCGGAGCTTGTCGCGCGGCAGCGGAAAAAATGGGCAGAGGACCGAGGCGACCAGCACGAAGCGGGTCGCCATGAAGAACAGCGGCGGCAGCTCGGTGACGCCGATCTTGGCGACAGGAAACTGCAGCCCCCAGATGATCATCACCGCGAGGGTGGACGCGTAGTCGACAAGCCGCATCAAGTACCGCGCCGCTCACCCTGCTCATCTGCCCGATCGCCCGTTGCGGTGCACACTATACGATTCCGGCGTCTGCCACCACTTCCCGGGCTTCGCCTGCAGCCGCCCGTGTGATAGCGTCTGCTGTTGAGCGGACACTAAACAGGATTTGTCTGAAAGGCATGGCATCGCGGATCATCACATCGACACTCCGCGGGACCGCTCGGCAACCAAATCTTTACCGGCGATGAGCGCCACTCAGGCTTTGCCCGAGATGAGCGACACTCTGACCCTCCCGACCGCCCAGACACCCGCCGAGGCGCGCAAGCTCCTCGAGGTCGAGGACCTGCACGTCCAGTTCGTCACCGGCCACGGCGTGGTGCGGGCGGTGGAGGGCGTCTCCTACTTCGTGCGGCCCGGCGAGATCGTGGCGCTGGTGGGCGAATCCGGCTGCGGCAAGTCGGTCTCCGCGCTCAGCATCCTGCGCCTGCTGGCGAAGCCCGCCGGCCGCGTGGTGAAGGGCCGCATCCTGTTCGACGGCCGCGATCTCCTGAGCCTCAGCGAGGAGGAGATGCGCGCGGTGCGCGGCCGCGACATCGGCATGGTGTTCCAGGAGCCGATGACCTCGCTCAATCCGGTGCTCACCATCGGCATGCAGGTGATGGAGCCGCTCAAGATCCATCTCCACATGGCCGACGGGCCGGCGCGGGCGCGCGCGCTCGAGCTGATGAAGCTGGTCGGCATCCCCGACGGCGAGCGGCGGCTCAACCAGTATCCGCACCAGCTCTCCGGCGGCATGCGCCAGCGGGTGATGATCGCGATCGGGCTTGCCTGCAATCCGAAGCTGCTGATCGCCGACGAGCCCACCACCGCGCTCGACGTCACCATCCAGCAGCAGATCCTCGAGCTGATGCAGGATCTGTCGCGCCGGCTCGGCATCGCCATGGTGATCATCACCCACAATCTCGGCATCGTCGCCCGCTACGCCGACCGCGTGAACGTGATGTATGCCGCCGAGATCGTCGAGCGCGGCACCGCCGACGACATCTTCTCGCGGCCGCGCCATCCCTATACGCTGGGCCTGCTGCGCTCGGTGCCGCGCCTCGACCGCCCGCGCGGTCCGCGCCTCGCGACCATCGAGGGGCTGCCGCCCAATCTGCTGGAGCCGCCCAGCGGCTGCCGCTTCGCCGCCCGCTGCCCCTATGCCCTGCCCTTCTGCAAGGAGACGCCCGTCCTCGCCGAGATGGCGGCCGGGCACGAGGTGCGCTGCCTGCGCGCCGAGGATATCGCCAGCGGCGTCGCAGCCGCGCCGGCGGAGCCTGCGACCAGCCCGCCGCCGGAGCCGCCCGCGGATGCGCCGGCGCTGCTCTCGGTGCGCGCGCTCACCAAGGAATTCACCATCGGTGGCGGGTTTGCGGCGCTCGGCGGCGCGGGCCACGTGGTGCACGCGGTGACCGGCGTCTCCTTCGAGATCAAGCCCGGCGAGACCCTGGGCCTCGTCGGCGAGAGCGGCTGCGGCAAGACCACGGTGGGCCGCATGATCCTGCGCCTGGAGGATCCGACCTCCGGCGGCCTCGGCTTCGACGGCCAGGATCTCGCCGGCGCCGAGGGCGCCGCCCTGCAGGCGTTGCGCACGCGCATCCAGGTGATCTTCCAGGATCCCTACAGCTCGCTCAATCCGCGCATGACCATCGGCCAGGTCATCGCCGAGCCGCTGCTGGTCTATAAGAAGCAGCCCACGCGCAAGGCGGCACGCGCCCGCGTCGAGGAGCTGCTGACCCAGGTCGGCCTCTATCCCTATATGGCCGACCGTTATCCGCATCAGCTCTCGGGCGGCCAACGCCAGCGCGTCGGCATCGCCCGCGCCCTCGCGCTCGATCCCGAGTTCATCGTCTGCGACGAGCCGGTCTCGGCGCTCGACGTCTCGATCCAGGGTCAGATCATCAACCTGCTGGAGGATCTGCAGCAGCGCCTGGGCCTGACCTACCTCTTCATCGCCCACGATCTCGCGGTGGTGCGCCACATCTCGCACAAGGTGGTGGTGATGTACCTGGGCCGCGTCGTGGAGATGGCCGATCGCGACAGCCTCTACAGCGCACCGCTCCATCCCTACACCCAGGCGCTGCTCGAGGCGGCGCCGGTGCCGGACGCCGCGCTGGAGCGCGCGCGGCCGCGCCGCGTGCTGGGCGGCGAGCTGCCGTCGGCGCTGGCGCCGCCCCAGGGTTGTGTCTTCCACACGCGCTGCCCGCACGCGAGCGCCGAATGTCGCGCGGAAATCCCTCAATTGCGAGCGATCCAGCCCGGCCATTGGGCGGCCTGCATCAAGGCGTAAAGTGATCGCACGGGAAAAGGTGTTGTTAACAACGCACGCGCTATCGAGACGCAGAACTGACCAGGGGAGATCGGGGCTATGAAGGCACGGAACTTGCTGATCGGCGCCGCCGCGGCGGCGCTTCTCGCGACGCCGGCGGTGGCGGCGGACCAGCCGAAGCGCGGCGGCATCCTGAGCTTCGCCGTCGAGGCGGAGCCGCCCAACTACGACTGCCACGCGGCAACCTCCTTCGCCTTCATCCATCCGGTGCGGCCGCACTACTCGACGCTGCTGAAGTTCGACGCGCCGAACTATCCCAAGATCAAAGGCGACCTCGCGGAGTCCTGGTCGGCCTCGGCCGACAATCTCACCTACACCTTCAAGCTGAAGAGCGGCGTCAAATTCCATGACGGCTCGGCGTTCAGCTCGGAGGACGTGAAGGCGAGCTACGAGCGCATCATCAACCCGCCGCCGGGCGTGGTCTCCGCGCGCAAGGCGAGCTATGACGACATCGCCTCGATCGACACGCCGGACGCACAGACCGTGGTGTTCCACCTCAAGGCGCCCAACGCCGCGATGCCGGCGCAGTTCGCCTCGCCCTGGGACTGCATCTACAGCGCCGCCAAGCTGAAGATGGATCCGAAATTCCCGGAGAAGAACGTGCTCGGCACCGGGCCGTTCAAGTTCAAAGACTATGTGAAGGGCGGCTATTGGGAGGGGGTGCGCTTCGACGACTATTTCGAGAAGGGCAAACCCTATCTCGACGGCTACAAGGCGATCTTCATCAAGGGCGCCGCCGCCATCAACGCGATCCAGGGCGGCCAGATCTCCGCCGAGTTCCGCGGCCAGAGTCCCTCCGACCGCGACCAGCTGGTGAAGGCGCTGGGCCCCAAGATCAAGGTCGAGGAGAGCCCCTGGATCTGCAATCTCGTCGTCGCCTTCAACACCGAGAAGAAGCCGTTCGACGATCCCCGCGTGCGCCGCGCGCTCTCGCTGGCGATCGACCGCTGGGCGGGCTCCGCACCGCTCTCCAAGATCGCCATCGTCGGTCCGGTGGGCGGCGTGCTGCGCCCCGGCTACTCGCTGGCGGCGAAGCCGGCGGAGCTGGAGAAGATGCCGGGCTTCTCCCACGACATCAAAGCCTCGCGCGAGGAGGCAAAGAAGCTCCTCAAGGAAGCCGGCGTCAGCAATCTCAAGTTCAAGCTCACCAACCGCAACGTGCCGAACCCCTATACGCCGGTCGGCGTCTACCTGATCGACCAGTGGCGGCAGATCGGCGTTCAGGTGGAGCACGAGCAGCTCGAGACCAGTCCCTATATCGCCGCGCTCTCCAGCGGCAACTACCAGGCCGGCCTCGACTTCAACTGCGACTACATGGACGAGCCGAACCTGCAGCTCATCAAGTACATCTCGGCGGACAAGTCGTCGATCAACTACGGCCACTACAACGACCGCACCCTCGACGAGCTCTACGAGAAGCAGAAGCGCGCCACCGATCCGGCCCAGCGCGCCGCGCTGCTGCGCCAGTTCGAGACGCGGGCGCTCACCGAGGCCTATACGATCCCGACCATCTGGTGGCACCGCATCATCGCCCACTCGGCGGCGCTCAAGGGATGGCAGATCACGCCCAGCCACTATCTGAACCAGGACCTGACCGACGTCTGGCTCGATCAGTGACCAGCTAGGAAGCGACCGGCACCGCGATGCTCTCCTACATCGTCCATCGGCTGCTGCTGATGATCCCGACGCTGCTCGGCGTCGCGGTGCTGGTGTTCCTGCTGCTGCGCGTGATGCCCGGCGATGTGGTGGAGCTCAAGCTCAAGGCGGACGGCGCCGATGTCAGCGCCGAGACGCTGAAAGCCGAGCGCCAGCGTCTCGGCCTCGACAAGCCGATGGCGAGCCAGCTCGCCGACTGGCTCACCGGTCTC
>Ga0335078_10019157_pt1 | contig 10178 bp, 9 predicted proteins | sample Lox_Sample_32_FD_206711 | JGI IMG/M metagenome (GOLD analysis project Ga0335078, IMG submission 206711) | Soil microbial communities from Loxahatchee National Wildlife Refuge, Florida, United States - Lox_Sample_3.2 | ecosystem: Environmental > Terrestrial > Soil > Wetlands | place: USA: Florida...
GTTTGCCATCGATATTCTGCGTCTGGTCATGGCGCCGGCCCCGGCGCGCATGGTCGGACCGGCGCTGGCGTCGATGCTGATCTACGTGCTGATGGCGTTTGTGCTCTACGTGCGGCCGTCCGGACTGTTTCCGGCAAGAGGCCGCTGATGGCGACGGCGCTTGCCGCCGAAGCGGCCAAACCGGCGCTGCCGGCGGCGCGCCGGCTCATCCTGCCGGCGGCGATTTTCCTGGTGCTGGCGCTGCTGCCGGTCGCCGCCGCGTTCAGCGGGCAGCAATACCTGATCGATCTCGCCACCCGCGTCATGGTGTACGCCGTCGCCGCCGTCGCGCTCGATGTTTTGGTCGGCTACGGCGGACTGATTTCCTTCGGTCATGCCGCCTTCATCGGGCTCGGCGCCTATGCGGTCGGGATTTTGTCCGCGCACGGCATCAGCGACGCGCTGTTAGCGCTGCCGGTGGCGATCGCCGCATCCATGCTGTTTGCGTGGCTGACCGGCATCGTCTGTCTGCGCACCAAAGGCGTTTATTTCATCATGATCACGCTCGCCTTCGGGCAGATGATCTTTTTCGTCGCCACTTCGCTTGCTCCCTACGGCGGCGACAACGGCCTTACCGTTGCGGCGCGCAATACCGTTGCCGGCCTGCCCCTGCTCAAGAACGACCGCGCCTTTTACTACGTGACGCTCCTTTGTCTGTTAGCAACGTATCTGTTTTGCCGCGCGCTCGTCGCCTCGCGCTTCGGCCGCGTACTGCGCGGCGGCAAGGAGAATGCAACCCGCATGGCGACCATCGGCTTCACCGTTCGCCGTTTCCAGCTCGTCGCCTATATCATTGCCGGCGGTCTCGGCGGATTGTCGGGATTTTTGCTCGCCAACTCGACCGAGTTCGTCAGCCCCGCCTACATGTCCTGGCAGCAATCCGGCGAATTGATCGTGATGGTCATTCTCGGCGGCCTTGGGACGCTGCACGGCGCCATACTCGGCACCGCCGCCTATCTCGTTATCGAGGAGTGGCTGTCGGGCGTGACCGAGAACTGGCAGGTGATTTTCGGGCCGCTTTTGGTGCTGGTCGTCTTGTTCGCGCGCGGCGGGCTTGTTGGCCTCGGCACAACACTTCGCCGGGGTTTTTTCGGAGGCATCGGCAATGGCTGAGCCGCTCCTTCGCCTGCAAGGCCTGTGCAAGAATTTCGGCAGCTTGGTGGTGACCGACGACGTTACGCTCGACATCGATGCGGGCGAGATGCACGCGCTGATCGGGCCGAACGGCGCCGGCAAGACCACGTTGATCAATCAAATATCCGGGCTGATCGCGCCCGATGCCGGAGCGGTCTTTTTTATCGGCAACGACATCACCGCACTGCCGCCAGAGACGCGGGCGCTGCGCGGCATGTCGCGAACTTTCCAAATCAGCTCGATCTTGCCTGCTTTTGCCGTGGTGGAGAACGTGGCGCTCGCGGTGCAGGCGCGCTTGGGATCGAGCTTGCGCTTTTTCGGCAACGCCGCCGCCGAACCGGAACTCAACATTCCCGCCATGGCTGCGCTCGAAGCGGCCGGCATCGCCCACCGGGCCGGCGTGCGCGCCGCCGCGCTGTCGCACGGTGAGAAGCGCGCGCTCGAGCTTGCGATCGCGCTCGCCATGCAGCCACGGCTTCTTTTGCTCGACGAGCCGATGGCTGGCATCGGCCGCGAGGAGACCGAGCGGCTGGTGGATTTGTTGCTCCGGCTCAAAGGCCAATTGACCATGATCCTGGTCGAGCACGACATGGCGGCGGTGTTCGCGCTTGCCGACCGGATCTCAGTTCTGATCCGCGGCCGGCTCTTGACCACCGGATCGCCGGCGCAAGTGCGCGCCGATCCGCAAGTCGTCGCCGCGTATCTCGGCGAACAAATGGAGTGAAGCAAACGTGCTGACGGTCGAGAGCCTGCAAGCCGGTTATGGCGCCGCGCGCGTTCTCTTCGACATCAGCTTTGGCGTCGGCGAGGGCGAAATGGTCACGCTCCTTGGCCGCAATGGCATGGGCAAGACCACAACCATCTCGACAATCATGGGCCTGCTTGCCCCCAGCGGCGGACGGATCACTTTTAGCGAAATGCGCCTCGATGGCTTGCCGCCGTATCGGGTCGCCCGGGCCGGATTAGGTCTCGTGCCCGAGGGCCGGCAGATTTTTCCGACGCTCAATGTCGAGGAAAACCTGATCGCCACCGCGGCGGCACGCTTCGGACGACCGCGTTGGCGGCTCGACGACATCTATCGTCTGTTTCCCATTCTCGCCGAGCGGCGCCGCAATATGGGCAACGAACTTTCCGGCGGCGAGCAGCAAATGCTGGCGATCGGCCGAAGCCTGATGACCAATCCGAAGCTCCTTATTCTCGATGAGGCGACGGAAGGTTTGGCGCCGCTAATCCGCAACGAAATCTGGGCTAGCCTGAAGCGGCTGAAGGCCGAGGGCCAAGCCATCCTGCTGGTCGATAAACACATCGACGCCCTGATGAAACTCGCCGACCGCCACGTGGTGATCGAAAAAGGCTTTACCGTCTGGTCGGGTTCGTCGGCGGCGCTGGCCGCCGATCCGACCGTGCGGCAGCGCTATTTGCAGGTGTGAAGCGACATCAGCTTCGCAATCGCTGCGGAGCTATTCGGGCACCACCGCCGTCGTCTCGATTTCAAGCCGCGCTTGCGGCTCGACCAACCGGGTGACGGCGACCAACGCCATCGCCGGATAGTGATCGCCCATGACTTCGCGGTAGACCTCGCCAAGCGCCGGCCGCGCTTTGAGGTATTCATCCATGTCGCGGACGTACCATGTCATACGCACGATGTGCCGCGGCGCCGCGCCGCCTTCGGCCAGAACCGCAGCCACGTTGCGTAGAAGCTGGCGCGTCTGGGCCACGAAGTCCGGCGGAAAGCGGCCATGCTCGTCCCAGCCGACCAGGCCGCCGATGAACAATAGATCGCCGCGGGCCTTAATTCCGTTGGCATAGCCTTTCGGCCGAGGCCAACCGGATGGCTGCAACACCTGGTTCCGCCGCGGGCGCGCGGGCAAAACGTCGATCGGGCTATCGGACAACTGCGTCTCCCTCATGGATAATCCACCAGAGTGAAGAATGGCCTTCCCAAAAACTCTTGCGGCATTGATCACGATGCAAGCTTGTTCACCACCGATTCCGCGGCGCGCCGCCGCAATTCGAAGCGCTGCAGCTTGCCGGTCTCGGTGCGGGGCAGGCTTGCAACGTAGTCGATGGCACGGGGATATTTATACGGCGCCACGGTAGCTTTGACGAAATCCTGCAAGGTCCGCGTGAGTGCCGCGTCGCCGGCAAAGCCCTGCCGCAGCACCACGTAAGCCTTGACGATTTGGCCACGCTCATCGTCGGGCGCTCCGACCACCCCGCACTCGGCGACCGCCGGATGGCTAAGCAGCACCGCCTCTACTTCCGGCCCCGCTATGTTGTATCCAGCCGAAATGATCATGTCGTCCGAGCGCGCCTGATAATGGAAATAGCCGTCCGCATCCTTGATATAAGTGTCGCCGGTGAAGTTCCAGCCGCTCCGCACGTATTCGGCTTGGCGTTTGTCGCCGAGATAGCGGCAGCCGGTCGGACCGCGCACCGCAAGGCGCCCGGCCATACCCGCCGTAACCTCGCGGCCGTCCGCATCGACGACCCGCGCCTCGTATCCGGGGACTGGCTTTCCCGTAGCACCCGGGCGCATTTCCTCCTCGGGCGAGCCGATGAACACGTGCAGCATTTCCGTCGAACCGAGCCCGTCGATGATTCGGATCCCGGTCGCCTTAAGCCAAGCTTCGAACGTGGCCGCGGGCAAGGTCTCGCCGGCCGAGACGCATTTGCGCAGCGAGCCAAGGTCGTGATGGGCGATTTTGCTGAGCATGCTGCGGTAAGCGGTCGGCGCCGTGAAACAAATGGTCGCGCGAAAACTCTCGATCGCTGGCAGTAAATCCTCCGGCGAGGCCTTCTCCAGCAGAATCGCAGCGGCGCCGACGCGCAGCGGGAACAGGACGAGGCCACCAAGTCCGAACGTGAACGCAATCGGCGGCGAGCCGATGAAACGATCATTGCCCGCTGCGCGCAGCACGTATTTGCCGAAAGTATCGCAGATGGCGAGCATGTCGCGATGGTAATGCATGGTGCCCTTGGGCACGCCCGTCGTCCCCGAGGTAAAAGCGATCAGGCAGACGTCGTCGCTTGCGGTATCGCAGGCTTGGAAGTGCTCGTAGCCGGGCTTCTTCATCAAGCTTTCGAGATTATCTCCGCTCTCGCCGCCCCAGTAGACGATGCGCCCAAGCTCGGGCGCGAGCGCTTTTGCCTTTTCCATTTCGTCCGCGAGCCTCACGTCGCAGAGCGCAAGACCGATTTTCGCTTTGCTGAGCGGGAACGCGATTTCCTTGGCGCGCAACAGCGGCATGGTCGCTACCACAATGCCGCCGGCCTTGATGACCGCAAAATACGCTGCCACCATCATTGGGCTGTTAGGTCCGCGCAGTAGCACCCGCTGTCCGGGTACCATGCCGAGGTCGCGCGTGAGCACATTGGCAATGCGGTTTACGCGCTCGGCCAGATCCGCGTAGGACAAGCGCTCTCCCGGCGCAATCAAACACTCGCAGGCCCCATTGCCGGACGCGACCCAATCGTCGACGAATGCGGCGACGCAATTCAGCCGATCGGGATAATGCAGCTCCGGCAGGTTGAACAAAAAAGCCGGCATCTGCTCGACCGGCGGCAGATGATCGCGCGCGAACCCGTCGGTATGGGCGGAGCGGATCATGGCCGATCGTTTGTTTTCACGTACGTCAAATCAATTCCCTCAGTTGCCTTCAAACGCCGGCTTGCGCTTGTCGGCAAACGCGCGATAGGCGCGGTTAAAATCTTCAGTCTCCATGCACAACGCCTGTGCCACGGCTTCGGCTTCGATCGCCGTTTCCACCGACATCGCCCACTCCATTTCAAGCATGCGCTTGGTCATGGCGTTGCCGAATGTCGGTCCGGCGGCAAGTTCGGCGGCCAGCCCTTGCGCATCCGCGAGCACTTGGGTGGGCGTGGACAGCCGATTGAAGAAGCCCCAACTTTCGGCCTCGTCTCCCCCCATAACCCGGCCGGTAAATAAAAGTTCGGCGGCGCGGCCCTGGCCGACGATCCGCGGCAGGATCGCGCAAGCGCCCATGTCGCAGCCGCCCAGCCCAACGCGGTTAAATAAGAACGCTACCTTCGCGTTCGGCGTGCCGATGCGAATGTCGGATGCCATGGCGATTATCGCGCCCGCGCCGGCACAAACGCCGTCGATCGCCGCAATGATCGGCTGTGGCGCTGAGCGCATCGCTTTGACCAATTCTCCCGTCATGCGGGTGAAATCAAGGAGGCCGCTCGTGTTCATTTCGGTCAGCGGCTTGATGATCTCGAACACGTCGCCGCCCGAGCAGAAATTGCCGCCGGCGCCGGTGACAATGACCGTCTTGACGCCTTTGTCGCGCGCAGCGGCACGGAAAATGTTGGCGAGCTCGGCATAGCTTTCGAAGGTCAGCGGATTCTTTCGTTCCGGACGATTGAGCGTGATAGTGGCGATTGCGTCGGCGACCAGCAGACGCACGTGCTGCGCCGCGTAGTCCTTGATCGGTAGCGTCACCGGATTGGCGCTCGTCATCGCGGCGACGCTCCGGCGATGGCGCCCCGCGCGGAAGCCTTGGCTTTGGCCAGAAGTCGCATCAACATGTCGATGTCCGCAGGCGCAAGTAGCGAAAATACTTCCGCGATCCAGTTCTCGTGCGCGCGCGCCATGGCGCGAAATACGCGGCGCCCCTCGGGTGTCAGGCTGACAATTTGCGCGCGCCGGTCGCTGCGCGATTGTCGCCGGTCCAACAGTCCAAGCGCGACCAGCCGCTCCGACAGTCCGGTAACATTGCCGTTGGAAACCATCATGCGCCGCGACAGCTCGCCCAACGTCATACCGCCCGGCGCCTTATCGAGCTGGGCCATGAGATCGAATCTCGGCAGCGTGACATTGAATTCCTGGCGCAGACGGCGGCGAACCTCGCCTTCGATCAAGGTGGCGCAGGTCAAAAGCCGCAGCCAAAGCCGCAATTCGCTTTCGTGATCGCCGGGACGCTCGCTGACTTTCGTTTCCGCGTCCAGCGGGACGCTCGTTGTTTCCTGCACGCGATGCCTCTAATATTGGCTAAATTTGCATTGCGCGGCCGAGTCGCAGGAAGCCGACCGGAATCATTTTAAGATTGAAATTTATAGGCTTCAAGTACTTTAACCGACCATAACCTCGCCGCCGGCAATCGCGATCGCTTGTCCGGTGATGGAACGCGTCGCTGGCGAGGCGAGCCAGAGCACAGTGTCGGCGACTTCCGCGGGTGTCACCACCCTACCCTGCGGGTTCGATGCAGCCAGTGCGGCACGCGCTTCATCGGCGCTCCGTTTGGTCTTGGCAACAATGTTGGCAACTGCCCGCTCGAACATGGGCGTCTCCGTATAGCCGGGGCAAACGGCATTGACGGTTATTCCAGCGCGGGCAAATTCAAGCGCTAGACTGCGCGTCAGTCCGATAACGCCATGCTTCGCCGCAACGTAGGCTGACACATAGGCGTAGCCGACCAATCCCGCGGTTGAAGCGATGTTGATCACCCGCCCGGCGCGCTTTTCGATCATGTCGGGCACGATCTCTTTGGTCACCAGATACGCGCCGGTGAGATTGACCGCGAGAACCCTGTTCCACGTCCCGAGATCGGTCTTCGCAAAGGGCGCACTTGGGGCTTCGCCGGCATTGTTCACCAGAACATCGATTGGGCCGAACGCGCGACGAGCCGCCGCGACACCGGCCCGTACCTTGTCCGGGTCGGTGACGTCGAAATCCGCAACGGCATGCGTGCGGTCAGGCCCGAGCAAGGCTTGCAGCGCAGCCAAAGGATCACGGCGCCGGCCAACCAAGGTGACGCATGCGCCCGCTTTCATACATGTCGCCGCAATCGCCGCCCCTATTCCCGTTCCAGCGCCGGTGACGAGGACGTGCCGATTATCGAGCAATCCGTCGGTCACGATGATGTCGGTTCTTCAGCTCGGTTGCGGACCGGCCGCCGCGCGCGCGAGATTGGTTTCATACTGCGTTTTGCCGGAGAGATATTGCTTCGGCCAGGGGAGCGATTTTACCCCGATCTTGGCGGCCTCGTGCAAAGTCCAGGCCGCATCGGCGAGATGCGGCCGCGCAATCGCACAGAGGTCGGCGCGGCCCGCCGCAATGATCGAATTGGCATGATCCGCCTCGGAAATTGCCCCCACGGCGATGGTCGCAATGCCGACTTCATTGCGAATCTTGTCGGCGAAGGGGGTCTGGTAGAGGCGGCCGTAGACGGGCTTGTCCTCATGCCAGACCTGACCGGACGAGCAGTCGATCATGTCGGCGCCGGCGGCCTTGAAGAAACGCGCGAAGATCGCCGCATCTTCGGGGGTATTGCCGCCTTCGGCCCAATCATGACACGACAACCGGACGGAGATTGGGCGCTCGTCGGGCCATACCGCGCGGATGGCGCGAAAGACCTCCAACGGATAACGCGCGCGGTTTTCTACCGAGCCGCCGTATTCATCCTTCCGCCGGTTGGTCAGCGGCGAGAGAAAACTCGATAGCAAATAGCCGTGGGCGCAGTGAACTTCGAGGACGTCAAAGCCCGCCTCGGCGCCGCGCACGGCGGCCGCACAAAAGTCCGCCTTCACCCGCTCCAAGTCGTCGCGCGTCATCTCACGCGGTATGGCGCCATTGGTCAGATAGGTCACGGGCGAGGCAGAGATTACCGGCCAGTTGCCCTCTTCGAGCGGCTGGTCAACGCCTTCCCACGGAACCTTGGTGGAGCCTTTTCGTCCCGAATGCCCAAGCTGAAGCCCGGCCTTTGCCGGCGTCGTGTGAATGAAATCGACCAAGCGCTTCCAAGCTTCCGCCTGCGCGTCGTTCCAAAGGCCGAGACAGCCGGGCGTGATGCGCGCGTCGGGCGACACGCACGTCATCTCGCCGAATATGAGACCCGCGCCACCGAGCGCGCGGCTGCCGAGATGCACGAGGTGAAAATCATTGGGCATCCCATCGACGGCGGAATACATCGCCATCGGCGAGACCACGATGCGATTAGGCAAAGTGACGCCGCGAATGCGGTACGGCGTGAACATCGGCGGCGGAATGGGTCCGCTGGCAACGGAATTGACGCCGCAACGCGCCGCGAACCAGCGTTCGTAACTTTCCAGCCATTCACGGTCGCGCAGCCGCAAGTTCTCGTGGCTTATTCGCTGAGAGCGCGTCAGTAGCGAGTACATGAACTGCTCAGGCTCCAGGGTGTCGGCATAGCGGCTGCCCACCACCTCGAACCATTCCATAGCGTTGCGTGCCGCATTCTGGATACGCGCCACGTCGACGGCACGCACTTCCTCGTAGGCGGCGAGCACGGCCGGTATTTTGTCCGGCGTGTCGCCAATCTTTCTGAACTGCCGCGTCAGCTCGATTGCGTCTTCAAGCGCAAGTTTGGTACCGGAACCGATGGCGAAATGCGCGGTGTGTACCGCGTCACCCATCAACACCACGTGGCTGCGCCCGTTGAAGTGGCTCCATTTGCCGCAGGTCAACCGCGCGAAATTGAGCCAAGCCGACCCGCGCAGATGCCGGGCGTTGCTCATCAGCCTGGCACCGTCCAAAACTTCGGCAAACAGCCCTTCGCAGAACGCGATGGACCGCGCTTCATCGGCTTTGTCGAGGCCGTGCGCCGCGAAAATGTCTTCGGTGGTTTCGACGATGAAGGTCGAGGTGGTTTGGTCGAATTTGTAGATATGGGCCTGGAACCAACCGTGTTCGGTGCGGCGGAAATCAAAGGTAAAGGCATCATACGGCTTGTCGGTGCCGAGCCAAATAAAACGATTCGGCCGAACAACCATGTCAGGCTTGAAGAACTCCTGATAGCGGTTGCGGATCTTGGAATTGATGCCGTCCGAGGCGACGATCAGGTCGGCGTCCGAAAATTCGAGATCGGAATCGACTTCGCGGTTGAAGACCAGTTCGACGCCGAGCGCTTCGCAGCGCGCCTGCAAGATATTAAGAAGCTTTTTGCGGCCGATGCCGACGAAGCCGTGACCGGTGGTCCGCAGCCGCCGGCTTTTGATCCAAACCTCGATGTCATCCCAGTGGTTGAACGCGCTCTCGATCTCATCGGCGGTTTCGGCATCCCAGGCGCGCATGTTGTCCATCGTGGCGTCGGAAAACACCACGCCCCAACCGAACGTGTCGTAGGGCCGATTGCGCTCAATGACGGTGATTTGGTGTGCCGGGTTCGCTTTCTTCATCAACAGGCCGAAATAGAGCCCGGCAGGACCACCGCCGATGCAGACAATGCGCATATGCCTCTCCGCTCGTTACGGCCTAGCATGGCGGTTAGAAGTCCGCATACGGGATTGCCGCTTGGTCATGCGAACTTCGGAATCGGGACACCAGCCGCAACCGCCATATACAAACGCGCGCGCGCATTGCCTACAGCCAAAACGCGCAACGATGCCATAAGCGCAACGCTTAACACTCATTGGCCGCCGTCGCCATCGGCAAACGCGATGCGCTAAGACGCATCTGGCCGGAGCTGCTTTGGCTCGCTATTAACCACTGAACACATCCATGACCGTGTAATCCCGACGTCAAAGGGCGGACATGACCGACATTATCGATGCACATCACCACATCTGGCGGCGGCGCGACTTGCCGTGGCTCGAAGGCCCGATGCAACCGCGTATCTTTGGACCCTATGAGCCGATTCGGCGCGACTACCCGATCGGTGAGTACCTCACCGATATCAAGGGATGCGATGTCGTCCAATCGGTTTACGTGCAAGCCAATTGGGCAAAAACCGCTTTCGCGGACGAAGTCGCCTATGTGCAGAAAGCGGCGGACGAAACCGGCTTTCCCCAAGGCATTGTCGGTTACGCGGATTTCCTCGCCGACGACGTCCGTCCCCAGCTTGACCGGCTGACCAAATATCGCAACATGCGTGGGTTGCGTATGCAGCTGCACTGGCATGAAAATCCGCAATATCGTTTCGCCGGCGAAGCCAACCTTGCCGGCAATCCGACATTGCAGCGCAACGTCGCGCGGCTTGCTGATTACGGCTGGAGTTTTGACCTTCAGGTATTTGCGGGTCAGA
>Ga0335078_10019158_pt1 | contig 10177 bp, 10 predicted proteins | sample Lox_Sample_32_FD_206711 | JGI IMG/M metagenome (GOLD analysis project Ga0335078, IMG submission 206711) | Soil microbial communities from Loxahatchee National Wildlife Refuge, Florida, United States - Lox_Sample_3.2 | ecosystem: Environmental > Terrestrial > Soil > Wetlands | place: USA...
CCGCGCGCCGTGTATGGAAGCGCTTCACCATCGGCTCGCCGATCGGCGTGTTGAAATCGACGAAGCTCATGCCGCCATACCCGGCGCGCGGATCGTCATAGCGCGGCTTATAATTGCCGTCGGGCAGCTCGACCAGCGAATAGTGCTCGCGCAGCGTCACGGAATCGGCCGCGGGCGTGACGCTGGCCACCGAGCCCGAGAACATGCCGAACCCGCGCCCGCCCGCGGCCGGCGCGCCCGCCGCACCGCCTCCGCGGCCTCCGCGCCCGCCTGCCGTATCGTTGGCAAACGTCAGCGTCACCTCGACCTCGGTGTTTTTGGGAAACGATTTCGTGTTGGGCATATAGACGGCGCTGCGAGTGCGGTCTACGCGATACGCGGCCCCGCCCTGGCCCAGCTGATTTCCGATGTTTTCGGCGTCGCGGAGAAAGAAATCCGTGGCATCCACCAGCACGCGCCCGCCCGTCTCGGCGCCAACCGTAAAGCCCCACAGGATCGACTTGGCGAACGAATCCTCCACGGAGCGCTGTTCGGCGGGGTTCTCGCTGGTCGAACGGAATGTTTCGTTGCTCTGCACCAGGAAGACCTTGGGGCCGACGCGCTCGAAGCGGACCAGCCTGCCGCCGCCATCGAGCCCGCGGTCCAGCCCGATATCGTTGGAGCCGAGGCCGGCGGCCAGCCCGGTGGCCAGCAGGAAGTCGCTGTCGAAACGCGGAATCTCCAGCCACAGGTTGCCGGTCCGCTCCTCCCAGTACAACGGGAAGTAGCCGTCGATTTTCTGCATGTCCCGCGCGCGGTCGGCGATGCCCGGCGGAGGTCCGCCCGGCTGCCCTTGTCCTCCGCGGCCTCCCGGCTGCGCCAACGCGCACAAGCTCAGTGCTGCAAATGTGAGACAGAATCGCATAAGGTAGATTTTGACGCGGCAACGGCTTCGCCGCCACTGGGATTTAAGGTAATGCCGAGAAATGTGACGCAAGCAGACCCGGGAGCACCCAGGGTTCAGCTACTTTGTCTTGCCGATTTCGTACACGTAGATGGTGTATTCCATCGTGCCCGGCTTGAGATGGGCCACCGCGATCGGACGCCAGCCTTTGACCGGGAACTGGTTGGACACTACGCGCGTGCCCGGCTTCAGCGTCTTTTCGAGCACCGGCCGCAGGCGATCGTTGGAACTCGTCAGGAAATACATGGTCACGACACTGGCGGGACTGAGGTCGGCGTGCAGCGCGCTGTCGAGAATCACGGAAACTTTGTCTTCCAGACCGAGTTCCTTGATGCGCTCGCGCGTCTTTTCCACGAGCTCCTTCTGGATCTCGATTCCCACCGCTTTCGCGCCGAATTCCTTGGCGGCGGTGATGATGATGCGGCCGTCGCCCGCGCCGAGGTCATAAACCACATCGCCGGGTTTGATGTGGCCGCACTCCAGCATTTTCTCGACAACGGCCTGGGGGGTGGGAATATAAGGGGCGAGGTTCTCGCTCGGCCCAAACTTCTGCGCGAGGCCGGGCAACGCGCTAGACAAGACTAGCAGCGCACTGGCAAAGACCCGCATGCACTCATTGGGAAGAATTCCCGCTTCCCGATCTCCCGAGCTTTAATTTTACAATATGGCCCACGATCTCGCTCCAGGCAAAGAACATATCGCGAGGGCGGGTGATCGTATATTCGATGCCTTTTACCGATTTGACGGCGTTCCCGATGGCATCGCGCCAGGGATTGATCTGGGGATACAAGTTGTAATTCATGTAGAACATCGGGAATTTCACTTCCGCGAGCTGTTTCAGGGTTTCGGTCGGAAGACCGTCATCCAGCATGACTTTGGGGCCGGCGAAGATCACCGCGTCGGGCTCCTGGCTGGCGTCCTGGACGTCCTTGACCTCCGACGTCAGCAGGCTGCTCAGGAACTCCGAGTCGCCATGCTTCTGCAACAGATGCTTGAGGTCCACCGTTCCCAGGTTGAGCTTGTTCAGCGACCGCCCTAATGCCGGAAAATCGATCTGCGCGGCCGCGTCCTGCCGGTAGATCACCTTCTGCTCCTGCATGTTGTACGCAACCACAGAAAAGCGGGTGATACGCGGGTCGCGGGAAATGTTGCGGAGGATGGCCACGAGGGCGTTGGTGTCCGGCGGCTGCATGGTGGATGCGCCGGAATCCTGCGGCGCGAAGTTGATCATCACTTTCACGCGCAGCGAGTCCTCTTTGACATTCCGGGAAACGGGAGGATCCTGCTTGAACAGTTCCGGATCGGTCGCCTGAATCACGCTGGGCGCGATCTCCAGCGGCATCGGCTTGTCCTTGGGCGGGACGATGGCTTCGGCGTCCCAGTGGAACGAGCAGACGCGCTCGCTGCGATCGCGCATCAGCCAGTCCACGTGGTATTTGCCTTCTCCCACGTCGAACGAGCCCTGAATGTATGCCGGACCGCGATCGTCGTCGTCGATCATCGGCACCGACACGTGTTGCGAGAAGTGAACGGCGTCCTCGGGGCGGCCGTCAGGCGTCACGCGAAACACCATGCTCAGCAGATTGTCGGCGCCGGCGAGATCTTTCAGGTTCAGGCTGACTTCGTACCCGGCGTGGAATTTCAGGTCGAAGCCGAGGTTCGGTTTCGACGGCGTCACCGTGCAGGGCAAATCCTTTCGGGTGTCCTGCGTTTCCAGCAGCGCCAGATCCGATGTGATCAGCCGAACCGGCCCACCCGGTGTAGCCGGCAGAATCACGGTTTGAGCGGCCAGCGGAGTGCTCAGTAGCAGAGCCAATCCGCAACCCGCGACCCAGCCTCTCGTCCCCCTCGGGACCGCCTTCATCCAGGAACTCGACCCAATGTCCAAACCCATTTAGCTCCGTCCGACGAACTGTTAAGGTATTATGGCGCAAATCCGGAGGGCTGCAAAGGAGGAATTGTACACTCAAGGGTTAATACTATAGTACTCTCCAGGGTTCTGGCGGCTTGCCTGGAGGGGGACGATGGAGCAGGGGACTGCGCCGCGGACAAATAAAAAACCCTGGTGCCACAAAGCGCCAGGGTTGAGATGTTCTCGAACAGACCGACTCGTAAATCTACGTCAACTTCAGAATACCACTGATGAGGCAGCAGCGGCAACCCGCGATTGGTCTCAATTGTCCTGGTACCGGAGTTGGTACCGCAGAATGGCCATTATCCGGGAACAACCTCGGTCAATTCCAGCGTAAGGATAGTTCCGCACTTGGCGCAGACCAGCCGGCCGTCCGGCGTCATGTAAACCGCGGTGGAATCGCATTTCGCGCAGGCGACGGTCGGATCCGCCGCATCCGGGAGCGGGTCCGGCGGAAGCACGCCGCGGGCTGTTTCCGAAGATGTATGCGTCACCGGTTCGAAGGTGGTGGCGCAATTGGCGCAGACATGATTGAAACAGCAATTCGGCGTGCAGGAATAGAACGTCTCCAGCGATCCACAAGTGGGACAGGCGATCTCCAGTTTTCGCGTCGTCACGTTACGGGTGTTTACTGCTTGGACATATTGAAAAACTCGGTGTTGTAAACCACGACACTTTTCTTCTGGAGATCCTCCATCTCCTGTCTGGCAATCCCGGGCGTCATCGCCTTCTCGACATCGGGTTTCACGTCCTCAAAAGTCTTGACGCCTTGCAGTTTGATGATGTGATAGCCGAATTCGCTGCGTACCGGTTCGCTAACCTGGCCAGGGGTAAGCTTGAACGCCGCCTCTTCGAACGATGGCACCATGGCGCCGTGACGGAAGTACCCTAGATCGCCGCCTTTGACGGCGGAACCCGTGTCGTCCGATTCCGCCTCGGCCAGTTTCGCGAAGTCTTCTCCCGCCTGAATGCGTTTCTCCAGATCCTGCGCCTTGGCCAGCGCCTCCTCCGGAGTTAAATCCTTCTGTCCTGGCTTTACCGGGATTCGCGATCCCTGGAATCGGACCAGGATGTGGCGGGCGCTGATCTGCTCGAACTGGGCTTTGTGTTCGTCGTAATATTTCCGCAGATCCGCATCATCAATTTTGATCTCCTTGGTGAGCTGCTGGTACATCAAGGAAGCCAGCACGTTGTCAGCCTGGAACACCGATTCGATTTGAAACGTGGGAGTCTCGTCGATTTTGCGGCGCCGGGCTTCCTGGGCCAGCACCAGCATGCGAACCAGATTGTCGCCGAACTGCTTTCGTCCAGGACCGCGGGCGATGGCTTTGGATTGTTCGGGCAGCATGTCGATCAGCTGATCGAACTGCGCGGACGTCAATTTGAAATCGCCCACCGAAAGCACCACTGTGTCGGGGGGAACCTGCGGCATCTTGCGATCGACCGGGTTCTCGACCGACATCTGGATGTGCGGCTGAATGGGTGGGACCGGCGTCGAGTTAGGCGTGCCGGGCGCTGTCGCCGGCGGAGCCTTGGGGGTCGGAGGCGCGGTTGCGGGTGGTGTTTGGGCACCGAGACACATAGGCAAACCAAGAATAAAGAGGGCGGAGAAACACTTCATGCAGCCTATCGTAACAAATCGACTGTCGCCGCCTTGTATATGAAGAGGTTGGGAATGAGCCTAATTGCTGGCCGGCTCTACGACCGCCGACATCGACCCCATGGAGCGCGGAAGCCGCCGGTCGGGACCGAACGCATGGATCTGGTCGCGGGCGAACTCGGCCTGACCGAGCTCGCAGGTGATCAGGGTCGTTCGGCCGCAACGGTCCACCTCTTCGGCGTGGCGGTAGGCTTGTTCGAGCGAGAAAAAGAAAATTCGCTGCAGCATTTCGATAACGTAATCATAAGTGTGATCGTTATCGTCGAGCAAGACTACGCGATACAGCGGCGTGAGCGACTCCAGCTCGGTCGATTCGATCTCCGGCGTCACGCCTGGTTTCGCCATAACATCGCTCCGGCCCACCAGTATGCGTCATGCAAACCGCCGACCGCAACTCCGTAAGCCTTGTCGCCAGCTTGTTTCCGACGTCGCAAATGAAAGTCAAACCAGCCCGGACTCCAGGCCTTTCAGCACGGCGCGAATCCGGTCCCTGACTCCCAGCTTGGACAGGATATTCGAAATGTGATTCTTAATGGTCCCTTCCGATGCGCCGAGCGCGTCGCCGATTTCGCGATTGCTGTACCCTCCCGCCATCAGCCGCAGCACTTCGACCTCGCGCTTGGTGAGAGCGTCCGCCATGTCGAGGCTATCGAACTCCGGTTTGGTCTGCTCCAGGCGCCTCAACGCGTGCTCCGTCACGGCGGGTCGAATCACGGTCTCCCCCGCCGCGACGCGGCGAATGGCATCGCGCGAAACGCGCAGACGCTCGGCGGACCGGACGCCATCGGCCAGCGTTCCTCAATCTGGTCGAGTGCGACCCCGGCGATCATCCGAAGGACTGCTGCGCTCATAGCGTCAGTAGATTTCCGTCAGATCTGGTTGCCGCGCGTGCCGTTCTCGAGAAACGCGCGCAGGCGATGGCTGCGGCTGGGATGGCGCAGTTTGCGCAGCGCTTTGGCCTCGATCTGGCGGATGCGCTCGCGCGTCACCGCGAAATTCTGCCCCACCTCTTCCAGCGTGTGCTCGCTGCCGTCTTCCAGGCCGAATCGCATCTTGATGATCTTTTCTTCGCGCGGCGTCAGCGTCTTCAGCACTTGAGCGGTCTGCTCGCGCAGATTCAGATTGATCACAGCATCCGAGGGAGAAATGCCGTTGTGGTCGACGATGAAATCGCCCAGGTGCGACTCTTCCTCTTCACCGATGGGCGTCTCGAGCGAGATCGGCTCCTGCGCCACGCGCAGGACTTTTCGCACCTTGGATACCGGCAGTTGCAGGCGCTTGGACAATTCCTCGCTGGTCGGCTCGCGTCCCAGTTCCTGCACCATCTGGCGCGAAGTGCGGATCAGCTTGTTGATCGTCTCGATCATGTGAACCGGGATGCGGATGGTGCGCGCCTGGTCGGCGATGGCCCGCGTGATGGCCTGCCGCACCCACCAGGTCGCATAAGTGGAGAACTTATAGCCGCGGCGATATTCGAATTTCTCGACGGCTTTCATCAGGCCGATATTGCCTTCCTGAATCAGGTCGAGGAATTGCAGGCCGCGATTGGTGTACCGCTTGGCGATGCTCACTACCAGCCGGAGATTGGCCTCGATCAGCTCCTTTTTGGCCGCTTCGGCTTCGGTGTGCGCCTCGCTGATGATCTCGAGCGTGCGCCGCAGCTCCACGGCCGATCCGCCGAGCTGCTCTTCTATCTGCTGCAGCCGCTGCGCGCAGCTTCGCTGCTCTTTGCGCAGATCCTTCATGCCTTCGGCGCGCGAGCCCGGCCAGGCTTCGATCTTGCGCTGGACGCGGGCGATATCGTTCTCGATCGGCTTGAGCTGCTCGACCGCGGACCGCACCTTATCGATCAGGTGGCGGACGACCGGGCTCTGAAAACGCACGGCTCGCACCAGACGCGAGGTGCGGATGATCAACCGACCCAGCTCCCATAGTTGCCGGCGGTACTGTTTGGGCTTCATGCCGCGGGGGATCGCCAGCAGCTTCTGGCGGCATTGCAGGATCTTCTTATAATGGCGCGCGATTTCCTCGACGGAAAGGAAGAATTCCTGGCGCTTCTCGTCCACCAGCTCGTCGGTCAGCATGGGCTCGGCGATTTGCACGATATCGCGGGCCGAGAGCACGTCGCGGGCGACTTCATCGCCGATCACCAGGATTTCCTGAATCACCAGCGGCGTGCGCGTCAGCGACTTCAAGACGGTGTTCTGGCCGCGTTCGATGCGGCGGGCGATCTGCACTTCGCCCTCGCGCGTGAGCAGCGGCACGGTGCCCATCTCCCGCAGGTACATCCGCACCGGATCGTTGATCTTCTCGGTGCCGACGCCGGGGGGAAGCTCGAGATCGAGCAGTTCCTCGCCTTCCTCGGCGAGTTTCTTCTCGAAATCCTTGGGCTCTTCGAGTATCTCGATGCCGGCCACGTCGAGCCCGGCGAGCACGTCGTCCAGCTCGGCGCCGCCGTTCATATCGCCGGGCAGAACTTCACTTACCTCGTCGTACAGGACGTAGCCTTTTTCCTTGCCCCTCTGTACGAGCCTCTCCAGCCCGTCAAATTTGTCTTCAATCGCCACCGAAGCCCCGTACTCCCGGCGTCAAACAGTCCACCACATTGTACACCACGGCGCAGCCGTGGATCGGGCGTCCGCCGGTCCTTCGGGTAGCGACTTAAAGGGGCGGGAGAACCGGCCGCGACCCGCTATTTTCCGGTGTAGGTGAGATGCCAGATGGTGTTGTTGCCGTCTTCGGAAATCAACAGGCTCCCGTCGGGCAACTGCACCAATCCGACCGGCCTCCCCCAAACCGCGCGCTGATCGGGCGCGATCATCCAGCCCTTGACGACTTCCTCGATCGGCCCGTCGGGCTTGCCGTCCTTGAACGGAATAAAAGCGACCGATTGACCCACGCGCATGGAGCGGTTCCAGGAACCGTGGAACGCGAGGAACGCTCCACCCTGGTAGCGGGCCGGGAACTGCTTTCCGGTATAAAACAGGAAGTCCAGCACGGCCACGTGCGCGCCCAATAGAACGTCGGGGACGATGGTCTTGGCAACCAGGTCCGGACGCTCGCCTTTATTGATCGGGTCGACGTGGGGACCGATGTAGGCATAGGGCCATCCGTAGAACCCGCCCTGCTGGATGTGGGTGAAGTAGTCGGGCACCAGGTCGTCGCCCAGCGTATCGCGCTCCTGCACGGCGGCCCACAGCGTGTCGGTGCCGGGATACCAGCGCATGCCGATGGGATTGCGCGTCCCGGAAGCGAAGATTTCGTGCTTCCAGCCGTTAGTGTTGTAGCGATTGATGGCGGCGCGGCGGGGATCTTCGCCGGGGGAGTCGTTGGAGCCGGAGCCGACGCCGACGTAGAGCCACTGGTGTTCGCGGTCAAACAGCAGGCTGCGAGTCCAATGGTCGGTGACCAGGCCGGCGAGCGAGATGATCTCCTCGCCGGGACCTGCCGTCATATTCTTCGAGTCGTATTTGTACCGCTTCACCGATTCGGTCTCTCCCACGTACAGGTAGCCGTTCCACATCTCGAGCCCGTAGGGCCGCTTCAATCCGGTGATGAGCTTCTTACGGTCCTTTCCCTGCAAGACATAGATGGTTCCGGGATTCTGTCCGCCGGAATCGGCCAGAAAAATCTCGTGGCTCGGACCGAGCATCATGGCGCGCGGCTGCTCGAAGTCTTCCGCCCATTTTTCCACGTGGAAGCCCTGCGGAACGTCGAGCTTCGCATTACCCGGCTCGGGAATCACCTTGGGCCGGTTGTCAACCGACCTGGTGGCATATGGCGCCGGCAAATTCGGCATTTTGGCGGTCTGAGCCACAAGAAACAGAGTCAGGCAGCCCGCGAATAACAAGGAGCTAAGAAGGATCCCTCTCCGGTGCATGACCTCATGATGCCACGGTAGTAGGATCAGCCGCGAGAAAATCCAGTAAGCGGAATAACAAGAAGCTAAGCCTTAGTGCGCAAAACCTTGGTTCTGGCAGTGCCGAAGAGTACGTCCCAAGGCAATCCGGTAACAAAGAAGAAATTGTGGCGGTGAGTCGTGTGATGGACCAGATGCATCTGCTGCAGCCATCCCAAGGGCCCGCCCAGATTCCGAGCCTTGTGAAAGAGGATGTGAACCTGGTGATCGATAACCATCGACGCGTACAGGGCGATACTGAAGCTGAGACAGCGCTCCCATCCGCGCAGCCAGCCATATCCCGCGACAAACAGCAGCCCGACGGGCGCGATAGCGATCAGCGGAAAACTGATGAAGAGTTCCCGGGGATCTTCTTCCCGCTGCCAGTCGCGGGCGCCGTGGCGGTCATAGACGCGATGATGCTCGCGCTCGCCGTGAGCATAGGCAGTCTTCCTTCCCTGGCGCATCTCCACGTGCCACCACCGGTGGCCCAGATTGTGAGACAGGGACCAGACGAGCCAGCCCCAGAAGAAGTCGGCGAGGACTGAAGTTGTGCTCATTCCCCCTCAATCGAGCCGGTGTTCACGGGCTCGCCCACCGGCCGGACGTCTTAATTTCGCCCCACTCCTGTCAAACGGGCGACAATCGGCAATATGATACATGAAGATCTTCGAATATCGTCCACGGAAATTGGTTAATCCAGGCATTTTACCGGAATTCGGGTGAAAATCCGGGGGATTTCCATGGCGGCGAAATCGCGGCGTGTTGTCCTTTGGGAGTGTTGCCTGGAAGTGTTGCCTGGAAGAGGGCGCTCATCTGCCCGTCTGCTATAATGCCGGATTCGTTTGAGATCCAGAGCTGCCGCATGAGCGCCGTCGCGGGTCGGAAAGTGCAATGTTCAAACACGAGTTGGGGAATGATGCCGGGTCCGTCGCGACGTCCGTTCGGGGCGTGACGCTTCACCGGCTGCCCCAATTCCAGGATCTTCGCGGGCACCTCACGTTCGGAGAAGCCGGTAAGCAGATTCCATTCGAGATCAAGCGTTACTTTCTGGTCTATGATGTTCCCGGACGCCACGTCCGCGGGGAACATGCCCACAGGACGCTGCACCAGCTGCTTTTGTGCGTCCGCGGCTCCTGCCGGGTGACGGCGGACGACGGTGTCGCCAGCGAGGAGTTTCTCCTTGACCACCCGAGCATCGGTTTACACATTCCGCCCATGATATGGTCCGCGCAGCATCAATACAGCGACGATGCAATGCTGCTGGTGCTCTCGTCCGACTACTATGATTCCGCCGACTATATCCGGGATTATGCGGAATTTCGAAAACTGGCCGGCCTCATATGAAAGTGCTGGCGAATGACTTCCGGCGGCGCTGGCTGGAGACCCGCCAGGACACTATGGACGCGGTGGAAGCGGTCGGCTCCAGCGGCTGGTACGTTCTCGGGACAGAAGTCGAGGCGTTCGAAGCGGAGCTGGCGAAACTGTGGGGCGCCGCCGCCATCGGTGTGGCCAGCGGGATGGACGCCATCGAGATTTCGCTGCGCGCCCTCGGCTGCGGACCGGGCCACAAGGTACTGACCAGCCCGATCAGCGCCTTTGCCAGCACGCTGGCGATTCTGAATCTGGGCGCCACGCCCGTGTTTTGCGACGTGGATGCATACGGATTGCTCGATCTCGACTGTTGCGAGGCGGCGCTCGCGCGCGACCGCGACATTCGCTATTTCGTTCCCGTCCATCTCTACGGCCACAGCCTGGATGTCA
>Ga0335078_10019159_pt1 | contig 10176 bp, 6 predicted proteins | sample Lox_Sample_32_FD_206711 | JGI IMG/M metagenome (GOLD analysis project Ga0335078, IMG submission 206711) | Soil microbial communities from Loxahatchee National Wildlife Refuge, Florida, United States - Lox_Sample_3.2 | ecosystem: Environmental > Terrestrial > Soil > Wetlands | place: USA: Florida...
ATGCGGTCGCACCGCTTCCCTGGCAATTCCCCTATCGGGACGACGCGCCAATCCGCGCGGCCTTAACGCGCCTCGCAAAGTTTGCAAACATTTTGCAAACGAACGTGTTAGCAAAAGCCGATATTTGATAAAACTGGACGATACGGTAAGGTGGGATAACGGCCACGAAATCAGCACTATATGAGAGTATCTGTTACTGGGTAACATGGACGGGTACGGTTTGCTAAACCGTCGTAGGGCCTTAAAGCTCTACCCAGGGTTCGAATCCCTGCCTCTCCGCCATCTTAGGAAATTAGCTTAAGTTCGGATGTGAACCCCGAAGCTTCCGCTGGACGCAAAAGCCTGATCTGCTCGTGTCTGCATTCCATTGCATGCATGGCTGTGGAAGCAAATGGAGGCGGCAGAGTCACCAGAACGGCGTGCACTGCCAGAGCCTTTTTTGCGGGCGGCGTGTTCGCGGGCGCCAGGCATGGGTGACGGCGCCGAGCAACCGGCTTCCGGCGATCATGCCGCGACCACAGCGTTGCAGCCGAAAGGTCGCGCCGAGGCCAGTAGCCTCCCTCCCGGCTTTGAGCCGCGCCCGGTGTTAGCTTAGGCCTGAGATGCGACCGCAATGAAAACGTATATAAAGAGGAATCTGCTGCTCGCCGTGTTCTTCCAGGGGATCGTTTCTGCCGCTTTCGCCGCATCGATCATCTCCACGCGCCTGGATGATCCCAAAGCCGTCTATGTAACGGCCGGGGAGTTTGGCGCACGTGGCGATGGCCAGGCCGATGACACCGCAGCGATCCAGGCTGCCATCGATAAGACCGGCATCCGGGAAGGGATCGTGTTCGTGCCTTCGGGCCGCTACCGGCTGACGCGCACCGTCTACGTGTGGCCGGGTGTTCGCGTCTTCGGCTATGGCCCCACCCGCCCCGTTTTCGTGCTCGCGGACAACACACCGGGCTTTCAAAAAGGCGTGGGCGTCATGGTGATGTTCACGGGCGCGCGGCCCGGCGAGCCGTTTTTTAGAGGGCGGCGCGTTCCCTTTCCCCCGCCTGGCAGCGTGCCGCCGAACAATGCCATCGCGGACGCCAACCCCGGCACGTTCTATTCGGCCATGAGCAATATCGACTTCGAAATCGGCGAGGGCAACCCGGCCGCGGTCGCCATCCGCTTCCACGTCGCTCAGCATTCGTACCTCAGCCACATGGATTTCCACGTTGGTTCCGGGCTGGCCGCTCTCACCGAGATCGGCAATGAGGCCGAGGACCTGCACTTTTACGGCGGCCGCTATGGCATTCTCACCGACAACCCCTCGCCCGCCTGGCAATTCACACTGATCGATTCAGTGTTCGAAGGCCAGCGCGACGCGGCCATCCGGGAGCATGAGGCGAACCTGACTCTGATTCGCGACAGTTTCCGCAACCTGCCTACGGCCATCGATATTGATCCGCACTATTCCGACGAACTCTGGGTCAAGGACAGCCGCTTCGAGGATATCTCCGGCTCCGCGGTGATCATCAGCAACGAAAAGAGCCCCCTTACTGAGATTGGCTTTGAGAATGCCGTATTAGAGGAAGTCCCGGTCTTTGCCTTGTTCCGGGAAAGCGGGCGGAAGGTACCCGGCAAGGGCAAAATCTACCGGATCCGCAATTTCAACTATGGACTCATCGTGCCTGGTGAGGGGATGACCGGGACTATGCGCATGCTGTACAACGCCACACCTCTGCGCGCGCTGCCGGCGCCGCTGGGGCCGGCGATCCCGGCCTTGCCGCCCGCCACAGAATGGGTCAACGTGCATACCCTGGGTGTCGCTGGCGACGGCACGACCGACAATACTGCCGCCATCCAAAAAGCCATCGATACGCATCGAGTACTCTATTTTCCGAGCGGCCACTATATTGTCCACGACACACTTACTCTGAAGGCTGACACGGTACTGATCGGGCTGCATCCTACCCTGACGCAATTCGATCTTGCCGATAACACTCCGGGCTATCAGGGCGTGGGTGCACCGCGGGCCGTGATCTCCGCGCCACAGGGCGGCTCTAATATCATTCGTGGCTTCGGAGTGTTCGCCGGCGGCATCAACCCCCGCGCCCTGGGCGTGCTGTGGTGCGCGAGCGCCGCATCTTTGGTCGATGATGTGCGGTTCCTGGGCGGCCACGGCAGCGGCTTCAATCCCTACAACAATAACCACACGGCCGATCCCGATCTTCGCAAGCGATGGGACGGCCAATATCCAAGCCTTTGGGTGACTCACGGCGGGGGCGGCACTTTCGCCGACATCTGGACGCCAGACACTTTCGCCCAAGCCGGATTCTATGTTTCCGATACCAAAACACCCGGCCATGTTTATGAGCTTTCCAGCGAACATCATGTCCGCAATGAGATCAAGCTCGATCACGTGGAGAACTGGGATATCAACGCGCCGCAGACCGAGGAAGAAGCGGGCGAGAGTCCGGAAGCGCTGTCACTGGAGCTCGATTGGTCGAAGAATATCACCGTCGCCAATTACCACGGCTATCGCGTAACGCGTTCCCGAGCACCCTTTGCCTCCGCTGTGCGGCTTTACCATTGCGCCAACATTCATTTCCGCAATGTGCATATCAATGCGGAGAGCGGATATGCCATCTGTGACGAAAACGGCTGCGGCACCTTTCTGCGCGCCAGCAAATTCCCCTACGAAAATGCGATTCAGGATATGACGCGCCATCTGGAAGTGCGCGAAAGGGAGTTCGCCTTTCTCGACGTTTCCGCTCACCCGGCCGTGCCTGTTCCTGCCACTGCCTCCGCCGTGCTCGCGCCGGGCGCGCTTGTTCAAAAACTGGAAGATGGTTTCTATTCCATCTCCGGCGCGGCAGTAGATCCCTCCGGCAAGCTCTATTTCGTCGATCACCACGAACAGCGCATCTATGGGTGGTCAGCCGGTGAGGGTCTCACCATCGAGCGCGATAATCCGCTCGATCCCGTGAACCTGGCCTTCGACAAGGCGGGTGACCTGTTGGTGCTCTCTTCGGAGGGACCCCAGGGAACGGTCTATTGTTTCCCTCCTGGCTCTCGATGGGATCAGATGACGGTGCTTGCGCCGCAGGAGACCAGGCCGCGCCCGAACGCCCGGGCCCTCCTGCCGGTCAATTACTGGAACAATGGCGAATTCGCCAACCAGTTCGACTTCAAGACACTCGCTTACACGACGCTGGCCGAAATGTTCGCCCATGATGTGTCCACGCCCAAAACAAAGCAATACGTCTCGCCCGACGGCAGCGTGTTCCTGCCCGCGGGACGCGTTTTCCGGCAAGGACCGCCGGATTGGACCGGATGGCGCTTCTCAGACAATCTCGACACGTATGGTTTCATCAGCGCGGCGCCGGGTACCCGAGTCTATGTCAGCAGCGAATCGGAGGACCGCACTTACGGCGCCGTAGTGGGCGCCGACGGCGCGCTCACTGATTTGCGCCTGTTTGCTGAGCGTGGCGGCGAGAGCGTCGCCGTCGACCGCAACGGCAATGTGTATGTCGCGAATGGGCAGATCTTCGTCTATAACCCCGCCGGCCGGCAGATCGGACGGATCGACACACCCGAGCGCCCAATCGACATTCTCTTTGGCGGCGCGGACCACCGCACGCTGTTCATGCTGTCCCACCATGCGCTGTTCGCGGCAAAACTGCGTGGTTCGGAGTGATGCGGAGTTTCGGATGCGGCGGGCGCTGCCGCCGCTGTCAGGTCATTGTGTCTGCGCATCGCATGTTAGCATTGCGTGTACCTTGCGCCGGATGGTTTCCGCGGCCTCCGGCACATGCAGCACATCGCACTCCGAGCCAAGAATGTGCGGATGGCCGCAGGTGGCCATGCGTCGGATAAGCTCGCATGTCAACCTTCTGACCTCCTCGACCGGCATCGCCGCATCGGAGTAGAAGGTCCTCGTCGGCAGGTTGCCGAATAGCACCACTCTTTTCGATACGACGGCCGCGTCTTCCCACAGCTTCCGGCTGCTGCCGAGGCTCAGCACTGCGGGCCGCAATTCTACGGCGAATTGTCGCAACATATCGGACGTTAGCGGGCCGCAGTCGTGGAAAATCAGTTCCACGGAATGCCGCGCAAAGACGTCGCGCAGTCGCCGATTCGGCCCCAGTACGAACCGTTCCAGAATGTCCGAGCCTGCCCGCAGTTGCCGCAATGAGAGATACACGGTGTTCGCCGCCGGTTCACAGACGATAATCGCTCTTGCGCCTGACGCGATCTGTGCCGCGGCCGATCTTTGTACGGTTGCCTCCGCCAGTGCCAGACAGCGCTCCACCAGACACACCTGCGGCTCTTCCTCCGCGGTCACCCCGTTGCCCGACAGGGCCACTGGCGCAATCGGATCCGCCACCAGCTTCGTCATCAACGAGAACGGCCCGATCAGCATACCCACCGGTAGTAGATCAGTCCTCTCCGCGATGTATTGCACGGCTTTGTGGGCCGCGTCGACCCTTGGCGGAAATGGCCGCCCCGAGGCCGCAGCTACTGCTGAGACAACCGGCAATGAGGGTGCCTCGGCGAAGTGAAATAGGCCCGCCTGTGTGTCCGGCACACCCAGAAACTGGAGCAGATCCAGTTTCTCCAACGTCAGGTCCATCAACGGGAACGCGAAAGGCGTCTGATAGCGGCGCGCAGCCGACCCTACCACGGCGCCCAACAACTCTCCATCCTGTTTACACGCCTCCGGATCACGTGATTCACGGAGCACGAGATCGGCGCCAATCGGCATCCGCAGACCGCGCCGCGCCATAACCAGAAAGGGACTGTCCGTCATTCGGTGGCTCCCGTGGCGGCCCGGTATTTGTCCTCCTTGCGACTCGCGGCCGACAGCCGCATGGGCGGCCGCATCCAATCACATAGTGTGCTTCTGCGCAAGGCGAGAGTCAATTGGCCCATCACGGATACAGCGGGAAGGCGCCGCGCCACAGGAACGAACGCGTTAATCGTCCTCCGGCACGATTCCTAAGTGAACTCTGCGGGTCGTCCGCGGAACCCGTGGCGCCCGGCGCGCGTACCTATTCAGAGTAGAGAATCCGTTTTGGCGCTCCGCCGCGGCGAGAACCCGCGTAGCACGCGCTGACGAGAAAGGCCGCAGACTATGTCAAGTGACGCCAGCGCAAGCGAATCCAAGAAGATCCTCATCATTGGGGGAGGCATCGCGGGCCTCTGCGCGGGCGTGTACGCCCGCAAATGCGGCTACCAGGCTCAAGTGCTGGAGATGAATACCTTGCCCGGCGGACTGGCGATGAGCTGGCGACGAGACGAGTACACCTTCGAGACCTGTCTGCACTGGCTGGTTGGCTCCAAGCCGGGCGCCGATTTGCGCGACTACTGGGAGGAGCTGTTTGACATCTCCGCGCTGCGCTTTGTCGATCCCCAAGAGGCGGCGCGCATCGAGACCGAAAGCGGCGAGAGCCTGGCTATCTCCACCGATCCCGGCCGGCTGGAGGCTACGCTGCTCGCGCGCTCGCCGGCCGATGCCAAGGCCATCCGCGCCTTTGTCGGCGACGTACGGCGGCTTGGGCGATTTCGCATGCCCTATCCCGGCCAAGGCTGGGCCGCCCAGGCCGGCAAATTGCTCCGCGACCTGCCGATCTTCCCGACATTGAGCCGCGTCTCCAAGATGACCTGCGAAGAGTACGGCGCGCGATTTCAGGACCCGCTGATCCGCGCCTACTTCGGCCGCGGAGAGCTGGCGCAACTCTCGGCCGTCGCCGTCGTCTTTTCGCTGGCGTGGATGAGTGTGCGCAACGCCGGCTATGCCATCGGCGGCGCGCAGGCGATCATCCGCCCGATCGAGAAGCGCCTTAAGGATCTCGGCGGCAACGTCCGCTACGGCGCCCAGGTCGAGCGCATTTTGGTAGAGAACGGCGCCGCCTGCGGCGTCCAACTGGCCGGCGGGGAGGCGCTGCGGGGAGATTGGGTCATCTCCGCCGCGGACGGGTATACGACGCTGAATAAGATGCTGGGAGGCGCGTACACCAGTCCGCAGCTCAAAATCGCGTACGAGAAGAACGCTCTGTTTCCCTCCTACCTGCAGGTTTCCCTCGGTGTGGGCATGGACCTCAGCCACATGCCGCGCTTGCTGACTTACCTGTTGGACGCGCCGCTCCAAATCGACCCACAGACGACCGTCGATCGGATGACCCTACGCTTTTTCCACTTCGATCCGACCTTCGCCCCGGCGGGCAAGACCGCCGTCATCTGCTTCCTGCCCACTTACAACGACTCATACTGGAACGATCTCCGGAACGGCGATATGCAGGCGTACCGCGCCGGGAAACAGCGCGTGGCGGAGGCGGTGCTCGAGCGGCTGGAGCGGCGCGTTCCCGGCCTGCGATCGGCCGTCGAAACCGTGGACATCTCCAGCCCCGCGACCGTCCTTCGCTTTACCGGCAACTGGAAAGGGAGCATGGAGGGCTGGCTGCCGACCCCCGCCATCGGATTTCGTCCGCTGCCCAACAAGCTTCCCGGGCTGCGGCGCTTTCGGATGGTCGGCCAATGGGTGATGCCCGGAGGTGGCTTGCCCTGCGGCCCCTTGAGCGCCAGACCCACCATAAAGGAGATCTGCCGCGAGGACGGCGTTCCCTTTACGCCTGGAAAGAGGAACGGAACGCCGACATAGCTCCAGGTTGCCGGCCGCGAGACGTTGCCTGGATTTCCCCTACGAGTCACAGGCGATCAATCCGGCTCCGTTGGCGCACAACCGGCCCACTCTCAGAATCCAGTGCCCAGCATCCGGCACCTGGTACCCCCGGCGAGGCGCGGCTGTTGGCGCGGAACCCTCTACATCGACACCCGCTGGCTGCGGCCGGCGAGTTCATTTAAGCCCGCATGCGTATATAATCAGACTTGAAACTCCGGAGCGAGTTCCATGACCTCTGCCGGAGAATGACAAATACCTAACGCATGGTCCACAAGAAGCGTGGTCTGCTCAGACTGCTACCGAACGACGGTGATTTCTTCGCCCTCTTTGTAAACCAGGTGAAGCTGATCGTGGAGGCTTCCCGGTTGCTGCTCGAATCCGCCAGCAACGGCAACTCGTGCATCGCGCGGGCAAGTGAAGAGATCCGGAGCCTGGAGGCCAAGGGAGACGACATCATCCACGACACGTTCACCCGCTTGAATCAGACGTTCATTACACCGCTTGATCCGGAGGATATCCATGCTCTGGCCTCCAGACTGGACGACGTGCTGGATGGCATTGAAGACGCCGTGCATCGCATGTTCGCCTATCGCTTGAATCCCATCCCGCCGGAGATGGTGCAACTCTGCGCGCTCATTTGTGATTGTGCCTCCAGCCTGCAAAAGTGCTTTCAGGCCCTCAACAACAAGGAGCAGGTTACGGAGCATTGCATCGAGATCAACCGCCTGGAGGACGTGGCCGATGGCGTCGTACGCCACGCCATTTCTGAGCTGTTCGACAAGGAAAAAGATCCCATCGCGCTGATGAAACTGAAAGAAGTCTACGAATTTCTGGAAGCCACGACCGACCGCTGCGAAGACGTGGCTGATGTATTGCAGGGTGTGGTGATCAAGAACAGCTGAGATGAGCCCCTTCCTGCTGTTGGCCATAACCATCATTGCGATCGCCCTGACATTCGATTTCATCAACGGCTTTCACGACTCGGCCAATTCGGTAGCTACGGTGGTGTCCACCCGGGTGCTGTCGCCGGGCCAGGCTGTAGTCTGGGCAGCGTTCTTCAATTTCGTGGCCGCATTCGTCTTCGGGACCGGCGTGGCGGAGACCGTGGGAAAGGGGATGGTGGACCTGCGGATTGTGACACCCTACGTGATACTCGGTGGCGTACTGGGCGCCATCGCCTGGGACCTACTCACCTGGTATTGGGGATTGCCCGCCAGTTCATCGCACGCACTGATGGGCGGATATTCCGGCGCGGCGATCGCCCACGTGGCCCATCTGCGAGGCGCGCGCCGTATGTTTGACGCCGTGCTATGGGCCGGGTGGACGAAAACGATCATCTCCATCTTTGTGGCGCCCGTGCTGGGGATGGTGCTGGCATGGGCCCTGATGATCGGCATCCACTGGGTGTTCCGCCGCTCCAGCCCGCGCAACATGGACGTCTATTTCCGAAGGCTGCAACTATTATCGGCCGCTTTTTTCAGCTTCGAACACGGACGTAATGACGCACAGAAAACCATGGGAATCATCACCAGCGTGCTGGTGACTTCCGGCTACCTGGCGACCTTCAAGGTGCCCCTATGGGTGATTTTGTCCGCGCATGCCGCCATCGCTTGCGGCACCATGAGCGGCGGATGGCGCATCGTTCGCACGATGGGCACGCGGCTCACGAAACTCAAACCTCGCGGCGGCTTCTGCGCCGAAACCGGCGCGTCGATTTCCATCCTGATTGCCACCGCTGTGAACCAACCTGTTTCCACAACGCATGTGATTGCTGGCGCCATCGCCGGAGTGGGCTCCGTACAGCGCCTAAAAGCCGTCCGTTGGGGCCTGGCGACGAACATTCTCTGGGCCTGGATTTTGACGATTCCGGCTTCCGCGCTGGTGGCTTGGTTTTGCTACGAAATCATTGGCGCTGTCACGGGCACCCCTTGATTCGAATCCCAAGCTGTCGAAGTCAGAATCGCCTGCATACGAAACCTCAGCATACAATAAGCTGGAGTGGCCGTGTATCCTGAAACGCGAAGCAATTCGTATCCGGTGCGCGCTATGATTCAGGATGTATTGCTCCACTTACATCAGCCACGAAGTGGCATGTGGTTCCGCCGCGCCGCAGCGTCTCCACGATCTTGACCGGAATCGGCCGCTCCAGCGCAGTCTCAAAAACGGTCTGATGGGTGGCGCGTGTGCACTCGCAGTGCATGTCGCCCGGCTTCGCCGGATGGTAGCGCGCCGCGGGACAATAACACTGCTTGTTCACCGCGCCGTAGCGAACGTGAACCAGATTTCCGTCGCGCCATACCTCGAAGTTGTGCTTGTACGCTTCCAGGAGGCGATCAACACTGCCTTTGCCCAGACGCGCAATCTCTTGTTTGAATTGAAAGCGCCGGAAGCATCCACGGCCACAACCGGCCATCAGCCTGACTCTGGTCTTCTCGTCGAGTTCCGCATACATCGTGTCGAACAGATCTTCCATCCAGTTCTTCACGAAGTGCTTCTCGAACTCTTTGTCATTGTCGGCGCGGGCGGGCGCCGGGGCATCCAGCAACCCGAGCGCACAACACCCCGCGGCTCCCTTTACGCATGTGGTGAGGAATTGTTTCCGATCCATAACGCCTTCTGGTTTTGGTGCTTAACCAAATCATGGCGGCAAACAGCCGTGAAAACTGTCATTCCTCACGGCGCACATCGCTGGATTCTTCCGAAGATTCCTCCCGGAACGTCGTGCCGTAGAATCGGGTGGTTGCGGTGCCCGGGCCGCAGCGGCCGTCCTTACAGGAAACATCACCCGGAGTTTGCAGAGATCGGGCGACGGATGCTGCAGGAATGGGAGAGCGGCTCGCCGTCTTCGCGGGCTCGGCCAGTCTGTTAAAGTTGCGAGTGGAGCGATTAATGCCAATTTCCAGACGAGAGCTGTTCAGAACCGTCACGCGGGACGGGGCGCTGGCGGGGCTGGTGGCCGCGGGCACGCGCGTGCTGCGCGCCAATCCGCTGGGACTGCCGATCGGGTGCCAGACCTATCCCGTGCGGGCGATGATCGGGAAGGACTTTCCCGGCACCATCAAAATCCTGGCCCAGGCGGGATTCCAGAGCGTCGAGTTGTGTTCGCCGGTGGGTTATGCCGATTCCGGCTTCGCCGTGCTGGCCAAGTACAAAGGCGCTGAGATCCGGCGGATTTTGGGCGACGCGGGAGTGAAATGCATCAGCTCGCATTTCGACATCAACGAACTGCGGCACGACATGCCGGGCCGGATTGCGTGGGCCAAGGACGTGGGTCTGACGCAGATGCTGGTGCCCAGCCTCGACGGGCCGCGGAACCCCACCATGGACGACGTCAAGCGCGCGGCGGATGAATATAACAAGCTCGCCGCACAGGCCGCGGAGGCCGGCATCCAGCAGGGCCTTCACAACGAGGACTTCGAACTCACGTCGGTCGACGGGAAGCGGACTTACGACATCTTGCTGGACCTGCTGGACCCGAAGCTGGTCAAGTTTCAGTTCCAGGTTTCCACGGTCAGCCGCGG
>Ga0335078_10019160_pt1 | contig 10176 bp, 6 predicted proteins | sample Lox_Sample_32_FD_206711 | JGI IMG/M metagenome (GOLD analysis project Ga0335078, IMG submission 206711) | Soil microbial communities from Loxahatchee National Wildlife Refuge, Florida, United States - Lox_Sample_3.2 | ecosystem: Environmental > Terrestrial > Soil > Wetlands | place: USA: Florida...
TGATGCGGTCGCGGAACGGGAGCGGTCGGCGGACGTGGCGAGCCTGCAGCACGTGCTGGCCCCGGCTTCGGTGGCCGTCATCGGCGCCAGCCGGCGCCCCGGGTCGGTCGGCCGGGCCATCGTGCAAAACATTGTCAGCGACGGCTTTGCCGGCCGGGTCTACGCGGTCAACCCGGACGCTGCGGAACTGGGCGGGGATGAACTGGCCGGGGTGCCCTGCCTGCCGTCGGCGGCTGCGCTGCCCGAGCCGGTGGACCTGGCGGTCATCGCCGCGCCCACGGCCGCCGTCCCCGGTATCGCCGAGGACTGCGGGCGGCGGGGGGTCAGGGCGCTGGTCGTGACCACGTCGGGGCTGGACCGCACGGCCCGGGCGCAGCTGCTGGGCACCTGCCGCCGGCACGGCATGCGGCTGGTCGGGCCGACCTGCTTCGGCGTGGCCAACACGGCGATCTCCCTGGACGCTACGTTTGCGGCCCGCCATCCCCGGCCGGGGGTGGCCGGCCTGGCGCTGCAGTCGGGCGGCGTCGGCGTGGTCCTGCTCGACCACCTGTCCCGGCTCGGCATCGGCATCTCCTCATTCGTCTCCCTCGGCGACAAGGACGACGTGTCGGCCAACGACATGCTGCTGTGGTGGAAATCCGATGCCGCCACCAAGCTAGCCGTGCTCTACCTGGATTCGTTCGGGAACGCACGCAAGTTCGCCCGGACCGCCCGGACGGTCGGCCGCACCATGCCGATCCTGACGGTGAACGCGGGCCGGTCCGCGGCCGGGCGGCGGCTGGCCGCGATGCGCGCGGCGGCCCCCGTCCCCCAGCTCACCCAGCAGGCGCTGTTCGAGCAGGCCGGCGTGATCACCACCGCCAACTTCGGCGAGCTGCTCGACGCCGCGGCCCTGCTGGCCGCCCAGCCGGTGCCCCAGGGGCTCCGGGTCGGCGTGGTGTCCAACACCCGCGGTGGCGGGGTGCTCGCCGCCGATGCCTGTGGTGATGCGGGCCTGCAGGTGGCCAGCCTGGCCAGCGGCACCAGGCAGGCACTACGGGAGATGCTCCCGGCCGTGGCCACGGTGGCCGGGCCGGTCGATACCACCGCGGTGGTCGCGCCCGGTTACTTCCGCCAGTGCCTGGAACTCGTCGGCGCCGACCCGGGTGTCGACGCGGTCCTGGCCCTGACCATCACGACGGCGACCAGCGACCTGATTGCCGAGGTGCGCGCCGCGCGAGCGCCGGTGCCGGTCGCCGTGACGGTGCTGGACCAGGTCGAAGCAGTCCGGCTGCTGCCCGGCCTGGGCGAGGACGCACCCGACATCCCGGCCTATGCCTATCCCGAGTCCGCCGCCCGCGCCCTCGGCCATGCCGCTCGCTACGGCCAGTGGCGGGCGGCCGGGCCGGGCAGCGTTCCGCACCTGGACGGCGTTTGCCGGGACCGGGCGACGGAACTGGTCGCCGGCTTCCTGGCCCAGTCACCTGAGGGTGGCTGGCTGCCCCGGGAGCAGACCGTGGAGCTGCTCGGCTGCTACGGCGTGCCGCTGGCCGGGGTTACCGTCCAGCCGGTGATCACTGACGGCGTAGCGGTGCAGATCCGGGTCCTGGAGGAGCAGGTGTTCGGCCCGCTGGTGCTGTTCGGGCCGGCCGGCACCGGCGCCGATGTACTGACCGACTGGGCCGGCCGGCTCGCTCCGCTTACCGAAGCTGACAGCGACGATCTGATCCGCTCGGGGTCGGCCGGCCCGAGCCTGCTCGGACGTCCCGGCTCGGCTGGCGCCGACCTCGCTTCGCTGCGCGGCATGCTGCTGCGGGTTTCCCAGCTGGCCGACGATCTCCCGCAGGTCGCCGAGCTGGAACTCAGCCCGGTCGTCGCCCGTCCTGACGGCACCCGGGCGGTGACTGGCCGGATCCGCCTGCAGCCGGCCCGGGCCGCCGACGCTTACCTGCGCCAACTGCGCTGACCCAGCGGCCAGCGCCGCAGCCCGCAGTGGCTGGGAGGTGATGGCAGATGACCTGCACCTTGCAGGTGGCCTGGGACGAGCAGCTCGCCGATTATCACTTCGGACCAGGCCATCCGCTGGCACCAGTGCGGATCGAGGCGACGATGCGGCTCGCGCACGAGTTCGGGCTGTGGGATCAGCCGGAGGTGACCGTGGCCGCTCCCGCCCCCGCCACCGACGCGGAGCTGACGCTCGTGCATGACCCGGGATACGTCAGCACGGTGCAGGCGGTCAGCCGCTGGGCTGAGCCAGGCCCCGGTGCCAGCGACGTCCTGGCGGGCAAGCGGCTGCGCATCGCCCAGATGGCAGGCCTGGGCACCGAGGATAACCCGGCGGTCGCCGGCCTGCACCAGGCGTCGGCGCTGGTGGCCGGGGCGACGCTGGCCGCAGCCCGCGCGGTCTGGTCCGGCTCGGCCAGCCACGGGGCCAGCATCGCGGGCGGCATGCACCACGCCATGGCCACTCACGCCAGTGGCTTCGGCATCTACAACGACCCGGCGATCGCGATCGCCTGGCTGCTCAGCCAGGGCGCCGAGCGCGTCGCCTACGTGGACATCGACGCGCATCACGGCGATGGGGTGCAGGCCGCGTTCTACTCCGATCCACGGGTGCTGACGATAAGCCTGCACGAGCACCCCGCGACCCTGTGGCCGTTCACCGGCCTGCCCACGGAGACCGGCGGGGCCGGCGCCGAAGGGTCCGCGGTGAACGTCGCGCTGCCCGCGGGCAGCACCGATGCGGGCTGGCTTCGCGCGTTCCACGCGATAGTCCCCCCGGTGCTGGGCCAGTTCCGGCCGCAGATCCTGGTCAGCCAGCACGGCTGCGACAGCCACCGGCTCGATCCACTGGCCAACCTCGGGCTGAGCATCGACGCACAGCGCGCCGCGCACGCGGCGATCCATGCGCTCGCCCACGACCTGGCGGGCGGGCGCTGGGTACTGACCGGCGGCGGCGGGTACGAGCTGGTCCAGGTCGTGCCGCGGACCTGGGCCCACCTGCTCGCCGAGGCCGCGGGCCGGCCGATCGACCCCAGCGCCGGGACCCCGGCCCGGTGGCGGGAATACGTGGCGCGGCGCACCGGCCAGCGCCCACCTGGGCAGATGACCGACGGGGCGCCGGCTACCTTCGTGCCGTTCGAAACTGGCTACGACCCGGGCGACCCGGGCGACCGGGCAATCATGGCCACCCGCAACGCGGTCTTCCCGCTGCACGGGCTGATGCCGGTGTGACGGCCGGCGCACCGCCGGGGCAGCCCTCCCGGCCGGGCCGCGGCCGTGGCGTTAACCGGCACCGATCAGCGTGACGAGCAGCCGGGCGTAGTGCATCAGGTGCACGTCGCCGAGGAAGTTCTCCTGGATGTAGGCCTGGGCGGCCTGTCCCATCCGCGCTGCCTCAGCCTGGTCGTCCAGCAGCAGGCGGGCCGCCACGCCGAACGCCGCCAGGTCGGCGGGATCGGGCAGCAGGATGCCGGTGCCGGTGGCGATCTGGTCGATGATCCCGCCGACCGCCGAGCCGATGACCGGCCGTCCCTTCCACATTCCCTCCGCGACGGTAAGCCCGAACCCTTCGGCCAGGCTCTTCTGCGCGATGACACAGGCATGCCGCTGCAGCGCGTTGACCATGGCCGCGTTCTCATCGATGTCATCCAGCGGCAGGGTCACCAGCAGGGTCCGCGCCCGGGCCGCGGGTTTCATGTCGCGCCACTGCAGCACGCACTCGCCGTAAACGGCCGCGCCTTCCGGGTCGTCGCTCACGTCCCTGACCGAGGGGCCGACCAGCATCAGGTAGCCATTACCGCCGGGCACCACATAGTCGGCAAAGCCGCGCATGACCCCGGCCATGTCCTTGAGGTGGTCCCAGCGGGACACCTGGATCAGCACCGGATCATCGGGCCCCGGGCGGCCTTCGCCAGTGATGGCCGCGGGCCGGGTCACCGTGTCCATATCGCCGTTGCGGCGCACGAACCTGGCGGGCACCGTGGGCGCCGCACCATCCAGCACGCCCAGCCTGACCAGGGCGGCCTGCACGGTCTCGGGGTCGAGCGGCTGGTTCTTCGGGGAGAACGGGTCGATCGACGGCGGGATGATCCAGGCCTGGCTGGCGGGGATCCACGGCGGGACGTATTCCCGGCGCGAGAACACGAAGGTGTGCACGTCGCCGAGGTACGGCCGCAGGAAGTCCCAGCCCGCCTGGGTGGCGTCGTTCTGCCAGCCGACGCCAATGTGACAGCGCCATACCACCTGCGCACCCAGCTGGGCCAGCGGCGCCGCCAGGCCGGCGGTCTGCGGGTCATGCAGCAGCACCACGTCACCGGGCCGGATCCAGGCTGCCAGTTCCGCCGCGTTCGCCGCCAGCATCCGCGCATAATGCTCGGCTTCCGCAGTGCCGAGCGGGGCTCCGGACAGCCGGCCGTGGATCTGATTGTGCAGCTGCTTGGTGATCGCGAAGAACCTGGCGTCACCGCTGACCACCAGCCAGCCGATCGGGATGTCCAGATCTTGCACATACCCGACCAGGACCTGCAGCATCTCGGCGACCCCACCGCCCGCCGCGGTCGAGTTGACGTTCCAGATAGTCCGCCCGGCCAGCATCCGCCGGACCTGGTCAGCGTCCCGGGTCAGCTGCTCGTACCGCGGGGCGCCGATGACCGGCTCCAGCATGGACACCGGCCGTGAAGGTACCTCCACCACGTGCAACAGGCTCACGGTGGCCGCCCTCCCATCGCCCCCGGCCCGGCCACTGGTCAAGGCACAATATATCGGCTATATGAGCCGGTTCCGGGCAAGCCGAGTCAACCATGGTTACGCACCGGCGATCAAGCGCATCGGCGCAGGCCAGGCCGCCCAGCCGGCCGCCCCGGGCCGGGCCCCGGCGGGCCATCAGCTCATGGTGCGCCCTGGCGCAGCAGGCCGCCGCCCCAGTGCTGGCCGGGCCGCAGGCCCGGTGGGCAGGCGAACACGGCGCTGCCGACGTGCTGGATGTACTCGTTCAGGGCGTCGCCGGCCAGGGACCGCTGCAGCCGGGCGAACTGGGCCGGGTTCTTCATGAACGCGATGAAGAACAGCCCGCCGAGCAGCGTGCCAGTCTGCGGGTCGATGCCGTCGGTGAAGGAGTAGCCGCGGCGCAGGATCCGGGTGCCGCCGTTGTGCTCGAAGCTGGCCAGCCGGATATGCGCATCGGCCGGGATCGCGGGCTGGCCAGCGGGGCCCAGCGCGGCGAAGTCCGGGGCGGTGAATTCGGTCCCGCCGGACAGCGGCGCCCCGGATACCTTGCCGCGGCCAATGACGTTTTCCTGGTCCTGCAGGTAGTCGCGGTCCCAGTTCTCCACGAACATCCGGATCTTGCGGGCGACGAGGTAGCTGCCGCCGCGCAGCCATGGCTGGTCGGTCTCCGCACCGACCCACACGCAGCCGTCCATGAGCCGGGTCTGCTCGGCTTTGATGTTGCGGGTGCCGTCCTTGAACCCGAGCAGGTTGCGGGGAGTCGCCTGGCTGGTGGTCGTGGTGGACGTCCGGCCGAAGCCGAGTTCCAGCCAGTTGTGCTGCACCACCCCCATGCCGAGGCGGGCCAGGTTGCGTACCGCATGGAAGGCGACCAGGGGGTCATCGGAGCAGGCCTGGAGGCACAGGTCCCCGCCGGTGTAGTCCGGGTCGAGGTGCTCATTGGGCAGCGGCGGCAGCTGGGCGAGCGCGGCCGGCTTCCTGGCCGCCAGGCCAAAACGATGATCGAACAGGCCGGGCCCGTAGCCGAGGGTGATGGTCAGCCGGGACACCGGGGAGCCGGCCGCCTCGCCCGTGTCCACCGGTGGCGCGTGCGGCACAGTGACTTCCCCGATCAGCTGGCCCCGCGTCATCCGGGCCGCCGCGGCCGTCCACTCCCGGAGCAGCTCGCGCAGGTCGCTGCGGGTGGCACCGGGGGCCATATTGAGTGACCCGAACGCCAGCCGGTCCTGGGCCGGGGTGGCAATGCCCGCCTGGTGGTCGGCGAAGAACGGGACGATGCCGCCGGCGGCCGCGGCCGCCCCCCCCGCGCTGGCCTCGCCGGGCCGGCCGAAGTAGCCGGCCAGGCCCCCCGCTACTGCGCCCGCGCCGAACGCCCCCGCCCCGGCCAGCAGCTGCCGCCGCGACGGAGCCCGGGACCGGGCCCGGCCGGGCGGCGCACCCCGCCCGCCGGCCTGCGGCGCTGGCCGGGCCGGCCCTCCGGCACCAGCCGGCTCGCTGCTGGCTGAGCCCATGTCAGCTGACCTGGATGGACATCTTGGACATCGCCTCGGCCAGCGCGTTCACCGTCGCGCCCAGCTGGCGGCGCTGGCTGGCGGTGACCGTGGAGTACTCGGCGTATCCGGTGCCGTCGTAGCCTGGGCGGGCCTGGTACCTGGCCAGCAGCCGGGCCACGGCCGCGTCCCGCCGCTGGATGAGCGGCACCAGGCCAGGGGCTTTGTGCCGCAGGTAGGGCTGCAGCAGCGCGACGATCTTCATGGCCCCGTCGATGTTGGCCGCCAAGACCGGGAAGTCGGTGCCCGAGTAACGCTCCTCCTCGCCGCTGATCTTCGCGGTGGCGGCTTCGTTGACCAGGTCGGTGGCGCCGCTGGCCAGCTCGAGCGGGTTGTACTGGGCCTGGCCGACCAGCTTGCGCAGCTGCTGCTCGTGCGCCACCAGTGCGGTGCACAGCTGCGGCGCGCCGGTCAGCGTGCCGTCCGCCCACATCAGCTGCTCCAGCCGGTGAAAGCCGGTGAACTGCGACTTCACCGTGACCGGGTTCTCCCACCGGCCGTCGATCGAGGTGTCCAGGCCGCCCCAGATCTCGGCCACCGGCTCGATGTGCTCGTAGTAGACCCGGGCCCGGGGGTAGCGCCGCTGGGCCCGGGCCAGCTGGCCGCGATCGACGGCCCGGCAGAAGGACCGGGTCCGGGTGACCAGCCGGGCCACATTCTGGTTGAGGTAATTCCCGTAGCCCGCCACCGCCGCGGTGAGCTGGCCGTTGGACGGCCAGGCGGGCCCGGAAGCGTGCCCCGAGACGGTGAGAGTCCAGTGCGGCTGCCTGGCCCCCGGGCAGCTGATCCGGTAGCTGCCCGGCTGGATGTCGAGGGTGAACGCCCCCGACAGCCCGGGCGTCAGGTTCTCCTGCTCACCCAGGATGTGGGTCAGGTCCGCGGTGCGCAGCTCGGCCTCGGAGACCGCGTCGGCGCCCTGGTTGGCCACGTTGAACGTGACCTGGCCAGCACTGATCCTGGCCGGCCGGGGGGCGCAGCCCTGCGCGGTGAGGTTGACCGTCACCGTGCTCGGCTGGCTGGCTGCGGTGGAACTGCCAGCGCCGCGGCCGGGCGAATCCGGGCTGGCGCACCCGGCGGCCAGCAGCGCCAGCCCGGCCGCAGTAGCCACGATCGCGGTGCGCCGGTGCGGCCGGCCGGGCAGGTTACCGAGGGTGCTCACTGTGGTCGGGCTCCTTGTGCTCGCTGCTCATCTCGGGAATTCGCCGCATAACGGCCTGTTCCTGGGGCTGTCCTTGAGCCGTCCCCAGCCGGGCCGGCTACTGCTGGCGCGCGGGCTGCTGGGCGGCGGGCCCGGCGCTGGCGGTGGGCTGGCGGCCCGGACGGCGGGCCGGCCAGGCCGCGATCACGGCCACTGGGACCAGGTAGCCGAGCCAGGCGATGACCTCGATCCACACCGGGTCGGGCTGGATCCCCAGCACGCCGGTCAGCAGTGCGGACACCGGCGTGCCCGGGCGAACCAGCCAGGACAGATCGAAGGCCGGGGCCTGCCCGATCGTCAGCCAGCCCGCCTCGTTGGCGGTATGGAACGCGGTCATCACCAGCCCGGCCGCGACCAGGACCAGGACCAGGCCGGTGGCCCGGAAGAACCGGGCCAGGTTCAGCCGCACCCCGCCCCGGTAGATGCCGTAGCCGATCCCGGCGGCGAGCAGGATCCCGGTCACCGCGCCCAGCCAGGAGGTGGCGGGGTTCCCCGAGGCCTGGAACGTGGCCAGCAGGAACACGGCGGTCTCGAAGCCCTCCCGCAAGACCGCGAGGAACGCCATCACCACCAGCGCCCGGGTTGTCCCGGACGCCAGCGCCGACGCGGTCGCGTGATCAAGGTCAGCCTTCAGGTGCCGGGCGTGCCGCCGCATGAAGATGATCATGTAAGTGACCATGCCCACGGCCAGGGCACCGACCGCGGTCTCCAGGCCCTCCTGCTGCCGCTGCGGCAGGTCAGCGGAAATCACCTGCAGGGCAATGGCGATGCTGGCACAGATCGCGACCGCGGCCGCGGTGCCGATCCACACCAGCCGCAGGGCATCCGGCCGGCCCTGCTGGCCCAGGAAGGCGGCGATGATGCCGACGATGAGTGCCGCTTCCAGCCCCTCACGGAGCCCGATCACAAATGTCGGCAGCACCCGTCCGCCTCCCCGGCCACGCTGGTCACATCGGGCAACAAAGTTAGGTTAGGCATACCTAATTTAGGCATACCTAACAGGAAGCCCGGCCGGGCTGTCAAGAACGGCGGAGCACGCTCAGCACTTCCGGCCAGGCCGGGGAGAGCGGGTCGAAGACGTCGAAGTGGCCGCGGCGTGGCTCAGCCCGGCGCGGTGGCAGGCGGCGGGATCGCTGACCGGGGCCAGCGCCACCGCCCCGGGCAGCGTGTCCACCGCGGCCGCGATGTCGTCGAACGTGCCCGGCCAGCCACCCCCCGGCTGGCCCACCCGGCGGAACTCCGGGCTGCACACCACGTATCCCTCCGCGGCCAGCGCGGCCGCCAGCGGGCCCAGATGGGCCCGGTCATAAGCCGCCCGCCAGAACCCCCCATGCAGCAGCAGGACCAGCCCGCCGGGATCGCTGGCGGCCACCCCACGTTCCGCCCACTGCGGGGGAACTCGCAGGTCAGCAACATGCTCCGGGCCCGGGCCGGAGCGCAGGGCCTGGTCGGGGCGGCGCGCTGGGCGGTCAGCACGTCTGGGGAGCCGGGAGCGCCCATGCCTATAATCGTGTCCAGGGCCGGCCTGGGGCTCATGTTAACCGCCTGTCTCGCTACCCGCAGGTGTCGAACGCCGTCCGCAGGGAATGGTGTCCGCGCACGGGCGATGCGGCCAGTCACTGACATGTGAGGTCCCGACCAACATGACCATGGCGACCAGGGTGCGGCCATGACATCAGCCCGGGCTGGATCAGCGGTACTGGGCGCGGTGGCCAGCGCCGCCCTCGTCGCCGCTGGCCTGGCCAGCGGCCTGCTCACCAGCGGCCCGGCGCAGGCCAGCGCGGTCCGCCAGGTCAGCGCGGTACGTGCCGCTCCCAACGCCTGCGGTCAGCCGCCCGCCAAGTCCACCGCGGCCCGCTCGGCCCGGCCGGCCCGGGCCCAGGCCGTCCTGGACGCCGCGGTGACCACGCCGAAGGCCAAGCCGTCGAAGACCCCCAGGGCCTCGGCGAGCAGCACGGCCACGGCCAAGGCCAGCGCCAGCGCGAGCAGCACCCCGAAGGCCACGGCCACGGCCAAGGCCAGCGCCAGCGCGAGCAGCACCCCGAAGGCCACGGCCACGGCCAAGGCCAGCGCCAGCGCAAGCAGCACCCCGAGCGCGTCCGCCAGTGGCTCGGCCAAAGCCACGGCTACCCCCAAGGCCAGCGCCACCGGCGACCCGTCGCCATCGAAATCGGCCAGCCCGACCCCGAAGAAGTCAGCCAGCCCGACCCCGACGAAATCGGCCAGCCCGACCCCGACCAAGTCAGCCAGCCCGACCCCGACGAAATCAGCCACCCCCAGCCCATCGCCGACCAAGACCAAGCAGGCCGTCCAGCTGTGCCTGAAGGTGCAGCCGATCGCGACCAAGTCCGGGGTGCATCCCGGGGGCACGGCCAGCTACGCGATCTGGGTCTGGCCCGCGGGCGGCGCGGCGAGCAGCGTGCGGGTGACGGTCAGCGCCCGGGCGGCCGGGAAGGACGCCACCCCCGCGTTCACCGTGTGCCCGGCGGCCACCGGGCTCACCTGCAAGGTGGGTGGGCTGGCCAAGGGCAGCTCGGACGAGCTGCAGGCCCGCGTGCCGGTGGCCAAGGGTACCGGCAGCAAGGGCACCGACGTGGTCCTGTCGGCCACCGCCCAGTCCAGCGACGCCACCGCGCCCGCGCCGGCTTACGGCGCCGTGGACATCACGGCCAAGCCGGCCCCCAGCCCCTCGGCCACCCCGACGCCGGCCCCGACGACGCC
>Ga0335078_10019161_pt1 | contig 10176 bp, 12 predicted proteins | sample Lox_Sample_32_FD_206711 | JGI IMG/M metagenome (GOLD analysis project Ga0335078, IMG submission 206711) | Soil microbial communities from Loxahatchee National Wildlife Refuge, Florida, United States - Lox_Sample_3.2 | ecosystem: Environmental > Terrestrial > Soil > Wetlands | place: USA...
AAATCTCCAGTATTGCGATCAACGCAAAGCCGCATTACCATATGAGCCGGACTTGGTGGGAAACGACTTCAAATTCTATCCGGGCAAACGAGTAGGACGGGAGGGAATCAAATGGGAAGCTCAGAGGCATGGCTTCCACTTAACCGAAGAGCAGGTCGACAAACTGCAAAACAAAATCAGATCATTGGCTGCAGCGAAAGGACAAACGAGCGAGCAAACTTTCCTTGCATTGCTGAAAACCATCACAGAGCCAAACTAAGTCTAGCAGATTCTTCACAAGAAAAGCAGTGTACCATTCTCTCATTCCGCAAGAGCGTACAGTCGTCGATTTTCTATCCGTGAACCAAGGGATTGGACCGTCAGGACGGTCGTTTTACGAACATCTAACGTCGGTCCGACTTGGTGTATAGGTTTGCTGGCTCATATTCTAGGGAACATGTGATCCAAGAACCGTTTACGGTAAGGACTGATGTCGGTTTTCAACAGTTCCGTTAGGAGGTAGTAGCTAGTTTCAAAGCTCACTTGATTTTCGTTCCTGAACTTCAAAACAGGCATTCGCTTAGAAGGCTCTTCCCAACTCTGATCCCAAGCCTCCCTAGCTCCGATGAATTTCCGCTCCAGGTTACGTCGGTCAACTTCCGCCTTACTTACAATCATGACAACCAGCAACCCCAAGACACCATCAACCCTAGTTCGCAACAGGAACTCACGCGTGAGATTCTGAGGCGCAGTGGCATCAAGAATCACGTTATACCCCGTTCTCAGAGCAAAGTCGCGCAATGACGCTAAGCACTTGTAGACAAACTCGTCATCGTCAGTAGGTTCAGACGTTCCGTAGAACATTAAGCGAACATCATCCACGCTTACTCTTACGAACCCTGGATTCTCAGATACTAAGCGCCTCGCTAACACGGTCTTGCCGGAACCTGGGTAACCGCTAAGAACAATGTTCCACAGCTTCTTTCTGAAGCTCAGATGCCCAATTCTCCTGCGAGCGTGTTCAGTTAGCTATTCTTCTGTTGTTCCGGTAGGAGGTATGGTAGTAGAGCTTGTAAGTTATCATCTTCTACGACGATGTTGGCTGCTTGGCGTGCGCTCCAGTGGTATGGTTTGTAGGTTATTCGGAGACAGTCTTTGATGGGAAGGTCTGCTGCGCTGTCGCCGATTAGCGCTACGGCATCTAATGGTATTCTGAGCTTGGAGGCGATTTGTTTGATGATTTCTTTCTTGTTGTCGATGGTGACGTTGATTCTTACTTTGCCTGATAGTTGTCCGTTGTTGATTTCTAGTTCGTTGGCTATGGCTAGTTCGGAGCCGAGTTGTCTTGCTACTCGGTCGGCAATGAGTGATAGTCCTGCACTCACGATTATTGTTCTAATTTTTGAGTTGTGGAGTTGGGTGAAAGTTTCTTTTGCTCCAGCACGGTATGGTATTGAGTCCAGAATCGTTTGGATTCGGTGAACTGGTGTTCCGTTCCATGCTTGGACTTCCAGCATGGTCCATTCTTTGAATGATAGACCCCCATTTTGGTATCTGTCGGTTATGATTTTCGAGTGTGCCGAAGTGCCTAGCTCCTCGTGGAGTTTGTGCCAGTAGTCTTCGTAGGTTATCGTTCCGTCCAAATCAAAAATTGCAAGTTGTATTGGGCGTATTCTTTGTGTCGATTTGAGGAGTAGTTTGAATTTTCGCAGCATCCTCGTCGTTCGTCCCAATTTCGCTACCCTGCTTTGGTCATTTTCATTGGTTATTGGCATGGTGATATATCATGATGCATGCGCACAAAATCAACGATCTAGGGTAATAGTCCGATTTCCAGTGCTCACACCAGAAAAAATACGCTCACAACGCTTGCTCCGATCTGTTCAGTTAGACGTTATCAGTCCCGAAAAGCGTGAAATGATCTGCTCTGAATCTGTGCGTTTGCGGTCGGCTTTTCATCCTCGACCAATTCAGGTGGAGAGAAAATGAAAGCTCATATATTATTAGCTGTGATAACAAGGATTTAGTGGAATGAAAAATGCCTTACTATGTTGTCTTAGTGAAACTGACTGAGAAGGGAAAGCAGAACCTTAAGCAGGGTTGGACCCAGGACAGACCGAAGGTCAAAGCCGAGGTGCAAAAGATGGGCGGGAAGATGACGGGGTACATGACATTCGGCCAATATGACTTCGTGGAGCTGCTAGAGTTACCGGACGACAAAGCCGCTGCACGATGGACAGCGATGGCCGCCTCAACAGGCCTAGTAGACACCGCAACAATGAAGGCCTTCTCAGAAAACGAAGTGGACCAGATGGTCAAGGAAATGCGTTGAGTTCCTGGCCATTACGGATTTTTTTAAAACAACATCAGCGGGGTAGGCAATCCGTTGGAAATGTTTTCTCCGCATTACCGTACCCGGGAGCGACCCAACGACCACGCGCTGCAACTACTCGACTTCCTTTGCGAGTCAAGCGGCAGGGATCATAGAGTTGATGACAGAGACAAACACTCTCGCAGAAGCAATGCGTACGTGCTGTGCTGTCCACTAATCCGCTAATGTGATTTTCTAGTTTTAGAATTGGAACAACAAACCCTCATACTAGAACATTGAATCGTGAACCTTCATACTACGCTAAGCGGTTACGACAACGAACTAGCCTTTGAAGTTAGATGCTTCTCAATTTCTTTAACGAGCTCTTCCGCGTCGAAGGGTTTGGTGATGTAACCGTTGCATCCTGCCTCATATGCGCTCCTACGATTCTCGTCGTTGCTAGACACTGTGAACATGAGGATGGGAGTATGTTTTGCGTTCGACTCCCTCATTTTCTTGCAGGCATCTATTCCGTTCCTTCTAGGCATGAGAATGTCTAACAGTACAAGGTCAGGGTTCTCCTTTTGAAACATCTCCACGCCCTCCACCCCATCCGAGGCTAACACCACGGAGTAACCCGCATCACTCAGAACCATCCGCACGAGTTCCCTGATGGGAGCATCATCGTCAACAATCAGAATCTTCGACGCCATGCCAACGAACCCTCACAGGAGGCGAAATCGCACCAGCGTTTGGAAATTAAAGATTAGCGTTCAAGGAGGGTTACTGACCAAATCGAAGCAGGACTCATATCTACGGTTTCCTTGGAGTTGTGGCGATTCTAGCCCCTGTCCATTCGATCCCTATGGCGGGCTCATTACCGATCACCCAAGCATCGTGTCCAGGGGGAACGAGAGACACATCCCCCGGTCCTAGGTCAAATTCAGAGCCATCCTTCATCTTCACGTGATACCGCCCAGAGATTTGGTACTGAAAATGTGGAGCCTCACACCATTCGGTCTTGACTACTGGCTTAATGTCATTCGACCATTTCCACCCAGGCTGCAAAACGAAACGTCCAACGGTTCCGTCCCCAATATCTAACAGCTCGACCGAACCGTGCTCGAATTTCCGCACTTCAGTGGGATCTGAGAAATTCTTACGTTCATAGCGCGCCATCAGGTATCACTATATCGCGGCAATCGCCGCGCTAATTAGCCTTGCTCTGAAGAGAAATCACCTATTTTCACAACATTCGTTGTGCTGGTAACTACACGAATGAGGCGTGTAGAATTGTGGTTGCGTTCTAAAAAGTCGCTAGAAGAATTAGCTATAGAACGAATGACGGTAATTGATGCAAAGTCAATCGTACACCTTGACACTAAATCCGTCTTAGGTGTCAGCGCAAAGTAACCGACAACAGCAACCAACCATCACGTCGCACCTGTCCGAGAATGAAGCTAAGTCAGTTGTGAATGGGAATGGATGACGAGGAACTTCAAAGACTCCTTGACTTGACGGATAAGGAACTTTGCAAACTCTACAACTTGTGGATGGATAAGTTCCGAGAATCAGCATACATAACCGACCGTCTGTTCACTAAATCCGAGAAGAGGGCATGGTCGAAAAACAAACCCAACTTCCCGAAACAAATCGCCCACTAAGTAACGCCTAGGTCAAAAAAGCCCTTTTCCGCGTGGCTCAGGCAATTTGCCTTCTGCCACTAGGTACCTGTATGGTTGCGAGCATTCCAACTCGAACCTCCTGCGGCCACAACCCCCACAATATCTCCTGAAATTCCGCATCCTGCATGGGGAAGAGAGGAGACGAAAACTGCGAACCTGATCAATTTCGACATTACTGAACATACTATGCATTGGTGCTCGATAAATCCAGCAATTACGCTGATATGCAATGTAGTCTGGGGCGGTCTGATTTGCAGACTTCAATGCACAAAGTCTTCGATGATATTTGGAGAATATATCCTGAAAACATGCTGAAGAATCGCACCTGGCATTGGTGGTGGTGGATTCACTTTTTCGAGAACCCTGACGCTCCCGAATTTCCAAGACAACTCATGATCCTTTGGGGCACTCGAAATTGCAGAAAAGTCCGCGTGAATGACTATTCCTGGGAACCAACGATCCCAATAGAGGTCAATGGACGCCATGCTTGCTTCGAATCGATGGTGGCTTCCTGGTACTATGACGGTAAGATAATGCATGAACCCCTAATCCTTGATCACGGAAAAACCGAGATCGACCGGGGTGACTGCTCCGGGAGCATCAGAATGGAAGGCCACAACGGAGCATACTCCTACGGCGGAAGCAACGCGGACTTCTGGTTGAAGATAGACACGCGCAACGTTGGAATCCAATTATCAATGGAGAGATGGAGGGATGTGATGGCGGAGCTCGTCCATAGCGGGACGAATTATGTTGGAAACTTAGGCTATTCGATGCTCAAGTACAGGGGACTCTCGTCATCGGGAATCATCCGAGTAGGCGACAACGAGACCCCCGTAAAGGGCAGATCGTATTTCCAGAAAGTTCGAATTTCCTCGATTACCCCATGCTGGTATTGGGGCACGGTACAATGGGATAACGGAGCATACCTACAATATTTCCTGCCCCACGTCGGGATACCAATGTTCAGACATTCAATCTCCCATGAAAGCACGATGGATTGGGGTGAAAGAATGATTTCAAAGACCCTCAACTTCTACGACCCAGAGGAGGAGAAGGAGCATTTCCTGGAGGAGGTAAAACTGACGAAGCATTACGAGAATGGTCTACCCGTATTCAAGGTTAAAGGATCCACTGGCGAAACTGAGCTTTCCATAGAGATGGCCGCATACGCAAGGTGCTCCTGGAAGATATCGCAACCTCTCATCGGACCAATTTGGTCTTGGATATTCTACAACGAATACCCTGCCACTGTCAAGAATTTCGAGTTCAAAAACAGCAACGGTAGCAAGAGCAATCATGCTTTTGGCAAGAGCTATTGCAACTGTGAGCACACATGGGGATTGGTTTAGGTAAGAAAGGGTGCTTGACGAGAAGGTTTCTACTCTACTATCGGCACAGGTTTGAGGTTGCGCCATTGCGTTCCGGAGGTTGTCTGCAGCATAGAACGCGTTTAGGCGTATAGATAGGTGATGTAGACCTTTGCGGAGACTTGTTGATTCTCAATGTTTTCGAACTATGATGGCGTTCTTGGCGTGTGAGTGAGGTATTCTCCTCCCTCTGCGCCCATTAGGATTGTGTCTTCTATTCTTATTCCTCCAACAGGTCTCACCGCGAGTATCGAGTGGCCTATCGCTAAAGTCCAATTCTCTCTGATCTGCAGTTGCTGGTGTGAGGGGTAGTGGCTTGGGTGAGGCCACTCTTCAAACTCTAACCCAACTCCGTGTATTGGTCCTGAGATCCACTGGAATCCGTATCCTTTCTCCGTGAAAAGTTTTGAAAACCTCTCTGAAACTTGGCTAACTTTCCACCCGGGACGCATCTCCCCGATAACGGTCTCCTGGGTCTTCGCATAAAGTTCGATCAATGCATTCTGTTCGCTGTTTGCAGCACCGCAAACGAAAGTTCGTGCCGTATCAGCTGCGTACATATCCACGATTGGGTGGACGTCCACAATCACCACGTCCCCGTTCTGGATCTTTCGTCTGAGTGTGGCGCCATGCAGGTGCAATGAGTGCGGTCCACTGTCAACAAAGGTGCTTGTAGCGAAGCGCATGGCTCCGGCTTTTCGCATGGCAAATTCGGCTTCCCCAGCAACTTCGATCTCAGTCGTGCCTGGAGAAATCGCTGATGCGGCTGCTTCAAGGCCTTTATCCGCAACGTCTGCAGCTTTGCGCATGACACTGATCTCGTCGGTGTCTTTGACGTAGCGAAGTGGCATGAGTATTTCCTCGTTCTCGATCACTCTGGCTTCAGGGTTGGATCTCAGAAACCTGTACAGAAGAAATGCTGGAGTACTGTGCACGCAGAAACCTATCTTCTTGTTTCTGACGTCGTATTCCTTAGCAGCAGAGAGGAATGATTGCATTAATTCCTTTGGGCTCCGCCAGCCTCGAACATCCTTTATCCCTGTTGCCTGTTTCGCGCTTTCGACCTCTTCATCAAAGACGATGACTGTTGGGTCGCCATTCTGAGGGAGAAATATTCGAGCAACATTCCGAACATCGCCTGTAAGGTAAAAGTAGTTCTCCCGACTAGTTACCTGTAGAGCCGCAACATCACGTTGTACCATCAGCTCTTGCGCATGCTTCCTTCGGCTTTCGAAGATACTCATTTGCAATTCAACTCGGATAGTTGCATCGACGCTAGAAGATCCAGATGATAGCTCTTAGCGATGGTTCTCGCGTAAAAACCACAACAACCACTTAACCCACGCCTACTTTCGTCGTCGTGCACGAAATGATAACACACACTAGACCAACATTCTTGCGGAAGTTGAAGAAAAGCGTGTACTAGAGAATAAGTGGTTGACGCTGGTTCAGGGCGCTTAGCTACGGTAAGATTGGCGGTCTGATTTTCGACGGCTCACCAGTCTACACACATGCTTCTAGATGAATGATGGACGAGAGAGGACGAGCGCTACTTTTCAGAACGCAGGCCAATAACCAATCCAAGAAACGAGTTAAACATGACTGCCGCGAGTTCGAGTTCCTCGAATTGGGTGAGGACACTTTCCCAATTACACTTCCCAAGTAAACTTTGGCTAGCTGCCATTGCGTTCTTGTTCCCTAGTGCAATAGACGCTCTTCAATTGAGGGACTTCAGGAAACGATTGACGGAAATCAACTTTCACCGAAGGGCGAGTTCATCAACGTGACCGCTTAGTCTAAGCATGAAGGTTCAGGTATCGGGGCTCTTCTAGGAAATCCATTCTTGACCTCAGCTTCAGCTGTTCACGCTCAAATTGTTCCGTTTCAAAGAGAGAGAAAGCCCATTTCTGCAATAAGCTACTCAGGTTGGAAGATTAGAAACATTCTATATTCCACTCGAGGCTTAGGGTGTGACGACACATGTTCACCAAATCCAGGGAACAAAGGCTTTCACTTTCCTCGCATAATCCTCGTACTCCACTCCAAATTTCTCTTTCATAAGCCTCTCCTCGTCTCTTATTCTGAGATATGAGAAGAGGAGAACGAAACAGATAGCGACAAGACCCGTTACGGTGTTTTCCGCTACTGCTGAGCCAACTATCCCAATCGTGACGCCGGTGTAGATTGGGTGCCTCACTATGCCGTAAGGTCCATTCTTGACTAGCACCTGTCCCTTCTTCAATACAGCGTCTCCGCTCCAGTTACTCCCCAGCGTAATCCTTGCCCAAATAGCGAAGAGAATACCACAAAGTCCCACTCCCAAGCCTGCGTAGGCAGTTATGGGTGAGCTGGGCAGGAAACCTGCACCAAGTGGATAGTGTGCCTGCGCGTATGTTGTGACCACTAGAAAGACAGCAATCCAAAGGGTCAGGCGGCTAGAGAGCGCCACCACCAATGGCTCTCTTTTCTCAATCTTCTTGCTTCTTCTCGTAGCCGTTTCGTAAATTATCTCGACAGCCCAGTAAACGAAGAATATCAGCCATATTGTTGCAATTGAATGGTTGACCGAGATGCTGGCTGCCATAGATACTATTGAAACGAGGAGGAGGGTTTTGAATTAAGGGTTGAATAATTCAAGGCTGCATCGACTTGCCCTCGCATAGCTACGTAATCAATGAAACGAAGCTATACCTACGAGATAGCACGTTTACTGTAGAACCAATTTGACAGGCTTCCACAAAATATGAGACTCGCCAGCCAGAAAAGCGAAATGATGAGCAGGTCTTTGTTTGTAACCCATTTTATGAGAGTGTAATTTGGTTGATAGTTCGTGATTCGGTTATTGAAATTTTTCGGATCGAAGACCGTAAGCGATATTTCGTAAAGAACAACTAACGCCGAACCAATGCAAGCAGTTTTCAGCAAACTTCTAGCCAATGATCCTCGAAATGATCGCGCTTGATGAATTCGAAGAGAGTCATAGACGAAGAAACAGGTCAATATTGCTACGAAAGCAGCTGTTGCGTAAACGCCATCGATATCCCAGTACCCCGAGCGATGCGTCTCCCAGGGCAATCTGTTAGGGCTAGGGGCATGTGGGTTGGTTAGGCAATACCCACAGAGCGTGAAGGCAACATAAACACAGAAGATGAAAGTTGCACTAGAAACGATAACCCCCACGAGAGCAAGCATTTGTAACAGACGTCGCCTGTCCTCGGAACCTGCGGGTGCCGTCTCTGAGATCATTATCTTGGCTCGACACATCGGACGGCCATCAAGACTGATGAGGCTTATGGTCAATGGTAACAAAAAACGAGGATGGGAGTCACGCTCGATTGAACTGAAATAGGATTGCAAACCCAACAAGTGAGAAGTCTGACGCAGTCTAAAGCAGGTCAAAACTCATGTCTATACTTACCTGAGCGCATATCGGAGCGCACATCATGACGAACGGTCCATTTCATCGTCCTCTTCTTGAGAATCGAGATGGGCATAGTGTCTGTAGGTTGTATATGGTAGGTTACAATTTTATGTTGAAATTGAAAATTCACATGTTACAGAATGTCAACCAAAGTTCGAAATTGCAACGTTTTGATGTCTGTAACCCCTTCGAGGAGGCCAATGTAGAGACCTGCTGAGTTTTCAACAAAAAAGACCGCAGATGAAGTATCTAAGGTCGTGCAAATCGTTCAGCCTAGAACGATCGACGTAAATTTCGTACCGATGCAGAATCCTTGCCGTATCTTCAAATCATAGGATTTCCTTCAAGGTCTGCAAGTTGAATGTTGTATTAGCGCAACCGTTCTTGATAAGAGGCACGTTTTGCCCTGGCAATCCCGTCTTCTCCAACAGTCCCTCCGCGAGTCCTATCTCCTCGCCACAGGCAACTCCTACGAGCGCTTCGTACCGGCCGTTTTGCAGAATTTGATGAATGCATGATCCGCCGGGTAGAACATAGATATCGTATCCTTTCTTCTCACCCGCCATAGTCGCTTGATTTATCAAACAATCCGGCGAACATTTAGAGCAACGATAAGATGGAATGCTCTGGTCGAAGACGGCTTTACATCGCTTGTCCATGTACTTCCTTGAGCAGTGAGGTAGAAACAGAACTCGCTTAGATGTTCTCGTGAATCTTTCCCTGTCGCTGAAATTTCTAGTTTGAATATCAATCAGGTCTTCTAGGAGCATCAGAGCTTGCGCAAAGTCTAGTCCCGTAATTTCCTGAACCTTGAATCTGTCAAGGAGAAGTTGAGCTGCGTTCCCGATTCTTCTATGCAGCTTCCTCTTTTGCGCAGCCACCGCGATTCCTGTAAAGAACGATTGGGATAATCGTGTTAGGTCGAACTTGAATTGATAGGGCATACGAGTTGGTCTGGCTACTAGAGCAATAAGTGAGGAGTACGAGTTCTCTATTTGGTAAATATGGAGGATAGGCCTCCCAGCAAAAGGTACAGTATGGTACAGCCATGCTGAACCGGATCGTTCATTCGATCATAGTTTTTGGGTGTATGCGTGCCAGTTGATGCACACGTCATGGACGACAACGAACGGCGGCAGCATCGTTGTCACTTCTATTCTAGGATTGGAGGTTTCCTCTGTTCTAGTAGCACGTGTGGACATCGTTCAAAAAGACGAAGCGGTGTGTATGTCTGGGAAATATTTCACTCCCGACAAGCTTACCCACTTCAAAATTGCGTTCGCTCGCATAATGCATAAATGCAGTAAAGTCAACAAATGCTGTTACGGATGGAAAGTTGAATTCAACTCACAAGGACTTCCATGATGCTGCCGTTCAGATGATGGGTACGACCATGTTATGGGGAGGCCT
>Ga0335078_10019162_pt1 | contig 10176 bp, 7 predicted proteins | sample Lox_Sample_32_FD_206711 | JGI IMG/M metagenome (GOLD analysis project Ga0335078, IMG submission 206711) | Soil microbial communities from Loxahatchee National Wildlife Refuge, Florida, United States - Lox_Sample_3.2 | ecosystem: Environmental > Terrestrial > Soil > Wetlands | place: USA: Florida...
GCCAACGTCAAAGGCAGGCGTATCGATACGGTCGTTCCGGCGCCGGCCTCGGTGCGCACCGCAACCGATCCGTTCAAAGCCTGCACATTGCGCTTCACCACGTCCATGCCCACGCCCCGGCCGGAGAGATCGCTGACGGTTTCGGCGGTGGAAAAGCCCGGCTCGAAAATCAGGTTGTAGGTTGGTTCGGGACCGAGCGCCGCGCCATCCGCAATCAATCCCCGCTCCACGGCTTTCCGCCGGATGCGCTCCGCATCCAGGCCGCGCCCGTCATCGGACACCGCCACCACCACATTGCCACCCTGGTGGTAGGCTTCCAGGCGGAGCAGCCCTTCTTCCGGTTTACCCAGCCGGCGGCGTTCCTCGGGAGCTTCGATGCCGTGATCGATGGCATTGCGCACCAGGTGGGTCAGCGGGTCGCTCATTCGCTCCACCACACCCTTGTCCAATTCCGTCTCCTCGCCCGCCATCTCGACGCGCACCTGCTTGCCCAATTGCGCCGACACATCGCGTACCAGGCGCGGGAAGCGGCTGAACACCTGGCCGATGGGCAACATGCGCACGCTCATCACGCGCTCCTGCAATTCCCGCGTGTAGCGCTCGGTTTCGTCGATGGCTTCCCGCAACTGGCTCAACCGGGAAGCATCGAAGTGGTCGACGATCGCCTTGGCCATGGACTGCGCGATCACCAGCTCGCCCACCAGGTCGACAATCTTGTCTACCTTGGAAGTAGCCACCCGCAGCGATGCGGTCCCCGCAAGCGCCGTGGCGGCTTTGGGTTCGGCGGCCGCGGACGGCGCGCATTTGGATTCGTGGACTTCCGCCTCAATGCGAATCTCGGCGCCGTCTTCGACAAACGCAAACACGTCGCGAATCTCTTCCATCGTCCGGGAGGTGCCCAGACGGATCGTCCACGCCAGGTAACACTGCTCCGGATCGAGTTCCGACAAAGCCGGCAGTTGCCCCACGTCGATCGTGGTGACGGCTGCGCCCAGGGCCGCGAGATCCCGGAGTATTAACAGCGGATCCATCCCCTGTTGAAACAGGTCCGCGGACGGCCGGAAGCCGATTTGATAGGCCGCGGGTTTCACCGGTTCTGGCGGATGTTCCGCCACAACCCCGGCGTCAGCTTTGCCGGTCTGGCCACAGGCCTGCTGGAGTTCGGCCAGCAGGCCCGCCATCTCTTCGGGCGCGGCGCTTCCGGCGGCCGCGCGCGCCAGTAATTCGCGTAGCAGATCTTCGGAGCGCAGCAGCAAATCCACCAATGTGTGCGTGACCGGAATCTCTCCGGCACGCAAACGGTCCAGCAGGCTCTCCAGGCCGTGGGTGAAGTGGGCCACGTCTTCGAATCCAAACGTTCCGCTGGCGCCCTTAATCGAATGCGCCGCGCGGAAAATAGCGTTCAGCAACTCCGCATCGCCGGGTTCCCTTTCGAGACGCAGCAGCCCGCCCTCCATCTCAGCCAGGTGCTCGGCGGACTCCTGGAAAAACGTGTCGCGGAAACGGCTAAGATCTATCTGCATGGTTGAATCCACCCTCGCTTCACGGCAGCACTCGAGCGATCACGGCCAGCAGCTTATCGGGCTGAAACGGTTTGACGATCCACCCGGTGGCTCCCGCCGCCTTGCCTTGCTGCTTCAGGGAGTCGGCTGACTCGGTGGTGAGCATCAGGATCGGCGTGCCTTTCAGCGCCGGCAGCGCCCGCGCATTCTTAATAAAGGTGATCCCGTCCATCACCGGCATATTCAGATCGGTAACGATCAGGTCGACCCGGTGGGAATCCAACTGTTCCAAACCCTCCTGGCCGTTGGTGCCGGCCACGACTTCGAAGCCGCCTTGCTGCAACGTGAAGCTGAGCATCTGCCGCATCGAGGCCGAATCATCCACGATCAGCACTGTCTTGGACATGAATTTCCTTCCAGGCCCGTCTGGGGCAGGTGATCGCTCACTCCCGCCACCGCCAGGTACTGGGCGATGCGGGGAGTGATTCCTCGCAGTGCAATGGTGCCGCCGCTACCGGCCAGTGCCGTCTGTAGCGCCAACAGGATCTGTAGGGCGGAGCCGCCGATGTGCTCAATGCCCTCACAGTCCACCACCACGCGGGTGGCCGTTTCCGCCAGGCTTATAGCTGCTTCGTATAACTCACGGATCGATTCGAGCTGCGGCGTCTGCCTCAGAGTCAGTACATGCTCCTGGGCGTCTTTCCGGATTTCTACGGTCGGTTGATCGGTCGGCAATGGAATACTCTGCGCTCCGCCTAGCGGCGCTCGTATTCCCTATCGTCTAAGCAGGGCTAATTCTTTAGGGCTGGGAGAGGAAAGCGTAGAGCGAAAAGATCCAGTCGCCCGAAAAACACTGACGAAACGACGAATCGGAGAAAAAGTTCGTGGCGAGGTTGCGCGGGAATCCGCGGGCCACGTTCCGCGGTTCTTGTCTGCCGTCTCTCTAGTGTTCCAGAGTAAACCGGAGCTCCACCTGCGTCTCCGATTCCACCGGCGAGCCGTTCAATACGGCCGGTTTGTAGATCCACTGCTGGACGGCCGCGGCGGCGGCGCCTTGCAACAGCGGCGGGCCGGAAATGGCTTTCGCGGTCTTGATTCGCCCGTCGGTTCCCACCGTCGCCATCACCAGCACCGAGCCCTGTACGCGGGCTTGCCGGGCAGCGATCGGATAATCCGGATTGACGCGGGTCATGACTTGCGCGGCCTGAATGCGGCCTCCGATCTTGGGCTGCGGAGCAGGCGTGGGCGCCGCAGCAGGCGGCGGAGCAAGAACCGGGGGCGGCGCCGGGTTAGAGCCCGGTAACACCACCGCGATCTGCTCGTTCTTGGCGAGGCCCGGGGCGTCCGGCAAATCCGAGGGACGTGCCGGCCGCAGGCGCTGCGAGAGTCCTTCCGTGGTAAACGGTTTTACCGGTTGCGCGGTGGTGCTTACCTTGTTGTCGGTATCGGCGGGGTCCGCCGCGGGGCCGTCAACCGCCGGCTGCGTGACTATGGGGCCGCCTGCCGGACGAATCGTGGCCGTAGCCGTTTTGTCCGTCGCGGCCGCTGTGTTTTCCGGCATTGGCGATGGCCGCGTGCGCAGAACCCGTACCGATTCGCTTTCCACCTTGCTGGCGTCTTTTTCGGTCACCGAGAGTTGGAAAGTAATGTCGGCTCCGGAAGGCGTATACACGATGCTGCCGTTCCGCAGCTGCGCGAGATCCACATTCACGTTCTCGTGCTGATCGCCGTCGTGAATCGCGAGGTCCGCACGCGTGGCGGACTTGACCGCTTCCGCATCGCGGTTCCAGGTGAGCAGGAGGGCCCCGGCGGAGCGTTCCACGTGCAAATTGAGAGCCGTGCTTTCCGATCCGGGCGTCCCGGGACGGCGCGACTTGTGTCCCACCCCGGGGTAGACCAGCATGCCGCTCAACAGGAGCAATGCGACCGCGGCACCACCGGCCACCCACTTCAGCTTGTTGTGATTTCCCCAGCCGCCGCTCGCAACGGGCGGCTCCTCATCATCCTCTTCTTCTTCCACGGCGGCCTTCACCACCGGCACCGGCGTCCCTTTTATTTTTGCAGGAGGCGGCGCGGCGGCTTCGGGGGCGGGCTTGTTTTCGATGGCTGGTTTCGCGGTGACAACAGTCTTCTCCGAAGGCTTCTCGGCTGCAGCCTTGTCCGGCATGGCTACTTTGGGCGCGGGCGAGACCGCCGTCTTCTCCGGTAACACCGTTCGTTGCGTGGCCTGCGTGGGCAAAGGCGGTAGAGACGCTTTGTCCGGCAGAGGTGTTCTTTGCGTGGCTAATGGCTTATCGATGGCGCCCTTCTCCGTGGACGCTCCATGGAGCGAAGGCGCCTTTTCCGTGGTGCTGGGCTTCGCATCCGCAACCGGCGCTTTCTCCGGTTCCGCGGCCGCGCGTTCGGGAGCAGGCTGGGAAACGGTGATCTCGCGGCGCGAGGCGATGGGCACGATTTGCGCCCGCACGGTGGGCTTGGAGGCCGCCGGTTCCGGCGCAGGCGTAGGCGCGGGAGTCAGAGCCGCTGTCAAGTCGGGACTGGTCGTCGTGCCGATTCCTTCGCCGCCCCCGCGTTCCAGTACGGACCGCCGGAACGCGAATTCCAAATGCGTGGCGTCGCCGCGCACGCTGCCGTTTTCCCAGATGAAGTAGCCGGCAGCGCTGGGTTTGCTCGCATACGGCCGAATCAGCAAGGCCACCTGGTGCGGCTCGCGGAAATGCCCGCTGAAGAAGGCTACATCTTCGGCATCCAGGCTTAATCCTTTGCGGGTGTGACTGCGGAAGAATCCGACCACGCGCTGCCCTCCGGTAGCGCTGCGCTGCATGGCGCGGTCGAATCGCTCCACGTCGGCTTCCGAGAATCGATACAGCGGCCCACGGCTATAGTCGCAGGGGATCGACTCGTAACTTTGGATCGAGACCCGCAACGGGCTGCCGCTTTGGAAGGTTCCCAGCAAGACACCGCCGATTTCCGATCCGCGTGAGTTCAGCGACCGAAAATTCTCCACCACCTCCTGCTCCAGACGCTCCACCAGTTCCAGGCTGATTTGGACGGACACCGGTTTCCCGGCAACTTCCCAGATGTACGACGGAGTCGACGAAGACGGAGTCGTATTGGATGAATCGTATCGCTCTGCGCGGACGGCCGACTCGGGCATGAGCTCCCTCCCGCGACCCGATATGGGTCGCTATTTCACCGAAATTCTACTAGAAATGGCAGGATATTTACCGCCAACTTTAGGTAGCTTTTGCAAAAGAAATTAACATGTGCCTCACCCCATGTAGATACCCCATAAACTTAGGTTCTGATGCGTTTCCTGGCTTTGGTTAACGGGAGGTTATTCCTGGTATTTATCGTTTGCAACACGCTTCGAAATCTCTATAATGATGCGCGGGGATGAGCGCGAAAACCTGCCAGCTTTGCGGCAAACCGTTGGGCCGTATGCGTGTGGGAACGGGCGATTTCTGCTCCCGCGAGCACCGCAATCAGTTTCGCTTGCGCCGCTCCATGGACCACTTGCTGGAAGCCAACAAAGTGGCCAGCCTTATGCGCCGCCGGGAAAATCCCAAGCAGATTCCGCTGGCGCAGCTCATCGCCGCCTCCGCCTCGGAGCCGCGCGACATCGAGAACGGCGTCTTTCATCCTGGCAATATTCGATTTGATTTCCAGCCACTCCGCCCTCTGCTGCTCGACTTGGCAATCACGGCATCCGGCCGATGTCTTTCGCTGGCGCGGCGGGGCTCGGTCACACTGGCGCCGCGTATCGACGATCCGTCCGAGCTGCCCTTTCCGGTAAAGCCATCCTCGCGCCCTGCTCTTCCGAGCCGAGGCATGCCGCGAACGTCCGCCTGTCTGCCGCGGGCTTCGCTGGTAAACATCCCTTGCCAGGCGCCGGGGACGGACGTCGCTCCTCGGGAATCGGAAGCTGCGCTTCGCGTGAAGCGCCAGGCGGTTTCCGAATTCCGCCAGCTCCGTATCGAGGCGCCGGGGTCGGCCTCCATCGCCAGGAAACGGCAACCCCGCCTCGCGACGCCGCCGCGCGATATTCCGGTTCAGGAGCGTGCTTCCGCGGCGCCCGGGCCGGCGCGCCGCAATCCGGCTTCGCGTGCCTCCCGCTGCACCGCCCGGACGCGCACCGAGCTGCCGGTGGGACGTCCGCTGGGCTACGACATGCTCAGCATCGCCATTTTTTCCGATCCGCGTGAGTGTGATGTGCCCCCGCCGGAACGAACGGCCCGCATTCGTCCGCTCCGCGCACCGCAGCCCATCCAGCCCCGCCCCGCGCAGAGTTTTCTGCCGCTGTCTCCGGAGCCCGGCGCCGCCAATACGCGAGAGGCCCAACTTTCGGAACCGCGCTGGAAGAGTGAGCCGCGCGCGCCCCTGTATTCCGTGCGGCCATCCATCGCGGGCGCCATGGACTTTGCCGCGCGGCCCCCTCTTCTGCCTGCCGGCAACGGCCCTGCTCAGGCGCAGGCCTATCAGCTGGCGGAAGTTCCCTTCACACCCCAGAATTCGGCCTTCGACCCCACGCCCATCCCGTTGCATGGAACTCTGACAACGTTGGAGACGGAACCGGCCCCGCTTCCTCCTGCTCTCGAAGATGATTTCAACTCGGGCCTGGACCGATGGACCGGAGACACCGCCGGCTGGAAACTGGATGTGGCCGGAGCCCGTCCCGGTGGACTGGCGTTGCTCGAACCGTCGCTCGCCTGGACCGACTACGATTTCGAATTTCTCACACGCATCGGCAAGCATAGCGTCACGTTCGTCGTGCGCGCCTCGGACGCCAACAATTGTCACCGCCTCACGCTCGGCCCGGCCGAAGGCGGCGGGCACGAGTTGCGCAGTGTGGTCGTCCTCGATGGCCAGGAACAAACTCCTGCCCGGGAGCCGGTCGGCAACAAGGTACGCGCCGCGTCCGCCTTTACGGTCAAGGTCACCATGCAAGGGAATGAGTTCACCGTTTCGGTCGACGGCGAAGTAGTCGCGCGCGGCAGGGAGGAACGCCTGCCTGTGGGAGGCATCGGCTTCACATCCCTGCCGGGCGATCAGGCGCGGCTGTATTGGGTCCGGCTGACGCCCCTCGCAGTTCCCATTTCAGAGGCGGCCTCGAGCCGCCCGCCACGGAGCAATTCATGAGTACGCCAGCATCCCCAGCGACGGCTTCGGAGACCAAAGAAAAGGGCGGTTCCGCCAGCCATCTCGCTCGGGCCGTCGCTCTCCATCTCGCCGGTAAGCGGGAGGAAGCCGTCAAACAACTGCAGAGCGCCGCCTCCTCGGGCAAGGCCCCCGCGGAAGTGTTCCGCGCCATGGGCCACATTCAGTTCGAACTGGAAGACTTCCAACAGGCGGAGAAGAGCTACCGGTCGCTGGTGCGGCTCAAGCCGCAATACGCCATGGGCTGGTTCAACCTGGCGGTCTGCCTGGAACGCCTGGGCAACTGGGACCAGGCTTCCGAAGCGTTTCATAAGGCCTGCTCGCTCGAACCGGCGCACCTGGATGCACACCTGGGATTGGCCATCGCCCACCTGCGCCAGGAAGATCCCAAGTCGGCGCTGTTCTCCTTTGAGCGCTGCCTCGAACTTTCCGCCGGACACGAAGACGCACTCTTCGGCAAGGCGGTCGCGCTGCAAACGCTCGGTCACGCCGATGACGCCGCGGAGATCTATCAGCGGCTGCTCGAAGCCAATCCGGAATCCGAGGAGGCGCTCTCCAATCTGATCCTGATCGGTATGTCGAAGGAAGATTTCGACATGGTGCGCGAATACTCCGAACGCCTGCTCGACATGCGTCCCGATTCCACGGTGGCGCTCGAGGGTCTGGCCGCCTGGTCGGCCGCCGCGCGCGAGCATGCGCTCACCGCCAAGTTCTGTACGCTGCTGGTTTCGGCGGTTCCCGGACATTTCGAAGGCTGGTTCAATCTCGGCCTGGCGCACCAGAAAGCCGGCCGCCGCGAGCAGGCCGCCGAAGCCTACGAAGAAGCCATTAAACTGCGCCCGCAATCGGCCGAGGCTTTCACCAATTTGGGAATCGTTCGCGAGCAGTTGGGCGATCTGGCCGGCGCGCGCAAAGCCTACGAAAAGGCCATGCAGGCCGGCTCCGAATCGGTTGCGCCCTTGTGGAATATGGGGCTGCTGCTGGAGCACTCGGGTCAATTGGAAGACGCCGAAAAGTGGTACAAGCAGGTGCTCGAACGCGCTCCGAAGGAAGAAGAGGCGCGTTTCCGCCTCGGCTATTTGCGTCTGCAGCGCGAAGACTACCGCGGAGCCGTCGAGGCCTTCGAAGGCTGCCTCAAGCACCGCCCGCAGTGGCCCGAAGCGCAAGCCAACCTGGCGCTGGCGTATGGCGGGCTGGGCGAACGCGAGAATGCCGAGCGCCTGTACGAAAAGATGCTAGATAGCGATCCGAAGTCTCTGGACGCGCTACGCGGTCTGGCTTCGTTAGCCATCCAGGCGTCGGATTTCGACACCGCGCTCGAACATCACGTGCGCTTGATCGATCTCGGCGAAAAATCTACGGAAGTTTTGTACAACGCTGGTCTGATGTACGAAAAAGCCAGCCAACTGGAGAAGGCCGCCGAGCTGTATCGCGAGGCACTCGAGCAGCAGCCCGACATGCCGGAAGCACTGCTGAACCTGGGCCGCATTCTGGAATCCACCGGCAAGTCCGACGAAGCGCGCGAATGCTGGAGCAAGGCTCTCGAAGTCGAGCCCGCCCTGGCGCAAGGCTACTTCGGACCGGCGATCGACTAAAAGCACCGAACAGCGTCCCGTTTGGGAACCGCCGCCGAGAAGCTTTGATTCGGCCGCGTCCTGCTCGCACAGCGGGTCCATGTCCTGCGCTCGGAGGGGGAACCTTCACAGATTCATTTGCAGACGCCATGTGCGAGATGCCCTCTTGGCAAGCTTCGTGCGGTGAAAAGTCCTGAGACAGGAAAGCACGAGGTAGTCCCCGCAATGAAAAGTATTGTGATTACAGGCGCATCGAGCGGCATCGGCCGGGCGGCGGCGCTACGACTGGCCGGTCACGGATGGCGCGTGTTTGCGGGAGTGCGTAAGAACTCCGACGCGCAGGCGCTCACCGCGGACGCACAGGGAAGCCTCGAGCCGATTCTGGTGGACGTGACCGACCGCCAATCGATTTCGAGCGCTGCCCACGACGTCGCAGGCCGGCTCGGCGGCCGCGGGCTCGACGCTCTGTTCAACAACGCAGGGATCGGAAGCACCTCGCCCGTAGAATACACTTCGCTCGACCAACTCCGCGAAATCTTCGAGATCAATTTGTTCGGTCAAATCGCAACGATCCAAGCCTTCCTGCCCCTGATCCGCGCCGCCAAAGGGCGCATCCTCAATAACGGGTCGGTGGGCGACCACGTTACGCCCCCCTTCATCGGGCCGCTCGCGAGTTCGAAGGCGGCCTTCGCTTCGATGAGCGCGGCCCTGAGACTCGAACTGCGGCCGGAGGGAATCGCGGTCAGCATACTCGAACCCGGCGCCGTCAATACGCCGGCTGTGGAGAAGACGCTGGGCGGCGTCGAGAGAACCATCGCCGGCCTGCCGCCGGATGGCGTCGCGCTTTATGCCGAACCGTTACGGAGGGTTGCTCGAACCTTTGCCGAGAAGGAGCACGCGGGAAGTCCGCCGGAGGCTGTGGCGGAAGTTGTGGAACGGGCGCTGAACGACGTCAATCCGCGGACGCGATACCCGGCCGGCAAAGACTCGCGTAAATTGGCGCTTCTCGCGAGATTCCTTCCCGAAAGGCTCCTGGACGTGGCCATCCTGAGAACTTTCGGACTTCTTCGGCCCGCGCACTGAGAACGCCGGCCTCGGTCATCCAGGCCCGCCTAATGCGCCGCCGTCTTTTGCTCTTCGATCACCGGAGGATGCGCGCCGGGCGGAATGGGCGCCAGCATATCTTCCTTGCGCTTGATCAGCGTGGAGGTGTTGTAGCTGGCCGCCTCAAAGCCGTGGCCATGCGTGATCGCGTCCGTGGGGCAGGCTTCCACGCAATACCCGCAGAAGATGCAGCGGTTGTAATCGATGTTGTAGACCTTGGCGTAGCGCTCCCCGCCGGAAATGCGCACGGTCTCGGTGTTCTCGGCCGCCTCGATGTAGATGCAGTTGGCGGGACACGCCGCGGCGCATAGAAAACAGGCTACGCACTTTTCCATCCCGTTTTCATCGCGCTGCAGCACGTGAACGCCGCGGTAGCGTTCTTCGAATTTCACCGGCTCATCGGGATAGTATTCCGTCACCGTGGGAGACATCATCTCCTTGAAGGTGACGCCCATCCCCTTGGCGATCGCGGCAGCCGTACCCAGAATATTCAGCTTGTCGTTGGCCATTGGGTCGTTTTCTCTATTCTAGCCTGACTCCGCCCGGGAGCCTAGTTGCGGGAATGTCAACCAGCTTTGAACTCGGGCGCCGAATCGCCTTCGCGGAACGGGTTCACCCCCGCCTGCGCGCCCAGCTTGGCAATCTCACTCTTGCGCCACCCTTCCACCACGTGCGACACCGAACCGTCCTGCTCCACCACAAACAACGTGGGTACGCTCGAAATTCCGAATGCGTTGCTCACCGGAAAACCGCTTTCCTCGACATCGAGAAGGGTCGGCAATGTGATGCCGTAGCGCCGGTTGAACTCGCGGCTATCGGCGGCATCATTCTGCGAGATG
>Ga0335078_10019163_pt1 | contig 10176 bp, 9 predicted proteins | sample Lox_Sample_32_FD_206711 | JGI IMG/M metagenome (GOLD analysis project Ga0335078, IMG submission 206711) | Soil microbial communities from Loxahatchee National Wildlife Refuge, Florida, United States - Lox_Sample_3.2 | ecosystem: Environmental > Terrestrial > Soil > Wetlands | place: USA: Florida...
AGCGAGCGCGCTCGGCGGACTGTTCGGCCTGTCCGGCGACGGGGCGGCGCCCGCGAACCCCGCGACGTTGACGGTCAGGGTGGGACCGAGGGCGGCGACCGCGGCCGTGCCGGCGAAGCCGAGGGCCACGCCGGCCAGCGTGCCGGCCATCCCGGTCACGGCGGTTTCGGTGAGGACCTGGGCGGTGATCTGGCGGGCCGGCCAGCCGAGCGCCTTGAGGGTCCCGAACTCGGGGACCCGCCGGGCCACCGACGCCAGGGTGAGCAGGACCGCGATCGTGAACGACGCGGTGAGCGCGGCGGCCGCCACCCAGGTGCCCAGGTCGGCGGCGAGGCCCGAGGCCGTCGTGACCGCCCCGCCGACCGTGGCCGCGGCGGCGCTGGTGGCCGCCGCGTGGGCCAGGCTGCCCAGCACGCGGGACTGGGCCGCCTGGGTCCCGGCCGCGGCGGCGCTGACCGTGATGACCAGGGCGACGCCGACGGCCAGGCCCGCGGCGGTGGCCAGCGCCTGCCACCACCGGCGCCGCAGTTCGTGCCGGAGGTAAGTGAGGCGGAGCGTCCGGTCTTCGGTCAGGCGGCTCACGGCTGCTGGTCACCGCCGGCCGCTGCGGTGCCCGCGGTGCCCGTGGTGCCCGGCGGGCCCGCGAAGAGCAGCCGTCCGTCCCTCATCTGGCCGGTCCGCTGGGCCCGCGCGGCGACCGTGCTGTCGTGGGTGACCATCACCATAGTCAGGCCACGATCATGGACAAGCTTCGCGAGCAGGTCGATGATCTCGTCGCGGGTGGTTTCGTCGAGGTTCCCGGTCGGCTCGTCGGCCAGCAGCACGGCCGGGTCCTTGACCAGTGCGCGGGCGATCCCGACCCGCTGCTGCTGGCCGCCGGACAGCTCGGCCGGCCGGTGCCCGGCCCGGTCGGTGAGCCCGACCGCGTCCAGCGCCTGGGCCACGCGGGTGCGGCGCTCGGCGGCGGCGAGCCGGAGCGGCGCCAGGGCCAGCTCGACGTTCACCGCGGCGGGCAGGGTGGGGATGAGGTTGAAGGTCTGGAAGATGAACCCGATCGACCCGGCCCGCACCCGGGCCAGCTCGGGCTCGCCCATCGTGCCCAGGTCCTTCCCGTCGAACAGGATGGTGCCCGAGGTGGGCCGGTCCAGGCCGCCGAGGAGCTGCAGCAGCGTGGTCTTGCCATGCCCGGTAGGGCCCTGGATGGCCAGCCATTCCCGGTCGCCGATCACGCCATCGACGCCGGCCAGCGCGGTCACGGTCTGGCCGCCCTTGTGGTAGGTCCTGGTGACGTTGGTGAGCTTGTACATGGGTGCCTGTCCTTTGGTGGTCGAGCGTTGGTGGTCGAGCGGGCTTATCCGGCGTGGGCCAGAGCCACGGTCGGGCGCAGCCGGGCCGCGCGCCAGCTGCCGAGCGCGCCGGCCAGCAGCCCTCCGGCGAGGCCGAGCCCGATGGCCAGGGCCACCACGCCGAGCGCGACCGGCGCGCTGAAGTGGACCGGCAGCGAGCTGTAGGTGCCCGGGAAGGCCAGCGGGTGGAAGAAGTGCTGCCCGGTCCGGGCATTGCCGCCTGCGATGAAGCCTTTCGGCTCGGTGTGGCCGGGAGCGGCGGCCACGATAGCGGTCAGGTTCCTGGCCAGCCGGGAGACAACCGCGGCGGCGGCGTACCCCAGGGCGGTGCCGGCCAGCGCGCCGGCCACGCCGATCGTCACCGATTCGCCCAGCACCTGGGCGGTGATCCGGCGGGCCGGCCAGCCGAGCGCCTTGAGAGTGCCGAACTCGCGGACCCGCCGTGACACCGCGGCCACCGTGAGCAGGGCGGCCAGCAGGAACGCCGCCGCCAGCACGGCGATGGCCAGCCACCGGCCCAGGTCCTGGGCCAGGTGGGCGGTCTCGCCCAGCGAGCCGCTGATCTCGGAAGCCAGGGTGGCCTGGGTGGTCACGTCGGCCCACGGCCAGTGCGCCTTGATCTTGGCGGTCACGGCGCCGAGGTCAGCGGTATGGGCGACCGCCGCGTAGACCGTGGTGATCTTGCCGGGCGCGCCCGCCAGGGCCTGGGCGACCCGCAGCGGGATGAGGATGTCGGGGACGGTCCCAGTGGGCTGGCTGACGATCCCGGCGACCCGGAATTCGTGGCGGGCCAGCGTGATGACCGACCCGGTGTGCAGGTGGTGGGCCCGCGCGTAGCCCGAGTCCACCAGGGCCGCGTCGGCGCCGGCGTCGGCCGCGGTCAGGCCGCGGCCCGAGACCACCCGTGCCTGGCTGAGCGGGCCGAGTTGCGGGCTGGCCGGGTCGACCCCGTCGACCGGGATGGTGAGCGGCAGGCCATACGGGTTGGACGGCGTGCGGGCCGGCTGGCCGTGGACCGGGGTCCACGTCTCCCGCAGGGCCAGCACGCCGACCGCGGCCCGCACCCCAGGTAGGCCCGCGATGGCCGCCGCGGCCGGCGAGCCGAACATGCCCTGGTTCGTGGCCAGGTAGTCCAGGTGCTCGCCCGGGTGGACCTCGTGCCCGGGGGAGGAGTCGTGCAGCGTGTAGGGCCGGGTGACGGTCAGGTCGGTTCCGATCCCGTACAGCCCGTGCAGCACGCCGGCCTGCGCGTTGCTGGCGCCGGTGGCAAGGGCGCTGACCGTGATCACCAGGGCGATGCCGACCGCCAGGCCGGCCGCGATGAAGACCGCTTGGCGCAGCCGGTGACGGAGCTCCAGGCGGAGGTAGGTGACATAGAGCATGAGGGCCGTTCTACGGGCCCGGGGCTTTCAGGAACTTAACGGCGCGGTGGCTGGCTGATGCAAACTTTTTGAAAGAGCGGCCAGGTCAAGCTGGGTACTGGGCGGAGTGCGGGAGGTCTGGATGCGCGTGCTCGTGGTCGAGGACCAGGCCGAAATGGCCGAGATGGTGGCGGTGGGCCTGCGGCGCGCGCAGATGGCGGTGGACGTCGCGCTCGACGGGCCGGGTGGCCTGGAACGGGCGCTGGTCAACGACTACGACGTCATCGTCCTCGACCGCGACCTGCCGGGCCTGCCCGGTGACGAGGTGTGCGTGCAGTTGGTGGCGGCCGGGCGCCGGGGCCGGGTGCTGATGCTCACCGCCGCGGCCGATTCCGCGGACCTGGTGGAAGGGCTGGGCCTCGGGGCTGACGACTATCTCGGCAAGCCGTTCGACTTCCCGGTCCTGGTGGCCCGGGTCCGCGCCCTGGCCCGCCGGGCCCATCCGGTCGCGCCACCGGTGCTGCGGGCCGGCGACCTGATCGTGGACACGGCCAAGCGGCGGGCCGTACGGTCCGGGCGGCCGCTCGAGCTCGGGCCGAAGGAGTTCGGCGTGCTCGAACTGCTGGTCGCATCCGGTGGCCGCACGATCTCCGCCGAGGAATTGCTGGAGCGTGTGTGGGACGAGTTCGCCGATCCGTTCACCAATGCCGTCGCGATCACGATCAGCCGCCTGCGGGCCAAGCTCGGCCATCCACCTCTGATCGAGACCGTGTCACGCTCCGGGTACCGGATCGGGGGCTGACCGATGCCGGTACTGCGCCGCCTGCTCCGGTTCGCCGACCGGCCGCACCTGCCGCGGCGCACGGTCCGCCTCCGGCTCACCGCCCTGTACGGTCTGCTGTTCACCCTGTCCGGCGCGGTCCTCCTGGTCATCACCAACGTGCTGGTGCGCAGCGCGGCCGGTGCGGGCACCTGCCACCAGGGCCCGAAGGGCGCGGTGATCTGCGATATCCCCGGCGGGCCCGGCCATCACACCATGATCATTTCGACCAGCGCGTCGGCCAACGGCCGGACCACCGGAGGTGGCGAGTTCGCCCGGAAGCAGGCCCACCAACTGTCGATGCTGGCCAGCGGCCAGAACGCCACCGATCTGCACCACCTGCTGATCTACTCGTGGCTCGCGCTGGCCATCACGGCGGTGCTGTCGGTGGCGCTGGGCTGGCTCATCGCCGGGCGGGTCCTGCGGCCGCTGCGGACGATCACCACCACCGCCCGCAACATCTCCGCCACCAACCTGCACGAACGGCTGGCCCTCAGCGGCCCGGACGACGAGCTGAAAGAACTGGGTGACACGTTCGACGGCCTGCTCGCCCGGCTGGAGCAGTTCATCGCGTCCCAGCGCCAGTTCGTCGCCAACGCCTCGCACGAACTGCGCACCCCGCTGGCCCTGCAGCGGACGCTCATCCAGCTGGCCCTGACCGACCCCGACGCGAACGTGGCCACCCTCCGGGCCGCGCACGAGCGGGTCCTGGCGTCCGGGGCACAGCAGGAACGCCTGGTCGAGGCGCTGCTCACGCTGAGCCGGGGCCAGGCTGGACTCACCCGGCGCGAGCCGTTTGACCTCGCGACCCTGGCCGGAGAGGTCCTGCTGACCCGGGAGTCCGACGCCCGGGTCCACTCGATCGAGCTGCGGCCCCGCCTCGAACCGGCGCCGATGACCGGCGATCCGCGCCTGGTCGAGCGCCTGGTGGCCAATCTGGTCGACAACGGGCTGGCGTACAACTCGGATCCCGGCCGGGTCGCCGTCATGACCATGCACCGCGGCGGCGTGGCCTTCCTGTCGGTCACCAACACCGGTCCCGTGGTCGAGGCTGGTGCCGTCGCCCGGCTCACCCAGCCGTTCGAGCGGCTGGAGACCGAGCGCACCGGCCACGGCGAGGGCACCGGGCTCGGGCTGTCGATCGTCCAGGCCATCGTGGACGCCCACGGGGGATCCCTGGCCATCCGCCCACGGCCCGGCGGCGGCCTCACCGTGGACGTCACCCTCCCTGACGGAGGGCGAAGATCGCTGCTTGGACCCGGTCTTGCAGACCGAGCTTGGCCAGGATGCTGCGGACATGGGTCTTGACCGTCTGCTCGCCGATGGCCAGGTCCCGGGCGATCTGCCGGTTGCTGTGACCGCGGGCGATCAGCCGGAGCACCTCGCGTTCGCGCGGCGAGAGCGGCTGCAGCGGATCCGGCGGCGGCGGGCGGCGGAGCGCCCGGGTGAGCCGGGTCAGCAGCTCGGGGCTCAGGCTGGCGGTGCCCGCGGCGGCATCACGGACGGCGGCGATGACGTCCTCGGCCGGGGCCGTCTTGAGCAGGTAGGAGGTCGCGCCGTGGTGCATGGCCCGGACGAGATGCTCGTCGTCGGTGGCCGAGGTGAGCACGACCACGGCGGGCCGGTGCGGCGCGTCGCGCAGCGCGTCAATCACCGCGTGCCCGTCGAGGTCCGGCATGTACAGGTCGAGCAGCAGCACGTCCGGGCGGGTGGCGGTGACGACGTCAACCGCCTGCCGGCCGTTTCCCGCTTCTCCCACGATCTCAACGTCTGGTTCCTGGCCGAGCAGATAGCACAGCCCTTCCCGGACGACGCGATGGTCGTCGGCGATCACCACGCGGATCGTCACGGCACGGGTCTGCACGGCACGGGCACCCGGACGGTGAGTGCCGCGCCGCGCCCGGGGGCGCTGTCGATGTCCACCGTGCCGCCGAGTTCGGCGACCCGGTCACGGATGTGGGCCAGCCCGGAGCCGGCGTGCGGGGTGGCCGGGTCGAAGCCGGTACCGGCATCGCGGATGGCCAGCTCGACGTGCCCGTCCTGGCGGGTCACCGACACGGCCAGCTGGCGGGTGTGGCCGTGCCGGACGGCGTTGGCGCAGGCCTCCTGGGTGATGCGCAGCAGGGCGTGCTCGACCGGCGCGGGGACGGTGACGTCGTCCACGCGGGCGTCGACGGCGACGCCGAGCCGTTCCTGGTAGGCCGCACAGATGTCGCGCAGGGCCGGCGCCAGCCCGGCGCCGTCCAGGCCAGCCGGGCGTAGCTCGATCAGCAGCGTCTGCATGTCACGCAGCGCCTCCTCGCTGATGCGCTCGATCACGCGGGCCTGCTGATTGCCCGGGTCGGCCCGGCGCATCCCGGCCGCGATCATCCGCAGGGCAAACAGGTGCTGGGAGATCGCATCATGGATCTCCCGGGCCAGCCGGGCTCGTTCCGCGGTGCGCGCGTCGCTGGTGGCCCGCTGCCGTTCGGCGGCCAGCGCCGAGCCGAGCTGGCGGGTCATGGTGGTGAAGTTGGCCTCCAGCCGGCCGACCTCGTCCCGGCCGGACACCGGCAGGGTGACGGTGTAGTCGCCGTCAGCCACGGCCAGGGTGGCTCGTTCCAGGTGGCGTACCCGGCGCACGAGCCGGCGTGAGGACAGCAGCCCGAACAGCACGCCGACCGGCACGATGGCGAGAAGCAGCGCGAAGGGCCCGCTGATCAGCGGCCCGTCCTCGCCGAGCTGGCGCAGCTCGCTCCAGGCGCGGACGGGGTTGATGAATCCGGGCGACGACGGCGCCTGCACATAGACGTGGGTGACCGGTCCCTGAGCGCTCGCCGCCGGCTGGCTGAAGCCAGGGCCGCCTGGCGGCCAGACCATCTGAACCACGCTTCCGTACCGTGTGGCCACGCTGCCCCCCTTGTCTATGCCGCCCACGATGGCCTGAGTCGCCGGGCCGGGGAGTTCGCTGGCCGCCGGCCGGCCCGGCGGGTACCGCGATGGCACGGAGGACGCCACGATCGTGCCGTCGGCGGCGACCACCACGACCGCGGTGACCGCCTGAGCGCTGCGCACCGGGCCGGTGATGGCCGGGACGACCAGCGTGCCGCCGACCGCGAACCGGGCCTGGCCCGGCTGCGCCGGCAGGCCCGGGTCGCCGAGCACGGTCCCGGCCGGCACACCGTGGGGATAACGCCGGGACAGCTGCTGGGCGTAGCTCTTCGCGGCCGCGTCCACCTGGGCCTGCAGCTGGGCGCTGTTCACCAGCTGGGGTACCTCGAAGCCCAGCACGAGCACCTCGACCAGCACCACGACGGCGACCGTGACGAGAATGTAGGACGCGGTCAGTCGGCCCGATAGCCCCCACGCCCGACGTCGCAGCCGCTCCAGCACACCTGGACGCTACCTCCGCGCCGCCCTCCGGCGTATCCCTCCAACGAGTGACCCGGCCCACTCCGGGGGTTGATGCGCCCGCCTGCCGCCGGCCGGGACGCTGGCCGCCATGAACCCACAGTCACCGCGCCGGGCCGCAGCCGTCATTAGCGTCCTGGCCGCCGCCGTCCTGCTGGCCACGGGATGCAGCGACAGCCCGTCAGCCACCGGGTCCGGCAGCACACCGAACGCGGGCGCGTCGGCGAACTCCGCGATCCCGGTCGCCTACTCCCGGTGCATGCGCTCGCACGGGATACCCGGCTTCCCCGACCCCGACAGCAGCGGACAGATCTCCAAGCACGCGATCCTGCAGCTCGGGGTGAGCACGTCCGTCCTGCAGACGGCCCAGCGTGCCTGCGAGCGCTTGTGGCCATACCACGCGCCGACCCAGGCCCAGCAGCGGCAGCAACTGGCCCAGGACCTGATGTTCGCCCGGTGCATGCGCTCCCACGGGGTGCCGGACTTCCCCGACCCCACTAGTTCCGGTGGGCAGCCGGAATTCGTTATCAGCCTCAGCCGGGTTGGCATGAGCGAGTCCCAGCTCCTGGTCAAGGCCCACCAATGCCAGCACGTGCTGCCCACCGGCACGCCGCTGCCGCAGGCGACGCTGGCGCCATGAAGGGCTCGCGTGGGCGCCGGGTGATCCTGAGCATCCTGGTCATTCTGGTCGTGCTGGCGGCCGGGGCGGTGCCGGCCTGGCGGGCCGGGGTGTTCTCCCGGGCGGGGTCGTCCGGGGCCGGGCGGCCGGGTCAGGCCGCGCCAGCGACGCACGCGGTGATCCGGCGGGACCTGTCCGCGACGACGCCGGCCACGGCCACGCTGGGGTACGCCGGGTCCTACCGGGTGACCGGGGCGGGCGGTGGGACGCTGACCTGGCTGCCGTCGGCCGGGCAGGTGATCCGCGGCGGGCAGGTGCTGTACCAGACCGGCAACGGGTCGCCGGTGGTGCTGCTGTATGGGCGGGTGCCGGATTGGAGGCGCCTGAGCGTGGGCGTGACCGGCCGGGACGTGGCCCAGCTCAATCACGACCTGGTGCGGCTGGGCTATGCGGACCGCGCCGATGTCGTGGCGCTGGGCTGGGACTACTACTCGTGGGAGACGGCGTCCGCGGTGCAGCTTCTGGAAGAGCACCTGGGGGTCTCTTCCCCGCCGGGATCGCTGTCTTTGGGGCAGGTGGTGTTCGAGCCGGTGGCGCTGCGGGTCAGCCAGGTGACCGGCCGCCTGGGCGGCCCAGCGAACTCGCCCCTGCTGACGGCCACCTCGGACCGGCACGTGGTGACGATTCCGCTGGATGCCTCCAGCCAGTCGCAGATCAAGCCCGGGGACACGGTGACCGTCACGCTGCCGGACGGGGCGGTCACGCCGGGCGTGGTCGCCTCGATCGGCCAGGTCGCCACCGGGTCAGGCAGCAACGCGACGATCCCGGTGCAGGTGCGGCTGACCCGACCGGCGGCGGCCGGGTCACTGGATCAGGCGCCGGTGACGGTGAACATCACCACCGCCACCAGTCCCGGCCCGGTGCTCGCGGTGCCAGTGACGGCGTTGCTGGCCCAGTCGTCCGGGGGTTATGTGGTGGAGGTCGCCGGTCCCGGGTACACCCGGCGCTGGGTGCCGGTGCGGCCGGGGATCTTCGACGACGCCTCCGGGCTGGTGCAGGTGACCGGGGCGCTGGTCCCCGGCCAGCGCGTCGTGGTGGCGGCGGCGTGACCGCGGGGGCGCCGGTGGTGCTGGAGCTGTCGCAGGTGTCCAAGGTGTACCCCGGGTCGCCGCCGGTGCGGGCGCTGGCTCAGGTCGGCCTGGCCGTGACGGCCGGTGAGTTGGTGGCGGTGCTCGGCCCGTCCGGGTCGGGCAAGTCCACCCTGCTGCATCTGATGGGCACCCTGGACACCCCGACCGCCGGGACCGTCCGCGTCACGGGCCTGGACGTGGCCCGGATGACCGACCGGGAACTGGCCGCGCTGCGGGCGGCGCGGATCGGGTTCGTGTTCCAGCAGTTCTTCCTGGCCGAACACCAGACCGTCCTGGCCAACGCGGCCGGCGGGCTGCTGTACGCCGGGGTGCGCCGCGCGGAGCGGCGCCGCCTGGCGCTGCACGCCCTGGACCAGGTCGGGCTGGCCCACCGGGCCACCGCCCGGCCCACCCAGTTGTCGGGCGGCGAACGGCAGCGTGTCGCCATCGCCCGGGCCATGGCCGGCGCGCCGCCCCTGCTGCTGGCCGACGAGCCCACCGGCAACCTCGACTCTGCCACCAGCGGCACCATCCTGGCCCTGCTGGAAGAACTCAACGCCGCCGGGACCACCGTCGTCATCATCACCCACGACCACACCGTCGCCACCCGGGCCCGGCGGCGCATCGAGATGCTCGACGGGCACATCACCGCCGACACCAGCCGCGCCCTGACCCCCGCCGGGGGCCCGCCCGAACCACGGCCCGGCCAGGAAGGACCGGCATGACCACCGCATCCACCCCAGCCCCGGCCCGGCTGCACCCCGCGGACCTGGCCGGGCTGGCCAGCATCGGGCTGCGCACCCGCAAACTGCGCGCCGCCCTGTCGGCGACCGGCATCGCGATCGGCGTCGCCGCCATCGTCGCCGTGCTGGGCCTGGCCGCCTCGGCCCAGGCCGCCCTGCTGGGCCAGATCGCCCGGCTGGGCACCAACCTGCTGACCGTCAGCACCGGCCAGACCCTCACCGGTGCCACCGCCGAACTGCCGCAGGCCGCACCGCGCATGATCGCCCGGCTGTCCGGCGTCACCGGCGTGCAGGCCATTGGCAGTGTCGGCAACGTCAGCGCGTACAAATCCCCGCTCATCCCGTCGATCCAGACCAACGCGCTCAGCGTGGACGCCGCCACCCTGGACCTGCCGGCCGTGGCCGGCACCAGCCTGGCCCAGGGCCACTTCCTGAACGCGGCCACCGCCCGCGAGCCCGTCGCCGTGCTCGGCGCGGCCACCGCCCAGCTCATGGGCATCGACCGGATCCGACCCGGGCTGCGGATCTGGGCCGGCGGCCAGTGGCTCTACGTGACCGGCATCCTCAACCCGGACACCTACGCCCCCGAACTCGACTCCGCCGTCCTGGTCGGCTTCCCCGCCGCCGGGAAGTACCTGGGCTTCGACGGGCACCCGACCCAGATCTACGTCCGCACGGCCGATAACCCGGCCGTCACCACCCGCGTGGACCGGCTGCTCGGCGCGCAGGCCAACCCGGAAAACCCCGGCCAGGTCACCGTCTCCCAG
>Ga0335078_10019164_pt1 | contig 10175 bp, 6 predicted proteins | sample Lox_Sample_32_FD_206711 | JGI IMG/M metagenome (GOLD analysis project Ga0335078, IMG submission 206711) | Soil microbial communities from Loxahatchee National Wildlife Refuge, Florida, United States - Lox_Sample_3.2 | ecosystem: Environmental > Terrestrial > Soil > Wetlands | place: USA: Florida...
GTGTGGCCGGGGCGGTGTCAAACCGAATGAGTCATTCGCCGTTGTGCTGACCAAACCCTGAAAGGAAGGTCCATGTTCCGAACCCGCAGAAATTACGCGGCGGCGTGTGCTGCGGCGCTGGCCGCGGCGGCGCTGTTGGCCGCCCTCCCCGCAGCCGCCGAACGCATGCGCTTTTGGCGGCAGACAACCTACGAGGATTTCGAGAAGGGGACGCCGAAGGGCGTCGCGTTGCGGAGCGACGGGCGGCTGGTGCCCGCACCGCGCTTCGAACAACTCGCGGACCCGAATCTGGCCTATCTATGGGCGCTGGCCACGGACTCGCACGGCCGCGTCTATGCCGCGGGTGGATCGACGGCGAAAGTGATGAGGCTCGATCCAAAGGGCGAGACGACCACGGTGTTCGAATCCACGGAAATGGCTGCGCAGGCGCTGGCCGTGGACGCGCACGACAATCTGTACGTGGGCACGTCGCCCGACGGAAAGGTCTACCGCGTGACGCCGAAGGGCGAAAAGAGCGTCTTCTTCGACCCGCAACGAAAATACATCTGGGCGCTGGCGTTCGGCCCGGATGGGACGCTGTATGTAGGCACGGGGGACAAAGGGGAAATCTTCGCGGTGTCGCCTGACGGAAAGGGCGCGGTCCTGTATAAGACGGAAGAAACGCACGTGCGTTCGCTGGCAGTCGATGCCAGCGGCCAGATCTTCGCGGGTACGGACCCGAGTGGCCTGGTCCTGCGCGTGGACGTAGACCCGAAAACGAAAAAGGCGCACGGATTCGTGGTGTACGAAACGGCGAAGAAGGAAGTCACGTCGCTGCTCACAGACAAATCGGGTGATCTCTACGCAGCGGCTGTGGGCGACAAGACGCCCACAGCGCTTCCGGGACAAACGGTGACGCCGCAACCCGTGGCACAGGTGATTCCGGGAGTGACGGGGCCCACCATCACGTTTTCCGCCGCAGGGCAGACGATATTCACGCCGTTCCCCGTCCTCGGAGGCGGGAGCGACGTGTACAGGTTCGGCCCGGACGGGGCTCCCCACCGGCTGTGGAGTTCGCGGGATGAACTGGTGTACGCCGTGGCGCTCTCGCCGGGAGGAAAGCTGCTGCTGGGGACGGGCGGGCACGGCATCATCTACGAACTGGAAGGCAACGAGGTATTTGCCAATATTGCCAGGACCTTTTCGGGGCAGGTGACCTGCTTCGCCGCTGGACCGAAAGGCGAAATCCTCGCCGGCGGCGCGAATCCGGGGAAGGTCTTCTCGCTGGGCCCGGGGGCGGAGCCAGAAGGAAGCTACGAATCCCAGGTATTCGACGCGAAGCTGTTTTCCATCTGGGGCCGGCTGGCGTGGTGGGGCGACAACTATTCGACGGACGGCCACGTGGAGTTCTTCATGCGCAGTGGAAACACCTCCGACCCGAACACCTACTGGAGCCCGTGGGCCGGGCCCTTTCACGATCCCAACGGCGAACCGGTTAGCCTGCCCCCTGGCCGCTTTGTGCAGTGGAAGGCAGTATTCCGCGACAAAGCGCCCGGAACCAACATCGCCTGGGTCGGTGTGGCGTACATGCCGAAAAACGTGGCGCCAGTGATCGATTCTATCGTCATGCAGAATCCGGGAATCCGTGCGCAATCCGTGGTGGGGATGATGGCGCCGCCGGGACAGGCACAGCCGGTGCAGCTCCGCATGCCCGCTCCTCCTCCTCTGCCGGGGCTGAACCTGTTTCCCCAGCCCACGCCCCCGCCCCAGCCGCAGAAGTTTGAAGCGCCGCCGCAGGGCTTCGCACAGCGGGGATGGCAATCGGTATTGTGGGGAGCGCACGACGACAACGAAGACGACCTGATTTTTTCCGTCTATTACCGCGGAGAGCGGGAAACCATGTGGAAACTGCTCAAAGATAAAATCGACGCGCGGTTTTATTCCTGGGACACCACAACGATGCCGGACGGCGCCTATTATCTGAAGATTGTCGCCTCCGATTCGCCCTCCAACCCTCCGGACGAAGCGCTCACCAGCGAGCGCGTTAGCGACCGTTTCGTCGTGGACAACTCCCCGCCGGACATCCTGAACCTGCGCGCGACGGTAACGGGCAACTCCGCCGAGGCCCGATTCGAAGCGCGCGATTCAGCCAGCATGCTGAGCCGCGCGGAATGGAGCCTGGACGCCGGTGACTGGAAACTGGTGCTGCCCGCGGGACGGCTCAGCGACGCGGAGCAGGAAAGCTATAGCATCACGCTGCCCGGGCTGGCCGCGGGGGAACACACCCTGGCCGTGCGGGTGACCGACGAATTCGACAACGAATCCGCGGCCAAAACCGTGTTCCACGTGGGCGTCGCACCGAAGTGAGCGCCGGGCCCAGCCTGGACGAAATCCGCGTGGCGGCACGGCGCATCGCGCCGTTCATCCATCGCACACCGGTGCTCACCTGCAGCGCCATCGACGCGATGGCGGGAGCCCGGCTGTACTTCAAATGTGAAAACTTTCAGAAGACGGGCTCGTTCAAAATTCGCGGGGCAACGAACGCCGTCCTGCAACTGAGCCCGGCGGAGGCGGCGCGTGGCGTAGTGACACAGTCATCGGGCAACCACGCCGCGGCTGTGGCGCGGGCCGCGGCGGCCCGCGGAGCCGCGGCGCACATCGTGATGCCGAAGAACGCCCCGGCGGTGAAATGCCGCGCCGTGGAGGGCTACGGAGGCGTGATTACCTTCTGCGAGCCCACAGTGGAATCGCGCGACGCAGCCATGAAGCGCCTACTGGAAGAAACGGGAGGCGTGCTCGTCCATCCGTATAACGACCGCCGGGTGATCGCCGGACAGGGGACGGCGGCGCTGGAATTGATCGAAGACGTGCCGGAGTTGGACGTGCTGCTCGTGCCGGTGAGCGGCGGCGGGCTGCTGAGCGGAAACGCCATCGCGGCCACGAGCCTGCGGCCTGCGCTGCGCGTGATCGGGTGCGAGCCCGCTAACGCGGACGATGCCTACCGGTCATTGAAATCCGGCCACATCGAGAAAAACACGACCGCGGACACGATTGCCGACGGACTGCGGGCGCAATTGTGCGAGCTGACGTTCGGCATCCTGCGCGAGCGCGTGGACGAAATCGTGCGCGTGAGCGAGCAGGAAATCGTGGATGCGACGCGGCTGGTGTGGGAGCGCATGAAGATCGTGATCGAGCCCTCGGCGGCGGTGGCTGTGGCCCCGGCGGTGGCGCGCACCATCCGGGCGGACGCAAAACGCGTCGGCGTGCTGCTCTCCGGCGGCAATGTGGAGCTGAGCGCCCTGCCCTTCCACTGACTCGAAGAGCCGCCGCGCGATACGGATTGGAGCGCGTTGGGAGCGGCCGGCGGGCCAGCGACGCGCTGATGGCTATGAGCGTTGGACGCCGGGGGATCGTGGTGATCTCCTCCAATGCACGCGGATTTGCGAGGCTTACTCCATTCGGGCGCTCCCTGTGGCAGGTAAGCGACGACCGCAACAGCTGGTTTTGAGACGGAGTCGCAGCGTTTGAATCGGAGTAGCGAGAGGAGACAGTCATGAGTGCAGCGGAAAACAAACGCCTGCTCGAAGGGATTTTCGCAGAGATGGCGAAGGGCAATGCGAGTCTGTTTGTGGAGGCGATGGCCGACGATTTCCAGTGGAAGGTGATGGGCCGGAAGAACTGGACGCGTTCGTTCGATGGAAAACAGGCCGTATTGAACGACCTGTTCGGGCTGCTGCGGTCGCGGCTCGAGGGAAACATCGTCACTACGGCGCAGCGCATTATCGCCGACGGCGACTTTGTGGTGGTGGAGGCGCGGGGGAGCAGCCGGACGAAGACCGGAGCGGCGTACGACAACGCTTATTGCTTCGTCTTCCGCGTCGAGGGCGGAAAATTGAAGGAAGTGCGCGAGTACATGGACACGGAACTGGCCACTGCGACGTTCGGAAAGGCCTGATCCGGAACGCCGGTGCCTCGCGGTGCGCGGCTCGCCCACGCCCAGCCGCACATCTGCATCCGCGGAAGAAAACAGACCCGGACAAAATTGTCAGGCAGGCACGGCTTCACGCGCCCTGCAAGGAACGCCCGCTCACTTCGGATTGCCGTCCGCGTCGATGAAGTGGATCTCACCCAGATTCAGCTCGCGGATGCCCGCCTCGATTTTGGCGCGGTCACCGACGATGACCCACACCATGCGGTCCGGATGAATCACTTCGCGGGCGGCGGTATCGAGCTCGCCCGTGGTGAGGGCATGGATGCGGCTTACCTGCATGTCGTAGTAGTCATCCGGCCAGTGGTATTTGACCAGAGCGATGACGGAGGTCCCCACGGCGTTGAGCGTTTCGCGCGAGCCGGGCAGCCGGAGCGTTTCGTTGGCCTCGATGTGCGACAGCTCCTGAGGCGTGACCGGCTTGTCGGTCAGGAATTCGCGGAGATCCTTGTTGACCTCGGCGACTGCGTCCTTCGTCTTGTCGGTCTGCACAGGAGCGAAGGCGAGGAAGGGCCTCTGCGCGACCGCCCCGCCGAGGAAGCTGCCGGCCCCATAGGCCCAGTGCTTGTCCTCGCGCAGGTCCATGTTCAGACGCGAGCTGAACGTGCCTCCGATGTCGTCGTTCATGGCACGCACCGCGGTTTCCTCGGAGGCTTCGGGCGGCGCGGCAACGTTTCCGGCAAGGATCACGGACTGCGCCGCGTTCGGCTTGTCTACGATGTAGACCACGGATTTGACCGGGAGCGGTACCGACGGCACGTCTTTCTTCGGCACATCGCCTCGCTTCCAGGAATCGAACTCCTTCTCGAGTTTCGGCATGATTTCGGCGAGTGAGGTGTCGCCCACGACCACCAGGGTGGCGTTATTGGGCCGGAACCACACGTTGTGGAACTTCACCAGCTCCGCCCGCGTGATTTTTTCGACGCTCACGGCGGTGCCGGAACCCGTCAGCGGATTCCCATAGGCATGGTGCGGGCCGTAGAGGAAACGCGGGAAGACACGCAGGGCCATGGCGATCGGCTCGCTCTCCTCCTGCTGGATGGAGTCGATCTGCAGCTTTTGCTCTCGCTTGAACTCCGCCTCCGGAAAGGTGGGGTTCAGGATGACGTCGGCAAACAGATCGAGCGAGGGATCGAGCTTGGCCTTAAGCGCGGAGAGGCGCACGTACGAGAAATCGAGGTCGCCGTAGCTCTCCAGTTGCGCCCCGAGCAGCGCGGTCTGGTCGTTGATCTGCAACGCATTGCGCGTGGGTGTCCCGTCAATCAGCAGAGCGGAAGCCAGTTTGGCTGTTCCGGGCGAAGCGAACTCGTCCGATGCAAACCCGGCGTTCACGGCCATCCACATATTCACCAGACCGGCGCCCTTGCGTTCGGCGAGAACCACCTTCAACCCGTTCGAAAGAGTGGCGCGCTCCAGCTTGGGAAGGTGGGCTTCGGGAGCAGGACCGAGAGCGGGCGCCTTGGAATGGTCCACTTCAGCGGCAGAGGCCTTGTAGTCGGGGAACGGCATCACCTCGGCGATGTACACGCCGTCCGAGAGCCAGCGGTCCGCCGCGGATGTCAAATCTTCCGCCGTGGCTTTGCGGACCCGGGCGAGGGTGGTCTTGTAAGCGCCCGGGTCTTCGGTCACTACCGCGTAGTGCGCCAACTGGTCGGAGGAGCCGCCGAAACCACCGATGCGTTCGATCCCGCGGACGAAGCCGGCCAGATAGGACGTCTTCACGCGATCCAGCTCAGACGGAGTCGGCCCTTCCTTCAGGAAGCGGGCCAGCTCCTGGTCCATGGCCTTTTCGATTTCCGGCAGGTTGTGGCCCTGGGCGGCAGTCACCTGGATGACGAACTGCCCAGCAATTTCCCGGGCGTCATTGTAAACGGTCACGTCGCTCGCGCTCTGATCGTCGTACACCAGCCGCTTGTAGAGCCGCGAAGTCTTGCCGTCGCCCAGGCAGGACGCGACCAGGGTCAAGTAATCGGAGTCGGCGGTGGCGAACGGCGGGATGTTCCACACCTTGTAAATGCGCGGCAGGGGGACGCGCTCTTCGGTGATTTCGCGGTGCGTTCCCGTCATTTTCGCGATCCACGTCTTCTCATGGGAAACGGGCGGGCCGGGTGGAATGTCTCCGAAATATTTCTCGACTTTTTCCTTTGCGGTTTTGGCGTCGATATCGCCGGCGATGACCATCACCACGTTGGAAGGACCGTAATAGGTCTTGAACCACTGCTGCACGTCCTTGAAGGAGGCTGCGTCGAGGTCGGCCATGCTGCCGATCACGTCCCAGGAATAGGGATGGCCGGCCGGGAATGTGTTCTCCGGGAAATGCTCCTCGGTCAGGTCGTAGGGCTCGTTTTCGTCCTCGCGCTTCTCGTTCTCCACCACGCCGCGCTGCAGATCCAGGGTTTTCTGGCTGAGGTCGAGATAGGCCATGCGGTCCGCTTCCATCCACAGCGCGTAATCGACGGCGGAAGTAGGGACGTCTTCAAAGTAGTTGGTGCGGTCAAAACTGGTCGTCCCGTTCATGTCCGTGGCGCCGACTGCCTGCAGGGCCTTGATGTAACTGCCCGGGGCGTGCTGGCTGCCGCCGAACATCAAGTGCTCGAACAGGTGTGCGAACCCCGTGTGGCCCGGCGTCTCGTTCTTTGAGCCCACGTGGTACCACATGTTGATGGCGACGATCGGAGCCTTATGGTCCTCATGAACGATCACGGTCAGCCCATTGGGAAGAACAAATTCTTGATAGGAAATCTCAGGCTCCTGCGCGCGCATAGGAAGTGCCGCGCACAGCACAAGAGCTAAAATGCACAGAAACGACAGGCGACGAACCAGCCGAATGCTCATGCTCCCTCCTCCCGGCGTCTTTGACCTTTGGTGAAAAGTGCGGTTTCCGTGACTGATGCGCGAGCCAGGCAGCCGTCCCAAACCGGGGCCACTCCCCGGTTTCCGACGGAGAAATAGTAACCATTCCGGAGAGATGGGGCCAGCGGTTTCGCGCCCGGCAGTGGCGCGGCTGCGGCGGGTTAGTGACGCACGGGCAGGCTATGCGCCAGCAGCGTCGAAATCTGGGACTGCGTAAGGCTGATATTCAGCTCCACGCGGTCGCCCGACTGTTGCACCACCGCGGCATGCAGCGCGGACGACAAATCCGGGTTCTGATTCGCTTCCGCAGTCGCGTAGAGCGCGAAACCGGCCTGGGCCACGGCCGCAAGCAGGGCGGCTTGGCTGGCATCCGTGCACAGGAAGCTGGCGGAGGCGGTCAGGTCGTTCCCCAGCGTGGCGCGCGCCACCGCAGCGCGCAAATTGTTCAGGAGCGTCTGGGCTTCCGGCCGGTTAGCCGCGTCGGGAGCGGCATTGCGCACTTCCAGCGCGGCAAAACGCTGATCCATCACGGACCAGATGGTGCTGCGTCCGTTCGCTTCGGTGAGCAGCGGCGCCAGAGTCTGGTTCTGCAGGAATCCGGGAGCGCCTGTGGACGCACGGTTCAGCATCGCTTCCACCTGGTCTCGCGTGCCAAACACGAGTTTGCTCGGATCCGGAAACGCCAACGCGAAGGCCTGCCCCGCTTCGTTCTCTCCCATGCCGATTACGTGCATGCCCGCCACCTCAAAGCTGGGCAGCCGCAGTGCGCGGGCACGCTCCGCCACCGTGGATGGGGCAAAGTTGCCTTCGGCTACGCTGATCATTTCAATCCCACCGCTCGGAGACACCAGGTACGCCCAGCTCAATTGCTGCGCCTGGGCCTCGAAATCCACCCCCATCGAGAGTGCCTGCGTTTCGAGCTGCCTCAGGCGCGCCGGGAAATACGAGTCATGGATCATCCGGTAATGGGGCGATTCGCGCAGCGTGTGCAGGTCAGCGAAGGCCAGCTCCCCCGCTTCGGGGGGATAGAGAGCGATCGTGGCGTTCGACAGGGACTGCGCGTAGGCCGGTGCCGGCAGAAATGGCACGAGAATTGCCACGCAGAACAGCAGCCCCGCGCACCGGGCGAACGTCGCATGCGTTTTGATCATTGTCGAGTCCTTGGTTCCGTGAGGTTTAGACGCTTCCCGACGCCCAGGGTATGCCGGGACTCCCCCGAACGCTCAGCAAATACAATGGCGTTCGGATGATGGTTTGTCAATTCGACCGGGCCGCTGCGCCGTAGCCGGGCGAAAACGCGCCCGGGCCGGGCTGCGCCGTAGTGTAACGCAGGCCATCCGGCCCGGTCGGAATACTTGACAGCTGCGTTTCTGGAACAGACAATAACACTCAGTTTGCGGGCACCCCCTTCCGCCCGCGCATGTACGCGAGGGTTCAATGCGCATTCTTGTGGCGGAAGGCGATCCATCACTCGCCTCTTTTGTCCGTAAGGGTCTCGAAGCGGAACACTACGCCGTGGATCTCTGCGCCGACGGCCCGGAAGCCGCCTTCGTCTGGCAGCAGTTCGGTTACGACCTGCTCGTCCTGGACCTCGGGCTGGGCATTGGCGGCGGAATCCGCGGAAGCGACCTGCTCAGAAATACTCGCGCGGCCAAACCGGCCGTGCCCATCCTGGCTCTGTGCGGCTCCGCCCTCGCGGAGGACCGGGCCCGCGCCCTGGACATTGGCGCTGACGACGTTCTCACCCGTCCCTTTTCCTTTTGCGAGTTGGCAGCGCGCGTCCGTGCGCTGCTGCGGAGAGGCGCCGGGCCTGCCCAATCCGTCCTGCAGGTGGCAGACCTGGCGCTGAACCGCCTCGAGCGCAGCGTCGAGCGTGCCGGCCGGAAGGTGCCCCTCACCTCCAAGGAGTTCGCGCTGCTCGAATACCTGATGCGAAACCGTGGCAGGGCCCTCAGTCGCGCCATGATCGTTGAGCACGTTTGGAATCTCTGCTTCGACACCTCCACCAATGTCGTCGATGTCTACATCAACTACCTCCGCCGCAAAGTCGATGACGGCTTCGATCCTCACCTGATCCACACCGTCCGCGGCGTGGGCTACCGGCTGGAAGTGCCGGAATCCGAGGAAATCGCCCCGGCTCTTCGTCGCGATCCGGCTGCGATCCCTATCGAGCCGCGGCGGTATTCCACCGTCCAGGCCGCCGCTGCCGGCGCTCGCGCCACGCGACGATAGAAGCGGGAAGGGACCGGGCCGCCTACTTCCGGGGCCTCCTCATCTTTACAAAATTCCACTTTCGCGCCGCATTTTCTGCCACTGCCGCCTCACCCACCCGAAGAAATGTGCCTGTACCGGTCCGAAATGGGCTTGGCCGCGTCTGTTTCAGGAAGAATCATTCCCCTCGATTCCGAGAAAAATCTAATCGCCAACTAACCCCTCTCTAAGCCGGTTTCCCTACCGTGTTTCATGTCGAATCGGCCGGTGTGCCAGGGCGACGCAGCGATCCCACGGGTTTCCGGGTGAATCGCCGCCAATTCCCGTAGCCACAAGACAGGATTCAGCCATGAAACGCGCATGCCTAGGAGTCTCTGACTCCACACTGTTGAAAAAATCAGCGGGCACCATCCGCCGTGTTCGCGGTCGCGGAAGTGCGCATGCCGTAGCCCGGGAAGCGCGGTTGATGGAGCTGCTCCCGCAGGTGCGATTCATCGCACGGCGCATCCATAGCCGCCTGCCGGCGCACGTCCCGTTCGAGGATCTGCTCCACGCCGGAGTGCTCGGCCTGCTGGACGCCCTTCGGAAATTCGATCCCGGCAGAAACGTGCAACTCCAGTCCTACATGAAGTTCCGCATCCGTGGCGCGATTCTCGACGAGCTGCGCTCGCTCGACTGGAGCCCGCGCGAACTCCGGCGCAAAGCCCGGCGGCTCGACGATACGGAGCAGCAACTCCGCGCCAGCCTCGGTCGCGAGCCCGCCGCCGCAGAGGTGGCTAAGGCCCTGGGAATCTCCCTCGACCAGTACCATCGTCTTGCTGGCGAGCTTCGCGGTCTGGACCTGGGCAGCCTGCAGGAGGTGGTTACACCCGCCGACGAGGGAGCGGAACAAGACCTCAGCTCGCGCCTGGCCTCCCCGGTGACGGATAGCCCGCTGGTCATGTGCACGGGCCACGAGCAGCGCCTCAGACTGGAACAGGGCATCCGGCGGCTGCCGGAGCGGGAGCGCCTGGCGCTGACCCTGTATTACTACGCGGAGCTGACCATGAAGGAAGTGGGCCAGGCGCTGGCGGTGGGAGAATCGCGAGTCAGCCAGCTCCACTCCTCCGCTCTGGCCCGGTTGCGGCGGTACATGGACGGGAAT
>Ga0335078_10019165_pt1 | contig 10175 bp, 7 predicted proteins | sample Lox_Sample_32_FD_206711 | JGI IMG/M metagenome (GOLD analysis project Ga0335078, IMG submission 206711) | Soil microbial communities from Loxahatchee National Wildlife Refuge, Florida, United States - Lox_Sample_3.2 | ecosystem: Environmental > Terrestrial > Soil > Wetlands | place: USA: Florida...
CGTCGAACCTCGATGAAACGTTCACGCTCTACTCTCCTGTGATCTCGTTGGCCGGGCAGCCTATCCGACGGTCACTCCTGGCCCTGGCCGTGCTCGCCCTGGCGGGCTGTGGCTCGAGCGCCAAGCCGCCGAGCACGTTCACGCTAGCCGACAACGGACGGGTCGTGACCCTGGCAACCGGCGATCAGGCAGTCATCAAGTTGCAGACGCTCAACTGGGGTTTTCAACCGATCGTGGGAAAGGCCGTAAAGGCCGTCGGCGACCAGCAGCTAGTGCGCGTCAAGAAAGGCTGCACGGCGCCCGAGGGGTGCGGGTACGTGGCACTCACGGTCAAGGCCGTCGCGCACGGGCGCAGCACGATCACGGCGTCACGCGGACTGTGCGGCGAGGACTTCCGATGCCCCCCGGACCAGCGCAACTATACGATCGGCGTGGTCGTTCGCTGAGCCCGGTTGGTACGTTGCGACCCACGGGAGCCGGGATTGGCTTTCTGAGACGGGGGGGATATTGCGTACTGCTTGCGTCGTTCGCCGCCGGCTGGCGTTTGCGCCGGCGGCGGTTGTCGTGGTTGCTGCTCTGCTGATGCCGGGCGTGGCGCTCGCGAGTTCGGGCAAGCGAGTGGCCACGACGACTCCGGCCGTGAACCGTGTCGCTCGCCACTACGGTGGCCCCACCCGGTCGCTCGGTGCCCACGGGACCCCGACGCGCCAGGCTCTGATCGGGCTCGGAACCCGAGCCGCGACCCCGAACGCGTCGCCGGCCAACCCCACGAACCTCCAGAACGACGGCGGGCCCGTGATGAGCAACGTCGTCGTCTACAACATCTTCTGGGTGCCGCAGGGAACAACCCCGCCCAACGAGTCACTCATCAACCAGTTCACCGAGGACATCGGGGGTCAGTTCGTCAACCTGCTCTCGCAATACGGCGTCCAGAATCAGCTGAGCTTCGGCGGCTGGTGGGTCGACACGAAGGCGCTCCCGAGCCGCCCGATGAGCCCGAACGACCTTCCGATCCTGCAGGACTCCGACGTGCAGGGCGTGATCACCGACGCCCAGAACGCCAACACGGACTGGCAGCCGCCCAGCCTCAGCACCCTGTACATGGTCTATCTCCCGAGCGGCACGGAGCTGTGCAAGCAGGGCACCGGTTGCACGTTCACCCCAAACAACGACGGAAACGACGGAATCTGCGCCTATCACGGCGCATATGACGAGGGCTCGAACTTCTCGAGTCCGATCATCTACGGCGCGATGCCCGACGACGGGGACCGCATGGACGGCTGCTCGACCGGGGGCAACTCGTACCCGGACTACACCGGCTCCGGCGGCCCGAACGGCGATCCCGTCACCGACTCGGAGATCAGTACCGCGAGCCACGAGATCTTCGAAGCGCTGACCGATCCCGAGCCCGTAGACGACATCGCCTGGAACGACGGCAGCAACCCGGTTGATCCGCACTTCCCCCGCAACGGTGAGATCGGCGACCTGTGCGCGTACATCTACAACCCCGACGGCTGGAACGACGGGGGCGACATCTCGATCAACGGCGATCGCTACTTCATCCAGTACGAATGGGACAACGCCAGCTCGTCGTGCGTGCTGCCGGGCGGGGCGATGCTGCCCGTGAGTCACTACTCGGGCTGCACCGCCAACACGCTCCCAGCGACCGACGATGGGTCCACCGACACGGTCACGCTGCCGTTCACGGCCAACTTCTTCGGCACGAGCTACAGCTCGGCGTATGTCAACAACAACGGCAACGTCACGTTCACCGAGCCACTGGCGACCTTCGCGCCGTTCCCGTTGCTGAACGCCCAGCCGCCGATAATCGCGCCGTTCTTCGCCGACGTCGACACCCGAGGTACGACGCCGGTTCCGTCCGGTGTCGTCACCTACGGAGACATCGCCTATCAAGGTCACGAGGCGTTCTGCGTGAACTGGCGCAACGTCGGCTACTTCGACGAGCAAACCGACAAGCTCGACAGCTTCCAGCTGCTGCTGGTCGATCGCTCCGACGTCAAGCCCGGTGACTTCGACATCGTCTTCAACTACGACCGCGTGCAATGGGACACGGGCCAGTACGCGGTCGCCTCATCGACGATGCGGCCAGCGTCCGATGTGCGGGCCGCGGTCGAGAACGGAGGCGGCGCCGCCCGCGCCGGGTTCGCGGACGGTCAGACCAATTCGCTCGAGATGACCGGTTCGGGGCAGCAGGGCGATCTCCTCGACTACGGTCCCGACGCTCTGACCGCTGGGAGCGAGGGCACGCTCCAGCCCGGCCGCTACGTCTTCCCGGTTCGCGACGGCAGCAACGCCGGTCCGGGATCGCTCGTCGGGCAGGTCACCGATAACTCCTCGCCCGCGAACCCCGTGGCCGGCGCGCTCGTGGAGGCGTGCGGAGGCCTGGAGTTCGCCGACTTCTGCGAGCTGGCCACCACCAACGCCCAGGGTGACTACTCGATCACCAGCCTGCCCGCCGGCCTGTACTCGGTGACCGCCTCCCCGCCCCAGGGCTCGGATCTCGGCGAGCAGGAGGACTCTCTGTTCGTGGTGGACACCGGGCCGACCACACTCAACTTCGCGCTACCGGTGCCGCCCCCGCCGCCACCCGGGATCACGGTGAACGGCGTCGGCACGACGGGGGGCGGTACCCCGGTCATCTACTGGGAGGCGACGACCCCGATCTCGTACGCGGGGGCGTGTGCCGACGGCACCGCCACCTGGGAGATCACGGCCGAGAACACGGTGACCGGTGAGCAGCAGACGGTGAGCGGGCCGCTCACCGAGTCGCCTCCCGGCAGCGGTGACTACACCGGACAGGTTCCGCCGCTGTATCCGATGCACGGTCCAGGGACGCTCACGATCTCGGTCACGTGCCCGAACTCGCTGGGCAACACGACGTCCACGATTCCCATCTATATCGACCCGAGCGGCGCGGTCGTCGACACCCACGGCAACCCGATCCCCGGCGCCACGGTGACGCTGCTGCGCTCCGACGATCCGAGTGGCCCGTTCACCCAGGTCCCCGACGGCTCACCCGTGATGTCCGAGGGCAACCGGCGGAATCCGGACACGACACGCGCCGACGGGACGTTCGGGTGGGACGTCGTCACCGGCTACTACGAGATCCAGGCCCAGAAGACCGGGTGCACCGATCCGTCCAACCCCGGCAACGACCACGTGACGAGCGCGGTGGTCGCAGTGCCGCCGGCGGCCAAGGGACTCAAGCTCGTGCTCAGCTGCCCGCAGGCTCCCACACAGATAGCCGGCGCCCCATCGGCGACCGGCGCGTCCGGAAACGCCACGAGCGTGAGCGCCACGCTCGAGGCCGCCAGCGGCACGCCGATCGCCGGCATGTCCTTGACCTTCACCCTGCCGGGCGGTGAGACGTGCACCGCGGCCACGTACGCCGCCGGACTCGGCTCATGCGACCTCACTCCCCACGAGGCAGCGGGTAGGTATCCGATCACCGTGTCCTTCGCCGGTAGCTGGGACGAGGCGCCGAGCTCGAGCACGGGGTCGTTCACTGTCACGCCAGGGCCGACCGGCAGCAGCCCCGGGTCGGCGCCTGCGACGACCGCCAGAGCATCGGGCACGCTTCGGATCGGCACGAGCCCGATCAGGGCCTCGTCGAAAGGTGTAGCGACGGTTCGCCTCACGTGTGGCGGGCCGGCCGGCGCGGTGTGCAGCGGCCGGCTGGTGTTGACGCGCACCGTGGTCAGAAGGGTCCGGCGCGATGTCCACGGTCACGCGCGCGTGCAGCGGGTCAAGCGCGCGGTCCGCATCGGTTCGGTCACCTTCAGGGTGTCCGCAAGCGCCACGGTGACGGTCCGCGTGCGGCTCTCAGCGCCCTTCGTCAAGCTCCTCCGCGCCGCCGGCCGGCGCGGGGTCAGCATCACCGTGTCCGTGGCCGGCGCCACCGGTCGGCCGGTGGCCCGCACGGTGAGGATGACCCCGCGCCCGTCACCTACTGGCTCAGCCACCCATCGAACGAAGGGCTAGTCCAGCCGCCACCGGAGTTAGCCGGGGCCGGGCCCAGCGGCTTGCCGCCGTAGACGACGCTCCCGGCGGCGTTCTGGTAGGTCTGCCACGGGATCGTCGGGCGCTGGTCGACGCCCGGCTTTGACCAGTCGCAGACGCCGTTGGGGTAGATCTGCTCGAGCTCTGACCACTCCTGCGCGCTGAACGTGACCGGGTAGTAGTCCGACTCGCGCAGCGGCGTCAGCTGGCACTTCTCCTGGTCGGTGGCGACGCTCTCCCCGGCGACCATGCGCGGCGTGGCGAACCTCGTCTGCAACAACGGCGACTGGCACACCTCGCCGACGCCCGGGACGACGACCTGGTCGACGTCCGGGATGTCGGAGCACTCGTCGTGGACCGTGCTCGGGCGGTCATCGGCGATCTTCTGCTCGAGGCTCACCTCCCGGTGGTCGGCCTCGACCGCCGACAGCCAGCCGTCCATCGCGACGAGCGCCTCGGCCGCGTAGTTCGGATCGCCGATCAGCGGCGTCTCCCCGAACCAGATGACGTCGTTCTTGGGGAACTGACCCTCGGCCGCCTCCAACCGTGCCCGGATCGTCCACGAGCGGTAGGCGTCGTGGAAGCTGCCGGCGTCGGGCCCGCGCAGGTCGATGATCGCCACGTCCTTCAGGTTGTTGGTCTCGTTGACGGCGCCGCCACGGTAGTCGTTGGCCAGCGCGGGCTCCTCTGCGACGAACCGCGAGGTCGTCGTGTCGTAGTCGTTGTCGTAGCCACCGATCTTCTGGTTGATGTCGATGAACTGCTCGGGGGTGATGAGGCCCTGCTCGAGTGCCTGGAGGCCGTATTGCACGCCGACGTTGTCGAGCGGGATGCCGGCGTAGCCGTACGGGTTGTTCCCCTTGTACGGACCGAACAGGTTGATCATGTAGTCCTCGAGATCGCAACGCGTGCCCGTCGGGTTGGTCGGGCTCCACCTTTGCGCGGCGCTCACACCCGCGCAGTCGTACGCCGGGTCGGCCAGCGTCGGCCAGTACAGAGTGCTGAGCTCGACCGAGTTCGCGTAGTTCGGGTGGCCCTGGACGGCCGCGATCTGCGCCGGGGTCCAGACGACACCGGTTCCCCACTCGGTTGGGTTCTCGAAGTAGTTGCGCGTGAGCTGGTAGTCGGCGAGCTCCTGCCCGGTCGACCACGCGTCCGGGAACGAGCACTGGGGCAGGATCCCCTGGTACACCCCCGGGTAGGCGTTGTCGACCTGCTGCTGGGCCAGCGATCCGCCCGAGCAACCGGTGCCGATCGTGTACCGCAGCGTCCCGTACCGGTCGATCAGGTGCTCCTTGGCCATGATCAGCGACTCGGCCTCGGTGAGCACGCTGCAGTCGTGGCCGGCGTTGTCCATCGCGGTCGCCATCACCGCCATCCCGCGCGACAGCGCCGGGTCGTACTCGGTGCTCGGCGCGGTCCCGGTTGTGTGGTCGGCGCCGCAACTCGCGCCGTGGGTGATCACGAGCTTGTGGTCCCACTGCGGTTGCGGGGCCCATGGTGCCCACGGCTGCCCGGGCTGCCACAGCATCGCGATCGAATACTGGTCACGATCGAGGTAACCGGTCTCGACGCGGATGACGTACGGAACCGTGGTGCCGTTGTCGGTCGTCGTGGTGGCGATCGCGGCGGATGGCGGCGGATTCGAGTGGTCGTACGACTGGAACAGGTCGCTGTGGTCCGTGGGACCGGTAACCGAGTCGAGCGCCGCCTGATCGACCGCCGGCATGTAGTAATAGGCGTAGGTGGACGGCGCGTTGCACTGCGCGTCGGTGGCACCCGACTGACACACCCACGGTTGAACCTGCGGGCCGGAGAAGATCGGTCCGCCGATCGGGTGGTTGACGATCGTCGACGATGCCGAAGTGCCGTCGGGCAGCGACGCGGTAACCGTGTTCGACCCGTTCACCAGGCCGCTGAGCAGCCCCTCGAACTCGCGGTTCGGGCGCTCGGCGAATTCGCCGGTGACGTTCGCGCCCTTCACGGTGACCGTGACCGTCGACGGGTCCGTACCGGCCGGCAGGCCGATCGCCGTCAGCGCCTGACCGCCCGAGACGAGATCCGACCGCGTCGACAACACGTTGATCTGCAAACCGGACGCTGCCGACGCCGTTGCAGCACCCACTCCCAAGACTGCCATGACCGCCACCAGGGCAGCCACAACCCTCACACCACTCTTGCTGTGCACGCTGTCTCCCGCTTGTGGTTGCGAGCGCCCCTGCAGCGCTCTCACCGTTGAATGTGTAGACGGGAGCGCCCCTGCAGCGCTCGACGCCTTGAACCTGGTAACGGAGTCGTACCAAACGGAACAGGATCTCGCGCCGTACGCGTTACGAGCGGCCTCCAGACCGAGGGCCCGCCGGCTGGGGTATAACGTCGGCCAGCACACGATGGCACGGCTCCCCTACCTCGACCCCGAGCAGGCGGAACCTCGGGTCGCCGAGGCCTTGGCCCGATCGCCCGATCTCGGCATCTTCCGCATGGTCGCGAACGCGCAGCGGGCGTTCCCGGCATGGATGCGGTTCGGCGGCACGCTGTTCGACAGCGATGAGCTGGATCCGCTCCTGCGCGAGCTCGCGATCGCTCGCGTCGCCGCGATGACGCCGGGCGCGGACTACGAGTGGATCCAGCACGCGGCGATCACGCTCGCCGTAGGCGGGACGCAGGAGCAGCTCGACGCCATCGCGCGCGGCGACATCGACGCCGGGGTGCTCGGCGACGACGGACGGCTCGTGGTGAGATTCACGACTCAGGTCGTGCGCGACGCGAGTCCCGACGAGGAGACGTTCGCAGCGGTCACCACCCGCTTCACGCCGCGCGAGATCATGCACCTGATGCTGGTGATCGGGCAGTACATGATGCTCGGTCGCATCATGGCGACGGCGCAGCTCGATCTCGAGCCGGCGCTGGCCGGCGATCTCCTCCAGAGCGCGCGCGAGGCGCAGCGTCGGCGCTCATAGGTCGGCGAAGGCCGCGTCGACGATCGTTTCGAGCACCTTCTTCCCGGGGTCGGTCTTGCCGACGACCATCAGACCCATTCCCGTGGCCATCAGCTGCGTGGCCTTCGCCCGCGGACTGATATCCGAGGAGATCTGACCCCGGCGCCTGGCGTTCCGCAGCGCGCGCTCGGCGTTCTGCTCCACGCGCGCCATGTGGCCGCGCACGACCTCGCCCACCTCTGAGTCCTCGGCGGCCAGCTCGACCGCCGAATTGACCATCAGACAACCAATCTGCCCCTCGCGCGTGGTCAGGTCGAGAACCAGCCCGTCGAAGTACGCGCGCAGCTCGGCGAGGCCGGCCCCCGGGCGCTCGAGCGCGCCCAGCTTCTCGGGCACGACCAGCCGGGAGTAGCGCTCGAGCGACGCCAGGAACAGACCGCGCTTGCCGCCGGGGAACGCGTTGTAGAGGCTGCCGGGCCGGACGCCGGTGGCCTCCACCAGATCGTCGACCGATGTGTCGCGATAGCCGCGTTCCCAGAACTCGCGCATGGTTCGATCGAGCACGTCGTCGGGGTCGAATTTTCGCGGTCTCGCCATCGCCGGTCGGAGAATATCGTAACGACCGCTCAACAACGCAGCGGTGCGATCGGGGACGACGGCCCCGGCGACGGCGAGAGAGCCTCAGACCAGGATGTTCACGAGCGACCGTTCCTGGTCGAGTGCCATGCGCAGGACGGCCACGCTGGCCTCCTCGGCTGCGCTCGCGCCCGACGAGTCGCCGGGGTCCCCGCCCGAGGAGCCCACGCTTCCGGCCGCCTGCGCCGCGACACCGAACATCGATTGCGCCGCGGCCAGCCCGCTCAGCCCGTTGACTGCTCCGATGCTCATGCTCGGTTGATCGGCTCACGCCACTGCCCGCGATGAGCCGGGCGGGAGCCGCTCGACCAACGTCGTAATCAGGTCACGTCTGCGCGATCATCACGGTCGCGCCACCGGTGGCGAACGTCTCGACGTCGGCGCCCGCGGCCTGCCCTTCGGGGCTACCCAGCGCTGACTGAAGCTGCTCGGCGTCGTCGAACCACAACTCGGCCAGGTAATAGAACGGTGGGGCGGAGCCATCGGGCGTTCCGACCACCTTGCCCGACTCGAACCGGCGGAGACTCGGGATCTTCTCCACCAGCGGAATATGGGTCCCGGCGTAATGCTCGTCGAACGCGGCCGGGTCCTGCGGCTGACCATAGGCGACCACCATCTTGACCATCTCATCCTCCTTTGTTGGCGGCGCCGGAGCCTATCCGGTCCGGACTCTCGCCAGACCCGCTTGAGATGCGGCGACCGCCGCGGTGGTCGCTCAAGCAGCGGCTTCGCCGAAGATTGGTCCGGAAAGGCCTCGCGCGGGCGCGGCCTCGGGCTCGCGCGGTGCCGGAGCCGGGGTGAGCACGGGCCGCTCCGGAGCGACCACGGAGCGGAGCGCGGCCACGCATTCCGGGTCGAAGGCAAGACCGGTTTCCTCATCGAGCAGCGCGAGCGCACGCTCGGCGGTCCACGCCTCGCGGTACACACGGTCTGCGGTGAGCGCGTCGTAGACGTCGGCCACGGTCAGGATGCGAACCGCGAGGTCGAGCTCACCGGCCGGCCGGCCATTGGGGTAGCCGTTGCCGTCGATGCGCTCATGATGACTCTCGACGAGGTCGAGGACGAGTGGCGAGAAACCGCCCAGCTCGGCGAGCAACTCGCGGCCGGCGCCCGGGTGGCGACGGATCGCGTCGAACTCCTCGTCGGTGAGCCGGCCCGGCTTGCCCAGGATCTCGTTCGGCACCGAGAGCTTGCCGACGTCGTGGAGCAGCCCGCCCAGCGCAAGCTGGCGCAGCCGGCCCTCGGGCAGACCCAGATGCTCGCCGATGGCGACCGCCAGCGTCGCGACGCGGCGGGTGTGTCCCTCGGTGGACGGGTCCTTCTCGCCCAGCCTCACGAGCAGGGCGCGAACGCGGCCGCCCAGGAACGCCTCTTCGTGCTCGACCAGGTCGGCGGCGCGGAGGTCGCCGACGAGCGGGCGCGAGGCCACGGCGTGCCGGAGGTCGAGCGCGACCGGGATGCCGACCATCCCGATTCCCGCGACCTCGAACACGTGCGACAGCCACCAGCCGCCGTCGGTCATCGTGAAATTCAGGAGGCCGTACTGGGCGGCGATCAGCCAGACGACGCCCTCGACCACGATCAGGTCCGGGAGCCGCCGGGTCAGCAAGTAGGTGCGGCCGGCGCGCCACGCCAGGAGCGCCAGCGGGATCGCGCCGGCGACGAAGATCAAGTTGGCGGTGACCGTCGACGGATTCGGCACCACGGGAATCGACTGCGCGAACACGAGCGCGGCCGCTCCGGCGGCGGCGAGCGCCCCGATCACCGCGAGTTGGATCGCCAGCAGCAGCTTGACCCGGCGCGGCCGGCGCAGCGCCGGCAACCCCGAAGCGGCCAGAATGGTTCCGCAGACCGGCAGGTTGAGCGCGCCGGCGATCTGCACGAGGCCATTGGGAGGCACGATCACGCCAGGGGTGGCGAGGCCGTGGACCACGAGGATCGTGGCGATGGCCGAGAACGCCATGCCGATCCAGACGGCGTGGCCGTCGTTGCGGCGCGCGGCGATGATCGACATCGCCACCGCCGATGTCGCCGCCAGGGCGCCGGCGACCCCCACGACGGCCATGTGAACGGCCGGCGCGAACATCACCATCGCCATGTTGGTGGTGAGCATCAACACAGCCGGGATCACCGCCGAACGTGCGAGCAGCCCGAGCACGGGAAGGCGCGGCCGAATCAGCTTCATGGTGGGCCTTTCGGGGGCTGGCGCGCCGACCTTGAGACGGGCGTCCCGGGTGCGGACGCCCGTCCATGTGCGGTTTCCGGCTACAGGTTCGCGTTAGCGATCGCCGGTTCGCGCGACGAAGCCCCGCTCGCGGCGTCATCGGTGGCCTCGATTGCGCGCGGGCGAAGCATCTGGGCGCTCACGGCGGCGGCCAGGACGGCGAACGCGGCGCCGATGACGAACGCGACGCGGTAACCGCCCACGAGCGCACTCAGGTGGGTCGCGCCAGCGGCGAGCAGATGGTTCGTGCGGGAGCCGGCGACGCTCGCGAGCACCGCCAGCCCGAGCGCGCCTCCCATCATGAACGAGGTGTTGACGATTCCCGAGGCAAGGCCGGCCTCGCTCGGCTCGACGTC
>Ga0335078_10019166_pt1 | contig 10174 bp, 11 predicted proteins | sample Lox_Sample_32_FD_206711 | JGI IMG/M metagenome (GOLD analysis project Ga0335078, IMG submission 206711) | Soil microbial communities from Loxahatchee National Wildlife Refuge, Florida, United States - Lox_Sample_3.2 | ecosystem: Environmental > Terrestrial > Soil > Wetlands | place: USA...
GTTCGGCCTGCCGTGACCAGCCGGATTGCTGGGTCTTCAGGCGCTAAGGCGCACTTGCATTTTGCGGAAAATAATCCTTGACGCCGGCCGCTGTCTATGCATATATTCCTACCACCTGCCCGATGAGGGGACGCTTCTAGAGGCGATCCTGAAGCGGGGCAGCGGCGGAGAGGTGGCGCGGAGATGCGCGCCGGCTGACCTCTCGCCGGCCTGACCGGGAAACCGGTTCAGGTTGGGCGGCGCCCGCGCGCAGGCTTCGCAGGCCTGCACCCGGGAGGCCCCGGCTTGCCGTCCGCCGGCACTACGCCCGGCTGCCTTCAATGGCTGGACGAGGACGGACGAAAGGCGGCGAGAGCCGTCTGGATCAGTGGGCTTCGCGCCCTGTCCGCGCCCGGAAGTACGGACCCGGGAGCCTTACAGAGAACGCCGCAATGGAGCGCCGGGAGGCGCCCGCACATCGCAAGATGTGCGGCATTACCGAAGACTGGTGCGCCGCCTGGCGCTCCATTCCCCTCGCGTCAATGGCGCGCGGGACGAAAAAGGCCCCGCGGCGGCGGGGCCGCGGACGACGGCGTACCCCGCGCCGCAAAGAATAGGGGCGGCGGAGCTTTGCCTTTTCAAGCCATTATCCCCGATTTTACCTCTTTATAGGGCCTTTATGACGGCGCCTCGCTTTTCACATCGAAATCATACGGGGGCGGGAACATATGAGCCGCACGGGTCAACGGGCACGCGGCGACAGCAAAGGCTCATCGCCACCCGCAGACAGACTCGGGGCGAAAAGTCATTCCGCAAGAACAAGAACAAAGGAGAGACTTCGATGACGGTCGTGACCTTCGATAGTATGCGCCGGCGCAAACGGCGGCCCGGCAAGCTGCAAGCCTTTTTCGCCGCCATTGCGCGCGCGCTCGATGCTTACGCCACGCATCGCATGCGCCAGGCGGTGCCGGAATCCGAGCAGCGCAGAATCGAGCGCAGCCTCGAACAATATGCGCGCCGTCTCGAAAAAAGCGCCGTCGCAAAATAAATCTTGCGATCAATAGCGGGGAAACGTCTCATGGATTGCCGGGTCGAGCCCGGCAATGACGGAGCCTCGAATGCCTCACTTCATCTGCACCGCCTGCGGCACGCAATATGCCGACAGCAAAATGCCGCCGGCGCAATGCGTCATCTGCGAGGAAGAGCGGCAATACGTGCCGCCGCGCGGGCAGACCTGGACGACGCTCGAGGCGCTCTCGCAAAGCCACATGAACGCCTGGCGCGAATACGATACCGGCGTCATCGGCATCGGCGCGGGCTTTGCCATCGGCCAGCGCGCGCTGTTGTTGCGCACGCCAGGCGGCAACGTTTTATGGGATTGCGTCGCCACGCTCGATACGGCGACGGTCACGGCGATCGAGGCGCTCGGCGGCCTTCAAGCTATCGCCATTTCGCATCCGCATTTCTACACGACGATGGTGGAATGGGCGCGCGCCTTCGGTTGTCCCGTCCATCTCAACGCCGCCGACAAGCAATGGATCATGCGGCCGGATGCGGCGCTGCATTTATGGGACGGCGATACGTACAAATTATGGGACGGCGTCACGCTCATCCGCTGCGGCGGTCACTTCGCCGGCGGCACCGTGCTGCATTGGGCTCAAGGCGCGAACGGCCGCGGTATCGTTTGCGCCGGCGATATCCTGGCGGTCGCCCCCGACCGCAAATGGCTCACCTTCATGCGCAGCTATCCGAATTTCATTCCGCTGTCGGCGCGCGAGGTCGAAGCGATCGGGCAGGCGATGGCGCCTTGTGCCTTCGACGTGCTCTACGGCCACTATTTCGACCGCGTCATCGCCAAGGACGCAAAAGCGGTGCTGGAAAAATCGGTCGCGCGCTATATCGCCGCGGTGGAAGGCAAACGCGGTTATTGAAGGGGCTGCGCCGGGTTCAGCGCTTCACGCAGCCGTTGACGTAGCGCCGGCGCGCGAAAAAGCCGAGTTTCTTTGCGCGCGCCTCTTTCAGGCAGTTGGCGCGTTTTTCCATGGCGATGCGGTCGGCGGCGGCGATCTCGCCGGGGCTCTTGTGCTTGCTCGGCGCGGTTTGCGCGAGCGACGGCGTTGCGGCAATCGCCATTATGGTCGCCAGCATCGCAAGACGTCGGAGCATGAGCCGAAATCCCCAGGCGTTTGCGGCGGCTATTCCTCTTCTTTCTTGCCGCCGAGCTGCTTGAGTTTGGCGAATACGGCGGAAACATCAAGATCGCTGCCGCCGGGCTTCCTCTCGGCTTCCGCGGCTTGCGTGGCGGCGACTTCCGCCTCCTTCTTGGCGGTGGTTTCGGCAGCCGGCAGCAGCGTCGCGCCGGTATCGACGGGCGCGGGCTTTTCCTTGTTGGCGCGGTTGACCTCGAAATCGAGATCGGTCTGCGAGGCGAGCCCGAGCGTCACCGGATCCATCGGCGTCAGCGCGGCCGCGTTCCAATGCGTGCGGTCGCGGATCGCGGCGATGGTCGACTTGGTAGTGCCGACGAGCCGCATGATCGCGGCGTCCTTGAGTTCCGGATGATTGCGCACCAGCCACAAAATCGCGTTCGGCCGATCCTGGCGGCGCGAGACCGGCGTATAGCGCGGGCCTTTCTTGCCGCGTTCCGGCGTGGGAACCGAGACTTTCGATTCGGTCAGCGCCAGTTTCTGCTCGGGATCGGCCTCGGCGGTACTGATCTGATCGCGCGTGAGCTGCCCGGTCTGGATCGGGTCGAGGCCCTTGATTCCCTGCGCGGCGTCGCCGTCGGCAATGGCTTTGACTTCGAGCGGATGCAGTTTGCAGAACTCGGCGATCTGGTCGAAGGTCAGGGCGGTATTATCCAACAGCCAGACGGCGGTCGCCTTCGGCATCAAGGGTGCTGCTGTGGCCATGACAAATCTCCTCCGTCGCTTCGCCCGCCCGTCGGGCGAAGCACCAGATCATCAATGATGACTGGAAGTGGGCGGAATATAAGGGCTGAGTGAAGCCCGTGCAACCATGCCGTCTTGACAGGGTGGGGCGACGCGGCCCATGTGCAGGTGAGACGCGCGAAAGCGCGCGATTCCCAGGACGCCATGATGAACATGCCGGAAAAGCCCCCGCTCAAGGTGCTGCTCTGCTCGCCACGCGGATTCTGCGCCGGCGTCGAGCGCGCCATCGAGTCGGTGGAGCGGGCTTTGGCGATCTATGGGCCGCCGGTCTATGTCCGCCACGAAATCGTGCACAACCGCTACGTGGTCGAGGGCCTGCGCGCCAAGGGCGCGGTTTTCGTCGAGGAACTCGATGAGATTCCCGATACCGCCGCCCCGGTCATCTTTTCGGCGCACGGCGTTGCCCGCGACATCATCGCGCAAGCGGCGCAACGCGGCCTGTTCGTGCTCGACGCGACCTGTCCGCTGGTGACCAAAGTGCATCGCGAGGCGCAGATTCATTTCCGCCGCGGCCGCCACGTCGTGCTCATCGGCCATTCCGGCCATCCGGAAGTGATCGGAACCGTGGGCCAATTGCCGCCGGGTTCGGTCACGCTGATCCAAAGCAGCGCCGACGCGGAAGCCTTTGCGCCGCAAGACGCCGGCAATCTCGCCTATGTGACGCAGACCACCCTGTCGGTGCAGGACACCGCGGAAATCGTCGGTGTGCTCAAGCGGCGGTTCCCGGCGATCGCCGGCCCCAACAAGGACGACATCTGCTACGCCACGACCAACCGGCAGGAAGCGGTGAGAAACGTCGCCCCCATCGTCGACGCCATGATCGTGGTCGGCTCGCCCAATTCGTCGAATTCGCAGCGGCTTACCGAAGTGGCCAGGCGCTCGGGCTGTGCGCGCACGGCGCTGGTCGAGCGCGCCGCCGATATCGACTGGGAGCGCTTTGCCGACATCAAACAGCTTGGCGTCAGCGCCGGGGCGTCGGCGCCGGAGGTGCTGGTCGAGGAGATCATCGGCGCCTTCGCCCAGCGTTACGCGGTGAGCGTGGAGACGGTCACCGCCGCCAAAGAGGAGATGTTCTTTCCGCTGCCCCGCGCGCTGCGGGAGACCCAGGCGGCGGAGTGATGCATGGCGGTTTATACCGACGTCACCGCCGACGATCTCACCCAGTTCCTCGCCGGCTACAAGATCGGTGCGCTTTTGGCCTACAAGGGCATCGCCGAAGGCGTGGAGAACTCCAATTTTTTGCTGCACACGAGCGCCGGCAATTTCATCCTCACGCTCTATGAGAAGCGCGTCGCCGAAAACGACCTGCCGTTTTTCCTTGCGCTGATGGAGCATCTTGCCGCGCGCGGCATCACCTGTCCGCAGCCGGTGAAGAATAAGGATGGCGGCATGCTCGGCCGGCTGGCCGGCCGGCCGGCGGCGGTCGTCACCTTTCTCGACGGCTTGTGGATCCGGCGGCCAAACGCCGCCCACTGCGCCGCGGTGGGCGAGGCGCTTGCCGGTCTGCATTTGGCGGGCGCCGATTTCTCCATGCGGCGCGCGAATGCCCTCTCGATCGAGAGCTGGCTCGGCCTCTACGATCACGCCAAGTCGCGCGGCGACAGCGTGCGGCCGGGTTTGTGCGCCGAGATCGCCAAGGAACTCGATACGTTGGACAAGAACTGGCCGCGCGATCTGCCGCAAGGCGTCATCCACGCGGACCTCTTTCCCGACAACGTGTTCTTCCTCGGCGACAAGCTGTCCGGTCTGATCGATTTTTATTTCGCCTGCACCGATATGCTCGCCTTTGACGTCGCGATCTGTCTCAACGCCTGGTGTTTCGAGCCGGACCATTCCTACAACGTCACCAAGGGCCGCGCGTTGCTCAAGGCTTATGGCAAGGCGCGCGCTCTGTCGGTGGCCGAAATCGCGGCGCTGCCGATGCTGGCGCGCGGTGCGGCCATGCGTTTTTTGCTCACGCGGCTGGTCGACTGGCTGGCGGTGCCGGACGGCGCGCTGGTCAAGCCGAAAGACCCGCTCGAATATTACCGCAAGCTGCGCTTCCACCAGTCGGTGAAGAGCGCGAGCGATTACGGGATAGACGCATGATCCCGAACATTGGGAACCTGCTTTCGGGAAAGATCATGCGCAAGGATAAAATCTCGTGAGCGAGCAGCGCGTCACCATTCATACCGATGGCGCCTGCTCGGGCAATCCAGGGCCGGGCGGCTGGGGCGCGATTCTGACTTTCGGCGATCATGAAAAGGAATTGAACGGCGGCGAAGCGCACACCACCAACAATCGCATGGAATTGATGGCGGCGATTTCGGCGCTGGAGGCGCTCAAGCGCTCGTGCACGATCGATCTGCACACCGACAGCGAATACCTAAAGAACGGCATCACCGCTTGGATTCATGGCTGGAAGAAGAACGGTTGGCGCACGGCCGACAAGAAGCCGGTCAAGAATGTCGACCTCTGGAAGCGTCTCGACGCGGCGCTCGCCCAGCACAAGGTGCATTGGCATTGGGTGAAAGGTCACGCCGGCCACGCCTTGAACGAGCGTGCCGACGAACTCGCGCGCGACGGCTTGATTGCCGCGCGCGCTGGCGCGGTCGGCGCGATGAAGTCGAAATAATCGCGCAAATCCATTCGTCCCCGCGACCCAGCCTACGCTCGCTTTGCGAGCTTTGGCGGCTTTGAGTCCGCCAAAGCGCGGAGCGCGAAGGCAGAAAGCGGGGACCCGGTGCCAAAAAATTTGGCTTCCCGCTTACGCCGGAATGAACGGAGATAAATTCTGCGGCGCCGGCTTGTTAAAGCTGCGCCAGCAGCGCCTGGCCGCCGGAAATGTCGCACTTACCGGGCGCGTCCTCGATATTGAGCTTTTTCACCACGCCGTCGTCGACCAGCATCGAGTAGCGCTTGGAGCGCGTGCCGAGACCATTGCCGGAGCCGTCGAAAGCCATGTCGATCGCCTTGGCAAATTCGCCGTTGCCATCGGCGAGAAACTCGATCTTGCCGGCGGCGCCGGTCGATTTCTTCCAGGCTTCCATGACGAACACGTCGTTGACGCCGGTCACCGCGATCGTGTGCACGCCTTTCGCCTTGATCGCATCGACGTTGTTGAGAAAGCTCGGAATGTGCAGGTTGTTGCAGGTCGGCGTGAACGCGCCGGGCACCGCGAACAGGGCGACTTTCTTGCCCTTGAAAATATCGTCGGTGGTCTTTGGCTTGGGGCCTTCCGTAGTCATGACGCGGAACGTCGCATTGGGCAACTTGTCGCCGACCTTGATGGGCATGGCTCTACTCTCCCTGATTTTATGAGGCGCAAACTAGCGCGCCGGCGCCGGCTTAGTCGAGATGAGTCTTCACCTCGGTCGCGTGACCGCCTTGCACGATCGTAAAGGTCAATTCGAACGGGCCTTTGGGATCGACGCCGGGCGGCAGCCCGTCGAGCTCGAAGCCGAAATGCGCGTGGCCGGGCGGCGCGCCGGGCGCCGGCTTGGGGATGGGCAGCGCCCATTCCGGCGTCGGACCTTCGACGAAGAGTTCGACCGGTTCGCCGGACGGTGCGGCGAGATCGACAAAGACCAGCGGCTTGACCTTGTCGTCGCTGGCGCGTTTGGCCGTCAGCCCGGCTTGCGCCGCGGAGACAGACTTCGGCACCTGCGCTTGGGCCGCGTCGAGCGCGGAATTGTCGGCATCGCCGGTCGGTGGAATCGTCAATTCGAGCTTGGCCTCGACCGGTACGCAGAGTTTCTCGCAGACGGCATATTCGGCCTTGACGCGCAGTGTGACCGGCTTGTCCTTCTGCCGCGGGATCACGCGCAGCGGCAAAATAACGCTGCCCATGTAGCCGATCGTCGTGCCGGCCTCGTCGGTGAAGGCGTGCGGCGCCGGAAACGAAATCTTCGCCGCGGCGAGATTGTCGGAGCCGGGAAACGTAAAGCGCGGCGGCACGCCCGAATCGCCGGGATAGCGCCAATACGTGTGCCAACCCGGCTGCAACTTGATCTCGATCCCTGCGCTAAGATTTTCGGCGTTGCTTTTGCCGGCGATCAAACGAATCGCCGAATAATTGTCTTGCACCCAAGGCGAAGCATCGGCGGCGTGTGCCTGCGTGGCGGCAAACAGACCGGCGGCCGATACCGCCAAAGCGGCGCTGGTCCGGTTCCAGGATTTTTTCATGACGCTCGATCTAGTCGGTTAGGCGCGATTTCGCTACTGAATTCATCGTGAGCAGCGCATGAACAGGCAACGGGCACGATGGCGGTTTCGCCACAATCTTCTGCTTCAATATGACAGTGGGTGATTGAAATTTCCGCAATCGCCATCATTTGCAAAGGCGAAGCGATTGGATAACCTTTCGACATGAAACTTCCTCGCAAACCGGCCGGCAAGTCCGCGCGCGGTTATCTCGACGGCCAGATGCTGATCGCAATGCCGGCGATGAGCGACGAGCGCTTCGTTCGTGCGCTGATCTATGTCTGCGCGCATTCCAGCGAGGGCGCCATGGGCATCGTCGTCAACCAGCTCGCCGGCAACATTAAATTTCCCGATCTCCTGGTGCAGCTCGAGGTAATCCCGGCAAGCGAACGCATCCAGCTCCCGACGCAGGCCGAAGACGTCAAGGTGCTCAAAGGCGGGCCCGTGGAAACGGGCCGTGGTTTCGTGCTGCACTCGGCCGACTTCTTCATTGAGAACTCGACGCTGCCGATCGACAACGGCATTTGTCTCACCGCCACGCTCGACATCCTCAAAGCGATCGCGCGCGGGCAAGGGCCCGAAAGCGCCATTCTCGCGCTCGGTTATGCCGGTTGGGCGCCCGGACAGTTGGAAAGCGAAATCCAACATAACGGCTGGCTACATTGCGCCGCCGATCCGGATCTGATCTTCGGCGCCGACACCGAAGGCAAGTACGAAAAGGCGCTGCGCAAAATCGGCATCGATCTCGGTCAGCTGTCGAGCGAGTCGGGTCACGCCTAGCACGTGATGCCGAGAAGCGGGAACCGGTTTTTGCATAAGACCACGCACAAAAATCAACGCTTGATTGCGAGCGCGACCCAATAGGGCTCGGTTTGCGAAAATCGAGCGCTGTCGAAGCCGGCGGCCTGCAGCATGTCGGCGATCTGCGCGCGTGTGAAGCGTTGCTCGAGCCGGGTGCAGAAGCGATCGAACGCATCGGTGCGCATCACATAGAGCGAGCGATGGCGGTAATAGGTGAGCGGCCACGAACGCGGCAGCATACCGAATTTTTCTAAGAGCGCGGCCATGCGCGCGAGCGGCCAATAGACCAACGGGGCGATGGCCGTCGTTGCTGCGATTTGCAGCGGGTAGGGCGCGCGGCAGAGCAGCAGTCGTGCCACATTCGACACCTGCCAAAGCACACGATAGGTGGCCGAGCGGTTATCGAGGGCATAGTAGACGTAAAGCAGAAACGGCGCGCCGGGCTTGAGCTTGGCGGCGATGTCGCGGACTGCCTGTGCGGTCTCGGGTACGTGGTGCAGCACGCCGAGCGCGTAGGCGAAGTCGAGCGAGCCATCGGCGAAGGGCAAGGCCGACACCGAGGCGAGATGAAAGCGAACATTGTCGGCGCCGGCAAGATTAGTGCGCGCGATCGCCAGCGCGTCGGCGGAGGGATCGACGGCGTGTAATTCGCCGACCCGAGGTGCGACCAGCATCGCCCAACGGCCGCTACCGCAGCCAATATCGGCGCCGACGCTTTGCGGTGGCAACCGGTCCCAAGGGAAAATCGCGAAATAGCTGTCGAACATCGCGCGGCGGTCCGCCGCGGAAAGATCATCCGCCGACTGCGAGAAGGTCGTCCATTCACGGCCAAAGCCGGCAACCGTCGCTTCGTCGGTGTTCTTTAGCCGCGATACCATCGCAAATCCCGCTCGGTGCGCAGATTGACGCTGCTAGGGCGCGACCTCGAGGTGTTCGCCGGTCAAAAGCGCGCCGGCATCCTGTGCGCTCATTGGCTCGCCGAAGGCAAAACCTTGCGCGTATTCGCAGCCCATCTGGTAGAGCTCGACCGCGTCCGAATCGGTTTCCGCGCCTTCCGCGACGACGTCCATGCCGAGATCATGCGCCAGCGCGATGATCGAACGCAAGATGACCGGCCGTGCGCCGCGCGCGGTGGTGCGCACGAACGACTGGTCGATCTTGATGGTGTCGAAGGGGAAGCGCTGCAGATAGGCGAGCGAAGAATGTCCGGTGCCGAAGTCGTCGAGCGAGAGGCCGACGCCGAGCTCTTTGATGCGGGTGAGCATTTGCGCCGCGTGTTCGGGATTTTCCATCACCAGCGATTCGGTGATTTCCAGCTTGAAGGAACCGCGCGCGAGCGCCGAGCGCGACAGCACGCCGCGCAGATCCTGGATGAGGTCGTGGCGCAGCAATTGCCGCGATGACACGTTGACGCTGACGAAGATCGGCTCGCGCGAGCGGCTTGCGGCCTGCCAGGTGGCGAGCCGCCGCGCGGCGCGCTCGAGCACGAACAGGCCGAGATCGACGATGAGGCCGATTTCCTCGGCGGTGGCGATGAATTCGGAGGGCGACAGGCGGCCGAGCTTGGGATGATCCCAACGTGCCAGCGCTTCGAAGCCGGCAATGGCGCGATCTTCGAGCCGCACGATCGGCTGGTACAGAACCTTGATCTCCTCGCGCTCGATAGCGCGGCGCAGCTCCGATTCGAGCGCCAAGCGGTCGGTCTTGCGCGAGCGCATCGCCGGCTTGAAGATTTCGATGCGGTCGCCACCGATGCGTTTGGCATGATACATCGCGAGTTCGGCGTCTTTGAGCACTTCCTCGCTGCTCTGCACTTGGTTTTCGGCCAGCGCAAGACCGATCGAGGCAGTCATGAAGATTTCGCGATCATTGAAACCGATCGGCGCGCGCAAGGTGCGCCGGATCGTCTCGGCGAAGGCGACGAGTCGCTGCGGCTCGCGTTCCGACATCAGGATGAGCGCAAATTGGTCGCCTGCGAGCCGCGCCAGCGTGTCCTGCGGCTTGAGCAATCGCGCAAGCCGGCGGGCGATGGTCAGCAGCACGGAATCGCCGATCGACATGCCCACAGAATCGTTGACCTGCTTGAAGCGGTCGAGATTGATCATCATCACCGATGGGCGGCTTTGCGGATCGCCATGGGCGAAGGCGAAAGCCGCCTGCATGCGGTCGATGAACAATTCGCGGTTGGGCAGGCCGGTGAGATTGTCGTGCACCGCGTCGTAGAGCAGCCGCTCCTCGGCCTTCTTGATGTCGTTGACATC
>Ga0335078_10019167_pt1 | contig 10174 bp, 7 predicted proteins | sample Lox_Sample_32_FD_206711 | JGI IMG/M metagenome (GOLD analysis project Ga0335078, IMG submission 206711) | Soil microbial communities from Loxahatchee National Wildlife Refuge, Florida, United States - Lox_Sample_3.2 | ecosystem: Environmental > Terrestrial > Soil > Wetlands | place: USA: Florida...
CGTTTCTGCGACTCGAAAAAGATCTTGATAAGAAACTCCACAGCGGTCGTGTGGTACCGCCGGAATGTCAGACCGGCTCGATATGATGTTCGCATATCAAGCTTGCTGACCGCGAACATCCGGAAGGGCCTAAACGGGTCGCGGCCTCCTCCGGCCGGCCGCTTTAGGCGAGGTACGGGTCGCGCATGACAGCGTCGCCGTGGCGGTGGAGAGGCGGGTGGAGGAGCTTGGCCGGGCCGCGCCGGTACAGGATGGCGGGACGTCCCGTTTCGGATCGGCGCCGTTCACCAGTCGGCTCGAGGAAGCGCTCGGCCCGGGTTACCTTCCGCCTGAAGTTGCTTGGGTCGAGGGTGACATTCCAGACGATCTCGTAGACGCGGCGAAGGTCGCCCACGCTAAACGGCTCACGGCAGAACGCTGTAGCGACCGTCGTGTACTCAAGCTGTGACCGCGCTCGCTCCAGCGCCTCGCGCAGTATGTCCGAGTGATCGAATGCCAGCGTAATCTGCCAGTCGAGGGCTTCTCTGACGGAGACCCAGGACGCGGCTTTCGCGTCCGTGCCCGCTTCAGGATCCGGTAGGTTCGGGCCCAGAGCCAGGTAGGCGACAGTAACGACCCGGCCACGCGGATCGCGGCCGGGCGCGCCGAAAGCCCGCACCTGCTCTAGGTGTAGCCGCCTGCCGTTGATGCCGGTCTCTTCGTGGAGTTCCCGCAACGCGGCCTCATCGAGGGCCTCGCCGTCGCGGACGTAGCCGCCCGGCAGCGCGAGGGAACCTAGGAACGGATCATTACCACGAGTGATCAGCAGGACCTTGAGGTCATCGTCCCGGACGGTGAAGATCGCGAGGTCCACCGTGACCGACGTGACGGCCCTCGCCCGCTTGTTGATCATCGGCTCAGCCTACTAAAAGTCATCTTGACCTATACACGGCAACAGTTTAGGTTAAAGGTACCTAAAGCACGATTATGGCTCATCCGACATCCAAGCCCGACATGCTCACCCCGGGGCATAAGGCCGGCGCATGCGCGGAGCCAGGCTTCCGCGCCAGCGCTTGGTCGAGGAGGTTCATGTCCGCCGAAAGCTCAAGGCAGGCTACTGATGTCCGTGGACACGGAGAAGACGCTCACCGGATCGCCGACCGATCGGAACGCGTCCGACCACGCGGCGACTCGGCGAATGTGCGCAGGGACGTATCTCGACCCAGTATTTAGGAACCGACTGCTCCGCGAGGTCTACAACGACCGGAACAGGCGGGTAGCACCTTCCTACGGATTCGACGCCGCGCTTGTGCTGCGCCACGCGTGGTGTGCCTGGTGGCTGGAGACTGTACAGAACATTCTGATCGTCGCTGTTGTCGTTGTCGCTTGTCTGCGCATGCCACTCGACTTGATCATCGTGGTCAGCGTCCTGGTGATCTGGTATGTGTTGCGCCTCTGGCGAAGCTGGACCACTGAGCTCACTGCGTACTACAGCGGCAGTCGTCAGATACTCAGTGATCAGCAACTGCAGGCCCGGGGCAAACTGCTCCGGCGCATCCTGACAGGCGCGTTCATGGTTCTCGTGGTCGCCATGCTTATTGCCGCCGCCAGGAACAGCCGATCCGGGGGCGCCACAGGAGCCTGGCCCCTGCGAACGGGCTTGCTCGGCGCCGCGGCGATCCTCTGTGCCTTCGCAATGATCACGACCGCCTGTACCGTGATGCGGATGATCTGCCTGTGGCGCCTGAACAGCGCTGAATCTGGGAGCTTGCCCCGGTGCGGCGGAGGGCGAATCCAGATTATCAGGGAGCAGCAGAATCATCCGTTCACGGTCCACTCGGGATTCAAGCCGTTTATCGGCAGCGGGAAGGAGGTTGTTAACTGGTCGTTCGCGCAGCGGCTTGTCGGCAACATGAAGACCGATGGCGATAACGGACCTCCCCCCTTCAGGACGTCGGACCTCATCGGACGACTGAGGAAAATGATTTACGAGCTGCGGGAAGACGAGCATCCGGAGACGCGGCTCCCCGGCCTCACGGTCGAGGACCAGGTTTTTATTGAAGGAACTTACGCTGACCTATATAGCGATGCACTGCGGGCCGAACCGGGCAGTGACGTCATTACTGAAGAAATCGCGAAAATAATCTCTAGGCCGAGCGGCGAGGCCAGGCATTACCTGGCCTCCAGGGTCGAATCCTGGGGCGGCGAGATCGTGACGAGCGTCTTCGTGCACGTATCGCTCCAGGGACGAACGCTGTACTTGGAGTTCGCGACGTACGCCCTGTTCCCTACCCATCCTGGATACCACATCATCGACGAGGTGGGAGGAACCGGAATCGGAGCGACGGCGAAGGCCGTCGCGAAGACTCTGTCTACCCTGCCTCAACAGCTAACGTCAGCGTGTCGAGTGGCATGGGCGCCCGCCCAGCTGCTGGCGGCACTGCGGCCGAAAAAAGACCGGACTGGCAGCGCTGCAAAGAGATTCGACATCGGCGCCAAGGTCAGCGCCAGGGAGATCGCCGCCGAAGAATCAGACCGGAGCTATTTCCAATACCAAGACGTGCGCCAGCACTCCAAAATCATCGAGCGCCGCCTGATCGCCGCGGTAGGCGAGTTCCTGACCGAATTGGGCATCGATACCTCAGAGTTCTGGGAGCGCGCGACCACCATCCTCAACAACGGAATCATCAACACCGGCTCAGGATCAGTCACCACCACTAACACCACATTCGGCGGCAATTCACCAGTTAATCCCGAAACAGGCGTGAACCAGCGGAACAGCGAAGGCAAAGGGATATGAACCCATTTAACCAACGAGGCAATAGGGGAATCATAAGCACTGGGTCGGGGCAGGTAAACGTGTCAAATACTTCGTTCGGCGATCATTCGCCAGTTACAGCCTTCCCGGTGAAGTCAGCGGAGGAGCCCTCATCGGAGGGTGCCTTTGCCAGAGCGGACATCGGGGTTATCACCGTCCTCAGCGAGGAAACCAGCGCGGTAGTCGGAGCGCTGAGCGCCATGGGAAACTGCCAGAAACGAACACACGGCGACGGACTCCGCTTTTATGACGCTGTTGTCGACCTTGCGGGATCTCCGATGCGAGTCGCCGTGACGCAGTCACTGAGCGTCGGTCCGATGCCGACCGTTATCGCGGTCGAGAACCTCCGCCGGTGCTATGGTCCCGCAGTCGTGGTACTCGTAGGCATCGCAGGCGGTATCCATCATTCGGTCAGGCTCGGCGACGTAGTGGTCGTACAGGAGGTCATCTACTACGACCTGCGAAAGGAAACACAGGCCGGGGTCGTCCGGCGCGGCCAGACCCGGTCCGTCCCCGCCGTGATCCGACGTGCCCTCAATGACTTCTTCAGCACGCACGGCGAGCCGTATCTCGTGCACAGCACGGACCCGGACGGGGCCTTCCGCGACTACAAGACTCTGACAGGACCGATCGGATCCGGCGAGGCGGTCATCGCGTACAAAGGCTCCGATATCCGCCGCTATCTCACCGCGTTCAACGATAAGACGCTCGCCGTGGAAACTGAGGCCGGCGGGATAGCCGAAGCCTTTTATGAAACCGCCGACGAACCCGGCACTGGCTGGCTGGCCATCCGAGGAATCTCCGATCACGCTGACGCCGACAAGGACGACGCCTTCCACCAGGTGGCTTCCTGGCACGCTGCGGCTATGCTGATTGGCCTTCTTCCCTACTTGAAACAGAGATAGGTGAACGTGTGGCACAGGGCACTGATGTGTTATGTGAGGGGCAGCAAGAGCCGGCGTGTCAGCTATAACCACACAGGTCGTCCACGCGGTCCCGGGAAGGAGCCAGGGGCGTGTTCGAGGACGACGACGGGCGGTTCCCTTGCTCTCGCGGGCGCGTGAGGAGGCTCAGGCGCTTAACCGCTGTCACGGCCTACGTTCTGGTGACCAAGTCGACCGTAGGTAGTCGCGCTCGTCAAGGGAGATCTCGCCGACATTGTAGAGGCGATCGATTAGCGAAGACGGGCTAACATGCAACCTCTCGCTCGCGGTCTTGATAGTTTCCGGATCCTCCGCTGACGCTGCAGAAAGAGCAAGAGTGTCTCGAAGGAGCCATGTCGGCATGAGGAAAGCGGCAGCGAACGCGTTTGCACGCTGCTCAATCGCCCGCGGAGCCCATGGGCCGCTTGCTATTGCTAGCTCGTCTCCGTGCTCGCGATCAAGCAGAAGATGACATAGCTCGTGAGCAAGAGTAAAACGGTTGGCCCACAGACTGCGAGCCCAGCGCGTACTGGTATTACAGAATATATGAGGACGTTGCGTAGGGCCAAAGACTGATATGGCGCGTAGTTCGTTGTCCGAGAGCTGAATGTCCGAGATCGAGATACCTATATCCCTTGCGATGGATTCGATATCTACCCATTCGGCGGAGCTGCTGCCGAGAAGTTCGCAGGCCTTTTCCCCCAGCCTGCTTCCCTGTTCACCTGGCGGCAGTTGCCTGATTTCATCGACGCCTAGCGGCAGCTTCATTCTAGTCAGCCAGACTGAGGCATCAGGCACGTAGTTGTCGATAATGCGTTCAGTCAGGGAGACAACATCGTCTAGATCTGTCGTCGGGCTCACTGCTCCATAAAGCAGCCGCGCGTAAGCACTTCCCACGACTACCAGGGGATCTTCCTGGCCAGCCCCGATGATTCCCTCGCGGACGCGTTCGCTCGCTACAGACAGGCGCTGCGTGATAGCCTGCGAAACCTGCGCGTATCTTTCGCCGATCCCCGCCAACCAGGCCATCCGACTTGTTTCTCTGGCTGGCGAAGTAAGACCAGCGACGCGCTCGGCAAGAGCTTCCACCCTTGTGGACTCCGGCAGTCTCCGGCGAAGTTCCTGAGTTGCCGCAGATAGCACCTGGCACATCGCATCAGCCGCACTCGCCAAATCGGCGTAGCATATTCTGTTGGGCGTGAGAAAATTGAAATCGCTCGAAATGCCAGCCAGAGTCTCGGCTCCGGTTGAAATTTCGAGCCTGTCACGATAGCGCCTCATGTATATATCAGGGAAGAGGCCACCCTCGCGGGCGGCACGAACCGAGTGCCTACTCCACCAATCAGACCAAGTTGTGAGCCATTCGAACTCGTCGACTTCTTTGAGTGAAAGCGGCGCTAGCTGGGTTCTACGGAGCGACTCTGCAGCAGATAGCCCCGCATTTTGCAGTGGCAGTCGCTCCTCATGCAGAAGCGGGTCCCAGTTCTCGGTGAGCCATTCCATAAACGGGAGCATGTACCAGTGCGTAGACTGGATTATTTCGTCCTGCTCAAAGTGGGCGCACAGGTTCTCGCTGCCTGCCCAGAGCGTGAAGCTACCCCAGGACTCGCGCTCATCCGCGGTGGCGTGATCACCGGACCCATGAGGGTTCGGCGAGAACGCCAGGCTCAGAGCGAACGCGGAGGAGTCCCCCGCCTTCATCTCCCAGTTCCCGAAACCCGTTGCGCTCACCAGTGCTCCTTCAGGGCCCGCCTGCTGACCCGCTTGTCCCTCACCCACTGTCGCCAGATGACGGGGGGTACCTCCCTCCATTTGACCGGATACCCGTGCCACCGTCCAGGGAGGTGCTCCTGGCCACAGTACGCTTGATCACCATCCGTAGCGTATCGCCTGCCAGGGCGCTTGGGATCGACCTCACTTGCTGCCAGCAGGGCAGGCCCGTCAGCCTCCCTGGGGCATCGTGACCCTCGAGCGCCGCGCTGCCACGGTTCTTTGTGCTTCGGGTTCGGTTCGTACACCAGAGGCTGCTCTGCAGGTGCGGCGGCCTTCCGGGTGCTCTCGGCCGCGTTCTGGAAACTCGGGCCCGTCATGCCTGCTCCCAACGTGCACATCAGGATAGGTGCCAGACTCACTACGGTTCGACAAATGCTCGCAAGACCCTTCGCCGCTGAGACTATTGGCGTGGCGCCCGAAACGCCCCATGTGAGGAAACAACTGAAAGTGTGGATCTCGGCACAGTCCGGCGTGTCACCGTCCACGCGGCTCCGGGAAGGAGCCAGGGGCGTGTTCGAGGACAACGACGGGCGGTTCCCCGACGACAGCGAGGTCGAGGTCCGCTACCCCCGTGACAAGCGCGAGGAACAAGGGGTCGACCGGGCCGGGTGGCCGTGGCTGCCGGGTTCCATCGTAGAGCAGTGCGGGCCGGACGAGTGGTACGTCGCGGTGTGCGAGCGGTCGCTGGCGGTGCTTGAAGACGGGAGCCCCGCCCCGGACGGCACGGCGGAGGATGACCTGTTCTACCCGTGCTGCTGGCGGGACTCCTCGGAGATCCGGCGTCCGGCGCTGCGCCCGCGCGGCGGGACGGGGCGAGCCGGTGAACGGGGACAAGCTGATCCGGGCGGCGATGTCCGCGGTGGTGGTCGCGGTTGCCGGGTTCGCGGCGGTGGTGTCCTATTCCCACATCTTCGGCCTGGGCCGCGCGCACGGCCAGGACGGGGCGGCGGCGCGGCTGCTGCCTTTGAGTCATGCACCCACGGAACCCCAGCTCACGGCGGCATCACAGCTTCAGCCCTTCAACCACCCATTACCGCTGAATAGCGGAGGCTAGGACGTCGAGGGAGACTCAGCCTGTCATGAAGCTGACCCTGCGGGCGGCCCAGTCGCGGAAGAGTGTCCTGAACTGATCAGGTACTGGCAAGTCAGGCAGGTCATCGGCGGAGGCCAGGCGGCCGGCTAGGTAAATGCGCAGAAGCCCTGGGGAGCGGTCCGTTGGGTGCTCCGCGAGCATCATCTTGACCTGGTCGTGGGACATCTCAGCGGTCGCGAAGGCCACGGCGGCGATACCGAGGAAGGAAAGTTCGCCCATACTTGTCCACGGATCAACTAGCTGAGGGTCGTAGCTCCCCATTCTCACACCACCGAGATCTGCCGGAGTCTTCCGCGGCCTCACTCCCCACGGTGATTCTGGATGGCTGAGAAGGTAGCACCCGATAGCCTCGAATGAGGTCCTGATCTGATGTGTGGAGACATCACCGATGGGGGCGATCCAGGAGGCTCGGAACAGCTTCATGAGCAGAGCAACCGGGAACAGCGGGAGTTGCGGTCCGATCTGTGGGGCATCCATAAGTGACCTCAGGCCGCCGGGCATCGCAAGCGCGTCGGTGAGCTGGAGCACTCCATGGTAGAGCAGGGCCGTTCTAGACGTCGCGTTGTGTTCCGCCATGGCTACCAGTTCGGTGGCATATTTATATGCATGGTTAGATGACCAGCGAGTCCAGAAATCATATGATCCTGGCGGCTTGTCCGTTTCGACGGAGCGATTGAATGCCACTTCGGCCCCGAGTTGGAGACCGTAGTTCCTGGCTGCAGAGTCGTCCGAGGAAATCATAGCGCAAACGTGATCTGCGAGCTCCTCTCCGATCGGTCGCCAGTATCGTCTGCCGGTCCTGATCAGGCTGAATGGTGTGCCATAACGATTAAGGGTTGCGCGCGTCAGATCCCGGATTGTGCCCGGTGACAGATCGACACCGTCTAGGCAGTGCATGAGAAACGGAATAGCAGCGTACTGTTCCAGTTCGAGGGGTCGGCGACCAGCGGCCGCGAGGAGTTCGGCGTACACCCTATCTGCTCCTCGGTCGGTTGCACGGGCTTTAATCTGAATAGCAAGCTCGGCCACTACAGACCAGCGTGAATGTTCCAGCCTCGGAAGGAGGTATTGTGCGAGGTCTTCAGGTGTGTCACAGACGGAGGCAACGCGGGCAGCAGCAAAGTACTCCAGGAACGTCCGGTGAGTGAAAGCGTAGAGTTTCTCACCATCGGCGGTAGTACCAGTGTCGGTAAACACCCACATCCGGCCCCGGCAGAATTCGACGAACTCACACGCAACATCCCGGGCCTCGTCCTCCCATTCAAAGCCGCGCTCACGAAAGAACTCGGCGGTCTCGGAGATGAGCCGCTGCTCGGTCACCGCTGCCTGCGGGTCATCACCTGTGAACAGCCACCAGGCCAGGTGACGGATAGCTGGCTCGACAAGGTGCCCGGCACGGAGCTGTCGGTGAATCCGCCGCCACGTATCCCACTGACGGAACAGGAGGTCTGCGCATTTCTCATACACCCCGGCTCGATCGCGGGGAAGGGATCCTTCACCCCTGTAGAGAATGCACATCAGTGAGAGGAGCAAGGGGTTCGATCGCAGATCTTCGACGTTAGTGCTCTCGTGGAGGAACGCCTTGGCATCCAACGCCTCACCCTGCAGGGCGAACCACTTCTGCGCATAGGCGGCGACGTGGTCATCGGTGAAGCCGTCGAGCCTGTAGCAGGTAAACACCTCGTCATCTAGACGCGCCTGCTCGTAGCCGATCAGCCGCGAGGTAACAAGCACCGGCGCGAGTGGATATTCAACGCAGAACTGCTCTACGCGCTCACTTACGTCACGTCGGCGGGCAGTATCGAGGAGCTCGTCGAGGCCGTCGAAGATCACGAGGGCGCGTCCGGTCACCAGCAGCCTGTCCACGACCCCAGCGGGTGCCCGGCACTGGTACAGCGTCGCCAGCGTGTGCTCTATGTGCTGGACAATCGATCGCTCGGGCGGATCCTGCGCAGCGTAGTCTCGGAGCGTGACGAGGAACGGTATCCTCTGTGCGTGATCGCTGGCGAAGTCGTGTGCAAGCACGTTCGCTGCGGTGGTCTTACCACCGCCCGGATCGCCGAGCAGCACCGTCCTGTCAATCTCCCTTACGAGGGTCAGTAGAGTTGGCGCTGACCGATGCCGTGGATATGGGACGTCTGATTGTCCGTGCGGTATTATCGACGTTTCGACATAGATTTCGGCGATCGGGACATGCCGTCTCTCCTGGAAATCCGGTGGCCTGATCTTCCCATGCGTGCTCTGAACATGCTCCCTGTATCCCTTGAGAAATTCCTCCTCGCTGCGAGTGCCTGGCACTGCTAGTGCCGCTACCTGCCTTTCGATAGCGTTCAGGATCGCGACAATCCGGCTACCGAACGCCTCGCTCCTGACCTGCTGGAGCCCTGAAGGGTCCCGCGACTTCAACTGGCCGACGATTTCGCATATCTCATCGTCATAGTAGTCGCAGAGCCGTTTAGCCAGGCCTCGTGCCGTGCCCGTTCCGATGATTGCGAGTCGTACCGCTTCCCGGGCAAATCCGGCCTGTGTTTCCGGTGCGTCGGTGAGCCGGGCAGCCAGCAGGGACTGCAGTGCCGCTTGTACCTCATCGGAGTTCAGTGCTTGTCTGAGCCTCCCGGCGACTTCGGGTTCTAGCTCCGGCAGGTCAGGCCCCCGGCCGGTGAGCCTGTAAGTGTCACGCCACCGGGCAATCTCCATCCCCGCCTGCTTGCGTGACTTGAAAGTACGGACGATTGCCCCCACAGCGGCGGAGATCGCGTCAGCCACGACAGCATCCGTAAGGTCAGTCGGATTGATAGACATTGCCCCGTTTCCGTCCAAGACCGCTCAATGACTGACATGGGAGCCGAGCGGCTTAGCGTACCACCGGGAAGATCGGCAGCGAGGAGATTATGTCCTAATTAACTGATAATGCTTGAAATACACATTGATACGGGCACATAGTGAGAGATCACCTCCTCGAGACCCGCGAAGTTCACGAGCAGCTCGTCGCCACGGACGGCTCGCCCAACAGGTCGACAGCGAGTCTTGGCCCCAAGCTAGAGCACCGCATCGGCGTGCATGCCTAGTCATCCTCGAGCCTCCCCCCTGACGTGCGTTCACGGAAGACAAGAGCGATGGCAGCAGGAAAGAGTAGCGGGTGCAGGTGCGGGGCGATCCACTTCTCGGCAGCATCTGGGGCACTGCTGTCGTTCGAAGGCGTGACCCACATGTGAGTTAGGACGCGGCAGCGCCAGTGCCAAAGCAGGGCAGGCTCACTACGTCACCCTCGCATGCCGCGATCAGGGTATGACACGTCGAGGGCGTGAGCCAGACCTGAGGCGTCGCGGCTGACAGCCCGTAGTGCTGGTTATGACCAGATCTGGTCATTTCGGCTTCGTCCCCGCTGCCGCACCCACCACCGCGCAAAACAGGCACCAGACTGGCGTGCCGAGCAGCTCGCACCGGGTGTCACCCGCTGAACCCTGCCCTCAGGGCGCACCCACATAACCACACCCACCAAATACGACACCTAGGTCGTCATCTAGGTCGTCGCGGGGCTGATGGCGGCAGGCGCACCTGCCACCCGGGGTCGGGGGGACCTGACCG
>Ga0335078_10019168_pt1 | contig 10174 bp, 8 predicted proteins | sample Lox_Sample_32_FD_206711 | JGI IMG/M metagenome (GOLD analysis project Ga0335078, IMG submission 206711) | Soil microbial communities from Loxahatchee National Wildlife Refuge, Florida, United States - Lox_Sample_3.2 | ecosystem: Environmental > Terrestrial > Soil > Wetlands | place: USA: Florida...
TGTATAGGGTCGCTTTCCTCGTTTGCTGTCTGGGTTTCATCTCCGCCCGGCCATCGGCACAAGCGCAAACCGCTGCCGAGCCCCAGGCTTCTGCCTCTGCCCCGGCGCCCACCACGACAAAGACCGCCGATAAGGATTCACCGGAGATGAGTTCCCACGAAGCGGCTGCGACCTTTCATGTGAACGTCAAGCTGGTGCTGGTGCGGGTGGTGGTGCGAGATGCTCAGGGCCACGCCGTAGGCAATCTGGAAAAGCAGGACTTCCAGCTTTTTGACGATCGCAAGCCGCAGGTCATTACACAGTTTTCCGTCGAAAAGCCGGGCGAGCAGGTGGCGAAGGCGCGAGCAAGTTCCGAGAGCAACCCGAGCGAAAGCGCTGCCACGAATGGCAAGATTCCCGAAATCCCGGAGCGGTATATCGCCTACGTCTTCGACGACGTGCACCTGAAAATGGGGGACCTGATGCAGGCACGCCAGGCCGCCGAGAAACATCTGGCCTCCTTGCAGCCCACCGACCGGGCCGCGATTCTTACCACTTCCGGCCAGGGCAACCTCGATTTCACCGACGACCGTAACAGCCTCAAGGCGGCGCTTGGCCGGCTTGTGCCGCGGTCTTTGAACGGAGGAGAGATCAATCCTTGCCCGGACGTCAGTTACTACATGGCCGATCTGATCGCCAATCAGCGGGACCCGCAGGCCCTGGGCGTGGCCACCCAGGACGCGCTCGATTGTGCCTTCAACAGCGACACCCGGCTGCTGAGCGCGGCGCAACAGATGGCGCAGGCGACGGCCCAGTCGGAACTGCAGATCGGCGATCATGAGTCGCAGCTGGCGCTCTCCGTGTTGAAGGATGCAGTGCGGCGCATGGCGCTAATGCCGGGACAGCGCAGCCTGGTGGTGGTTTCGCCGGGCTTCCTCACGCCGCGCCTGGAAATCGAGTACACGGACCTGATTGACCGCGCCCTGCGTTCGCAGGTCATCATCAGCGCGCTGGACGCGCGCGGGCTGTACACAATCGTGCCGGGAGGGGACATCAGCAAACGGACCAAGCCGAACATCATGGTGCAGGCGCAGCAGACCCTCTATCAGAGCGCCAGCGCTTCCGCCGAGGCGGACATCCTGGCGGTGCTGGCCGATGCCACCGGCGGCGTGTTCTTCCACAACAACAACGATCTGGTGGAGGGATTTCGGCGGGTCGCGTCCACGCCCGAGTATTACTACGAACTTGGCTTTTCGCCGCAGAACCTCAAGCTGGACGGCCGTTTTCACAGCCTGAAGGTGGCGGTGAAGAACCCCGAAAAACTGACGGTGCAGGCCAGGCGCGGCTATTATGCTCCCAAACACGCCACCGATCCCGAGGAAGAAGCCAAGCAGGAAATTGAAGATGCCGTTTTTTCGCAGGAAGAACTGCATGATCTCCCCGTCCAACTCCACACGCAGTTTTTCAAGGCAAGTGATGACGCGGCGAAGCTGACCGTGCTGGCGCATGTGGATGTGGCGCAGTTACGCTTCCGCAAGGCCGATGGCCGGAACAATGACAATCTGACGGTGGTCTCAGCGCTGTTCAACCGCAACGGCGATTTCGTCAAAGGCAGCGAAGAAGTGCTGAAGATGAGGCTGAAGGATGACACGCTGGACCGGAAGCTGCGGTCCGGGATTACGTTGAAAAGCAGTTTTGACGTCAAGCCCGGAAGTTATCTGGTGCGGCTGGTGGTGCGCGATACCGAAGGGCGGCTGATGGCGGCGGAGAACGGCGCAGTCGAAATTCCGTAGGCATTCTGTGGAGGTGTGTATGCGAATTCGCGTGCTCTTGATCTTAGCGTTGGTGAGCGTGGCCTTGTGGAGTGTGTCCTGGCCCGGTTCAGCGTTCGGGCAGCAGGCGGGCAATGAAGCCGCCAACGGCGTGCCCGTTATTCATGCTGAAACCCGCCTGGTGCTCGTGGACACGGTGGTCACCGACAAGAAGGGCGTTTACATTCGCGACCTTGAGGCCAAGGACTTCAAGGTGTGGGAGGACAACAAAGAGCAGCCCATCACCACCTTCTCCTTTGAGGATGCCGCGGCCTCGCCCTCCAACACGCACAAACAATATCTCGTGCTTTTCTTCGACAACTCAACGATGGACACTGGCGACCAGGTGCGGGCCCGCGACGCCGCAGCCAAATTCATTGACGCCAACGCAGGCCCGAACCGCCTGATTGCCATCGTGGACTTTGGCGGCACGGTGCGCATCGCCCAGAACTTTACCGCCGATGCGGACAAGTTGAAGAAAGTGGTGGCCGGGGTGAAGGCGTCCGCGGTTTCACCGAATGCGCCGGTTGAGGTGGCGTCCCTGGGCATGCCGCCGCTGAGCAATGCGGAAGCGGATTTCGGCGCGCGCAGCGTGCTATTGGCCTTGCGCAGCCTGGCGAAAAACCTGGCGACGGTGCCCGGGCGCAAGAGCCTGGTGATGCTGACCTCAGGATTCGCCCTGACACCGGAGTACCAGTCCGAGCTTACCGCGGTCATTGACCAGTGCAATAAGGCCAATGTCGCGGTTTATCCCATTGACGTGCGCGGCCTGGTGGTGACGGGCTTGCCCGCTTCGCATAGTTTGCTCACGCCGCCGGAGGGCGCTGGCTCGGGAAATCTGGTGCAGGCCACACTGCGCTACTTCGGAAATCAGAACCCCATTTCGCTGCTGTTCCACCCTGCTTATTTCGATCCGCAGCGCGGCGGTAGCCCTGGTGGCGGCAGCCCGGGAGGTGGTGGTGGGCGTCCAGGAGGCGGCACGCCCGTGGGGGGCGGTGGTGGCGGGGGGAAGCCTGGCGGCAGTTCACCGGGTGGAGGAAAGCCCGGCGGCGGTTCACCGGGCGGAGGAAAGCCCGGCGGCAGCCGGCCAGCGAGTTCCACCCCGGTGTACAGCAACTACAACCCCTACAACCAGCCGCGCCAGATTGTGCCGCAGTTTCCGGAATCGGCTTCCACCAACCAGCAATTGCTGTACGAGTTGGCCGAGGGCACGGGCGGCTTCGTCATCGTAAACACGAACGATCTGTTGGGCGGGCTCGACCGGATCGCCAAAGATCAGTCGCAGTATTACGTGCTGGGCTACAAACCGCCGGATTCGCCCGAAGGCAGCTGCCATACCCTGAAAGTCAAGGTCGAGCGGGGCGGAACCACGGTCCGCTCGCGCAGCGGATACTGCAAAGTGCGGCCGCTGGACCTGCTGGCTGGAAGTCCGGTCGAAAAAGATCTGGAGAGCCGCGCTACCGGCCAGGTGGCCGGAAATATTGCCGCAACCATGGAGGCGCCATTTTTCTATACTTCAGCCAACACGGCGCGAGTTGATCTCGCCATCAGTATTCCTCCCTCCGCGCTGAAATTCGACAAAGAGAAAGGAAAAGAGCACGCCGCCATGAACGTGCTCGGAATCGCGTCTGCCGCCGATGGCACGATCGCGGCGCGATTCAGCGACACGGTGGATTTGGATTTCGACGGCAAGAAGGAGCTGCAGGAGTTTCAAAAACAGGCCTATCGCTACGAGAACCAGTTCGACATCGCTTCCGGGCACTACACGCTCAAAATCGTGTTCAGCTCGGGAAACGAGGGCTTCGGCAAGCTGGAAATGCCGCTGGCGATTGACTCCTACAATGGCAAGCAGTTCAGTTTGAGCGGCCTGGCGCTAAGCAACGAGATTCACCGCGTTTCCGACATGGCGGAAAGCCTGGACGCGCAGCTGCTCGCCGACCGCACGCCGCTGGTGGTGCAGGGCATGGAGGTCACGCCCTCCGGCACCAATCACTTCAAGAAGACCGATCTGGCGGCGGTGTACGCGGAAGTGTATGAGCCGCTGCTGCTGGGGCCGAATCCACCGCAAGTGGGCGCGGAGATGATCGTCACGGACCGCAAGACGGGCGAGAAGAAAGCGGATGTGGGAGTGAGAAGCCCACCTTCCCAGACCAACAGCCTGGTGGTGCCGCTGGGGATCAAATTGCCGGTTGCGACCTTGGCGCCGGGATCGTATCGCGTGGAAGTAAGAGCGCTGGACTCCGCCGGCAACTCCAGCAGTCTGCGTACGGCAGACTTCGAAGTAGAGTAAGCATCACTGAGCCGTCGCGATTAGCGGCGCGGCGCCGGGCTCTGTGAGTCCGGCGTCTTTGTTTTGTATTCGCCTTTGATTCGCCTGATACAATGCCTGTCCCTGGCGCAGGTAAGAACTTTCGTCGCCATCCAAACGTATTGTTGAGTGCTGTTAGACCTGGACTGTGCCGGTTGCAGCGAGTCCCGTTCCCGGCTGAGAAACCAGGAGTTCCGGGGAGTGCAGGTTGGAAGACACCCACGCCGCTGCTCTGCTGGTCCGCCGCTGCCTTGCCGGCGACGCAAGCGCATGGGAAGAGATCGTGCAGCAGTATCATCGCCGCATCTACAACATCTGTTACCGCTTCGCCGGATCGGCCGACGATGCCCAGGACCTCACGCAGGAAGTCTTCATCAAGATGTACCGCACACTCAACAGCTACGACGCCAGCCGCGGCGCCCTGGTTACCTGGGTCACGACCATCACGCGCAATCTGCTGGTGGACCATTTCCGCAAGACCCGGCAGGACCGCGTGACCGATTCGCTCGATGCGGCGCCTTCGGAGCACGAAGATGCGATGCCGCTGAGCGAAAGGATCCAGGACCAGTCCGCACCACCCGACGCCAGCGTGCAGAGCCGGGAGGCCCGGGAAACGGTCCACAGGAGCCTGCAGAAACTCTCGCCCGAACTGCGGGAAGCGGTCATTCTGCGCGACCTGCAGGACATGGACTACCGCGAAATCGCCACGGTACTTAAGGTTCCCGAGGGCACCGTGAAGTCCAGAATCAACCGCGGAAGGGCGGAACTTGCGCGCCTTCTACAACGTACCTATAGGCAGGTAATGTGATGCCGGAGCAAAAGCCAAATCGGATGCAATGCGCCGAGTTCGATGGACTGCTGAGCGAGGTCCTGGACCAGACGTTGACCGGGACGAAGCTCGAAGAGTTCCAGGCGCACGCGGAAACTTGCGCGGTGTGCGGCCCCTTGCTGGCGGAGGCAAAAGCGGGGCAGCGCTGGCTCAAGTCGCTTGCCGAGGTGGAGCCGCCGCCCCATCTTGTGACCAACATTCTGGTGGCTACGACGGGCCTCGAAACCAATCGCTTCGGCGCGGTGGTGCCGCGGCGGCGCTCCTGGTGGGACAAATTCAACGACGCGGTCGTGGTTCCAGTGCTCGCTACGGCGCGGCAGCCCCGCTTTGTCATGTCCTTCGGCATGGCGTTTTTCTCGCTTTCCATCTCGATGAGCCTGGCAGGGGTGAAGTTGAGTGATATCCGCAACGTGGACTTACGGCCCAGCGCCATCAAGCGCAGCTACTATGAAACATCCGGACGGGTGGTGAAATACTACGAGAACATCCGTTTCGTATATGAGATTGAATCGCGGGTGCGGGAATTCAAACGCGCCACTACGCCCGCCGAGGCGCCACCCGAAGACAAGAACCCAAATCACAAGACCAATGACCACAGCACGGGAAACCCGGAGCCGAGACAGGAACGCAACTACAGCCAGGGCGAGAACCAGCAGGTGCTGGCTTTCGCCCCTAACAGTCCGCCTGTAGTGACGCTGACCACGCACAGGAGGATCTTATGAACTGCGCCAATCACCCAGACATTCCCAATGTGGCCTTCTGCCGCACCTGCGGCAAGGCCTTGTGCTCCAACTGCGCCCGCAACGTGAAGGGCGTGATCTACTGCGAAAACTGCCTGGCCGCACGTCTGGAAAATACCGTTCCTCCCAACTACATCGCTCCGGCCCCGAACTTCGCCGTTCCGCCTTCGGCCCCACCGGCCACAAGTGGCGGACCGAACCCGGCGCTCGCCGGCATTTTGGCGGGCTTTTTCCCCTTTGGCGTGGGAGCGGTTTACACCTCGCAATACGCCAAGGGCCTGGCGCACCTGATCATTTTCGTGCTGCTCATCATCGGAATGAACCAGCACGGGCCGCTGGATACGATTTGCGCGTTCGCGTTCGCCTTCTTCTACGTTTACCAGATCATTGATTCAGTGCGCACCGCGCACGCCGTCCTGCGCGGGGAGCCGGCTCCAGATCCGCTGGGGCTGGGGCAAGCGTTCGGAGCGGGCGAGAAAGTTGATACCTCTCGTGTGCCGATGGCCGCCATTCTGCTGATCGGTCTGGGCGTGCTGTTTTTGCTGCAGACGGTTGGCATGTTCGAGATGAACTTCGAGCGCGTCTGGCCCCTGATCCTGATTTTGATGGGGGCCTGGCTCTTTACCAAGAAATGGGGACTGATGGGTGCGAGCCCCTACCGTTGCTACTGCGCCCGTTGCCGGATGCGCGGGCTGATGGGACCGGCGGTTCTGGTCACGATCGGCGGAATCGGCCTGCTTGATACTTACGGACGCGGCTGGGGGCGTAGCTGGCCGCTCATTCTGATCGTGATTGGCGTGGTGAAGATTCTGCAGAGTCACGCTTCAGTGGAAGGCCATGTGAATTATCCCCGGCTGAGTGGCAGCGGTGCCCCGCCCACGCCCCCCGGCCCGGTGCAGCCACCGCCTCCGCCGGCCACGGCTGCGCCTTCAAGTGAGGTGAAAAATGTCTAGCCCGGCGCCCGTTTCTCCGGGACCTGTTCCTTCGCCGCCGAGGATTCATCATCCTCGTTCTCTGGCCGGCCCGGTGGTCCTCATCGCGATTGGTTGCTTGTTCCTTGCGGGCACAATGGGTCTGCTCCGCTGGGAGCCCCTCGGCCGCCTCTTCGCCCACTACTGGCCGGTGCTGCTTATCTTGTGGGGGATTATCAAGTTGCTCGAGCATTTGCACGCACAGCGCACCGGGGTCCGATCGGCCGGTATTGGCGCTGGCGGCGTATTTCTACTGATTCTACTGATTGGTTTTGGCCTGGCGGCCACACAGGCATCGCGCTTCAATTGGGAGGGGCTGCGCAATCAGATTGACATAGACGACAGTGATTTTCCCATGTTCGGCCACACCTACAACTTCGATGATGAGCTGCAACAGGCTTTTCCGAGCGGTGATCTGCTGCGGGTGGTGAACGATCACGGCGCGGTGAATGTAAGCGCGTCGAATGATAACCAGATCCACGTGGCGGTGCACAAGCGGGTAAGCGCGGAGAGCCAGGAAGACGCCGCCAAATGGAACAGCCAGACCAAATCGCAAATCAGCGTTAGCGGCCAGACTGTAACTCTAGATGCCAATACGCAGGGCGCCGGCGATCATCCGGTGACGAGCGATCTGGATGTGGCCGTGCCCCGCAAAAGCTCGGTTGTGATCTCAACCCGGCGCGGCGATGTGAGCGTGATGGGCCGCGATGGAGACGTTGATATTTCCAGCCAGAAGGGCGATGTTTCCGCGTCGGACATCAGCGGCAAAGTAAAGCTGCACTTAAGCGACAGCTCGGCGCGTATTTCGCAGATCGCGTCGGATGTTTCCGTGGACGGCCGCGCCAATGACGTTTCGATCGAGGACGTAAAAGGCGGCGCCCATCTGGATGGCGAATTCATGGAAAGCCTGAAGCTGGCGAAGATTGCGGGCGCGACTACGTTTAAGTCATCGCGCACTGAAATGGAATTCGGACGCATTGATGGCACGGTTGATCTGGATTCCGGCGACCTGCAGGCGAACCGCGTAACCGGGCCGGTGCGGGTGCAGACTCGCTCGAAAGACATCAGTCTGGAGGGGGTAAGCGGCGACGCGCGCGTTCACGACGAGAATGGAGCGGTGGAATTGCACTTCAGTAAGCTAGGCAGCCTGGAGGTGGACAATCGCAGTGGAGATATTGACCTTTACCTGCCTGAAAAGGCCTCGTTTCAAGTGGACGCTCATGCACGGAATGGAGAAGTGCACTCGGACTTCAGCGACCTGAAAGTCGAGAACAACGATGACGAGGGCAGCGCCTCCGGTGGCACCGGCGGCGGGGGGCCGCATCTGGTGGTGAACAATGAACACGGCAGCATCGAACTGCACAAAGGCTCAGCCGTGGCCGAGGCACCCGAGCCTCCGTCGGGGTCTCCGCATCCTCCGAAACCGCCTGCGCCGCCCAAAGTGACGGAGAATTAAGCAATCAGCAGCAGCGACCAGCATTCAGCATTCGGCTCTCCGCTATCATCTAAGAATGAGAAACTCGCGCTCGAGTGCTGCGGGAAACCTCGGCCAGTCTTACGCCAGTAACGGCTGAATGCTGAGTGCTGAATGCTTAGTGCTAATTGCCAAGTGCCAGCGGCTGTCTGCTTCCGGTAAACTAGAGTCGTTCGATCAGGAGTGTTAAGCGTGTTACGCGTCGGAATGATCGGATGGCGAGGAATGGTCGGGAGCGTTCTCATGCAGCGCATGCGCGAGGAGAACGATTTCGCCGGTCTGGAGCCGGTGTTCTTTTCCACTTCGAGTGTGGGCGCGGCCGCGCCTGAGGAAGGCGGCAAGGGCGCCGTGTTGAAAGATGCGAGAAGTCTGAAGGAACTGGCAGGGTGCGACATCCTCATCAGTTGCCAGGGTGGCGACTATACCGCGGAAATGTATGCTTCCCTGCGCCAGAGCGGCTGGGCGGGGTATTGGATTGATGCGGCTTCAACGCTCCGCATGCAGCACGATGCGATCATCATTCTCGATCCGGTCAACGGCGAAGTCATCGAGGAGGGGTTGCGCAGGGGCATCCGCAACTTCATCGGCGGCAATTGCACGGTGAGTTTGATGCTGATGGCGACGGCAGGTCTGCTGAAAGCGGGTTTGGTCGAATGGATTAGCACCATGACGTACCAGGCGGCATCCGGCGCCGGCGCGCCCAAGATGCTGGAACTGGTGAAGCAGATGGATTGCCTGGCGGATTCCGCCCGCCGGTCGGCTTCGGAAAATGCGCTGGAAGTGGACCGCATGGTAATCGCAGCGCAGCGCTCATCCTCTCTACCTAGCCAGGAGTTCGGCGCGCCGCTCGCCGGCAGCCTGCTGGCCTGGATTGACAAAGCGATGCCTGGCGGGCAAAGCAAAGAAGAATGGAAAGGCATGGCCGAGACCAATAAGATTCTCGCGCTTGATCCGGCGGTTCCCGTGGACGGCATCTGCGTGCGGGTGGGGACGATGCGTTGCCACAGCCAGGGCCTGACGATCAAGCTGAAAGGCGATGTTCCGCTGGAGGAGATTGAGCAGATTATCGCCGCCACCAACGAATGGGTCCGCCTGGTGCCCAACGACAAAGAATCCACGCTACGGCAGCTCACGCCAACCGCAGTTTCCGGCACTTTGGATATACCGATCGGGCGCGTGCATAAACTGAAACTCGGCCCCGAATACGTGGGGGCGTTTACCGTGGGTGATCAGCTGCTCTGGGGCGCGGCTGAGCCTCTGCGCCGCATGCTGAACATTCTGCGTCAGCATCTCGACGAGGCGAAAGAACACCAACTCGTTTCAGTACCGTCGCGCGCCTGAGTTACCGAGCTTTCGATTGATCGGCCGATCCACCGGCGGCCGTGCTCGGTGAATATCCCTCGCATGAGAGCACAGGAAGGCGCGGGTATTTCCGGAATCGAGCGTCGTCCAGGGAAAGCCGGCACATCCAGAAGATTGATCCACGGTCCGATTTGATTTGCCGAGCGTGAAGACAATCCAGACATTTGCCCGGCGAAGTTTGCGGCTGCAGGGGGCTCAAGGCAGAAGCACAAACGCGCGCGCAAGGCTAGGCGGCGTCGTCCTCGATCTTGATTCGGAGGGACTTGAGAAATTTCAAGTCCTGGTCGTTGATTTTGAATTCCGGATTGCTGCTGAGCGTGGTCACCAGCGAGGTCTTGTCGGCTTTTTCGCCGGGCTTGCTTACCCCAATCGTCGCTTCCAGCACCAGAAAGATGTCGTAGCCGCCCTCTTTGATGCGAGAGACCACCTCGGCAATCTGTTCGGAGTCAGCCAGCGATTCGTTGATCGCCTCGCCGAGTTCTTTCATGAGTTGCTTCAGTTGCTGGTCCACGTCTCCCCCTGTGTGCCTTGGGGCCGCTCGCCCTTGCCCCACACCACTTAGATGCGGCTGCCTGCCCCTGCGGCGCGGAATGGTCCGTGCCACGCCGCGCTATTGTATCCCGGAATCCTGATAAAATCGACGCCGATAAAGCGATAAGATTGAATACGATGGCAGATGTAACAGCTGTACGCAAATGGA
>Ga0335078_10019169_pt1 | contig 10173 bp, 9 predicted proteins | sample Lox_Sample_32_FD_206711 | JGI IMG/M metagenome (GOLD analysis project Ga0335078, IMG submission 206711) | Soil microbial communities from Loxahatchee National Wildlife Refuge, Florida, United States - Lox_Sample_3.2 | ecosystem: Environmental > Terrestrial > Soil > Wetlands | place: USA: Florida...
TCGTCGGCGGCGTCCCGGAACGTCTGCAGGTGCTCTACAGTGCGCCGCAGCGACGACCCGACCTGCGTCGACGGCGTCTCGTCGTCGACCCACTGCCAGAAGCGGTCCCGCTCGCCGTCGGGGCGCGGCCGCGGTGGCCGCAATGGTCCGGGCTCGATACCGTCGATCGCGGCCGCCCGTTCGCGTTGGCTGAGGAACGCGCCGATGTCGGTGTTGTCGATATGGTGGTCCATCGACAGCCCCACGTCGCGCGGGTCCCGCCCGACGCAGATGTACGTGACCGCCGGATCGCTGGGTATCCCGTCGAGCGGCGTGTGGGTCTTGATGAACCGGCGGTGCGTCTGGGCTTCCAGGTCCGCGAACACGTCTGTGCGGGCGCGAGTCACCATGTCGATCCACGGCGAGAGCGTGTCCAACGGGAGCGGGAGCTCCGGTTCCTGCAGTATGAGCAGGGCGCAGATCATCTGCGTCCACGTCGTCCCGCACTTTGGCGGGGTGCTGATGATGATGTCGCCGGGGCGGAGCTCGAAGCCGTCCCAGCGGTTGCTGTCGTACATACTCGCCTCGTAGCGGCGCACGGCCGTCATCCTTGCAGCGGATCCGATCCCGTCAGGCCCAGATGATTCACCGCACGACATCCTGCCGAGGGCTCAAGACTGAGGTTCCGAAGGGCGTCGCGCAACAGCACGTAGCGCAGCACCCTCCCATAATGTCCGATGTCGAACACTCCGCGAGGGCATCATGAAGGCCAGAGGATGAGCGCCGAGTTAGGCGGGAGTGTGCGCGCTGGTGCCGACCAGCGCCTATTACGGGCTGTGACCCGATTCCAAGCCCGGCGTCGCCCGGATCGCCGCCTGTGCGGCTGGCGAGGGGACTACCAAGCCCGGCGACTGCGCACAGGTCATCGACTCGGGTGCGGCCCATCGGCCAGGGCGCTGGTGGATACCCGCACTGTGTTCTGCCTGCGTGAACTCGAGGCCAATCACCGCTCCACCCGCGGTGGCCCGCGGATCCTCCGCCGCGAGCTATGGGCTGCCGCCCGGGAAGTGGCTGTCGGCTGGCCCTGGTGCTAGCCTGCCGGGATCATGGCTACGTCCGCTAGTGCTACCTCGTTGCCCTGGTCATCGACATAGCCAACGTGCACCGGCAGGTCGGTGCCGCGAATCCGGCGCAGCACGCTCGGCCCGTCGGGGGGCGGCAGGTACTTGTCGCCCCACTGCTGCAGTGCGCTGAGGACCACCCGCAGTTCGGTTCCGGCCGGGGTGATCCGGTAGGCGAACCGCGGCCTCGCGCCGGGTTCCTGGTAGGGCTCGCGTTCCATCACCCCGTATTGCACCAGCGTCGACAGCCGGTCTGACAGCACGTCCGGGGCGACGCCCAGCCGGTTACGGAACTCGGCGAACTTTGTCGCGCCCAGGAACGCCTCGCGCAGGATGAGGAATGTCGACCGAATCGAAGGAGAGACCGCGCTGGTGACCGGCGCCAACCGGGGCCTTGGCCGCCATCTGGCCAGCCAGCTGCGAGACCGCGGCGCGGTTGTATACGCGGCCGCCCGCAAGCCGCAGACCGTGGACCTGCCCGGCGTCACGCCCGTGGCGCTGGACGTGACCGACCCCGCCTCGGTGGCCGCCGCCCGCGGCGTGTCGATCCTGGTCAACAACGCCGGATCATCGACCGGGGCGTCACTGCTCACCGGGGATCCGCCGGACATCCGGCTGGAGATGGACATCCACTTCTTCGGGACGCTGGCGGTCACGCGCGCCTTCGCCCCCCAGCTCACCAGGCACGACCAGAGCGCGGTGCTGAACGTCCTGTCCGTGCTGTCCTGGATAAGCATTCCCCGCAGCGGCGCCTACTGTGCCGCCAAGTCGGCCGAATGGTCGCTGACCAACGCGCTGCGCCTCGAACTGGCGCCCGAGGGCACCCGGGTCACCGCGCTGCACGTCGGCTACATGGACACCGACATGACCCGGCACCTCGATGTCCCCAAATCCAACCCGGCCGACATCGCCAAGCTGGCCATCGACGGCATCGAGGCCGACGACGCCGAGATCATCGCGGACGAAGTCAGCAGCCAGATCCTCGCCAAATTCTCGGCCGGCGTAGCCGGGCTATACCCGCAGGCGGCCTAGCCAGGCCACCTGCCCAGCCCGGCTTGCGAACCAGGCGCCAGTGCATGACCGCCACGTCGGCTAGAGCCGGGGAAAGGATGCAGGCCTACCGCCCGGGAAAGCCCGTTCGGCGCCGCGCAAGCAACTGGCCCATCGGCGGGATCCCCGATCATATCGGCTGCTCGCGTGCTCCTAACAGCGGGTGCCGGCCACTATCGTGACGTGGACGCGCTCGCTGAAGTGATCCTGCGGGGCCACGGCCTCGCGGATCTGCCCGGCGAAGGCGGGCCGCTGGCTGGCGGCCGGTATCCGGCGGCCCATCGCTGAGTAGACGCCGCCGACCAGTTGGTCCATGTCGAGGCTCGCGACATAGTCGGCGGCGGTGGTGACCACGTCGAAGCCTGCGGCGGTCAGATCTTCGGAGTAGCGTCGCTGGCTTTGCTCGTCGGTGCCGCACGCATCCGTCAGCGTGGTGCCCAGCCACCGCTCGAGGACGTCACGCAGCGCCCGGGACCAGTCGGTTTCTTGCAGCCACAGCGGCGTCCCGTTAGTGACCACCGCGATACCGCCGCCGGGGCGCAGCAGCGGGACGACGGCCCCGAACAGCTCCTGGCGGTTCATCCAGTGCAACGCCTGAGCGATCGTCACCGCGGCAACCGAGCGGTCACCGAGCAGGCGGCGCAGCGCCGGGACATCGCTGTCGGCGCCCAGCACCCACATTACGTTGCGCACGTCAGCGTCGCGGGCAGCTTGCCGGGCGTGCTCGAGCATGTCCGGTTCAACGTCCATGCCGATCACCGCACGTACTCGCCCGGCCATCGGCAGGGTCAGCTGGCCGGTCCCGCAGCCCAGATCCACACTCACGTCCTGGCCGGTCAGCCCGAACGCGCCCACGAGAGCGTCGATGACGGCACCAGGGTATCCGTGCCGGTAGCGGTCGTAATAGCCCGCTGCCTCGCCACCGAAATCACGGGTCATGCCATCACCATCCCATCCGGGATATCAGCTGAAAGTCAGTTCAGCCCACGGCCGAGACGCCGGCACCACAACCGAGGTCGCTGCCGCGGGAGAGGGGCGGCACCACAACCGAGGTCGCTGCCGTGGGAGAGTGAGACATGCCCAGGACCGCAGCGGCCAAGGGCCGTCCCGTGCCCCGGCCCTTCGAGTTCCACTGGGGGAAGGGCCAGATCACCGAAGAAGCGTCCTTCACCGGCAAGTACACCGAGCCGGCTATCCAGCTACTCGAGTACGAAGGCGGCGGACAGGGGATCCGGTTCTGCTACTACAGCCTCGACGGGCGGTTCCAGCGCAGCCCGATGATGATCGACAGCGAGGACTCACTGGAGGGCCTGCGGGCGGCGCTCACGTCGACGCCGAAACTCCAGGCCCTGATCAAGAAGCTGGCGAGCTGAGCTCAACTCCACACCTGCTCGTCCCGGGACCCAAGTCCCGTGATCACCGCTGACGACAACGCTGGAGCATCGAGTCCAGATCGCCCTTTCTGCGCCCCCAGTGGATGGATCTTGAAGATCTCGCAGCCGAGCAGGACGGCGGATAACGCGCACCTGCCGCGGATCAGCACTGGCCACAGAGCGTCATCTGGTCGTCAGCCCAGGCGGCGCCGGATCGCCGAATATGCGCTCATTCACCGGATGCCATCTGGGGCGGACGTCGCGCGCAGATTACCTGTTACAGCACGATCCGCGCGATCTTTTTCGTGCGTGCCCCTGGAGGATAGCGGCCGCAGCTTCCTATCGTGCAAGCGAGGGTGCTGGTCATCTTGGTTGCAGCGTTCGGGGTACCCAGCGATTCTGTGGTCTTGATCCGTTTGCTTCGTGGGCTCCTGCCAGCGGATACCAGCGGAATATCGGACAGCCACCGTACTGGCTGTGGCATGAGGAATGGCTATCCAGTCGGGAACGGCTTTGCCCTCTCAGGCCCGGAAATACATCATGGGGGCGTCAGGCCGCCCGACGAAACACTGATGCGTGAATGCATACTTCTTGATGATCATGACGGCGTTGAGGGCATCGGCTTCGCTGGCACCGAAGTCGAGCATCCGCGAGATTCCGTCGGTGACGATCCAGCTGCCTTCGGATTGCTGCGCCACGACACCAGAGAGGTCGAACGGGACCGCGTCCTCGCCGGCCATTGCACCGCGCGGCGCCTCTTCGCCGACGGTGAAGTACATCATGGGCGGGTTCGGCCGCCCGACGAAACACTGCCGATCGAACCGGTAATAGCCGATGACACCTCTCGCGCGGACGGCGTTCGCCTGGTTCGAGCCGAAGTCGAGGATCCACTCATCTCCCTGGACGACCTTCCATCTCCCGGCGACCTGGCGGACCTGAACAGCCTCGGCCGCGATGGCGACGCAGTCTTCCAGCACGGCCACGGGCTGGGCCCCGAGTTGCTCGGCGAGTTCGATAAAGCTCGTGGCGTTGAAGTCAAAGGACGGGTCCGGCGTGGCGTCGACGGCACCGTTCGGGCCCATCTCGAACGGGCGGGCGACAAATGCCGTCCGGAGTCCCTGACCTTTCGCTGCTTCCAGATCGTACTTATGAGCGGCGACCATCAGGATCTCGCCGGGAGCAATGTCCAGGTCGGCAACAGCCATCTGGTATACCGCAGGGCTTGGCTTGTATTGGCGCACGGCCTCCGCCGACAGCATGCGGTCGAAGGGCAGCCAGGCGTGTTCGGTGAGAGCAGCCTGGGTGGCGACGCTCATGTTGGACAGAATGGCCAGAGTGTAGTTGGCGTGCAGCGCGTGAAGGGCGATCGGCACGTCGGGCCAGGGAGGGAGTGTTCGCCACAATCCGAAGAAATCGGCAACAGCCTCGGCGGCCGTGGTCCCGAGTTGTGCCATCGGCAGGAGGGCGGTCACCGAGTCCTGAAGAATCTGGTCCGGCGCTATCCATGGACCGCCAGCGTTGACCATCCCTACGCCATCGGTGTATCCAGCCTCGGCCGCGAGCGCGTAGGAGGCACCGTTCAGGCTCAGGCCGTACTTGACGTCCAGGAGATCACATCCCTGCGCCAAAGAGCCGTACCAATCGAAGGTTGTCCCGATAATGTCGAATGTTAGGGCCTTGAGTTCCACCGTGGTTACACCTCGCCAATTTGGGCTCGCGGCACTGTGTACCTTCATCAATCGAGTCGTGACCGCGCCGACCCCGCGGTCGGAGGAATAGCCAGACTTCAATAGGAGCCAGCCAAGCCAAGCCGGACGGGGCGAACGGAGCGAGACACGGCCGAGCGACGGCGAGCGGCAAGCCGTCTCATCCGCAACCCGGGCACGGGGGTTCGTCCGGGCCCGGGTTGCCGCGAGCACAAGCTCTTACTGCACATCAGCTCCCGCAGGTGGCACCACTACCCCGAACCCCTGGTAGTACTGCTTGAACGTCTCAGCGGAGATCGCGAACACGCCGGCGCTCGACAACGGCGTGCTACGCCAGAAGGTCACGTCGTAGGCCGTCCAGGTCCCAGCCAGGACGTTGAGCGTCGCTTCGTACCATCCCCACGGGTTGCGAAGCACGATGTACTCAGTCCCGTTCTGGTAGTCCCAGCCGAGTATTGAATAGGCGTGGTTCAGCACGATGTGCGCTGATCCATAGTCGAGGCCGGCCGGGGCCTTCCCCGGAGTCCACGCCATCATCGGGTGGAAAGTACGGCAACCCAAGGAATGAGCTCGCACTGTCTGCCAGATCTGATCGGCCGACACGAGGTCGAAGGAGCCGAGACCGAAGGGCAAGGTGATCACGTCGGAGGTTGGGAAGTACGAGCCCGACCCGTTGGTAAGAGAGACGCCCGCCCTCACTGTGTCGCCGTAGTTGATCTTGGTCATGTCGGGTTGTTCAGAGGTTGTCCCGATCTTCCACATGGCGAAGGCCTTCTCGTAAACGCCAGGCCACAACTCTTTGGTGTCATCGGCGCGGGCGTAAATCCAGGACCCGTTGACTTGGGGCAGGAGTTCCGTCGCCGACACGTCGTGGCGGCCTCCCGAATCGAAGAACGAGATCGCATCGGCCGCCGTCGAGTCGGAAAACTTCCCAGCCTGTCCCTTCGGGGCCGGACGCTGTGAGATGAGAAGTGGGTTGGCCCACGCCACGGAGGCCAAGGCCGCAATGAAGTAACAGTCGGCCAGACTGCCCTGGATTGGGTCGGTGAACTGGACCGCATCGGTGAAGAAGTTGCCATCGTCGACCCATTGGGTCCCGTTCAACACTATTGGTTCGGCCTTGACGATTTTGATGACTCCATCGCGGTTGATGCGGAGGCCAGGATAGATGACGTCACTCTTGGCCGGGTCGGTCAGCGTCGCCATGTCGTGGCCGAGGGCCTTTTCGGTTACCCCGACCGAAGGAAGATATTTCTTGTTCGTGCGAGTGGACTGCACGGAGGCCAGGGCGAACGGATTCGCCGCGCCTACCGTTTCGCGCCGCACCGCCTCGTTCGGGGCGACCGTGGCTGATTCCGCCTTGTGAAGCACGGCCTTGGGGACCTTCGCGAAATGTTCGCCTGCACGCTCTTGTAGTTCCTCGATTCCCGTGCTCAACGGAAAGTGTCGCGTGCTTTGGTCGAGGTCGCTCTCCAGCTTGAGGTCGATGTGTGGGACCGGCTTTGCTTCTGCCCCCATGAGCCTGCCTCCTTGTGGGTAATTCACTCGTCACTCACACAGAGGCCGAAGTCACGGTCCAGATACCCCGTGTGCTCAGCCAGCCCAACACGGCGCGGCCCCCGAAAATCAGCGCTATTGAACGTTCGGGCTGGTCACAAGAGCGATGCACACAGAACTGGCCACAGGAAGGCCACTGTCACCCAAGCTTGCAGTAAGGAAACTGTCACTCAACGGACAGTTATCAATCGGGCTCCATCAAGACCAGGGCAAACGGGGGGCTGTTGATACCGCCCCAAGCGCGGTCCTTCAGATTGCAGCCGTTGCCCAGTACCGGCCCCGAGAGGGCCATCGTCTCGGCCTGTTCGTTCTCGGCAGCCCGTTTTTCGCGGAAGCAGCAGGAGCGTCAGCGCCGCGCCAGCAGCGCAGAGGACTCCGGCCACGGTGAACGCGCCCTTGAATCCGTCGGTGAGCGCGGCGGGAAGCGCAGCGCTGCGGTGGAGCCAGATCCGGTCGTCGGCAACCCCGCCGATCAGCCAGATATGCGCGAGGCGGAACCGTGGCATCATGCGCTGCTCGGCGAGCAGAACGGCGGCGATGCGCGCCTCGCTTGAGTCCTGCGCCGATCACTCACTGTAAGTCCGGCGCGCTGCCCCACGGATCCCGAGCGCCGATTACGGACAGCCTACTGCCGCATAAGCAGGGCGCGTGGACACGCGCAGATCATCCATTTCTGCACACATTGCTGTGCTGGCCGGCGAGCGGATGACTCTTATGAATGACAGCGCGGATTGCGGTTCGATCTTGAGGCCTGCTGCCAGCATGGGAGACCGCGCCAGCGAGGACCGCTTGAGCGCGCTCCGGTCCCTCGATCGGGTTGTATCTGCGCCTTCGGGATGCCGTCGGCGACGGTGGCCTGACTGGTGGAGTTGAGACCGAGACATCGAGCCTTGGCTGCCTTTAGTGCCGACCTGCGTGGACCGCACCGCGCAGCGGTTCGGTGCCCTGTGCTCACATGGCGGGCTCAGCCGGGTCGGAGCGCTTGCGGACTCGGCACGGCTGTGAGCGGTGCGAGACCGATCCGCTGATCGGGTCGGCTACATCGTCGGAAATGAGGAGGTTGACGTTCGCCCCTCCGAACCGAAGGGGTCATAGCCGGGTGCGGATAGCTGCTGGCATTCCTGCCATCAGCCGTGCTGCGTGGTGACTACCATGGCGTCGACCAAGGCGTTGAGCTTTGCCGTGACCGTGACCGTGACCGTGACCGTGTCGGCCGGCGTCTCCAGGAGCACCCATTCACCGTCCCGGATGTCCGGCGTCTTGGCCGTGGCGGGGTGAATCTCTAGGAACGGCTCCCGCGCCTGGCGTCGCAGCCGCAGCCTGCCTGTGTACTCAGTTCCATGAAGATCTCTTGGTCAGGAGCCGCTGTTGCGCTCTGTGATCTGCAATGGGTGGGGGGCAGGCCTGTGCCCGTTTGCCGTGGCAGGCAGCGTGATCTGCACGTCCAGCCCGCCGTCTGGCCTGGCCCAGGCCTCGGCGTGGCCGCCGTGCGCGTTGGCCACCGAGGCCACGATGGACAGGCCGAGACCGGAACCTGGCCGGTTGCCGGTGCGGTCGCAGAGGCGGCGGAACGGCTCGAACAGCCCGGGTACCTGGCCGGGAGGGATGTGCTCGCCGCCGTTGGCGACGGTGAGCTCGGCGGTGCCTGCGTCGGCCCTGGTGCTGACCAGCACCCAGCCGCCGGTCACGTTGTGCTTGACGGCGTTGTCGATGAGGTTGCTGGCCAGCCGTTCCAGCAGGACCCGGTCCCCGGTGACCTGGGCGTCGTGCAGCGCGGTGCCGATCCGGATCTGCCTGGCCGCGGCGGCCGGTCCGATCAGGTCGATGGCGTCCTCGACCGCGGTGGGCAGGTCGACGAGCTCGGCGGCGCCTGACCCGCGGTCGGAGCGGGCCAGGGTCAGCAGCGCCTCGATCAGTTCCTCGGACCTGTCCACGGCGGCGCCGATCGCGGCCAGCACCGGTTCCAGCTGCGCAGCGGAGGCTGGCGGCCGGGCCGTGGTGACGTCGATCAAGGTGCGCATCTCGGTCAGCGGCGTGCGCAGCTCGTGGGAGGCGTTGGCCACGAACCGGCGCTGGCTGGCAAACGCGGCTTCCAGCCGGGCGAGCATCGCGTCGAAGGTGTCGGCCAGTGCCTTGAGCTCATCGTGTGGCCCGGCCAGTGCCAGCCGGCGGTCCAGGTTGTCCTGGGAGGCGGCCTGCGCCGCCGTGGTGACGGCGGTCAGCGGCCGCAGCACGCGGCGGCTGACCGCCCAGCCGAGCCCGGCGGCCAGCACGGTGCCCAGGGCCAGCCCGGCCAGGGTGAACTCCAGGAAACCAGCGCGTTTCGAGGCGTCCGTCGTGGCGCTGATCTGCGGGTTGCGGCCGGGCTCGATGTGTTCGCCCTGCGGGCCGGACGGAATCACCGCGACGCGGCCGACCTGGGTATAGGCGGCGCCGATCAAGATGGCGCCGAGGACCAGGAACACTGCTGCGCAGGCGATCACTATCCGCGCCCGGATGCTGCTGCGCCACGGCCTGAGCGCGGCTGGCCTGACCCTCATGGCAGCCGGTACCCGGTGCCGGTGACCGTCTCGATCAGCGGCGGCTCGCCGAGCTTGCGCCGCAGCCGCATCACGGTCACCGCGACGGCGTTGGTGAACGGGTCGGCGTATTCGTCCCAGACCCGTTCCAGCAGCTCCTCGGCGCTGATCACCGCGCCGTCGGCGGACATCAGCACGTCCAGCACACCCAGCTCCTTGCGGGTCAGCGGCATCAGCTGCCCGTTCCTGCTGGCCCGGCGCCGCGGCCGGTCCAGCGTCAGCTCACCGCGGCGCAAGACCGGCGGGACCGACGGCGCCCGGCGGCCGAGCGCGTTGACCCGGGCGACCAGCTCCGGGAAGTGGAACGGCTTGGCCAGGTAGTCATCCGCGCCCAGATCCAGCCCGTCGACACGGTCATCGGGCGCGCCCGCCGCGGTCAGCATCAAGATCCGCGCGCCGCCGGGGTGGCCGGCCAGCTGCGCGCACACCTCGTCACCGTGCATCACCGGCAGATCACGATCGAGCACGATGACGTCATAGGGCGACAGCCCGGCCTTGTCCAGGCCGGCCGCGCCGTCGCCGGCCACGTCCACCGCGATCCCTTGGTCCCGCAGACCCGTGGCGACGGCCTGGGCCACCACCTCATTGTCCTCAACGATCAGCACGCGCATGTTCCCATCATGCCCGGCTGCGCGTAACGCCCCGATAACACGGCAACACGGCCAGCGTGGGACGGCCGATCGCCGTTACGGCGGTGTTATCGGCCTGTCGTTAGCGTCAGCGTCCATAAGCGATCCCTATCCGGGAGGACACCTCATGACTAACGTCATCGAAGCCGATCACCTCGGCAAGCACTACCGCGGCACCT
>Ga0335078_10019170_pt1 | contig 10173 bp, 10 predicted proteins | sample Lox_Sample_32_FD_206711 | JGI IMG/M metagenome (GOLD analysis project Ga0335078, IMG submission 206711) | Soil microbial communities from Loxahatchee National Wildlife Refuge, Florida, United States - Lox_Sample_3.2 | ecosystem: Environmental > Terrestrial > Soil > Wetlands | place: USA...
TGGCCGCCGGCTTCTGGATGTTCTGGCCGACGATCACGGCGCTCATTCAGGAGCTGACGCCGGGAGAAGAATTCGTTCACGCCAACACTTTTCTGCTGGCTGGCGTGCAGGGAGGCTGGCTGATTGCGGGCTCGATTGTCGGGTTTGTCTACAATCGCATCGGCCTCGGTGGCGTGCTGCTGATCGATTTCTCCACCTATGTAGTCTCGTTTCTCTGCTATTTTGCGGTTCGCAAAGGACGTCACGTGGTGCCGCGTCCCGCCGAACTGCACGCCGATCTGGTCGCCGCCGAAACCGCCTTGCAACGCTTCGGCCGCGAGATGCGTGAAGGCATCCAGTTTCTAAACGGCAGGCGCAGCCTGGTTCTGCTCGGCGCCAGCTGGGCTCTGTTTCTCAGCGCCATGCTGACCGCTGTCGTAGTAACTGCTCCCTTGAGCGATCAGGTGTTCCATGCCGGCGCCGTGGGCTACGGCTGGCTGAATGCCGGATGGGGGTCAGGCGCGTTCTTGAGCGCTCTCTATGCGCCTTGGTTCATCACCTCCTTTGGCGCGCGGCGTTCGCTTGCCATCTCCATGGGACTGCTGGCGATTTGCATGATCCTGGCGCCGCTTTCTCCCTGGCTGAAGCTGGCGGTCGCCGTTTACGGGTTGATGGGTTCGGCTCGCGGTATCAGCGGCGTCGCCATGAACACCAGCATCATGGAACAGGTTCCTCCGCACTTCATGGGAAGAGTGCAGAATGCTTTCTACTTTGCCGGAACCTCGCTGCAAATCGCGCTGGCCTTGCTGGTGGGGGCGGTAGCTCAGTTGAATCTCGTCGCTGGATTCTCCATCATCGGGATGGTGTACGCGGTGGCCTTTGTCAGCGCGGTGTGGCCGGTGGCAGCGCCAGTCAGCCAGGAAATCCCAGCAGATTGAAGTGCAAGCGCGCGGATGCTTTGGCGGTATGCGCCCAACCGCGTGGAACCTACCTGAAAAGTTGTGGCAAGGCTCCAAGCCGTGCCCTTCCCCATCTCGCTGATCTGTTATCCTTTCGCTTTCCATTACTATCTGGAGCTCCACATGTCATCCCTAGCAGGACGCAATGCAGTCGTCTTTGGCGTAGCCAACAAGCGCAGCATCGCCTGGTCGATCGCGCAAGGCTTGCACAACGCCGGGGCCAAGCTGGCGATCACCTATCAGAACGAGCGGCTGGAGCAGGAAGCTAAAGATTTGATTCTCTCCTTGCCCGGCGCCGAAGGCTTCATGTGCGATGTCTCGAACGACGCCGAGATCGACCGTCTTTTCAGCCAACTGAAAGAGCGCTATGGCAAGCTGCATGTTCTCGTTCACAGCGTCGCCTTCGCTCCCGCCGATGAGTTGAAGAATGATTTTTTGAGCACCACCCGCGAAGGCTTCCGCATTGCGCACGACGTCAGCGTGTATTCGCTGATTGCTGTGGCTCGAGGGGTTGCGCCTCTGATGGAAGACGGCGGCAGCATCCTGACCATGACCTACTACGGCGCCGAAAAAGTCGTGCCCCACTACAACGTGATGGGTGTCGCCAAAGCCGCTCTGGAATGCACGGTGCGCTATCTCGCCTACGATCTGGGCAAAAAAAAGATTCGCGTGAACGCCATCTCCGCCGGCCCGATCAAGACATTGGCCGCGCGCGGCATCGCCGGCTTTGGCGACATGCAGAAGTCGCACGCCGAGCGCGCGCCTCTCCAAAGAAATGTAGATGTGAACGAGGTTGGGGCTACGGGAGTGTTCCTCGCCTCAGATGCCAGCTCCGGCATCACCGGCGAAACCATTTACGTCGATTGCGGATACAACATCATGGGGTTCTGAATCTGAAAAAGTCAGATGCTCAACCGGACCCGCCTATCATTGTCCCCGGCTCGCTCCAGCGCGATCTCCACATCCCGCTCGCGTTCGAATCTGGGAAATTTTTCTCCCCACTCGATCAGCAGAACGCTGTTGTCGGCGATCAGGTCATCCAGGCCGAGGGTTTCGAGTTGGCGTGGCGTATCTACGCGATACAAGTCGATGTGATATAGGGTGGCTTCGGGCCCGCGATATTCGTGGACGAGGGTGAATGTGGGGCTGGTAACCTCTTCTTCAGAGGCAGCCTGAAATCCGGCAGCGATCCCCTTTACCAGCGTAGTTTTGCCTGCGCCCAGATCACCGCGCAGCAGCACGATTCCTGGTGGACGCAACCTGGCCGCCAGCTTGCGTCCCAAAGCGGTGGTTTCCTCGGCGGAGTGGGTAATGAATTCCTCGGTCGGCATCCGCTGACAGTATAGCCAGAGTCGCCGCAGGGAACGATGTCTTAGGCTTGCTTGGGCGCCGTATTTGCGCCGAGGAGAAAGTTGCGATCGGTGGTGGTGTCCACCACGAAGCTCAGCGTTTTGTGGTCGTCATCATCCAACGCTACGAAGCGGAACGGCTGCACAAAGGCGTTTGAGGCGGTTTTTCTCGGATGGAGCATTTCAGCCATGCCGTGCACCGGCCCAGAGGTCGTCTGGAATGCGACCTCGACAAAGTCGCCTTCCTCGAGTGCGCTCGCCAGTTGCAGGACGCCACCGGTCACGGAAACTGTTTGCAGTTTCGCTTTGGCGCGCTGTCCGTCACCGAGAGTCACCAGGGCGGCAGCTCGGTTGCGAAGCTGAACACGGGTGGCGCGATTCTGAGGGTTGGGCTGGGGAAAGTGGGTCATGCCAATGTCACTATGCCATACAGCCAATGGAGTTAAGGAGATTACCGAAGCCGTATGGAGGCTGGAATGGAGACGTACCGGCAATGATACTTTCGCTCAGTTCGTGGATGTCCTGGCGGGCACCCGTAACTCAAGCTGGGAGAAGCACATACGGCAATTGGGCCGATGAGCGGACGCGCCGGAAGGCTTCTGGAAGGGCGGTCAAAAGATCAGTCGCCACCAGAGAGTGTTCTCCCATGCTTTCCCGGGCGACATCGCCGGCCAGGCCATGGAGATAAACGGCCGCGATAACTGCCTCGGTAACGCGCTCGGGATTCTGTGCCAGGAAGCCGGCAACCATGCCGGTGAGAATGTCGCCAGTACCGCCAGTGGACATGCCAGGATTTCCCGTAGTGTTCACCCACACGTCCCCGTTGGGAATCGAGACGAGCGTGCGATGGCCCTTGAGGACAACCGTCAACTCGTGCTCCGAGGCGAAAGACCGCGCCGTGTTGATGCGGTCGCGCTGGATGGCGGACACACTTGACCCCGTGAGCCGCGCCATCTCTCCCGGATGGGGCGTAATGACCAGCGACCGCCCATCCCCATTCAACTTGCCGGCCTGTCCCGCGAAGGCATTGAGGCCGTCGGCATCGAGAACCAGAGGCGTTTGATACTTGCCCACAATTTCTTGAACCGCTTCAGAAGTCTCCGGCACCCGCGAAATTCCCGGACCGACAGCCACTACCGTCTTCCCCGCGGCAAGATTCTCGATCCGGGCGAGCGCACCGCGAGCGATGCTTCCTTGCGCCGTTTCGTCCAGCGGTTCAGTCATGATTTCGGGATGGAAGCCGGCGACGGTGGCCAGCACAGACTTAGGAGTCGCCACGGTGGAGAGTCCCGCCCCGGCGCGCAATGCAGCCATGCCAGCCATGGCCGCCGCACCCGCCTTGCCCAGAGAACCGCCGATCACCAAAACATGTCCGAAATTGCCTTTGTTGGACGCTGCCGGACGTGGCGCGATCAGCGGCGCGAAATCGCATGCGGTAATCAGGTTGAGTTGCAAGTAGGAGGTGATGGCTTCTCCGGGAGAGCCTATGGGAGCGATCACCGTCGGCCCCGGTGTGAGATTTCCAAATATGTGAGCGGGCCGAGGGGCGGTAAAAGTCACGATCGCATCGGCGCGAGCCACGGCGCCAGTCTGCTCGCCCATCACGTCGGCATCGGCGCCGGATGGGATATCCACTGCAACGACCGGCGCGCGACGTGCGTTCAGCATCGCGATTGCCTCGGCATAGAGTCCACTGACCGGCGGTCGAAACCCGGTCCCGAGGATGGCATCGACCAGCACGTCGCAGGCCAAGACGCCGCGCGCAGCTTCCCTTTTGAGTTCTTCCGAAGAGCGTGCGATTACAGGGGCCACGGGCAGCTTGCGGAACATCTCCGCGGCATCGCCCCGCAGTTCCGCAGGCTCGGCAAGAAGCAACACCTGCACTTCCGCGCCCGCCGCTTGTAATTTACGGGCTACAACAAAACCATCGCCGCCGTTATTGCCCTTGCCACAGATCAAGCCTATGGTTTTGGCTGACGGGTAATGCGACAACATGAAATCCGCAACCGCGGTACCAGCCTCTTCCATGAGACTGGCAGACGGTACGCCGAACTTTTCGCTGCTCGCGCGATCAATCTCGCGCATCTCTGCTGCAGTGACGATCTTCATATCGGACGTCTTAGTTTCATGGGAACCGGCAGGCGCAGCAAAGCTCGCCGTGCCTGATCCTTGTTCACCAAACTTGGAATATAAAACAAAACCTGCCTCTCTGTATGCGCTTCTCCTTGTATGCCTCGACGACCTCAACTTCCACAGCGTGAGACCTGGGAAGGAATTCTTGTAGCATCTGGGTTGCCCGCGCGGCTACGATGACGGGACGCTCGTCCCATTAACAGCAGAATATTTCATATTCACCGAGGAGACCTTTTTCGATGAGAGCATTGCTTACGCTGGTATCAGGCATGATTCTAGGAGTCGCCGCCGTCTCGCTCGCTGTCTACTTATACTTCGTGACCGGGCAGGCTCCGGTGGCAACGTCCGCGCCTCCAATGCCGTTTGAAAAGAAACTGGCGCACGCGGCTCTGGATGCCATCATTGGACGCGAGATGCCCAAGACTGCTCCGCTGCAGCCGGACGAGCCCAACCTCGCCGCCGGCGCCGGGGTCTATCGCGAACATTGTGCCGTTTGTCACGGGCTCCCCGGGCAACCGAAGACGGCCATTGCCGCGGGCATGTTTCCTCGTCCTCCCAAGCTGCTGGAAGGAAAAGGGGTCACCGATGATGAGCCGGGAGAAAGCTACTGGAAAGTGGCCAATGGCATTCGCCTGACGGGTATGCCGGGCTTCCGCACAGCACTCTCCGAGACGCAAATGTGGCAGGTGAGTTTGTTAGTGGCTAACGCTGACAAGCTGCCGCAAACGGTTCACGACGCTCTGTCGGCGCCTCTGGTGATCGGACAAACTGCGGGAACAGCACGGAGCAAGTGATCAACGTCGGCCTGGCACCGCCTCAAGAACGGACGCGCGAGGGAGATATCGGAAGGCATGGGCTCTATTCGTCGTTTCCCCGTTTATTCTTTCGCTGGGTCTCTTCGTCGAAGGTGACAATCAGTTGCTCCGCAAGTTTGACCATGCGAGCCGGATCTTTCTCTTCCTGGATCTGTTGCGCCAGTTCGCGCCAGTTGGGCGCGGTGACTTCGGGGGTGGGGGCGCCCTGCTTGGTGGATTCAGCGGACTCGCCACCGTCGGCGGTACGAACCTGCGATGCCGCTTCCCGGTGGGGCGAAGGTTGGTGCGGTTTAGTCGTATTGTCGATTTTCAGATCCTTGCTGGAGAGCCGATCTCTTGGCCCTTGCGGTTTCTGGTCGGATGCGTCGGTCTTCGGGGTTAGGTCGGCGACCCTGCCCTGTGCGGCCTGATCCGCCAGAATTTTCTTTGCCACCTCTACCGGAACCTGCTCGAAATACATACAACACCTTGCCCTCTCTTCTTCCTTGGTAAGAACAGTAGCAGGCGGGGGATGATACGGGTTATATCTTTTGAGAAATGCCTGGCGCACGCTAGCCTTTCTAAATCGCTGAAATAGCAGCCCTTTTCCGCAGAGTTTGGCACCTGAAATTTGCTCGTTTACCGAGTTGTTTTTCGTGTTGCACGATATGGTTACGATACGGTACGATAACGTTCGGTTAGCGTTTGAGTGCCGCAACGGAGATTGGCCAATGCAAACCCACAAATCTAAGAACCCGCGCATGAACTTCAAGACCATGGCGCAAGTCGATGTCCCCCAGGGGAGAAATGGAAAACACAAGGAGATTGTGACCAAGGTCCTCGCGGACCTCGATCAGGTGCCGAACGGTGTCGCTTTGAAGGTGCCGTTGACGGAACTGGCCGAAAGCAAGGAGAAGGTTCGCTCGGCATTGAACCGCGCCATTCACAAGAGCGGGCGGAGCGTCGCGACCGCCAGCGACACCAATTTTCTTTACGTGTGGAACGAGAGTGCGTAGGTCAGTAGACTTGCGAGCTCGGCGTTGAGCTAGCGCCGCGTTCAGTCAGCCATGCTGGGTGCACCTTGCGGCTCGGTTGCTGCCGCCATGGCTTGCACCCGGCTATGATGGCGGCCGTAAGTGAAATAAATTACCAGCCCTATCGCCAGCCAGATGATCAGCCGTGCCCAGGTTTGCCATCCCAGGCTGAACATCATCAACAGCGAGACCACAATCCCCATGATTGGGGTAAATGGGATCCAGGGCGCGACAAAAGCCCGTGGCACATCGGTTCCGCGCCGGCGCAAAATCCAAACCCCGCTGCACACGATGACAAACGCCAGCAGCGTCCCGATCGAGACCAACTCACCCAGCACATTGATCGGCGTCAGGGCAGCAACCGTGGCCACGCAACCCCCTACCAGGATGGTTGAGATGTAGGGAGTGCGGAAGCGAGGGTGGACGGCAGAAGCCCACTTGGGCAACAACCCATCTTTCGACATGGAGAAGAATACGCGCGACTGCCCGAGCAGCATCACGACCATGGTGCTGCTGAGCCCGCAGATCGCTCCCAGTTTTACCAGGCGGCTGCCCCAGGCGACGCCGGTGATGTCGATGCCAATCGCGATCGGATCGGGCACATCCAGGCTGGTGTACTTCACCAGGCCAGTCAGCACTGCAGCCACGAGTATGTACAGAATGGTGCAGATGACCAGCGAGCCCAAAATTCCGATCGGCATGTCGCGCTTGGGATTCTTGGCTTCCTGCGCCGCGGTAGAGACGGCGTCGAATCCGATGTAAGCGAAGAAGATGACGCCCGCGGCGGTGGCGATTCCCGACCAGCCAAAATTGCCGTAGTGGCCGGTGTTGGGCGGAAGGAACGGAGTCCAGTTGGCAGTGGCTTCGGCGCGATGTCCCAAAATATAGTTGGCGCCGAGTCCAATGAAGACCAGGAGGACGCACACCTTGACGATGACAATGAAAGAATTGAAGTCGGCCGATTCCTTGATGCCGATCACCAGGATGCAGGTGACCATCAGAATTCCGAGGAATCCGAACAGGTTGAAGACGGAATTTTGATGCGGCAGGGTAGCGGCATCGAGGTGATTCAAGTTGAGCACCTTCTGGAATTGCGCGGTCAGCCGTTCCCAATGACCGTGATAGAAGAGGAAGACGGTCCCCGGCGAGCCCGCCAGCCGGGGGGAAAGCCGGATGCCAAAGTCGCCCAGAAAGCTGAGTACGTAGCCGCTCCAGCCGCTGGCCACTGTCGCGGCGCCCAGGGCATATTCGAGAATCAGGTCCCAGCCGATAATCCAGGCAATGAACTCGCCGAGCGTGGCGTAGCCATAGGTATAGGCTGAACCTGCAACGGGGATCATGGAGGCAAATTCGGCGTAACAGAATCCGGCAAAAACGCAGGCCACGGCAGCCAGGCTGAAGGAGAGAATGATGGCGGGTCCGGCGTGATTGGCGGAGGCGGTTCCTGTCAGCACGAAGATGCCGGTACCGATGATCGCGCCAATGCCGAGCGAGATCAGGTTGGTGGGACCGAGAGCGCGCCTCAGGCTGTGCTCGCCGGTTTCAGCCGCCTCCGACAAAATCGAATTCAGCGGTTTTCTGGCCCAAAGATTCGCCATTCCATTCTCCTCATGAGGCTACGGCCTCGTTCGCACTTCCCCGCCAGAGGTAGTACACCGGGATTCCCAGAAGTACGATGATCAGCCCCGGCCAGGTGTACTGCGGTTTGTAACGCAACAATACAATATCGATAAATACGGCCATGACAACATAAATCGCCGGCAGGATTGGATAACCGACAGCCCGGTAGGGCCGCTCTGCGTTTGCATGGGTGTGACGCAAGACGAATAATCCGAGGATGGTCAGTATGTAGAAGACCAGAACGGCAAAAATAATGTAGTCCAGGAGCTGGCCATAGCTCCCCGAGACACAGAGCACGCACGTCCACACCATCTGCACCATCAACGAGACGGCTGGGGTTTTATAAGCAGGGTGCAATTTAGCGACACGACGAAAGAACAGGCCGTCTTTCGCCATGGCGTAGTACACGCGGGCGCCAGCCAAAATGAGCCCGTTATTACAGCCGAAGCCGGAGAGCATGATGGCGATTGCCATGAGCAGCCCGCCGGCGGCGCCGAACATTTGTGTAAGCACCGCCGTCGCCACCCGGTCCTCGGTGGCGAACTTAATACCACGTTCGAGGATGGTGGCGCCGTTGCGAATCCCGTCCAGGGGAAGCACGTTCAGGTAGATGAAATTGCACCCGATGTAAAGCGCAATGACCACGCCCGTTCCCAGGGCCAGGGACAGAGGCAGATTGCGGCTGGGATTTTTTACTTCTCCGGCAGTGAATGTCACGTTGTTCCAGGCGTCGGCGGAAAAAAGCGATCCCACCTGCGCCACCGCCAGCACGGTCAGCGTGCTCACCAGCACTCCGCCTCCGATATCATGCATGGCGCTAAATCCAGCGTTCCGCCAGAAGTTTCCATGGAAGTTCGCGGCCAGCGCTTGCGCGTTCCGTCCGAGAAAGATGCCAAATAAGACGAGCCCCAACAGAGCCGACACCTTGGCGAAAGTAAAGATGTTCTGGATGATGGCGCCAGTTTTAATCCCGAAAATATTGATGACCGAGAGCGCCACCACCAGCAGGATCGCCACCAGATTCTGGGTGTTGAGCCCTACATCCATGTTTCCCAGAACCATCGGGCCAAGGGTGATCGGCGGAACCCGCCAAAAATGGACAATCCAGTGAGTGGAGGAAATCGAGGGGAAGAAAACGCCGAGAAATTTTCCGAAAGCGACGCCGACGGCGGCGATGGTTCCGGTCTGAATCACCAGAAAGAGCGTCCAGCCGTAGAGAAATCCCCACAACGGTCCGAGAGCTTCGCGCAGATAAACGTATTGCCCGCCGGCTCGCGGCATCATGGCGGCTAGTTCGCCATAACTCAGTGCGCCCACGATGGTCATGAAGCCGGTAATCGCCCATGCCCCAATCAACAGCCCGGGAGAATTCACCTCCCGCGCGATTTCCGCGGAGACGATGAAGATCCCTGACCCGATCATCGAACCCATCACCAGCATGGTGGCGCTGGTGAGGCCGAGTCCCTTGACGAGCTCCTGGTCCTGATGACTGTGGATGTCCCAATCGCTGGCAACTGCTGGTGGATTTGGGATCTTCGTGTCGGTACCCAATAAACCTCCTGAGCACACTGGGGACAGCCGCCTCGGCTGTCCGACCGCGCTACTTTATCCTAAGATGCGCAGAAATTCCTCTGCTGATTTCCGGGGTTGGCGAACCAAGTCGGATATTACCGCTACAGAATCCGCCCCAGCATCGATGACCGAGCGGCAATTCAGCCGGGTGATGCCGCCGATCGCTACCAGCGGCTTGGGAGTCAGCGTTCGCGCCCGGCGGAGTCCATCGAGCCCGATTACGGGATCAGGATTAGTTTTGCTGGCGGTCGCAAAGACGGGGCCAACGGCGATGTAGTCCGCGGAAGCCTCATCGGCTTCTCCGACCTGCGCCGGGTTGTGGGTGGAAACACCGAGCCAGAGCTTCGAGCCGATTACCCTTCGCGCGCCCTCTGGAGACAGATCATCCTGGCCTACATGAACTCCGTCAAAATGCGCGGCCAGAGCCAGGTCGGCGCGGTCGTTCATGATGAGTTTGGCGGTGTTGCCGAAGAGACGCTTGAACTCCAGTGCTGCTTCCAGCATTTCCCGGGGCTGGCCAGACTTGTTGCGGTATTGCAGCAGGGTCACACCGGCGCTCGAAAGCTCTTTCGCAGCCGCCAGCAAGGCGCCAGCCTGCGGAAAGCATGCGCTGTCGAGAATCGCATAGAAGCGAGGGAGGTGAAGCATGCTTGCCTCAGCAAGAATCGCGTAGGGGCAGGTGTCCTCACCTGCCCGCCGAACTGGGCGCGCCTGCCCGGACGAGGAGGTCTTC
>Ga0335078_10019172_pt1 | contig 10172 bp, 4 predicted proteins | sample Lox_Sample_32_FD_206711 | JGI IMG/M metagenome (GOLD analysis project Ga0335078, IMG submission 206711) | Soil microbial communities from Loxahatchee National Wildlife Refuge, Florida, United States - Lox_Sample_3.2 | ecosystem: Environmental > Terrestrial > Soil > Wetlands | place: USA: Florida...
CGACTTCCCGGGTGCCAGGGCCTACGCGAAGGCGAACGGCCTGCCGTACATCCGGGGCGGGATCATGGAACTCGGCGGCAGCCAGGACCCGATCGCTGAGGCGCAGTCCTACCAGACCCTGCTCCGCCTCGCCCGCCCGTCCAGGCCGTTCGGCACCGAGTTCAAGCAGCTCATGCGCTCCTCCGTGCTGCGGGACCGGCTGGCGGGCTGCTCGCTCGTCGGTGACGAGCTGCCCTACCTGGACCATACGGTGACACTCGACCCCGCGGTCAGGGACGTCTTCGGCCTGCCCGTCGCCCGGATCACCTGGAGCCCAGGGAAGTACGAGCAGGTGGCACAGCAGTTCTATATACCGGTCGTGAAGAAGATGATGACCGCGGCCGGCGCGGGAACGGTCCTCGCGGTGGCCGACACGGTCAACAGCGGCGGGGTGCCCACCGGCAGCCACGTCATGGGCGGGATGATGACGGGCACCAGCCCGGCGTCCAGCGTCACGGACCCCTACGGCCGGGTGCACGGTCTTGACAACGTCTACGTCGCCGACGGCTCCGTCTTCGTCACCTCAGGCGCGCACAACCCGACCAACACGATCATGGCGGTGGCGCTGCGCAACATGCGCCACCTGGCGGGAACATCCGGCTAGCCGGACAGGTTGACGCAGACCGAGTCGACGTCGGCGGTGAGGAAGTCCGCGTCCCGGTCCTGGTCGGCAGCCAGCGGAATGCTCATCTCCGCGAACGTGCAGTAGTTGCCGGCCTTCACTGGCAGCGCGACAACCACCGTGCAGGTAGACCCGCTGCAGTAGTTGTACTTACCGTTCGTCTGGTCGATGTTGTTGACGATGCTGTAAGCGAAGACGTCCTGGCCCCAGTACGGGGCGAAGGGGCAGTGGGCCTCGGCAGAGAAGTCGATATCGCCGCCGCTCAGGTACGGTGCCCGGGTCGTGAGGTAGCAGCCGGTGAGGCCGCCCGCGTAGTCGCCGGGCACCACGTCGTTCCGCGTGGCCGGCACCGACCTGCCGCCGTCCGCGCGGACCGCGACGACCTGGTAGGACACAAGCAGCTGGGTGATCCCGAACATCGAGAGGTCGATCGAGGTGCCGTAGCTGGTGGCGATCCAGGTGTACGTCGTCGCGCCGGTGGAGACCACATCCTGGTAGATGGCGTACTGTACGGCCCCGGTGACGGCCTGCCACCGCAACTGGATCACGCACGGCGGCCCGTAGGAACCGCTGTTGCACTGCCCGGCGCCGCCGAGGGAAGCGGTGGGGACGGTCTGGGCCGTCAGCCCCGCCGGGACGCCCACCGGGCGGGCGACGGTCACCACGTTCGACGGGCCTGAGACGTTCCCGGCGTACGCCGTCTGCACGTAGAACGCATAGGTGTCGGCGGCGGTCAGGTACTGGATCAGCGCGCCCCTGGCGGTCGCGTCCGTCCCGGGGATGGCGAGCCTGGTGTAACCGGTGCCGCGGGTGACGTCGCGCAGGTAGACCCAGTAATAGGCGCCGGGGAACGGCGTCGCCCAGCTCAGCGTGACGTAGCCGTAGGCGTTCGCGCTGCCCCGCAGCCCGGATGGCGCTGCCAGTACCGGTGTGATCGTGACGGTATTTGAGCACGGTGACTCGTACCCGCTGTCCCCTGCCGCGGTGACGCAGAAGCGGTACGCGGTGCCGGTCGGGAGCCAGTCGGTGAAGGTCGTCTCGTTGTAGGCCGGGTCCACCGAGCGGGCCCCGTTGGTGTAGATCCAGAAGAAGGCGGGCAGGCCCGCGGGGGCCGTCCAGCGCAACGTCACGCTCCCGTTCGGATTGGCCGTGGCGCTGAGCCCGGTCGGGGCGGCGAGCAGGGACGCGGCCTGCACCGTCGCTGACGGCTGCGACACCAGCCCGTTGGTGCCGATGGTCTGCACGTAGAAGGAGTAGGAGTGCCCGTTGTCCAGGCCGGCGGCCGTGAAGGAGTTCGTGGTGTCCGGGGCGGCGTACCGCTGGAACGCCCCGTCGGGTGACGCTGAGTTGTCCCGGAGGGAGATCAGGTACCAGTCGCCCTTGGCAACCGCCGTCCAGTGCAGTGTGATCGTGCCGTTCGCGTTGGACGCGGCGGTCAGTCCGGACGGCGCGCCTGGCGGGATCCCCGCAGGCGTCGCACTGACCGTGCTGGAGGGCGCGGACTGGCCGCCCCCCGGGCCGATCGCCGTGACGTAGAACGAGTAGCTGACGCCGTCTGACAGCCCGCTCAGCGTCACGGTGTCGCCCTTGGTCACCGGGTCGGGCAGCCGCGCGCCGTTCTCGTAGACCCAGAACCACTGGCCGGGCACGGACTCCTGCCAGGTCAGCAGGACGGAGCCGTCGCCCGCCCGGGCCGCGAGCCCCGTCGGCGCGGCGAGGGTCACCGTCGCGGTCGCGGTATTCGACGGCTGCGACGTGCCGCCGCCCTGGCTGATCGCCTGCACGTAGAACGAGTACGTATGCCCCACGTACAGGTCATTGTCGGTGAACGTGGGTCTGGTGTCCGGGTCGGCGTACTTGGTGAACGCGCCGTCCGGCGAGGCCGTGTCGTCCCGGTACCACACCCAGTACCAGTCGGCCGGGCTCGGAGCGGTCCACGACAGTGCGACCGAGGAGTCATCGTCCGCGACCGCGGTCAGGCCCGTGGGGGCGGGCGGCGGCGCCACGGTCGCGGTCACCACGTTGGACGGTGCGCTCTCGCCGACCGGGGCGATCGCCGTCACGTAGAAGCTGTACGCGTCGCCGCCGGTCAGGCCGCCGAAGTCGAAGCTGTGCCCCTTCGTCACCGGGTAGACAGCGCGCGTGTAGCCGTCCTTGCCCGGCGCGGCCGGGCCGCGGCAGCCGCCGGCCGACGGTGCGGTCTGTTCGCAGTAGTAGATCCAGTACCAGTCCGACGCGTCTGGCGCCGACCAGTCGAGTTCGACGCCGCCGTTCGCCTGCGGGACTGCGGTAAGGCCCGTGGGCGGCGCGACCGCGGGGACGGCCGTGGCCGGCCCGGACGGCGGCCCGGTGCCGCCGGAGTTGACCGCCGCCACCTCGAACTGGTACTCGTCGCCGAGCGCCAGCGACGTGACGGTCGCCGAGTCGTCGTCCTGTGCGCTGGTCACCGCGCCGGTGAACGTCGTCGCCCCGGCCGTGACGTCCCGCTCGGATACGTGATAAGAGATCCACCCGGCGCCGTCGGCCACCGGCGTCCACGCCAGCGCGACCGTGCCGTCCGGGCTTGCGGCCGCGGTGAGGCCGGCCGGGGCGGTGGCGGGCGGTGGCACCGTCACCACCGCCTGGGCGGGCGTCGAGGGCGATCCCGCGCCGGCCCCGTTGATCGCGGTCACCTCGTACTCGTAGGTGCCCGCGTCCGGCAGCGTGACGCTTGCGGTCGTCGCGGCCGTGGTGCTGGTGAACGGCGCGTACTGGGTCTGTCCGACGGACTCATCGAGCTGGTAGACGCGGTAGGTGAGGCCGGTGTCGTTCGCGCTGACCGTGGGTGCCGTCCAGGACAGGCTGACCGTGCTCGTGCCCGCGGCAACGGCCGCCCGCAGGCCGGTCGGCGCGCCCGGCAGCTTCGCTTTGTCCGGCGGGCCAGGCAGGTGGACCTCGAGGAACCGCGGCCGGTAGATGGACACGTTCTGGTAGTTGGCCAATCCACTCAGCGAGTCGACGTTGTATGACACGACGATCCCGGTGCCGCAGTCCTGCTCGGGGTGCAGGTGCGCGCCGTACACGATGGTGTTGCTCGCGGGCAGCGGAGCGGTGTACAGCAGGGTCTGGCCGGTGAACGGCCCGGCCGGCGACTTGCTGAAGTAAGCCAGGATGTTCGAGCTGAACGGAATGTCGGTGTCCATCGTGACCAGGACGTACTGGCCGTCGATGTAACGGACACTGAACCCGTTGTCGACCCCGGTCATCAGCCGAGCCGAGTCTCCCTGGCTGGCTGACCAGGTGCGGGCGGCGGTCAGGTACCGCCAGTCGGCCGTCGGGGACCCGGCGGGGCCGAGCAGTTCGCCGTCGGGCACCCGGGCGATGTGCAGGTACTTGGTGTTCCCCGCGTCCTCGGTGCCGTAGATATAGGTGTAGCCGTCGGTCCCCTCGATGATGGCGGCGCCCCAGTCGACGTCCGGGGTGGTGTCAAGCGTCGTGAAGCTGGCCAGCTTCATCGACGGCAGCGAGAATGTCGCGATGCCGGTGGCCTTCAGCACCACCGACAGCGGGCTCGGCCCGTCGCTGACGTAGTTCTCGTAGAAGAACTGAACCGTGTTGCCGGTCACCAGGCCGTCGCCGGCCCACCAGGCACCGACGGTTCCCGGTGGGTCGACGTAGGGCTCCGGCTTGGCCTTGGTGCCGCCGACGAGGGTGGTGAGGGTGGTGCCCGGCTCGCCGGGCTCGCCGTGCTGCATGACGATCGAGTTGTGCACGAGCGGGGCACTCGTCGGGCGGGTCCCGTTCGGGTTCACCGGGCCGAGGAAGGTGTCGGAGAAGAACCACGCGGTATCCCCGTCCGGCAGCGCGACCGACACGGCGGTGTCGCCGCCGGTCCATCCGGTACCCGTGTTGCCGTAGTCGTCGAACAGCGAGTCGAGCGCGGTGCAGGCCGCCGCGACCGGCGGCGCGGCCGCCGGGGCTGCCCGGGTGCGCACGGCGCCGGCCGCCGCGGTGACAGCAGTCGCAGCAGACCCAACGGTGGCGGACGTCGCCGGTCCTGCCGGAATGAGCAGGCAGGCCGCCACAGTTGCCCCTGTTATAAGAGAAGTTATCCCTAGGCGCCGCATTCGCTCGCCTCCCCGTATGTAGGGATACAGAGGGATTTTATGGACATCTCGCTACCCGGTCAATGTTTGTGGCGGCGCAGGGTATCGGTAATGTATGGAGAAGCCTGGATGCCAGATATTACTGATTGCATTTAAGCAGGCAAGAACGCTAAATCGTGCAGATATTAACGTTTTCATTAGACCATGGGAAACCATATGTCGCCTCTGGAAATAAATACTTGCCATGATGCCCGGCCTGCGGCGATAAGGCTGGCGCATTGACGGTAACGCCGCCCTCGTTCTGCTCACTGATCAGCGGCCCCATAGCTCTCGTCGGCTTGTTCCCGCAACCCACCGCCCGCCGCCCGCCGCCTTGCCCGCCGCCTTGCCCGTCGCCGACAACCAGCCGGTGACATCCATCGTCAACACGGTGCACGACCTGTTCACGCGGCAGCCGGTCAGCGGCAGCATCTGGACCGCACTCGCCTGGTGCCTCGGCGAGCTAAGCGCTGATGTACACAACCCCCGCCCAGTGCACCGGGTGCGCGAACGGGCGAGTGCCCGCGTCGCCGAAACCCGTGCTGTCCGCGAGTGCTAGCAGGCCGCCGCGCAGTTGCGCGGGCACCCAGGAGGCGTCGTTGTCCGCCTGCGCGAGCGATCGCCATTCCGCCATCGTGGTCTGGCGAAGGCAGCGTTGCGCGTCGCCGACCGCCTCGGCGGCGGAAGTTCCCGCAGCGAGCTCCTCGTAGAACTTGGCCATCATGAGGCTGGTGCCTGCGTCCTCGACCGCCCAGAGCGTGGCGATGGCGCTTGCGGCGCCTGCGGCGATCAGCGCTTGCGCCAGGCCGACCAGCCCGTCCGCACCGCGCTGGTCGATGACACCGGTCCGGCAGCAGGACGCGACGACCATGGACAGGTTCGGCGTGGAGACCTCGGCGAGGTCCGCGACCGTCAGGGCTAGGTCCCGGCCAAGCTCGAACTTGGACGCGAAGGGATCCTTAGGGTCGTACGTGGCGTTGCAGGCCAGGTGCAGGTGCGTCGCCTCGGGCAGCTGGTCGAGCAGCCAGCCACGTACTCCCGCACCGAGGGGCGGGGTCGCCACGCCCGGGGCGTAGCGTCGCAGCGCGGTCAAGTCGCTGGCGGCGTAGGGCAGGATGGCGGATGACTCGATGACCGCCACCGCCGGCCCCGATGGCTGGCTGGCGGTGGTCTCGGTGGCCGCCGTCCCCGCGGCGCGGGCACTGATCAGGTACTCGACGGTAGCGTGATCCGATAGTGAACCGTCACCGCCGGGAAGGGCGCCGACGGGGAGGCCTGCGAGCGCGCCGCTCGCGATGATGCTGAGCCTGGTGGCGTTGGCCGCGGACAGGATCCGCATACTCTGGTCAATCAACCCGGGGCCGAGCTCCGCAGCGGCTCGGTCCAGCACGCGACCGAGGGTCTGGGTGCGACTGGTGCCCGCCGCGGTGGCCAGCAGCGGCGCGAGGTCGGCGGTCGACGGCGTGATGCTCCAGGCACCAGCACCGGCACCGCCGACCAGCAGCACGCCGTAACTGCCTATGTTGCACGTGCCCGTGTACAGCAGGGCACCTCCGTCACGCAGCCGGGACCGCACGGCTTGGTCTAGGGCGTCGGCATCGTAGGCCCGGACCTTCCCTCCCCAGCGGGCGCGGGCGCGCTCGACGGCGTGGATAGCCGAGCGGGCATCCTGGCGGTGCGCGTGCAGCATGGCGAGACGCTGGTACAAATCACCGGCTGCCGCGATCTGGGCGAGCCGTGTGCGCGGCGTCGATGCGCGCTCGATGACCGCATCCGCGTGCGCGCAGGCCGCTTCGAAAAACTCGATCGCCGCATCCCAGTCGCCGCTGGCGAGTTGGAGCCGCGCGAAGTTCTCATAGATCGTATGGTGCAGTCTGGTCGGCCGGCTCTCGGCCAGCGCCGTGACGGACTCGGCCAGTAGCGTGCGTGCTCGCGGGAGGTTCTCGGCCCCGCCGAGTCGAAAGTACAGGGCCGCGAGCGTAGCGGCCGCGAGCACCCGAGCCGCGTCGGCGGCGGGCAGTTGGGCGGTCTGCTCATGTGCGTCGCGCAGCCAGCCGAGCGCCCGATCGGTGAACCCGTCTGGAAGCGCACTGCTGTCCTTGTAAAGCAGGTCAAGCGTGATGCTGCCGAAATTGGTCAGCGTCCGGACGCGCACCGAGTGACCCGGTGCGAGCGCCACTAGCTGAGGCTCAAGAACCTCGATCGCTCGCACGACGTCGGCGTCGTGCCTGCCGTCGGAGTGCTGGCCGGCCCGGTCCGCGAGCGCGCTGAGCAGGTTGGACTCAAGCGTCAGCCGGTCCGGCAGCGCGAGGAGCCGGCCCGCGTCGATTTCCCGCGCCGACTCGAACAGGGTGATCGCCTCAGCCGTATTGGACGCGGGATCTCCCGCTAGACGCGACCTGGTCAGCGAAGCGAGGTTGGCGATCGCCGATAGCGCCCGGCCCGGCTCAGCGGGGTTATACAGACGCTGCAGGTGCAGGGCATCGCGCAGCAGGATGATCGCTTCCTCCGCGTCGTCGGAATCCGAGATCCGGTCAACGCGGAGATGCGCGAGCGCGAGGTTAGTGGTGGCGTCCGCCACTGCCGGCAGCCGGTGCAAGAGCGCCATGGCACGCACGGCCGTCAGCAACTCCCCTGCCTGTGGTGTCATCATCGCCGCGTTGGCAGCGTCGTCGAGCATCAGCGCCGCCGTGTCGTTCACGGCGGTGAGGCTCACCGGATGCTCGGGCCCGTACTCCTCCGCCGTGAGCTTGATCAGGGATTTCCCCACGTCGATGCCGAGCCGCACGTCGTCCACGCACCTGTTCGGCGCGCTCTGCAGCGATGTGAGCCGCTCAAGCTGCGCGACCACCTCGGCGGCGCGCGGGGAGCGGTCGAGTTCCGCGCCGAACAAGCGCTGCCGGGCAAGGCGTCGCAGCCGTTCCCTGATCGCGCCTGCAGCCTGCGGCGTCTCCTGCCGCGCTACGAGCAGGGAGCCGATCCACCGAACCACGGGCTCCCATGCCACATCCGACAGTGCCGATTCACGCTCATAGACAGCCAGCCGGTCCTCGGCCGACTCCGCCGCCACGTAGGCACCGACCGCGGCGGCGACGTCTGGCCACTCATGGTTGTCCCGCATGCACGTGATCCAGCCGCGTACGCCATCCGATGTCGCCCAGTCCTGGCCGTCCGCCGCCAGCCGCAGCAACTGGAACCCGGTGTACCGCTCCGCCACCAAGCTGATCAGGTCTGGGCTGGTATTCGCGATCGGCCCTTGGATGACGCCGTGCTCGTCCGCCGCGTGCCGGTGCAGTGCCATGCTGAACGCGTCCATGAGGGCGGGGTCGGCATCGGTCACGCAGAACAGCACCGCGATGGGATCGCCGGGTCGCAGCACGACGACTGGGCTCGGCACGGTGATCGGCTCCCCACACGACGCGCAGCGAACCGTAGGGTAACAAGCGCGCAGTGTCTCAAGCCGTCGCCGGTGACGCCAGTCGGTCAGCAACGGGAACGAGAACTCGGCCACTGCCGAGCAGTGTGGACAGGTCAGTTGCAGCGCGATGTCCGCAACGGGAAACTCATCGCTCCCCGCGCCTGGGTCGAGTACTGACACGCGGCCATTGTGGACCGATGTCCGGAACAGGAAAAGGGATTCGACGTGCAATGGCTAGGTGAATGGCCCCTTTGTGCCACGATGATGGCATGACCGACAGCGTCGGGGTGAGCGTGATCGTCAGGTTCGCGGCGGACGTGAGCGAGCCGGATCGCGACCAACTGCTAAGCACGCTGGCCGCGGCGCCCGTGCAGGCGCGGGCCGGCTGGGATCTCGGGCACCGCGGGCCGGACGACGAGGGCCGGTGGGTCCGCGCAGCGCTGAGCCTGACGGCGGACGTCAGTGAGATCACCGGGCAGGCGCTCGGCGAGGTAGGGCTGGCGGTCAGCCGGTTCCTGCGCTCGGTGTCCGGACCGCAGGACGGGGCGTGCGCGGAAGTCACCGATCCGACCCCGCGGGTCTGGAGGGTGAAGGCGACCGATCCGCCTGTCGCGTACGGGCTCGCCTGCAGCGTCCGCGCACCAGGCCCGGGCGACGCGGACGAGCCGCTGACGTGGCGCGGGACGCACTGGTCCGCCGGCCAGGCAGACCCCGCACCGTCACCGTCCGTCTTCGTCTCCTACGCGCACGACTCGCCGCAGCACAAGGCGGACGTACGGGCGCTATGCTTGCTGCTCGCTGCGGACGGGATCGCACCCGCCCTCGACCAGTTCTGGCTGACCGAGCGGCAGGACTGGTACGTGTGGGCCATCCAGCAGATCAAGAGGGCCGATTTCGTCCTCGTCGTCGCGTCCGAGCGGTGCCGGGTCGTCGGAGACGGCGAGAACGCGCCGGGCGACAACAAGGGGCTGGCATCGGAAATGGCCCTGCTGCGCGAGCTCTGCCATTCCGACAGGGAGAACATGACGAAGCGTGTCCTTCCAGTGGTGTTGCCCGGGCACTCACCCGACGAGATACCGCTGTTCCTGCAGCCGTGGACGAAGGACCACTATGAGGTGCCCTCGCTCACTCCTGACGGCCTGGAAGAACTAGTGGGCATCCTGCGCGGACCCGACCTCCGCTGACGATCCCCGGATAAGCCCGGACAGCACGATGCGATCTATGCTGGCTCGCGGTTGTGCCCCAGTTTCAGATGTCAAGAACGCCGACGACAATGCTCTCGCTTACTGTGCGAGCGCCAGCCGCGCGGATATCTCGGCCGCCTCGGGGACCTCGGAGGCTTGCATCAGCACGTAGCGGTCGAGAGCCTCGGCCCACCGGCCGATGGCCGTTTCCTTGTCGCCGGAGGCGAGCGCGACGTCGCCGAGCAGGCGGAGCGCCCGGGCCTCCTCGTAGAGGCTGCCGCAGGCCACGGCGGCGCTTGCCGCGGCGGTAAGCCACTCTTCCGCCCCGGCCATGTCACCCTTCCGCAGGCTGGCCTGGCCGAGGCAGTTGCGCGCCATGACGGCGTTCAGCTCCAGGCCAAGCCGGTCAAACGTGACTAGCGACTCTTCCAGGTGCGCGATGGCCTGCTCGACGAGGCCAAGCTCCACCTCGGCGAGGGCGATGCCCCGGCGGATTATCGCGGCGTTACGGTCCATGCCGTGCTCGCTGAAGAAGCGCCAGGCCGCCTCGCCCTCGGCTACGGACTGCGCCCACTCGCCCTGGGTGTGCAGCAGCCAGGACCTGTGCGCCCGCGCGTTCGCCTGGGCATACTCCAGGCCGTCTTCGCACGGCGGCAGTGCGAGCACGGCCGAGAACTGCGCGTCCGCGGCGGCGAGATGACCGAGGTCGGCCAGCGCGGCGCCTAGGTTGTTGCGGGTCATTCCCTCGGCGCCAGGCACGCCGGCCCGGCGGGCGGCGGCGAGGG
>Ga0335078_10019173_pt1 | contig 10172 bp, 9 predicted proteins | sample Lox_Sample_32_FD_206711 | JGI IMG/M metagenome (GOLD analysis project Ga0335078, IMG submission 206711) | Soil microbial communities from Loxahatchee National Wildlife Refuge, Florida, United States - Lox_Sample_3.2 | ecosystem: Environmental > Terrestrial > Soil > Wetlands | place: USA: Florida...
GCGTCCTCGCCAATGGGCTGTCACACCTCTGGCGCCGCTGGCTCCGGCCAACACCGGCTGAAATGGCGCCGTTTCTCGCCGGCCCTAACAGCTTATGAGCGACTAACCAGCGAGGGCGTGCGCACACGTGTTGTCAGCATGCCGTCATGGGAATTGTTCGAGGCTCAGGATCGCGATTACCGCGAATCTGTTCTGCCGCGCCGGGTGAAAGCGCGAGTATCCGTAGAGGAAGCTTCTGACTTCGGCTGGACCAGATACACCGGAACAGAGGGAAGCAACATCGGGATCGAGACGTTCGGGGCGTCAGCGCCGATCCAGCAACTGTTAACCAAGTTCGGGTTTACCGTGGACCACATCATAAGTGCCGCGAAAACTCAGGTCGAACGGCAGAAATCCCCGCAGTAAGGCTGGCGTATGCGAATCGGTATCGGCTCCGATCACGGCGGTTTTGAAATGAAGCAGCAGCTTAAGGAAAGGCTGGCGGCGGAAGGACACGAAGTGATCGAATTTGGAAACGTGGCGTTCGATCCAGGGGACGACTATCCCGATTTTGCAATTCCCCTCGCTTTCGCGGTTGCGAGCGGAGTTGTGGAACGGGGTATTCTCCTCTGCGGCAGCGGTGTGGGTGCCTCCGTCGCCGCCAACAAAGTGAAAGGCGCCCGCGCGGCGCTCTGCCACGACGATTTCTCGGCGCGCCAGGGCGTCGAGGATGACGATATGAACATCCTGTGCCTCGGCGGCCGAACGACTGGAATCGAGGTGGCCCGGGATTGTGCGCTGAGTTTCCTGGGCGCCAGGTTCAGCAAGGCGGAGCGCCACCGGCGCCGGCTCGAAAAAGTGAGGCAGATTGAATGCAGTCGAGTGTGATTTCCGCGGCATTGAAGTTACGCCGTGAGCGTCGCGATCTTGTCTCACCCCGGTTCCATGCCCTGATTGGTTGCTGTGTTACTCCACACTAACGATCGCATTGGGGCCAAGCGGTTACGTCGAGATTCTGCATATCGCGCGCACGTCGTGGCCTTCATCGACTTCTTCCAATCGTTTTATGCTGCCAGTCAGGAGATTCTTGGCTGTCAATCGGATTGCAGGTCCCGGTCGCGGGGCTGAGATTGCAGTTGGGGCTCACGCATTCCACCCGCCCGCTGTAGTCCGGCACCTTGCAGTTGATTTTCCAGCGCATTCAACAATGCCCTCTGCTCAGCCGCATCACCAGGTTGATCAAGACTGCCGCGATGGGAGATTCGGATTCGAATCACAGCCAGAAGCTGGGCGCGCGTTCTTGTGTCGAGGAACGTCGAGCGCAACGGGATCACTTGGATCGAGCAGGATTGCTCCTTGTCGGCCATCAGCGTGGCGGCCACATCTTCGAGGATCCCGCACACGGATTCATACGCGGGAGTTGGCTTGCATTCATGGTTTGTTCTGGCGCCGTAGACGTCAATGTCAAAACCCTCACGAACCCTTCGGATGGTGGGGACGGCGCCGGCTGTCCGTTCCCGCAGGAGGACGCATAGCGGCGACACCTCGTAAAACGCGTGGTGTCTCTCGATCAGTTGACGAACATCTCCGGCAATTGCCGTACGGGAGTCAATTGGGACCATATCTAACCTTTTTTCCGTCACGAATAATGTGCCGCCGGAGCGCGCTGGGCCGTCGCGTCCACTACCGGAGGTAGCGCTGTTATAGAGCGGGATGCCTGCGCCCACATCTGCGTCATTGATAGCGGTCATCAGAAGTCGTGGGAATTTCGATGCTCCTGTATTGTCCAGCAGCAAAGCGGCAACCAAATCGTTTTGCTTTGTGCCTCAACCTGTTTAGTTTGGCGTGTGTGAGGTTCTCTCGGCAGGTGACGAGACTGTTGCCGAAACGCGCTCGTCAGCGGCGGGCGAGAGTGGCAACTCCGGTGGTTCCATCCCACAATGAAACAACCGCTCGGCACCAGCGTGTGGAACCGGCGAACGCTGGGAAATAATTCGAATAAGTTCCAAGGTGATCCGTTGACGTTGGCGCGCCAGGCCGCGTTGACGGCGAGCCGGGAATGAGGCGACCCTGCTCTCACCTCGCCGGCATGCCCTGATTGGTTGCTTCTGAGCGTTTCGTGGCCGCGAGTTGCCCGGCCATCGACTGAAGCAAACGATCGGCGGCGGTCTGAGCGGCGGCCGAGAGGCTGCCGACCACGCCACGCATGTCTCGCTTCTCCACGGGAACTGTTTGCGAAGCAGTATTACTCCACACTAACGATCGCGTTCTGGCGTCCAGCAGTTGCGCCGAGATGGTGCACACCGCGCGTACATCACGGCCTTCATCGACTTCTTCCAATCGTTCTATGCTGCCACTCAGCACATACTCTGGCTCCGAATCGGACCCCTGCAAGCCCACGCTTTTGAACAGCGATTGTGCACGGAGTCCCTCCTGCAGGTATTCCGTGATCGCATGGCGCGGGTCCATCGCCCACCGATGATACTCGTAGAATCCGACTTCCTCGGGACCTGACCGGTATACGATCCGGCCCTCGCACAGATATTCGGGACATCGGAATTCGCGTACCGCTAAAGCGCCTAAAGGACCATTCGACGGCGCCACTCTCGCAGTTGGCGGCTGCAGATTCAGGACATAGTTTGCGGGGTAGCGGACGCTTCCGCATCCTGCGAGAACGAGCGTTCCCACGAACACTCCGAGTGCGTACTTCATTGCGGTATCCTCCGGTCGGCGGGCTGTTTGGTTCGAATCAGGCTCCATGGGCGCTGTTTGAGCGATTCGCTGAGGACGCGGATATTTTCCGAAGTCGAGCGCAGGTTCCGGACAGTTTCGCCAATGTCGTACTGATTCGAACCGATGATGTTGTGGACATCGGCCAGGGCGGTGTGAGCCGCCTGGATGGTGCTTTGTAGTTCGGCGAGGTCCTTGGCCAAGGGGTCGCGAATGGCATCGACGGTCTGATCCACATTGACGACGGCGTGGTCGGCGTGGCTGATCACAGGCTCCACGGAACCGATGACGGAGTTGGCGTGTTTCGCCAGATCGGAAATCTGATCCGTGATTTGGGCGATTTTCGGCGACTCGCGTTCCAGCAGGGCATTAAGATTTACAAGGGTCTGCTCGATTCTCTTTTGATTTTGAGTGCCGGTGATCTGATTCAAATTCGCCAGTAGTGTCCGTGCGCCGTCAGTCAGCGCCGGAATATCTTTCCGGACCTCTACGAGGACGGAATCGGCCGAGACCGCCAGACTGGAGACTTTCGCTTCCAGTTCTTCCAAATTGACGGGCTCGGCGGACGGGACTACGCCGCCGGCGGCTATGAGGCGGGCTGTCTTGCTGCGGGTGGTGATCATGAGCGCCGGCGCGGTCATCACGGTGACAGTTCCCACGGTGGCCGTGGAGGTCTGGTTCAATGGAATTCCCGACTTGACGGTGAATCCGATCTCGATTTGAGTCGGGTCGTCCGACCAGGGCTCCACCGAGGTCACTTGCCCCACTTTGATGCCGCTGAAGAGCACCGGCGCTCCCGCGTTGAGCCCGCCAGCGTAGTGCAGGTGCGTTTTATAAGGTACTTGAGCGCGCCCGGTCTGCGTGCTGCGCACCAGGTAGGTTGCCGAGCCGAGCACCAGCGTGCTGAAGATCACGAAAGCGCCGACTTTTGCCTCTGTAGTCATGTAGCGGACCCTTTCAAATAAGTGGATATAAACTCCTCGGCCGCCAGTCGCGGACTGTCGTCAGCCTGGCGATCGAGGAACTGCCGTATCCGCGGATGCGTGTTTCGGGCGAATTGCTCTTTTCTATCCACCGCGATCAGGCGGCCCTTGTAAAGCATCGCGACACGGTCCGCGATGTGGAACGCGCTTTCCAGTTCGTGCGTAACCACGAGGATCGTGATGCCGAACGAACGCTTCAAGAATAGAATCAGCTCATCCAATTCCGCCGAGACGATGGGATCGAGCCCCGCGGAAGGCTCGTCGAAGATCAGGATCTCCGGATCGAGCGCCATGGCTCGGGCTACCGCCGCCCGCTTTCTCATTCCGCCCGACAACTCCGGAGGATAGAGCGAACCGGCGTCCGACAAGCCGACGGCTAGGAGTTTCAATCGGACCATGAGCTTGATGGTGGAATCCGCGAGGGCCGTCAGTTCTCGAAGCGGAAGGGCGACGTTTTCCTCGACGGTCAGGGAGTTGAAGAGCGCCGCTGCCTGAAATGCCACCCCCACGCGCCGGCGAACCGCGCCGAGTTCGGACCGCGAGCAGGATGTGATATCCACGCCATGCATAGTTATACTGCCGGTTTCGGGTGTCGCCAGTCCAAGCACGTTCTTCAATAAGGTAGTCTTTCCGGAGCCGCTTCCGCCGAGCAGGACCAGAATCTCGCCCCTCTGAACATCCAGGTCGACCCGATCCAGCACGCACCTGCCCCCGTAGGACATGGATACGCCGCGGATGGAGATCATTGCTTCGCGAGATGGCAGCGCAGAGGGGCTCATGCGGTCGCACTCCATCCCATGAAATAGAAAAATGCGGTGGCTGCCAGGTCGGCGAGGATAACCAGGAAAGTCGATTTCACGACCGCCGCGGTAGCCGCATGCCCCACTGCTTCAGGGCCGCCGCGCACTCGCATGCCTTCCAGGCAGCCGACGTGAACGATTATGGTGGCGAACACCAGGCTCTTGATGAGCATGAACACCACGTCGCGCAAGAGAATAGCCTCCGCCACCGCGTGGAAATAGGTGGCAAGACTCATGTCGAGGCTAAAGGCCAGGAACAGGTATCCCGCGAAAACACCACAAAGCGTGCTCAGGACGGTGAGGCAGGGTATGGTAATCAGGGCGGCCAGATACTTCGGTGCTAGAGTGAAGTCCACAGGATCGAGTCCCATCACCCGCAGCGCATCGATCTCTTCCGTCACAACCATGGTGCCGATCTCGGCGGATATCGCGGAAGCGGAACGGCCGCTCACTGAGAGCGCCGTAATGAGCGGCCCGAGTTCCCTGGTGAAGCCGATTGCGACCAAGGCCACCACGAATTCCAACGCTCCGTACCGCCGCAGTTCGGAGGCGCTCTGCAAAGCAAGAATGAAACCGGTACACAACGACATCATGCCGGACATGGGAAGCGCGCTGGCGCCGATATCCAGCATTTGCCGGACGGCTGAACGCCATCGCCTTCCACCGCCGACTCCCGGCAGGGCTTGGGGCAGTTTTCGAAAGACCGACCAGAACTGCATGGTCAGCGCGCCGACATCCTCCGCCTTGACGATGGCGGCCTGGCCGGTTTTTTCCAGGAGGGTCAACAGAACTCCACCTCTGATCCCAAGGACCGGAAAATCGCGTCGAGGTGCGCGGTTTCCGCGAGCATTCTTACCTGGCCCCGGATTCCGACCACGCGCAGTGTCAAAGAACGTTCCTGGGCAGCCTTCAAGGCCTCCAGCAGTGTTGCTATGCCGGACATATCCACATAGGAGACGTCGGAAAGGTCGATCACCATGACGGGAGCCGCAACCCGATGGAGCAGGTTGAGAAGCAGCGTTCGCAAATGCGGGGAAGAATCGACCGACACCCGGCCCGTCACCGTAACGGTTAATTCGTCGATCGCAGGCACCACGTGAATCGCGATTTCACCCGATTCAACCCGGGTTTCTTCAACTGCGGATTTCTTGTTCCATCTTCTAAGCAGTGTCCATTTCGTTCCGTACCCTCCGCGTTCGCCGATGTTTCCGACAATGCCTTCCTCCGGCGCGAGTCTCAAAATCCGAATGCCTGGGATACGCATATTCTCAAGCGACCTCTTACTTAACGGTTCCAGTCTGTGGTCACGAGGGGGCAAGTGGGGTGCCAATTGAGATCCTTATGGCTCATTGTTCCAGCGGCGCGCCAGCGCTACGTGCGCCGATTCTTTCGGCAGCCGACGTCATCAACTGCCGACGCGGCTGCGCAGCTTCGCCAAGTGCCATCCATTCAGGCAGCACTCAGTGTTACCGCCGGGCTCGTGTCTGCATTGCAGTCCGTGAGCCTTCCCCTGTCAGCGGTCAATGCCCGCAACCAGGTAAACCGATCCCTGGCCAGCAGTTCCCCTACACAGCGCCAGCGCCAGTTGCCACCCGGATTACCAGGGATGTTCATGCGGGCCTCACGCCCCAGGTTCAACAGATCCTGCAAAGGGGCTATTGCCAGCGCCGCACGCGATGACCATGCGGTACCGATCAGAGCCGGGCCCGGCTCGTTATATCCGTTGCTAGTGCCGCTCATGGCGGATTCCTGCTGCCAACCCGCAAGTCCTTCGAACCACTCGCGGCTGGTGGGATTATCGTGCGTGCCGGTGTACACTACCGTGTTACTGGTGAAGTTCCGGGCAAGATGCGGGTTCTCGCTTGACCCATCGAAGGCGAACTGGAGAACCCGAGTCCCGGGGATTCGGAACTGATCGCGAAGCGCTTCCACATCCGGGGTGATCAGGCCGAGATCTTCTGCGATGAACGGCAGCCCACCCAGCCCATCGGCCACTTTGCAGAAGAAATCGGCTCCCGGACCGGGCTGCCAGGAACCTGTCTGCGCCGTGGGAGCCTCGGATGGGATGTGCCACGCAGCCGCAAACCCCCGAAAGTGGTCGAGGCGAACCAAATCCACGTGCGACAGCAGGGCTCGAAAGCGTTCGATGCACCAGCGGTACCCAGTGCTCTGGAGCGCTTCCCAATCGTAAAGGGGATTCCCCCATAGCTGGCCCTGCGCGCTGAAGTAATCGGGAGGCACGCCGGCGACAAAGCTCGGCCGGCGATGTTCGTCCAAAAGAAACAGCTCCGGGTTGGCCCACACGTCGCTGGAATCGGGAGAAACGAAGAATGGCAAGTCGCCGATGAGGCCCACTCCCCTGGAATGCGCATATTGTTTCAGCCGCTCGCCTTGCCGGTATAAGAGAAATTGGGCGAAACGGATACGGTCCATCTGGTCTGCGAGGTCCCGCCGCGCGCCGGATAGAGCATCGGGGTCACGGCCGGCCAAATCCGCCGGCCAATCGAAATAGCAGGCGCCGTAGAACTTATCCTTGAGAGCGCGAAAGAGGGCATAGTCTTCCAGCCAGGATGCCTGACTGGCGCGAAATTCCTGATATTCATTTCGCAGACCGCTCGGCTGCGCTCGTTGGAACCGGCGCCACGCGATTTCCAGTAGTCTCTCTTTACTTGGGATTACCGAGGTGTAGTCGACCATGCCTGGAGGGAACCGATCCCGGCAGTCTTCGGGATTTAGCAGGTCCTCCTCAATCAGCCATTGCGGGCTGATCATCAGCGTGTTTCCGGCAAAGGAGGACAAGGGCTGATAGGGCGAGTTTCCATAGCCGGTCGGCCCCAAGGGAAGCGCCTGCCACCAACTTTGGCCCGCATCGTGAAGCCGGTCCACCCAGGCGAACGCCTCCGGCCCGAGGTCGCCGATGCCGTAAGGCGAGGGCAGCGAGGTGACATGGAGCAGCAAGCCGGAAGCGCGATAGCGGGGCGGAAACGGGTGCGCCCTCAGACCCTCATCGCGCTGCCCTACAAGACCGGGCAAGGCTCCGCCCTCCAAATCTCGGCGGCATACTCGGCTATGGTACGGTCGCTGGAAAATTTGCCGCTGCTCGCGACGTTCAGGATGGCCTTGTGCGCCCACGCGCCGCAATCGGAATACAGCACGCCGACCCTATGCTGCGCCTGGCAGTAAGAAGTCAGATCGGCCAGGTGCATGTAGTAGTCGCCGTGCTTGAGGAGCACATCTCTCAGGGGATCGAAGATGCCGGGCTCACTGTGGTTGAAGTGTCCGGAGAAGGCAAGATCGAGGGCCGCTCTGGTTTCCGGCTCGTTCTGGTAGTGCCAATGGGGGTCGTACCAGCTCCGGCTTCCGGCAACCTGCTCGACAGTTAATCCGAACAGAAACATGTTATCTTCGCCGACTTCTTCCGCCATTTCGATGGTGGCGCCATCGCGCGTTCCCACTGTGAGCGCGCCATTCATCATGAATTTCATGTTGCTCGTGCCGCTGGCTTCGAATCCCGCGGTGGAGATTTGGTTGGAGACATCGCTTGCGGGAATCAACTTCTCGGCCAGGGAAACGTTGTATTCGGGCAGGAAGACCACTTTCAGACGGCCCCGAGTCACCGGGTCGAAGTCGATCGTCTCCGCCACATTGTTGATGAACTTGATGATGAGCTTCGCTAACCAGTACGCCGGCGCCGCTTTGCCGGCGAAGAAGAATGTGCGCGGGACAACCTCCAGGTTCGGATTTTCCCGCAACCTGTTGTACTCGACAATGATCCGTAATGCGTTCAGCAACTGCCTCTTATACTCGTGAATTCGCTTCACCTGACAGTCGAAGATCGTCTTGGGATCCACGATGCGCCCCGACGTCGTCTGGAGCCAGTTCGCAAAGCGGGCTTTGGCTTCTGTTTTGGCAGCTAAGAAGGTGTCGCGGAATGCCGGGTCGCCGGCGAGCGGCTTCAGCTTGGAGAGTTGACTGAGATCGGTAATCCAGCCATCGCCGATGGCTTGGGTGATTACAGTGGACAAACCCGGATTGGCCTGCAGCAGCCACCGCCGGGGCGTCACGCCGTTCGTCTTATTGTTGAAGCGGTCGGGGAACATGTCCGCCAGATCCTTGACGGTGGATGCCCGCAACAGCTTCGAATGGACCGCGGCCACGCCGTTCGTGCTGTGCGAGCCGACAATGGCGAGGTTTGCCATCCGGATCTTGCGCTCGGTTCCCTCCTCGAACAGGCTCACCCGCTGCACGCGGGCCTCGTCCCCGGGGAAATGCTTTCGCGCATCCTCCAGGAGTCTCCGGTTGATTTCATAGATAATCTCCAACTGCCGCGGGACCAGGACTTCAAACCCTTCCACCGGCCACTTCTCAAGAGCTTCGGGCAGCAGCGTGTGGTTGGTGTATGCCAGCGTTCTCCTGGTAAGGCTCCACGCCTGGTCCCATCCCAAGTGGGCATCGTCCAGCAGAATTCGCATCAGTTCCGCGACCGCCATGGCAGGATGCGTATCGTTCATCTGAATCGCTGCCTTTTCGGGCAGCCTGTCCCAATCGTTGTGCAAGCGCCGGAAGCGGCGCACGATGTCCGCAAGGGAGCAGGCAACCAGAAAATACTCCTGCAGAAAGCGCAGCTGGCGACCTAAGGTGGTTGAATCGTCCGGGTACAAGACGCGGGTGAGGGACTCGGCCTCTAAACTCTCACCGAGAGCTCCGATAAAGTCCCCACTCCCGAACTCCCCGAAATCGAAGGAGTCCGGAGCAGCCGCCGCCCAAAGGCGCAGAGTGTTGATAGTTCTGCCTCCGTAGCCGACCACCGGGCGATCGTATGGAATACCGTAGATAGTGGACGGGCGGCCAGCGATCACCTCGAAACGCCCGCCTCGCACCTGGATAGAGCAGTTGAGCCTGACCTCCACTCTTTCGGTCGGCCGCGGAATTTCCCAGGGGTCCGACTGCCGAAGCCAGTTGTCGGCATTCTCTTTTTGCCATCCGTCCAGAATGGACTGGCGAAACATTCCGTACTCGTATCGGAGGCCGTAACCGACCGCCGGCAACTGCATGGTTGCCATCGAATCGAGGAAGCACGCCGCCAGGCGGCCCAATCCTCCATTTCCGAGACCAGCATCTGGTTCCTCCTCTATCACATCGAGCAAGTCGATTCCCTGGGCAGCGTGCCGTACCACCGGGTCGAGCAACAAGTTGGTTACATTGGTGGCCGTGGATCGTCCGATCAGAAACTCCATCGAAAGGTAATAGATCCGCTTTGGATTCTGACGCCGGTACGTATTCTTGGTCAGCACCCAGCGTTGCGCGAGAATGTCGCGGACGGAGTGGGCAAATGCGTCGAAGCGTTCTCGCGCGGTCGCCACCTTGGCATCAATCACCCGGTCGAAAACCAGGTGACGCTCATAGAAGGCGTTCTCGGTGCCGACGAAGGGGATGGGGCCGCAACCATACTGTTGCAGCAATTCTGAAATCCGCAAGGAGCCGTTGGCAGACTGAGGCGACTTGGCGGCGGTCGTTTCGAATGGCTCTTTTGTTTTCATCTGACTTTCCTTTACGCGGTGATCCTATGAACACTTATCCCAGGCAGGCACTTTCCAAGGGTGCACTCATCCAGCCGCGGTCCGGTGGTATGAAATCAGGCAGTTAGGGATTTTTGCCTATCATCTGCTTCGTCTCGCCG
>Ga0335078_10019175_pt1 | contig 10172 bp, 11 predicted proteins | sample Lox_Sample_32_FD_206711 | JGI IMG/M metagenome (GOLD analysis project Ga0335078, IMG submission 206711) | Soil microbial communities from Loxahatchee National Wildlife Refuge, Florida, United States - Lox_Sample_3.2 | ecosystem: Environmental > Terrestrial > Soil > Wetlands | place: USA...
TTGCCCTTGCTCCTGCTTTCTCTTTACGCAGCCCTCGCGGAGCAAACTCAACCCAGTTCAGTCGCTGCCACCAAGCGGAAGTTGCGCCATATTGGACGCAACGCAACGCTGCCGAATCCTGATCCGGAGCCGACCGAGTTCAGCGAGCAGGAGATCAACTCTTATTTTGCCTCGGACGAAGTCGAGCTGCCAGCAGGAGTGCAGTCCGTCAGCTTTACCGAGGAAGCAGGAACGGTGACCGGAAGGGCGCGAGTTGACTTCGACCGCATCGAAGCCGGACGCACCTCTTCCAACCCGCTGCTCGCCGTGTTCAGCGGCGTCCATGACGTGGTCGTGCTGGCGCACGCACATGGGGTGGGCGGCGAAGGATTTGTGGAAGCGGATTCAGTGCTGCTCGACGGCGTCGAAATCCCCCGTTTCGTGCTGCAACTTTTCGTGCAGAAGTATGTTCAGCCGAAATATCCGAACCTCGGCCTGAACTCCCGCTTCGCGCTTCCGGACCGAGTGGACACAGCGGTCATTGGATCACACAAGGTTACGCTCACGCAGAAGTAGCGCTTTGCCCTCGTCCGCGCTTTCAGGAACCCGCAATTGAATGTGCTATGGTTGGAACGCTTCCCATTCGCAAGCGAGGCCGCTCATGCCACGATACGAATACCGTCCGTTGCAGCCAACTTCTGCCGCGGAAAAAAGCTTTCTGGAATGGATTGATCATCTCGACCAGGAATTCATGAACCGGGACCCCGGTCCTCGCAATGAGGTGGTGCGCGACGCGTTGCATCAGCTTTATCTGGGAAGACCTTATGCTGAACCAGGTCCTTCGGCACCGCTTGCGGAACGGGTGCTGGTACATTCCTTTGATCCACGCAACGCGACGCTCGAGCCCGAGTATTACGGCGATGTGGATGCCATAAAATATGCTGAGCGCAAGCCGCTGATCTGGTTCTGGATGATGTACGACCGCTCTCCGGTTGGTCTGAATCACTGGCTGGGGTTCCGTGTGCGCGCCATGCTGGCGCGCCACGTTTTCAAACATTGCGGCAAGAACGTGAAGATTTTTCACGGCGTTGAAGTCTCCTTCGGATACAACCTGACGGTGGAAGACAATTGCACAATTCACAAGTACGTTCTGCTCGATGATCGCGGCGAGATCATTATTCACGAGGGATCTTCGGTCTCCGACTATGCCAACATTTATTCTCACGCGCACGATCTGAATGACGGAATGATTGTGAGCAATCACAAGACGGAGATCGGCCCGAAGGCGCGCGTCACCTATCACGCCACGGTTTTGAGCGGAGTAAAAGTCGGTGAGCACGGCATGGTCGGCTCGATTGGCGTGGCGGCGAAGGACGTTGAGCCTTACCACATTGTGGCGGGTGTTCCGGCCAAGCCGGTGAAGATCAAACCCATCGCGCCGGAGGAATTGCGGGAAAATTTCTCGAAGCAGTAGCCGGCAACACTCTCAGCGCAGCTCGACAACTCACTCGGCCAGCCCACCTCCGCATGGTAGTATCGAAGCGGTTTCCGCATGACGCTGCACCAGGTTGAAATTGTTTTCCAGATCATTGTGTTTCTGTTTGCCATCAGCGTGCACGAGTCGGCGCATGCCTGGATGGCCAACCGCTGCGGCGATCCCACCGCCCGCATGCTGGGGCGCATCACGCTGAATCCCATCAAGCATATTGATCTGTTCGGCACCGTCATTCTGCCGCTCGTCGCCGTGTTGTCGCACATGCCCATGATCGGGTGGGCCAAGCCCACGCCGGTGGATCCGCGAAACTTCCGCAATCCGGTGCGCGATGACATTTTGACTTCGGTGGTCGGCCCGGTCAGCAATTTTCTGGTCGCGAGCGGCGCGACGGTTCTACTCATCCTCATCAAGCTGACATCATTGGCCGGGCGGGAGATTGTCATGAGTCAGGGGCTGAGCCAGTCGAACTCCATCCTGGTGCCGATCTATCTATTCAGCTATGAGCTCCTGGTGATCAACGTTTTTCTTGGTGTGTTCAATCTGATTCCGGTCCCACCGCTCGATGGCAGTCACGTGCTTCGTCACTTTTTGCCGGAAACGATTCGCCGCGCCTATGACGCCGCCGGATGGGTCGGCTTGCTGGTGCTTGTGTATTTTGGCGGCAGCTTGCTCGCGCGGCTGATGTTACCTGTGCTGGATGTTTTCTACTCCATTGTGATGAGAATGTGATGCACCCTGGCTCGAGTCAGCGCAAACGTGTGTTGAGCGGCGCGCGCCCCACTGGAAAGCTGCATCTGGGCAACTACGTCGGCGCGGTCAGTAACTGGGTGCGCATGCAGGACGAGTACGAGTGTTTCTTTTTCATCGCCGATTGGCATGCGCTGACGACCGATTACGCCGATCCTTCGCAGATAAAGCAAAACTCGTTCGAAGTTGTTCTCGATCTGCTGGCCGCCGGGCTTGAGCCGCAACGCTGCACGATGTTTATTCAATCCCATGTGCCACAACACGCCGAACTTTTTCTGCTGTTCTCGATGATTACTCCGCTGGGCTGGCTGGAGCGCGTGCCGACCTATAAAGAGCAGAAGGAAAACTTGGCGGAAAAAGATTTGAGCACGCACGGATTTCTCGGCTATCCGGTGCTGCAGGCGGCCGACATTCTGATTTACAAAGCGGATTTTGTGCCGGTCGGAGAAGACCAGGTCCCGCATGTGGAGCTGACCCGCGAGATCGCAAGGCGCTTTAACAGCCTTTATGCCAGCGAGCAGCATCCGGTGCTTCCCGAGCCGCTGCCGCTTCTTACGCCCGCGGCCAAGCTGCCCGGCACTGACGGCCGTAAGATGTCGAAATCTTACGGCAACACCATCCTGCTGGCAGATCCCGAGCCGGTGGTGCGGCAGAAGCTGAAGACCATGGTTACCGACCCGGCGCGTGTGCGGCGCACGGATCCGGGCAATCCTGATGTCTGCCCGGTCGGTGATCTGCACAAAATATTCAGCGACAAGGAAACAATGGCGAAAGTCAACGCCGGCTGCCGCTCGGCCGGCATCGGCTGCATCGAGTGCAAGAGCTGGGCAGCGGATGCGCTGCTCAGCATCCTGGCTCCTATGCAGGAACGCCGCAAAAAATATGAGCAGAATCCGCGCCTCGCTTGGGATATTCTGGAGGCGGGTTCCGCCCACGCAGGCGAGGTCGCGAGCGCGACCATGGAGCAAGTGCGCGAAGCGATGGGAATGTCGCTGGGGCGGGAAGTAGCGGACAGTCTAAAGGCAGAATGATTCGGGAGATGTCGAAAGTCGGGGAAACAGCCGCTGGAAGTGAACGGCCGAATCAGCCCGGGCCGGTGCTGGTGGGGGCGGAGCATCGCAAAGAAGAAAGCGATTCTCCGTTTGCCGTCAGCGTGGGCGATGTGTATGAAGGCCCGCTCGATCTGCTGCTCGATCTGATCCGCAGGCAGGACATTGATATTTACGACATCCCTATCGCCACAATCACCGCGCAATATCTGGCGTACGTCGAGAAGCTGAAGGAGTTGGACGTGAATGTGGCGGCCGACTTCGTTTACATGGCCGCGGTGTTGATTCACATCAAGTCGAAGATGCTTTTGCCGCGCGATCCGGATGTGTCGGCTGAAGCCCCGGAAGATCCGCGCGCCGAGTTGGTCAATCGCCTGCTGGAGCACGAAAAATTCAAATCGGCGGCGCAGATGCTGCTGCAGAAGCAGCAGATTGAAGACGCGGTTTGGTCGAACCCCGCGATCAAGGAATTCATGGATGCGGAAGGCACCGGCCCCGAAATCGCCGCGGACGTGATTGATCTGGTCAAGACATTTCAGCAGGTGTTGGAGCGCGCCCGCACGCGGCCCATAATCGAAGTGGACGAAGACACGGTCACAGTGAGCCAGATGATTGATTACCTTCGCCAGCGGCTGGCCCTCGAAGACCGCCCGGTGCGGCTGAAGCAACTGCTGCGCAGGTTGAATTCGCGGCAGGCGCTGGTCTGCATGTTTCTTGCGCTGCTGGAGCTGGTGCGCCTACAGGCGATTCAACTGCGGCAGGACCGCATGTTCGGTGAGATTCTGCTGCGCAAGCACGGGGAATTTGAGGCGGTGATGGCCGAGCGCGCGGCGGTGCGGGATGACTGGCGCTAGAGCCGCTTTGATGTGTATTGGAGCGAAATGAATCTCAAGGCGAAACTCGAAGCAATCATTTACGCGGCCGAAACTCCGGTTACGCAGCAGCAAATGGTCGAGTTACTGATGGAGTCACTGGCGGCGGGAGCTCCCGCCGAGTATGCAGAAATCAAGCCAAAGATCAAGGCCGCGCTCGAGGAACTCGCGGCCGATTACGCGGGCGAGCATCATGGCATTGAAATCCGCGAAGTGGCCGGCGGATATCGCATGTCCACCAAGCCCGAGCATCACGATCTGGTGCGCGGCTTCGCCAAGAGCCTGAAACCGCCGATTCGCCTGTCGCTTCCGGCGCTTGAAACCCTGGCCGTCATTGCTTATAAGCAGCCGGTCACGGTTCCGGAGATTAACGAAATCCGCAGCGTGGATTCAGGAGGCGTGATTGGGACCTTGCTGGATCGCAAGCTGATTACGACCGCCGGGCGCAAGCAGGTGATCGGCCGGCCGATTCTCTATAAAACGACCAAGGAATTCCTTCTGCGCTTCGGCTTGAAGGATGTAAGCGAGCTGCCCAGCATGGAGGAGTTTGAAAAGCTCGTTGCCGAGTCCTTCCAGGGCGACTTGCTTCCAGCGGAAGAAGCTGCGCCGTCCACCTCGCCGGAGGCAGGTCCCGCCATTGCCGAGCCGGTTGCGGCTGAGGTCGGCGAAGCGGCGAATGCTGAGCCCGTGCACGCCGAACGGGGCGCTGGCGGCGAGCAAGACCCGGCAGCCTAGTTTTCATCTGAAAGTCTTCAACATATGCCTGCCGAGCGCCTGCAGAAAATCATTTCCGCCGCCGGAATCGCCTCGCGACGCAAAGCCGAAGAATTGATCAGCGGCGGACTGGTTTCCGTGAACGGCCAGACTGTAAGCGAGCTCGGGAGCAAGGCCGATCCCGAGCGCGATCACATTCGAGTCAATGGAAAACTGCTGCACCTACCGCAGCGCCACGCATATTTTCTTCTGAACAAGCCTAAAGGATACGTCACCACATTGCACGATCCCGAGGGACGGCCCACCGTGCTCGATTTGCTTCAGCGTGCGGGGGCGCGAGTGTACCCGATTGGCCGACTCGATTATGCCAGTGAAGGTTTGTTGCTGCTCACCAGCGACGGCGAGTTCGCCAATCGCCTGATGAAGGCTGCGTCGCATGTGCCCAAAACTTACATGGTGAAAGTGGCCGGGAAACCCAGTGGTGATGGCCTGGCGCGATTACGGGCCGGTCTTTTTATTGCCTCAGATAAGGGACGGCGGGTGAAGACCGCGCCGGCGAAAGTGCGGCCGATCCGCGAGTCGGAAAATCCCTGGTATGAAATCACTTTGATCGAAGGCAGGAACCGCCAGATTCGGCGCATGTTTGAAGAGATTGGTCATCATGTCGAGAAGATCAAGCGGGTGCGTTACGGTCCGCTCGAGCTGGATGTGCCACCGGGAAAATATCGCCGCCTCACGCAGGAAGAGGTGGCTCGGCTCAATTCTCTTGGAGAAAAATAGTCTCGCAGTCCCGACTTTTGCTCAAAAAAGCACCGCCTAGCGTTGGCACTTTGGGCAATAATGGCTGCTGCGCCCGGCGATCACGATTCGCTTGATCGGGGTCTTGCAGACAAGGCAGGGCTTGCCTTCCCGGCCGTAAACTCGATGCTGAAGCTGAAAAAACCCCTCTTCGCCATCGGCAGCCACATAATCCGAAATTGAAGAGCCGCCCAGGGCAATCGCTTCCTTGAGCACTTTGCGCACTGCGGCGTGCAACCTGTTAAGTTGCTCCCGCGTCAGCGATGCGGCACGGCGCCGTGGCCGAACGCCGGCGCGAAACAACGATTCATCCGCGTAGATGTTACCCACGCCGCGCAAAAGCGCTTGATTCAGCAACGCGCTTTTGATCGGCGTTTTGCGACCGCGAAACAACCTGGCAAACGATTGGGCGTCAACTTCCAGCGGTTCCATGCCGCCGGCTTCAAAGCCGTGAGCCACGCTGAGCCTTCCGAATCGTCGTGGATCTACAAAGCGCAACTCGCGGCCGGAAGCCAGCCTGGCGATGGCATGAGTATGTTTGGCCATCCCCGCGTCCGGCTGGCAAACCAGCAACTGGCCGGTCATCCCCAGGTGCACAATCCATTGCGCCGGCGTTTGCTTTGCCGAAACCCGCTCAAGTTTCTTGTTGGGTGCTGGTTTCCCATTCGGTTCAAGGTCAATCACGATGTGCTTGCCCATGCGGCGCACGCCTGCGATTCGCCGCGATTCTAGTGTGGCAGCGATCTCGGCGGCCGACGATTTCAGCGGCTCGGGCTTCGATCCCAGCCACACTGATTCAATTACGTCTCCAGTCACTCGCCTGGCGAGCCCACGCGCGATGGTTTCAACCTCAGGAAGTTCAGGCATAAAGTTGCCAAAGAATCAATCTACGCCAGCGGCGCTTTAATTTGTTTCTATTGAAAAAACTGATGCGGGTCGGCGACGCGCCGATTCCGAATCGCGATTGCCGAACCGCACAGGGCAGGTTATCATTTCGAGTACACATCTCTCGTTCATCCCAGTAACTTCAAAATCTGTGGTTTTCATTAGGGCGAGGAGTGTGCGTGGGCCCGCAGCGTGTGTTGCAGCCGTCATTCGCTAATTGATTGCAGTGCAAAGTTGCCGTTCGCACCGCTCCCGAGTCAAAAACTCGCGAGTCAAGATGGAGTCGCGCGTGAAGCAAGGCAAGACCGCGGTCATCGTTGGCGCCCAGTGGGGCGACGAGGGCAAGGGCAAGATCGTTGACGTGCTCTCGGACAATTTCTCCATCGTGGCCCGCTACGCCGGCGGGCACAACGCCGGCCACACCGTCATCATTGACGGCAAGAAATTCATCCTGCAGTTGGTTCCATGCGGCGTTCTGCGGCCGGGGCGGCGCAGTGTCATCGGCAATGGCGTTGTGCTCGATCCCAAGGCCTTCCTGAACGAAGTCAGCGGCCTGCGCGAAGCCGGCGTCGCGGTGGACGGCAGTCTTTTTGTCAGCAATCGCGCCCACGTCATTCTGCCTTATCACCGCATGATCGAACTGGCGTCGGAGAACGCCCCCGGGCGGGTGAAGATCGGCACTACCTCGCGCGGCATCGGCCCCGCTTATGAGGACAAGATGGGACGGCGCGGCTTACGGGTCGCAGATCTGTTAGATCTCGAACTGCTTCGCACGCACATCACCAACGCCTGCCGCGAAAAGAACATGATCGCGCACGCGCTCTTCAACTCGGATCCGCTTGATCCCGACAAGATGTATGAAGAATATGCCGAAGCTTCCGCCAGGATTGCCCCTTTTGTCTGTGATACCGCCGTGCTGCTGAACCGGGCCCTGGCGCAGGGCGATTCCGTCATGTTTGAGGGCGCGCAGGGAACGATGCTCGATATTGATCATGGAACGTACCCCTTCGTCACTTCCTCCAGCGCAACCTCGGGCGGCGCGGCGATCGGTACCGGAGTGGCGCCCACCGCGATTGACACCGTGATCGGCGTCACCAAGGCATACTGCACGCGAGTCGGCGGCGGTCCCTTTCCGACCGAGGTCCAGGGCGAGCAGGGCGACTTGCTGCGGGCCCGCGGTCATGAATACGGGGCGGTCACGGGCCGTCCTCGCCGCTGCGGATGGCTCGATTTGCCTCTCCTGCGCTACGCTGGCATGATTAATGGAGTTTCCTGGTGGGTGGTGACGAAGCTCGACGTGCTGGATGAACTGGCGGAGATTCCCGTGTGTACCGCTTACAAGGTCAACGGAAATCTGACTCAGGAGATTCCCGCGCACGCCAGCGGAAATGACCGGATCGAATGCGTATATCGCACTCTGCCGGGCTGGCGCACGTCCACGGAGGGAATCACGCAGTTTGAGAAACTGCCCAAAGCGGCTCGCGATTACCTGGCATTTGTGGAGCAGGAAAGTGGGACACGCATCGGCATGATCTCGACTGGCGCCGCCCGTGAGCAGACAATTTTCCTGGAAGAATTTGCCGCTCACCTGGACGTGATAACGGGTGCTGGCACGCGCGAGCGGGCAAGAATCTGAAAGCGGAGTACACAATGGTCGTTCTGGCGGTGACGTGGATGGCAAAGACAGGCCGGGAAACCGAAGTGGCCGGCATGTTTTCCAGGCTGACCGAAGAGTCCCGCAAAGAGCCCGGGTGTGTAACCTACCAGGTGCACCGGCATAAGACCGATCCGCGGCGTTTTTTTATCTATGAGCAGTACAAGGACGATGCGGCCCTGGAAGCCCACCGCGCCTCCCCCCACTTTCTGCAGTACGCCAAGAAAGAGCTGCCGAAGATTGCCGAACGCGTGGAAGGAAATCTGTACGAACCATTGGGATGATCTAAAGTTTTTCGCGGAACCAGCGGCTTAGAATTTACCGCGCCAGTTCATATCCCGCAAAAAAGAAACTCAGCTCAAAACGCGCGGTTTCATCCGCGTCCGAACCGTGAATGGCATTGTGCTCAATGTTCTCTGCCCACTTCTTGCGGATGGTTCCCTCTTCGGCATTGGCCGGGTTGGTCGCGCCCATCAGCTTGCGCAGGTCAGCGATTGCGTTCTCTTTCTCCAGCGCCAGAACCACAATCGGGCCGCTCGACATGAAATTGGTCAGCGAATTGAAAAACGCTTTACCTGCGTGTACGGCATAGAACTGCTCCGCCTGGTGCTTGGAAATTTCAAGCATCTTCATGGAGAGAATGCGGAAGCCATTTTTCTCGAACTGCTCAATGATGTCGCCCACCGCATTCTTGTGCACGGCATCGGGTTTGACGATAGTCAGGGTACGTTGCAAGGTCTTCATAAGAAGTCGCTGGTTTCTCCTCGATTGAGTTGCAGGTATTGACCGAGAAAACTGAAAACTAAGAACTGATGACCAGGAACCGCCGACTGGCTTCCGGCCTACACCTTCACTCCCATCGCCGCGACGACAGTCTCACCGATGGTCGCCGGTGAGATGGCTACGTGGATGCCGGCGGCTTCCAAGGCGCGAATCTTTTCCGCAGCCGTCCCCCTGCCGCCGGAAATAATCGCGCCCGCGTGGCCCATCCGCCGCCCCGGCGGGGCGGTCTGCCCGGCGATAAAGCCAACGACCGGCTTTTTCATGTGCGCCTTCACAAACTCAGCCGCGGTTTCTTCGGCATTTCCGCCAATCTCTCCGATCATGATCACCGCTTCGGTTTGCGGATCACGATTGAAAAGATCGAGGGCATCCACAAAGTTTGTGCCGATGATCGGGTCACCGCCAATGCCAACCGCCGTAGATTGCCCGATGCCCCGCGTCGTAAGTTGATAAACCGCTTCGTAGGTGAGTGTCCCGGAGCGGGAAACAATTCCCACGGCGCCTTCGCGATGGATGTGCCCGGGCATGATGCCGATCTTGCATTTACCAGGCGAAATGATGCCCGGGCAATTGGGTCCGATCAGGCGGGACCGGCGGTTCTGCAGAAACTCCCAGGCGCGCACCATATCGAGCGTAGGAATGCCTTCCGTGATGCAAACGATCAATTCCAGCTCCGCATCCGCCGCTTCCATAATCGCGTCCGCGGCAAACGGCGGAGGCACGAAAATGACGGTCGCATCAGCGCCTGTCTTATCCACGGCCTCCTGCACCGTATTGAAAATCGGCCAGCCCTCATGGGTGCTGCCGCCCTTGCCGGGGGTGACTCCGCCGACGATGTGAGTGCCATATTCTGCGCAGGTTTTGGCGTGAAATGTGCCTTCGCGTCCCGTGAGCCCCTGCACGATCACCCGCGTAGATTTATTTACCAGGATAGCCATGATTGCGTGTACGTTCTAGCGTGCTGCCGCGACGACCTTCTCCGCCGCGTCTTTCATCGTCTCTGCAACGACAAAATTCAGTCCTGACTGCTTCAGTATCTCGCGCCCGGCTTCAACATTCGTTCCTTCTAGGCGCAGGACCACCGGCAATTGAATGTGCGTTTTCTTTGCCGCTTCGACAACGCCGTGGGCCAGCGTGTCCACCCGCAATATCCCGCCAAAAATATTGATAAGGACCGCCTTCACGTTTTTGTCACT
>Ga0335078_10019176_pt1 | contig 10172 bp, 11 predicted proteins | sample Lox_Sample_32_FD_206711 | JGI IMG/M metagenome (GOLD analysis project Ga0335078, IMG submission 206711) | Soil microbial communities from Loxahatchee National Wildlife Refuge, Florida, United States - Lox_Sample_3.2 | ecosystem: Environmental > Terrestrial > Soil > Wetlands | place: USA...
GCCCAAGAGTGTTTCAGAGAGCCTGCCGCTGCCAGCCGGAGCACCGGTGGCCAACACAGCGGCGCTGAGTCAAAGCCTGGTCTTGAAGCGGCCCGTCTTTGTCACCGCACTGGGAATGACCGCTTTGCGCCGTCACACGCGGTCGCGGCTGGCGGCCCAGCTTGGCGAGAAAGCGCGCGAGCTTCTCAATGCCTACCGCCCACAGGTCCGACAATGGTTCCGGCAGTCACTGGCCGAACTGCGGAATAGCTTTGCGGCCGGCGCTGGGTTCTGCCGGCTGCAATTGGAGCGACGGGAATCGGCAGTGGCGGCAGCAGCCGACGCCTCGAGCCTCCAGGCCGACTTGCGGCTTTTGAAGGAATGGGAACTCGCGGTGGCCGGAACTGGGCGCGAGGGTGTCGGCGCGAAGGTATGCACCTGACTGACGATCCTGGTGAGGGGTGTTTCAGAACAGGCACTGATGGGACCCCCTTAAGATAACCATCAATGAGCTGGTTGGCGTGAAGGAACAACGGTTGAAAATGAAGCGCGGATTTACATTGATCGAGTTGCTGGTGGTCATTGCCGTCATCGCCATCTTGGCGGCCACGCTCCTGCCTGCTTTGGCCAAGGCAAAAGAAAAGGCCAATCAGGTCACCTGCATCAACAATCTAAAACAGTGGGGACTGGCAATGGCAATGTATGCGGACGAGAACAACCAGTTTTATCCGGCGTCGCGGGACCTCCTTTACGTCGCCGCTCCAGATAATAACCCGGTTTGGAGTGAAATGTATACGGACGCGACGGCGTCACCCCCCATTGGGCTGTCCGACTGGTTCAATGCCCTGCCACCCTATGTCGCTCAAATTCCGCTGTGGGAATATGGAGCAAACAGCGTAAGTAACAACGTTTTCACCTACTCCCGGTCCATTTACATCTGTCCCACCGCCGCTGCCATACCCACCATCTCGCCCCCGGATCCCAATTCGGTGACGGGTCTACAGCCGGGTGTCGGGCCGGGTCCCACATTCAATTACGGCATGAACCAGCGAATCAACTATAATCTTCCCAGTCCTGCCAATGTGCCGGAAACCCCGTTCAAAGCCACCCAGGCGGTGAATCCCTCGGCTTTCGTAGTCTTCTCGGAGGAGCGGGTGCATGCCAGTGAAACTCCATATTACGGCACCAGTCCGACGGATCTCAGCAGCACCTACAACTGGTGCAACCGTTTTTCCGGACGGCACAGTGCCGGCGGGAACATCGTTTTCAGTGACGCTCATGCGGCCTATTTCAAGTACAGTTATGTCGTCGCTCAGGCCAGCGGCAAGATCGCCGATCCGAAAGATCCTGACATCAACTGGGAGTTTGACGGCCGGTGAATCACTCCCTGACCCAATCCCGGCGTTTGTTTGTTATGAAAAAGAAACCTGTCCTGCTGACCATTCCGGCGATCCTGAGCATCCTAAAAGGGATGGTGAGCGCCGTGGCTCGGACGAGGGCGCTTAAGTGCTCGATGCGCTCGGCTAGCGGCGCTTGATAAGGCGCTTGCTTTTCGGGGCTAAAACATTAGAGTGGATTTAGGCAATGGAGTTTGCCTTCCCCCTTGCCGGGGGAATTCGCCTTTCTGGCTAATGACTCCTACCGAACAAAAGAAATTGTGTGCGGTAGCGAGTTATGAGAATTCTGCTTCTATCCGACATCCACGGCAACTGGCCCGCGCTGCAAGCGGTGTTGGCCGCCCAACCGGAGGTTGACCAGATTCTGTGCCTGGGCGACCTGGTCAACGATGGGCCGCAGCCCGCGGAATGCATGACCTGGGCGATGCAGACGCTTACGTCCGATTGGCTGGTGTCACGGATTCGCACGCGAACTTGCTGAATTATGCTGCCTACCGATAAGATTCTGGAGCGCGTGTCCGGCCTGGCTGGCGAATTGAAGCTGGCCAATCTTCAACCGCAAATCGCCGCCTGCCGAAAGCAGTTCAACGGCAGCCATGGCATTGACGTGGCGGTCTTTGGCCGCTTCAAAGCGGGAAAGAGTTCCTTCCTGAACAGCCTGACCGGTCGGACGGTGCTGCCCACCGGGGTCGTGCCCCTTACCGCCGTGGTGACTCGCCTGCGATACGGCCCGGTCGAGCAAGCCGAAGTCCGTTTCCTGGACGGAACGACAACGGCCGTCTCCTTGGAGGAAGTCGGCCTCTACGTTGCCGAGGATTCCAATCCCGAGAACCAAAAGCAGGTAGCCTCGGTTGAAATCGAGCTGCCGGCCTTCAAGCCGCTGGCGCCGTTGCAGTTTGTGGATACCCCTGGGTTGGGCAGCGCCTTCGCCCACAACACGGAAGTGGCCCTGCAGTGGCTGCCGAACGTTGGCGCGGCGCTTGTGGCGGTCAGTTGCGACGCGCCGCTCTCGGAGCGCGACCTGGGGCTGCTCGAAGAGCTGCGCCGCCATACGCCGAAGATCGTGCTGCTGCTGACCAAGGCCGACCTGCTCACCCCGCCGCAGCGGGCAGAGGTGCTCGCGTTTGTCGAGCGGCAGGCGCGCCGCAAGTGGGGAACGGACCTTCCGGTCTTTTTCTATTCTGTGCGGCCAGAGGAAGCCGCCTTGAAGTCCGAGCTTGATCAGAAGCTCTTCGGGCCGCTCATCCGGAACTATGACGAGGCCGTCGGCCAGATTGGGCGGCATAAGCTGCTTTCCCTATTGGGCCAGACCCTCAACTATCTGCAAATCGCCTTGGCGGCGGCTACGCAGGCCGAGTCGGCCCGCCAAGCGTTGCGCCAAGCCCTGGCGGATGAACGCCGCCAGTTTGACATGCTCCGCTCGGAGTTGAACGTCCTGGCGCGCCAATGGTCCGCCCAGGCGCTGGATTGGTCGCTCGCTCAGCTTCTGCCGACGCAGCGGGAGCTGCAGGCCAGGATCACGACGGCTCTGTACGAGCAGTTTCCTCGCTGGCGGCTGCGGCTGCCCCCGTTGCTGGAGGCCTGGCGTGATTGGCTGAACACTTTCCTCAACCGGGAGCTGGGCGAAGTGTCGCACACGCAACAAGCCATGTTCCGCGAGCCGCAGCATCGCGCCCGCCAACTCCTGGCCCGCACCTTGCGCGCCTTTCACGACCGGTTGGCCGGGCACGTGCAAGCTGCGCTCGGCCTGTCGCTCACCCCCGCCGAGTTCACCCTCGAAGTGCCCGAGCCATCCGCTCCGCCGGTGCACGTAGCCTACGCGTTCGACGCTGCCTTCAGCACGGTTGGGAACCTGATTCCGCTAACGCTGTTCCGGCGGCCCATCGAGCGGGTCTTGCTGCGCAAGGCGCGCTATGAGGTGGAAAAGAACGTCTCCCGCTTGGCGGCGGACTGGCGGGACCGCGTGGCGGCGGGCATCAACGAACTGACTCACCTGGCCGAACAGCAGGCGTTGGACGAACTGACCGCGCTCGAACAGCTTGCCACTCATTCGGCGTCCAAAGCACCCGAGCTGAAGCAGGCAATCGGGGAATTGGAGCAATTCCGGGATCGGTTGCAGGGCGAACCGCCGCACTGAATAGCCGTTTAGGGAGCATAAACGAGCCAGCCATTACCGGCACCTGAAAGGAAACAAAGGATGTATGTGACCGAATACAAAACCGTTTTTGGCGAAGATTCTCAGGTATTTGATAAGAACGTAAATGAAGCAATCAAGGCCGGCTTCCAACCCTTCGGACATCTCCAGGCAGTGTTTGATTCAAGAACGTACAGCTTTTTTCAAGCGATGGTCAAAACCAAGGACGAATCAAAGCCAGCACCTGCTAATCAAGACTAGCGATTAGCCAATAGCATGAGGCCTTTGACGACCGATTGGCCGAGCCCGTGAAGGCTGCCCTGGGCGACTGCGCTCGAACAACTTGCAACTCATTCCTCGTCCAAAGCACCGGAGTTGAGACAGGCGATCGGGGAATCGGAGCAATTCCAGAGCCGGCTGAGGGGCGAACAAGACACCGAGGGCCAGCCAAAGGGCGGCACGCACGCGGCCGAGAAAAAGAACGCATTCGTGGCTTGATCTCGGCGCTGGTGATGTTACATATTATGTAGGCAATGGAATTTGCCTCCTGCGACGCCCGTCAAAGGGAAATGCCTCGCGGCTAATAATTCCTACCGAAAGAGACAGCAGGTCTGTCGTGTAGCGAGTTATGAAGATGCAAACTGTATCGGGCAGTCGCGAAGCATCCCTGAAAAGGAGTGCGAATGACTCAATCGTGGGCCGCGCGGCGCGCCACGAGTCTTGGCTGGAGACCTTCACCAATCCACGCGACGGGTCAACCCTGCGTCTCATTCCCGCGGGTGAATTCACAATGGGTTCGACGCGGAGAGACCTCGAAAGCGCCCGTGAACTGGACCGGGACGGTGAGGCTTTCGCGCTTTCGCACGAAAGTTATGCGCTTGCGCATGAGATGCCACAGTTCGAATTGTTCCTGCCGGCGTATTACCTGAGCGTCTTCACCGTGACCAATGAGCAGTTCGCCCGCTTCCTCAACGAATTGCAGCCGCCTCGGGCGACACTGGAGCTTTGGGTTTACTCGACACCGCATATCATCAAGCCGGAGGTTGAAGGCCAAACGTATCGTGTTGAGCCGGGCTTTGAACGCCACCCTGCAGTCCACGTGACCTGGTTCGGCGCGGAAGCCTATTGCCGCTGGGCCGGGCTGCGCCTGCCCACTGAGGTCGAGTGGGAAAAGGCGGCGCGCGGCACGGAGGCACGGCTCTTCCCCTGGGGCAACGAGTGGCACGACGATTTTCTGCGCTGGCGCCGCGGCGAACGCAGCGAACCCACCGCCGCAGTGGATGCCTATCCCGAAGGCCGCTCCCCTTACGGCATCTTCCAGATGGCTGGCAACGTAGTGGAGTGGTGCGAGGACTGGTACCGGCCCCGGTTTTACGATGAACATGCCATGGGTAACCGGTGTCCGCCGCATTCGGGCGATGAACGGGTGCTGCGCGGCGGTTCTTGTTTGAAACGCCATAAACTGGAATTCCGGTGCGCTATGCGTATGGCCAGCAGCCCGGCCTCCATATGGACGGCCTTCACCGGCATCCGCTGCGCCTGCGATTTACCCGGCGTTGAGCAATGAACCCGCCCGTTATGAAAAACACCCCTTGATGAACTGCTTGATGCGGACGGACTAATATCGTCAATCCTGAACGAATCTGTTTACGCGGGTTAACACAAAAGCAAAAGGACAGTATGAGCAATTATGACATACCAAAACGGGAACATCTGCTAGCGGAGGTGCGCTCGCGCCTGGAAGCGGATCCCGGGCCGCACACCCGGAGGTTCTTGGAAAGCGCGCTGGAGAATATCCCGAAGGATCAGTCAGCGACGTACCTCGAAACCTTGGGGGAGGAGTTGGCGAAGTCGCCGGAACGATTGGAACGCGAACTAACGAATCTCTATAGGAACTCGGGTGTGCGGTGGACCAGGTCCTCGCCTGAACATGCCAACGGCTGAAGGGCAGACGCCGGCTGCAAACTGGCACACGATTTGCAGTCGCGAGAGGTGTGTTAACGTGTCCAAGGCAATGGAGTTTGCCTCCTCTGCCAGCAGAGGGAATTGCCTCTTGGCTGATGACTCCTACCAAACCAAACAAGCTTGGAATGGTAGCGAGTTATGAAGTTACTTATCATCTCGGACGTGCATGCTAATTGGCCGGCTCTGCGCGCCGTCCTCGAAACCGAATCTGACGCCGACGATATCCTCTGTCTGGGCGATCTGGTGCATTACGGACCGCACCCCGCCGAATGCGTGGCCTGGGCGAGGCAAATGCGCCCGGCGGGTTGGGTGATCCAAGGCGACCACGACTGGGCGGCTGGCGGGGGCGGCGATCCGCATTCTTGGTGGCCTGACGATGCGGCGCTGGCGCAAGCGACGCGGGCGTTCACCCGTGAAATGCTGGCGCAGGAATTCAAGGACTTTCTGTCGGCGATCCCCATCAGGAGCGAATTTGAGTTGGACGGGGCCAGGTGCGCGGCGTGCCATGCTTCTCCCACCTATCCGATCTTTGGCCAACTCTGCGCCGAGAGCCCGCCGGCGGTATGGGAATCCGAGCTGGCCTTCGCAGACCGGCCCGATTTCCTATTTCTCGGCCATACGCACTTGCCGATGAAGCAGCGCTTTGGGAGCACGCTGGTGGTCAACCCTGGAAGCGTCGGCCGGCCGAAGCACGGCGACCCACAGGCGGCCTACGCGGTCTGGGAAGACGGCGAAGTCACGCTCCGCTCGGTGCCGTATGACGTGGATGAGACCATCCGGGCGTATCAGGGCTTGGGCGTGGATGAGCCAACGCTGCGCGCCCTGTGTGCGGGGCTGCTGTTGGGCGGGGAGGTTTCGCTTGATTTAATCCAGTCATGTGCTGAACCGTCGAGGCCAATTCAACAGTAGCCTGAGCCAGTGGTAACCAAAGGCGTCAGCCGAAACCCGGAATATGTTCATGAATAAGGCGATTTTGTTGTTGCTGCTGTTGCAGCAATTGACACTCCAGCCTCCACGGAGCAAAGGGGCTGGGCGGCGAAAGCGCATCAAACGTCTCCGGTCTTTGATCTCGCATAGACATCTGTTGCGGTTTGATCACATGCTGCTCTACGAACGGATGGCCGTCATTGCGACGCTGTCCCCGTCCAACTCATGCGGGAGTTGCCGCACGAAGCTACCATCGGCCAGGGCTTCGATCGTACGCAGGCACCCTGACCGCGTGCATACTTGCCCGCTTTGCGGTTGCTTTCTGTACGCACCTCCCGCCGACTGGGAACCATTTGGCGCTGAGCAGCTTAGGGCCGAGCTACAAGCCTTACCAGCCAAACTGAACAAATAAGCGCTTTGTGAACCCAATCGAATCTTATCTTCAACGCAACCAGCGGCGTTTTGTGAAGGAACTTTGCGAATACTTGCGCTTCCCGAGTGTTTCGGCGGAGGAGCGTTACCGCAAAGGAATGACCGGTTGCGCGCGGTGGCTGGTGGGGCACTGCCGGAAGATCGGGCTGGAGGCCGAACTTTGTCGCACCGACGGAGACCCGATTGTCCTCGCTCGAGCTCCCCGGCAACGCAGCTCGGGCCGGCTTCCGCATTACCTGGTGTACGGGCACTACGATGTGCAACCGCCTGATCCCTTGGACCTGTGGAAGTCGCCGCCATTCCAGCCCCGAATCGTTGGCCGTTCCGTGTTCGCGCGTGGCGCATCCGACAACAAAGGACAGCACTTCGCCCATCTCAAAGCCGTTGAAGCTTATCTCAGGACGAGAACAGCGTTGCCCTGCGAGCTCACCTTCGTGATTGAAGGGGAAGAAGAGATCGGCAGCTCCAGCCTGGCCGGCTGCTTGCGCGAACATCGCGCACGGTTGGCCTGCGACGCCGTGGTCATTTCCGACACGGGGCTTTATAGCTTGAAGCACCCGGCCGTGTCGTATGGCTTGCGGGGCCTGTGCGCTCTGGAAGTCACCATCCACGGGCCTTCTCGTGATTTGCATTCCGGCTCGTTCGGCGGCTCGGTGGATAACCCGGCCATGGCGCTTTGCCAATTGCTGGCCCAATTACGGGACGAATGGGGCCGCATCACCATCCCCGGCTTTTATGATGACGTTGCTCCGCTTTCTCCTTTCGAACAGGCACACTTCGACTTGCATCCCTTCGACGCGGAGCAATACCGGCGCTCGCTCGGAGTGCGCCTTCTGTTTGGTGAGCACGGCTTCACCCCCATTGAACAGCGAAGCGCCCGACCCACTTTGGATATCAACGGTTTGACCAGCGGATACCAGGGCTCCGGCGGCAAGACCATCATCCCCGCTACCGCAACGGCCAAGTTGACCATGCGCCTCGTGCCGCATCAGAAGCCGAAGCAGATCCTGGCGGCTACCATTCAGCATTTACAGAGGCTGTGCCCGCCGACCGTAAGGCTGAGAGTCACGGCAAACCATTCCAGCGAGCCTTATTTGGTCTCTCCCGACGGCGAACTCGTACAAGCCGGCCGGGAGGCTTTGCGGTGTGCGTTTGGCGCGGAGCCTTTGCTCGTGCGCGAGGGTGGTTCCATCCCGATTGTGAACGAATTCAAGCGAGTGCTGAAGGCAGACTCACTCTTGATTGGACTGGCCCTGCCGGATGACGGCGCGCATTCACCCAATGAAAAGTTCAACCTCGATGTTTTTGCCAGAGGCATGGCGATGAGCGCCAAGCTGTGGCCGATACTGGCTCATGTTCAACACCTCACGACCGTGAGCACTGACCCTCGAACGCGGAGAGCAAAACATGAGCATCCTCATCCTGTCTGACATTCACGGCAACTGGCCGGCGCTGCAAGCAGTGTTGCACGCGGAGGCGGACATCAGTCAAGTTATTTGCCTGGGCGACCTGGTTAATTACGGTCCGCAGCCGGCCGAGTGCGTCGCCTGGGCGATGCGCTTGGGAGCCGAGGGCCGTGTGTTCCAGGGGAATCATGACGCCGCATTCGGCAGGGATGACGATCCTCGCTGCACGTCGGCATACCAGTGGCTGGCCAGCGCGATGCAATCGGCGACGAGTCCCCTGCTGACGCGGGAGATGAAACAGTTCCTGGCGCAGTTGCCGGCGATGGACTGGTTCCCGCTGGGGGATGCGGAGGGTGTTGCCTGCCATGCCATTCCCAGCGACCCGCTTTACGGCTACCTGAGCGAAGGGAGCGCTTTAACGTTATGGGAATCGGAACTCAATGTGGCCTGTCATCCGGATGTGCTGCTGGCCGGCCACACGCATGTGCCGATGAAGACGCAGTTTCAACGCACGCTGGTCGTTAACCCCGGCAGCGTCGGGCAACCGAAGCATGGGGATTCGCGCGCGGCCTACGCGGTGTGGCAGGACGGGGCGGTGACGCTGAAGCGCGTGGCGTATCCCGTGGAGGAAACCGTTCGCGCACTTGAGGCGCTTGGGGTGCAGCCATCCGTCGAGCAGCGCCTGGTAGAGGAACTGCGCACGGGGCGCACGGGGAAATCCGAGGTCCGAAGCTCGAAGGCCAAAACACGCAAATTGGATCGCAAATAAGTATTGCCTTTGGGTCGGGCGGCCCTATATTGACTTTGGCAATGGAGTTCTGCCTCCCGCGCCTGCGGGAAAGTGCCTGCTGGCTAATGACTCCTACCGGACAGAGACAAGTGTTTACGGTAGCGTGTTATGAAAGCCTTGGTTCGCTCAGATATTCACGGCCACCTGCCTGTGCTGCAAGCGGTGTTGCTCGCGGAGCCGGACGCCAATCAAATTATATGCCTGGGCGACCTAGTCAACTACGGCCCGCACCCGGTCGAGTGCGTCGCCTGGGCGATGGGTCACCCCACCAGCCTGGTCGTTGAAGGCAACGAGGACCGCGCGTTCGGCCTGGGGAAGACGCCAAATTGCTCGCCGGTTTATCAGCGCATGGCCGAGGCAGTGCAGGCGGCGACAAGCGCCTTGCTCAACGCCAAAATGCGGGGCTCCCTTGCCAAGCTGCCGGCGTCCCGGCGGTTCTGCTTGGGCGGCGCCACCTGTGTCGCGTGCCATAGCACGGGGAACAACAAAGGGCCGATTCCTGCGCCGCAGCGGTGCTCCCATCTTCACCAATGTGGCATTCACGGGCATCCGTGCCGCCTGCGATATGCCCGGTCCCCTAAGAATGTTCGCTTTCGGAAAGCAGAGACATGAATAACACCATTACAGTCCTGACTCAACTTTATGTGCTGACGGAGCAAAACGGCTACAGGCGGCCCAACCCTGCCCGTCAGGCGGAAGTCAAGCGCCTGCGCGACCGACTCCCGGAGGACATGTTGCGCCGCTTCGACCGCCTGGTTGCCCACGGGCAGCGACCCATCGCGCCGCCGTCGGAATCCGGCGCTTGTGGATGCTGCCATTTGAAGCTGCCCCCGGACCAGATCTTGGATTTTCGCCGCGCCCCCGACCAGGTTCATGCCTGCCCGCATTGCGGCGGCGTGCTTATTGCCTCAAGGCCTCTGCGCGAAGCGGAAGCAACTGCCCGTCTCATTTGCGCTTGCGATGACAAGCGACGGCATTAACAACTCAGTCCTGTCGGCAGATTCAATGTGTGAGTTCGCTGCAGTTCTATGAAATGTTCCATTTCATTTCTGTGTATCCTCACCTTGGCTGGGCTCAAAGTTGTGCGGGCGCAGGGCGGCGACCCGTTTGCCACCACGACGAGTACCGTGGGCTGGCAAACC
>Ga0335078_10019177_pt1 | contig 10171 bp, 9 predicted proteins | sample Lox_Sample_32_FD_206711 | JGI IMG/M metagenome (GOLD analysis project Ga0335078, IMG submission 206711) | Soil microbial communities from Loxahatchee National Wildlife Refuge, Florida, United States - Lox_Sample_3.2 | ecosystem: Environmental > Terrestrial > Soil > Wetlands | place: USA: Florida...
GTATTCTCAGTGGGCAAAGAATGAATCCTTGTTGATTGCTCTACTGATTGGGTTGGCTTGTCTGTCCAGTAACACCTCTGCCTCAGGCGACGACAAGGGAATTAGCACCGCCAAGGCAGAACTTGCGAAATTGAACCATTCTGACTCCGTTGCCGCGCAGGAAGAGAATAATAGTCCCCCAAAACAACAGGTCCATAGTTACGGCTCAGGTTTCTTCGTCAGCGATCATGGCCATATCCTTACGAACAATCATGTGGTTGCGGGTTGTGACAGCATTACAACGAGAGATGGAAAGCCTGTACGTGTCGTTGATACCGACTCGCGAAGAGATTTGGCTCTGCTCAAAACAGAAGTCGCACCGCACACGGTTGCTACTTTTCGCAGTGGGACACCACCGAAGATTGGCGACTCAGTAGTCGTATTTGGATTCCCGCTGCAGGGACTATTGTCATCGGAAGGAAATGTCACAACGGGCATTCTGAGCGCCACATCCGGTTTGCAGGATGATGTTCGGTTTGTGCAAATCACAGCTCCTGTTCAGCCGGGAAACAGCGGTGGCCCGTTGCTTGATTCAAGTGGGCACGTCATCGGAGTGATTGTTTCAACACTCGACGTTCTTAAGGTTGCTAGTGTCACCGGCAATGTCGCGCAAAATGTCAACTTCGCTGTGCATTGGGCCGCAGTCCGCGCGTTTTTGGACGAGCAGGCCGTTCCATACCGAAAGGAAATGTCGCAGCGGGCTTTGAGCACACGTGAGGTTGCGGCGCTCGCTAGCGACATGTCAGTCGCTCTGGACTGCTATCAGGAACAGCATCTGGACGAGGCAAAGGTTGCGCCCCAGATTGAGTGCAAGCCCGGTAGCGCAGCAGTGGCTACCACCCACAACTTTGCAGCCCTATCGTCGATGCTGGGCAAGAGCGCGAACAATCCGCAAGTCAAGACATGGCTGTCGGAATTAGGCGCTTGCACAGAAGCATTGATTGATCGGTTCAACGACAGCTACTATTACAACTTCAAATCGGAAGGAATCAGTCTGCGCTTCGATAACCGGGACGATGAACTGACTACCATCTTCTTGTACTCCGAAGGCGCAGACCGTTTTCGACAATACCAGGGTGATTTACCGTTTGGATTGTCTTTTCAACATACCCGCAAAGAGGTCGAATCTATCCTCGGACCTCCAGAAGAATCTGGCGGCGACGGCGTAATCGACTTCTGGACAAGCTATCGCTCGAAGCGCATCGGAATTACTTACGACGGAAAGCGGACGGATGACTTAAATCTGCGGATTCGCGACATCAGCATTCAGTGACGAACGGATGACCGGTTCCCCACCCCTTCGGCTACGCTCGGAGCAGGCTTGTCCGGTTTTCGAAATGTGGGTGATGCTCTCTGCGTCCCCTTACTTTCCCTTGGTGCGCATCCACTGCTTCTTGGTTTTGAGGAATTTGATCAGCTCTTCGACGCCGTAGCCGATCAACACCTGGCGTTGCGAGTCGTACTCTGTAACGAGTCCGCCTAGCGAGATTTTGGGAGTCCAAAGAAGTCCTTTGGTTTTTTCGGTTTGAATCCACGCCCCGGAACCGCTCAGCCCATGCGGGTCCAGGTTCTGGGGCATCGGGTAGGTGATGGACAATTGGGATTTGGGTACGCCCGGCGGGCGGTCACCAATTTCTCCGAAAGTTACGTAGGGCGTGGCCATGAAATTCGAACCCACTGGTAGTTGTGTAGCTCCTGCATAACCCAGGAGTCCAATTTGCTTTACTGCTGGGAGAGTCACCTGCGACTTATCAACGTGATAGAAATGGTGCCTGCCTTCTTCCTGCATCTGCTCTTCAAGAAGAAAAGCGGCGATGTCTTCACCGTTCTCTGCAAGCAGCGGTCGCGGATTTTCGAGCTGAAATGACTTGCGGATTCTGACAGGATTGGGCTGTGTTGAAACGCCGGATCCCCCAAACACTAAGCTCGTGTCAGGCAATAAAAAAGACACGCGTTCATCTGGCGTTCCTTCCATCGTGTGGGCAGCAGTTATAATTAGGTAGCAGCCCTGCCAATAAACCCCAACTCCAGTCCCAAGACTCCGACGCGGAGAGCCGCCCTTCCCATCTCCGATGATGCCAAAAGTATATTGATACATGGCATTGGCTAGGGCCTCGGTCGCCGCTTCATTCAATTGATGCTCAACATCCATCAGTGCCAACTTCACACCCTCGATATCTGACATTATGTAGTAAGCTCTGCGGCCGCCAAGCGCAACATCCGTCCGCCGCAGAATCCCCGAACTCACGAGAGGCCGCAGATTCGGTAGCCAGTCTCTGCCAGATTTCTTCGCCTCGGCCAACACCCAAGCACCAGCGAATTCGCCCTTTGTCCGGGTCGCTTCGACCACACAGGCGCGCACTACATCTAGCCAGTCTGGGTGGTCCCTCAAGAATCTCTTTGCCGCGACATAACCCTGAGTCGCGACTGGCCCATGCTTCATCATATAGCATCATTGTACATCATGTGGTATCATTACTGAAGGCAATTTCAACGGGAATTCCACGCCAATGTGGCTCGGCAATTGCCGCGAGTTAAGAAATACATGGGCTAGCAACCCGGAGGAAAACAAAATGACAACGACCACATATCGAACGGAAGAGATTCGCGGGTCACTGGTAAACAATCAAGGTATCTCAAGCGACGTGATCCTCGACTTAAAAATCGCGCAGTTGCACGGTGACCAAGGTATTGATGATGAGGCGGTCGCTGAGGTTTCGGTCACATTTGGTGTTCGGATCCCTGCTGATGGGTCTTACACTCTTCACTATATGTTCCACAATAGGCCGTACCAGGAGCAGGTGCAGATCAAGGGTAAAAGGATGGTTGGAGGCATTCTTGTTTCGTGATGGACTGGGGTAGGCACATGACTGACGAACAACTTATTGCGCGGATTCGCGGGATGACGGACCTTGCCAAAGTGGACGATGAACGCGAGGCGTACCGCGCCACTCGAGACTACTGGATTGAGTGCTGTCGCGCATTGAAACAGACTGGTAGAGAGTGGGTGAACTCTTCCACGTTACTTCTCATTGATGGTTTCCAAGAGCAGGCGAACGAGATAGGATCCGAGGTGAAGCAGTACGACCAAAATATAAAGAGAATAGAACCTTTCATTGCGGCCCTTGATGAGCAGGCGGAAAAGTTGCGAAACAAAAAGACGTAGACGATCTCAGTCCTTGGAAGCAAAATAGGCAAAACGGATTCTCCAGTGAGAAGAGCATCTATCAGCGGACGACTTTGTTCTCTCGTAATTGTTTGGGTTGTAGCGTGCTGTCTCTCTAGGGCGCAGACACCCGCTGTCGCGAATCTGACTGGCGATTGGATTGCAACATTTGGCGACTCCACGTCTGCGGGGACGCTCGCACTCCACATGACGCAGGATGCGGCCGGGCACGTCTCGGGCACTTATACGTCCACGCTTGGCGGCGCTGGCTTGGTCACCGGAAATGTCTCAGAAGGGATGCTGAACGCCACCCTCGCGCAGACTCAATCGCAGTGCCCAGGAAGCTATCAAGCGAAGCTCACGCTCTCGGCAGATGGCGGCGACGGCACTTTTTCCGGCAAGGATTGTCTCGGCGATCACGAGAACGGTGTTGTTTCGATGAGGCACAAAACAGTGGACGAGATGAAACCAGCCGCCCCCATCACCAGAGACAAGGACGGCAATGTTCAGCCATTCAAGCTCGTATATCAGAATGGATTGCCCTTTTGGTTGTCCCGTTCGGATTCGGCCTTCTTAGCTGTTGGAGCGCAGGACGTCGGCGGTTATTTCCGGTTGCTTGTGTTGGTCAGTAATGCTTCAGACCAAGCCTTCAACTTCATTCCGAGCGCGATTCGTGTGGACGACCTTAATGAAAACAAAGTTCTGCCTTACGTGTCCCCTTCGGAAATCGCGACGCGCATCGAGCACCGGATGGCCGTGGCCTCTGCGCTGATGGCCTTCGGAAACGGGATGCGGGCTTACTCGCAATCGATGGTCACGGCTCATACGACCGGAACACTCTCTGCTTACGACAGCGGCGGAACCTGGGTCCGGGGAAACTATTTCGCAACAACAACGACGCGGGTTCCTGTCGATCACGCGCAACTGGCGGCGGAAAATGCACAGAACCGGGCGGCATTGGCGGCGCGGGCAGGCCAAAGAATCGAGGAATTGAACCGGGGCGCAGTCGGGGCGCAGACGATTCCGCCGAAGAGCTACATTCTCGGCACCACGATGTTTCGAAAGCCTAAGATGGCGAATCTCAAGGGGATTGTTGGAAAGGACTACAAGAGCTATTTCGTGCGAGTGCTGGTCCCGATTGGCGACGATAAACTCGTTTTTCTTTTTCCCGTTGAGTTGCTGCAAGCATTGCCACATGCCCAGCATTAGCGGGAAACTCCCGCTGCTTCCTGTTGTGAGGCCATGTTTCTGCCGCCGACTCGGCGCGGAGCCCGTTGCGTAGAACTAGAAATTTGACATCCCCCGGATAGCTGAATAATAAGCCGAGGCGCAAAGGCCAGTGTCAAGGCTCTTCGACCGCGAACGCGGCGCGCGAAGCGCGGCCTTGACACTGGCCGGGCCTCGGCTATGCTCTGGCTATCCGGGGCATGTCATTCGAGAATGCTGCATCACAGACCCAGACCGAAACCCTGACTGATCTGATTCGTGTGCGTGGTTTGCGGTTCGATCTTGTGCGCCGCTGTCTCCTGCTGAATCGCTGGTGAATGGGACACGTCGCGGCTGAGTTCTTGCCCGAGCGTCTGTGCGTTGTTCGTATAAATCTGGGCGTCATAGCGTCCACGTGAGACCGAGACATAGGCCATGCGGCTGTTGAGCAGATCCTTGGCACCCAGTTCGGTGTCCACGTGAATCAAGACACGGTCGGCAGTCTGTCCCTGGCTGGAGTGGCTGGTCATGGCATAACCGTGGTCGAGATGCGGATGCTTGCGCGGGTCGAGTTCGACCGTGCGGCCACCGTCCATCTTCAAGCGCAGCCCCCCGTCTCCATCGATGCTCTCGATGGTCCCCAACTCGCGGTTCGCAACTTTCAGTTCGTTGGCCGGGGCGGTGAACTGGAAGCGGTCGCCAACTGAAAAACTCCGCATCTCCTCGTGGAAGACCGAGACGCCCTGGTGTCGGCGCGGATCGTAAGTTCGCTGCGTTCCATCCTGCAGCTCGACTGTCAGCCGGTTTTTCGGCGCGTCGATGCTCTTCACCTGTGCGTACGCGCCTTTCCCGATGCCGGTCTCCTTCGAGGCGCGCGAGTAGCGCAGCACATCGCCCACCTCATACCGTTCGGCCCAAGTGCGGTCAGCGCCGGTGAGGTCTTGACGTGGCACCAGCGTCCTGATTTTGTGGTCCTCCCTGCTGACGAGGCCACTCCGCTGCAATTCCGTATGGACGCGCTCGTTGATCTCCATGCGAGAGCGATTATCGGGAGAAATCACCAGCGTGTTCTCCGGTGATTTTGCGTAGTCCTTCGCAATAGCCGCAAGGCGCTCGTCGTGGCCTTGAATCTCGTGGACTCGGCCCTGCCGGTCAAGATTCTGTATCGCTTCCTGTACTTCCCCTTGGGCAAGTTGCTCGACTACCTGTTTCAGTTCTGGGTCTTTCTGGCGCACGATCTCTTCGAGCTTCACCGTTTTCATACCAGCGTCCTGGAGCTGCGCGAAGGGCCTCCCGGCCTCAACCGCCTCATGTTGCCGCCGGTCGCCGACGAGCAACACACGATCATTCCGATGGAGCCGGTTCACAAACTCATGCACCTGCCGGGTCGATGCCAGAGAGGATTCGTCGAGCACATAGAGCCGTTTCTCGCCGGTATCCGGCTGCTGTCCACGTACCAGATGCTTTTGTAGTGTGGATGTCTCCATGCCTGCTTCCCCGAGCCTCTGCGCCGCGCGGGACGTTGGCGCGAAACCTTCCACCCTGTAGCCCTCGGCCTCCACGCCTTCGCGGATCACGGACAGAGTTGTTGTCTTGCCCGCGCCTGCGATGCCATCTAACCCGACAACCTTCTCCCGCGAAAGAAAGATTTCGTCTACTGCTTGGCGCTGCGACGCATTCAACTCCGGGTGGCGGTCTTCCGTGGCGATGCGCACCTGTGGCGAGACCAGCATGGGATCGCTGTAGTCGCGGCGATTGCCTTCCTCCATCCGGCCAACGATCTCACGCTCCATGCGTACCATCAGGGCGGTTGTGTACTGTCTGCCAGCGCCAACGTGCGAGACTTCGCGGAACTCCCCGGCCTCGATCCGGCGCTCGAACTCCTGCCGGACCTGGGCATAGGTGGTTTCTCCCATGCCGCGTACCAACGCTGTTTCAAGGATCGCGCGGCGGTCCTGCACAGCCGATCTCTCGAAGACATGATCGCGCGCCCAAGTCACGGCCCGCTGCGCCTGAACCCCCGGCTCCGGCATCTGGTATTGCCCATGTTGGTGCGCCTGTGCGACGACACGGTCCGCTTGATGCCCGTACTGTGCCGCCAGCTCCCGGTGCCGCTGTAAGACTTCGCCAGGCGACAGCAGTTCCTTGCGGTCGCGCGTATGGTGGGCCGCGATCTGTGCCGCCGCAGCTCCGTCGATTCCTTGTTGCCGGAGATGGTCTTTGATCTGTTCACGTCGCGGACTGGAAGCCTCAAGATATTCTTTCGTGTAGCCCTTTACTTCCGGCTGTCCATGCTTGCCGCGCTCCAGTTCGTAGCCCAGTTTCTCCAGACGCAATGCCAATTCTGATCGGTAGACTGCCGTGACGTAGCGCTGTGACACGAACATCTCGTGCGGCTGCAAAGCTCGCATCTGTTTCCCATTTTCCAGACCGTTCTCGCGCTCGGTCATGTTGAAGATCACGGCATGGGTATGAAGCTGGGGCGCAGCGTAGCCATCGACGGGCCGCGCGGTGTCGTGCTCGAAAGTGGCGGCGATGAATTTCCCGGTCGTCTCCGGGGCATGGACATTGCCGATCCGCGCCTGCGTGTATCGTTCAAGCTCCTGAAGTGCCGCGCGTACACTCTCCCGATGGGCTTCCCGCACCCGATCATCTCCGCCCACAAGCGCAGTAAGCGATACCGACTTCGGCGCAGAGAAGGTGGCGTCCCACCCGGCGCGATGCTCGGCGCTGGTCACCTCTCTGCCAAATTTGCCTCGATAGGTCCTCGAAACTTGATGCCGTACGAGCTGCTCTTCGGTGCGTGGATTTTGGCCTTCACTCAGTCGCGCAAAGTGCTCGGAACCAACGCCGCCTTGCAACCCCCACTGCTCGGCGAGTCTGCCCTGCCACTCACTGTGACACTGCTGATCGCGGCTCCAGTAGTTCTGTTCCTGCGAGGCAAACTCCCGTACATGGTAGGTCTGCGCCTGGCCGGCTGACAGCGGTTTCGAGATCGTGAGCATACCGAGCGTTCCTCAAGCGTGAAGTGGTGTTCTTGGCAATTTGTCTCTCATTCGATTCCCTTCGTTTTCTCCCAGGCAAACGCCTCTTTGGATTTGGTCTCGGGCGCACCGATGGTCGAACCATTGACGGTCGGAACAAAGAGCGTGAGCATCGGCTGGATAGGCTTCTTCAGCGGATCGGCGGGAACATTCGCGGGCACGGATGGCGCCGGTTTCGGCGCGACCTCAGGCATCTGCCGCTGCGAAAATCTCGGCAGTCTGAATCGGATTCTGCCCATCTTTATCCTCCATCTCTGGATCAAACTTGGCCGAGGTGGGCCCCATTCGATCGTCTCCCTATCCCGCCATTTACGTGGGGACCGGTTCTGCAACACACTCCGCACAGCCAGTAGCAAAAGGAAGATCGCGGCTACCCAAAGCAACGGCGTCAAGAGCGAGAAGCTTCCGGGGAAAGGCATGGCACTCATGGCATACGAGCTCTTTCCTTGCCCCCGCGGGCGAAGAAGTCATCAAGCAGTTTGCGCGCCTGCTGAAGCTTACGTGCGTCTGCCTGGTCGCGAATTTTGAGGACGGAATCAGGCGACAATTGTCTGCCTTCCGATGCCGCTTGTGAGGCTGCATGGAAGAGATTCAAGAGCGCGTAACGCACCGCCCAGACTTCGGCCAACACCAGTTCGGCGGGATCAGCGAGCCGCTGCCGCGCAGCGCACAGAGCGGTCCCGCGCAGCCACTCGGAGAGAGCCTGTCCCGCGCTTTCGGCGGCAGCTTCTATCTCTCCTAGTTCTTCGGGAGTCAGTCTCGTGGCCGCGGTCTTGGTGCGGAAGCTGGGCTTCGCCTCTTCTCCGAACGGCAAACTGGACTGGGGATTAGCTTGAGCGCGAGGACTACTCATTGGACGAACCGCCTTGTTGCAACTACTGCGCTTGATTCCGCTGCGATTAAGCAGCGCAATTGTTGGTTCACAGCAAGCTCCTGCGCTTCAATGCGTTTACGCGATTCGACACGCTGGGCCACCTGTCTCAAACAAACCTCATCGTTCGATATCGCAGTCACCCAGCAGCGACGAATTCTGTTGACGCAGCGAAAGTTAACCTGCGTAAACGCAGAAGTTTCATCTGGCGTTCCGCAGTTCCCAATTTGGGGGTGACGTGTCCACCCTTCTTCCGGTGCGAAGCACCGCCTCGCTCACATCTCGCCATATTCCAACGCCAACGTGTCCACCCTTCTTCCGGTGCGAAGCACCGCCTCGCTCACATCTCGCCATATTCCAACGCCAACGTGTCCACCCTTCTTCCGGTGCGAAGCACCGCCTCGCTCACATCTCGCCATATTCCAACGCCAACGTGTCCCACGCCTGCATCACGTCTGGCGACTGCCATGCACGGCGAAACAGATTCTGAATGGACTTCCAGTGCTCCATGGGGAAGACGAAACTAATTCCGTTGTCACAGGCACAGAAATTCACATCGAACTCTTGGTTCTCCATGATTCCAACGTGGGCGTAGAAATAGTGTCCTTTCCATTGAGCCAGCGGGCGAGTCAAATCGAGCCCTTCCAGCATCCTTCGGAATTCCGCAGTTCTCGCGTATCCATTTACCGGATAGCGTGGCGCAAGCGGGCCAGGAAAATGCAGGTAGGGAGAGAAATCGTTCCCCTCCTCTCGCACTAGATCGAGGCGGTATCCGCCCTCCTCCTGGGATGGCAATCCGCGCTGCATTGGGGCTTCAAAGTCATCGTCGTCGCCAGCGGGTTTCGGTCGTAAGGGCTTGCGGTGAACTGCGTAATGGCCTCGGGCACAGACGCGCCAGAGGGTATCCCAGTGCGGCCAAAGTACTTCGTTCAGCTTTTCGATATTCGAGAACGTTTCCTGATCCAAGAGCGTGTAGAGATTGCGAACGGCGAGCAGTGGTCGTCGGCGCTTCTGAGCCGGGTCTCTGAGCATCTGAATCGTTCGCGTAACGACTCGACGGAGGTCGTCACTATCGACATCGTCCGGCTCCTTTGCAGCGACTTGTTTGTCCTCGGGAAGCGTCATCAAATAGAGGAAGTCTAGGGAAAGCTTCTTCCTTCTGCGGGCGATTGCGTAAACGGCGAGAAATGCCTCAAGAATCTCGGCCAGAGAGTCATAAGAAAGCTGGCCTTGTTCGGTACTCATAAATGACTGCGCACCCTTGGCGCAATAGTAGGCAACGAGAGCCCATTCAGCCTGCGTGAGCGGCATGTGTGCCTCCGCTTTCCCGCGAATGTTGAGCAGAGAATCGGTCGGCTCAGTGAGCAGGTTTGCCAACTCAAGACGGTCGTCTCTAGCCGACTCCAGCAGTTGCTTTGCGGCCTCGGATGTGGAGACGGTGTGGCCGGTCTTCTGGGCAATGACTTCCTTCAGTGTTTCCAGCCTGGAACGGAGTTCTTCGGAGATACGGATGGAAATCACCGGCTGATGAGCGGTTGCCGCTTTTTTTGCCATGCGCCATCCTCGTTTAAATTATGTAACGATACATGTTGACTGTATTGGTATGTCTGGGCTAGTGTCAAGGGCAACGTTGTTTCTTGAGGTTCCTCTATGACAGCCAGCCAGCTCCTCGGTGCCGCCGCACCAGCCCCAACTTTCGAACACTTCGTCGACGGAGACACAGCGGCCACGTTCCTAGGTATCACGCGACGTACGCTGCTGCAAAAAGTCCGCGATGGCAAAATTCCCGGTCACGCGCTCGATCCATCGGCAGAAAAGAAGGACTGGAGGTTTCTCTTATCGGAA
>Ga0335078_10019178_pt1 | contig 10171 bp, 14 predicted proteins | sample Lox_Sample_32_FD_206711 | JGI IMG/M metagenome (GOLD analysis project Ga0335078, IMG submission 206711) | Soil microbial communities from Loxahatchee National Wildlife Refuge, Florida, United States - Lox_Sample_3.2 | ecosystem: Environmental > Terrestrial > Soil > Wetlands | place: USA...
CCTCATCCCCGAGAGGACAGTCCCGGCCCGTCGCAACCCGCCAGTTCACTCTCGCGATGAGTTTCGGTGGCGGCCACCGTCGTAGGAGTGCGATGGACCAATCCTGAGGGCGGCATCGATGGCGGATCCCGAGACCACTCCACGGACGGCACCACAGCCGGGCGGTGTCAACCACGACGACGAGTCACGCATGCTGCTGAGCTTCCTGCAGCGCCAGCGCGACGCGGTGCTGAAGATCGTCGAGGGGCTGCCCGAGGAGGCCTGGCAGACCCCGGTCGTGCCGTCTGGCTGGACGGTGGCCGGGATGCTCGCTCACCTCGGCGGCGCCGAGCACCACTGGTTCCAGGACGTGACCGCGGGCGGCGCGCAGGAACTGCCGTCGGGCGAGGAAGAAGCAGCAGGGGAATACGACCCCAGCGCCGCCTTCACGTGCGACTGGCCGAGCGCCGGCATCATCGCCGACTACCGCGCCGAGTGCAGGAAGTCTGATGAAGTGCTCGCCGTCACCTCGCTGTCCGCCGTCCCGCGCAGGCTCGACTTCCACCCTGACCCGGACTACACCGCCCAGATCACGAGCGTCCGCTGGATCGTCTTGCACCTGATCGAGGAAACGGCCACGCACTCCGGCCACCTTGAGATCGCACGCGAACTGCTCGACGGTAAAACCGGGATTACCGGACGCTGATCCGCCCGCCCGGAATGGCTTGCACACATGGTCACTCCTTGCGATCGGTTCAGCCGACGTGAGCTCCTGCGAGCGCGTCAACACTGGTGCCCTCGGCTGCTTGGCTGGCCTGCTGGCTGGGATCCTGGCGTGCAAGGTCGGTGCCCTGGCCGCGCACCTCATCGCGGCATGTGCTCTGGTTGCAGTGAGCGGTACGCCTCAGGTGAGGGACGTACTGGCCGCGGAACCGGCGCCGCACTGCTTCGATGTGGGCGAAATCGGGATCCGCTGGCGGCGCGCGGCCTGCACCGTCAGCCTGCCCGGTCCAGGCCGCCCCGGACAAGGGCAGCTGCCTGTTCAAGCTCGGCCCGGTCGGTTATTGCTGACCCACGCTCGATCCGGAATCCGTCGCCCGGTGTCCTCGGCAGCACGTGCAGGTGGATATGCATAACTTCCTGCCCGGCGATCTCGCCGTCGGGGACGAAGAGGTTGATTCCCTCGCACGGCAGACCTGAGCGCCGGATGGCTCCCGCCAGCCGCTGCCCCACGGCGAACATCGCCGCGCCGAGCCCCTCGTCCAGGTCGGCGAGGCGTGCGGCGTGGGCCCGTGGCACTACCAGCAGGTGGCCGGCGTTGATCGGGCGCAGGTCCATGAAGGCGATCATCCCGGCATCAAGGTAGACCACGCTGGCCGGTTCCCGGCCATCCACGATCTGGCAGAAGACGCACGTCGCTCGCGGTGATTCGTCAGCAGGCATGGCTCTCATTATCCGTGCCCGCCGTGGTGCCCTGTCCAGGGCTGGCACCCAGCGTGTGGCCAAACCGCCTGAAGTTCGCCGTGGTTACTTCATCGTCGCCGCCGCAAATCCTGGCGGTCCCCGCCGGGTCTGTCACGGAGGAGACAGTGACGAAGCAGCAGGCGACCCTGGCGCGGCCGGTCAGCACGACGGCCGGCCGCGGGGCGAGGGCGCAGCAGAGGTCCGGTGAGAATTTTCTTCTGGCAGAGCGTCAGATCCGGAGCAAGGCGTTCGTCTATAAGTCAACAGGTGGCCGGACTCATAGCCGCTGAGCAGCCGCTTTGCGCTCACTAGGCTGCTCTGCGGTATTGGCTGATCAGCCCAGCCCACCGGCGAATGTGGGTGCCGAGAACCTCATCCACTTCATGCGACCAGGCGACAGCGGACGGGGCACAGTGCTCCCTGGCGCGAACCGGGAGCCCATTGTCAACGGCGCGCGAATTTTGACCCCCTGGCGGCCATGCCACGCCGGGGTCAGTATTCACCTGCCGCCGACACCCATAGCCCTGACCACGGCATGAGCTGCGACATGCAGCTTGTTCCGTGCCAGTTTCGTGCTCACTGTCCTGGACCTTCACCGAGCCGGCCAGTCAGTCAGTCAGCACGGCGAAGGCGCCCCGCATCTCGTTACTGCAGGTCAAACCAGGCTGGGGCCTGCCCGGCCCTGGCCCGGCTCCGAGCAGGAACTGCTGACACATACCGTTCCGCATGAGACTCGCCCACGCACACCGGCTGAAGTACTCACCGAATTCCAGACCGCAGCGACCGCTGCATGATCAACCACCCGGGAAACTATCCAAGATCGTTAACACACCTCAGTGAACCACTTGCAAGGACTAAAGGTCACCTTCCTTACCTGTCTTCGGTCCCTTACCGTCGGCTACCGTGCGGTGTCTACTGGGAAGTGTTCATGAGAAGAGATGACCTAAGATGGGCACTACCGACGCCATCAACTCCACCGAAGTTATCGACGCAGCCGGCGAGCTGGATGCATCCCCTGCACTGGAACTGTTCCCTTACCCCGGCCTGGGCATGGCGCTCGTGGCCAGGGCCTATGAGTCGGCCAAGCATCTGCTCACCTGGGAGGTGACCAGCACCTACGACTTCGCTGAGAAGGTGATCAAGTACCAGCGAAGCTGGCTGGAGAAGGTGACAAAGGCGACCGCTCGATGACGCCCTGATTACCTGAGCATCTCGGCCGGTCTCCGGCCGTGGCACCTGACTTTGCTTGCTGGCTCGTGGTGACCTGAGGCCAAGATCTAGCCCTCACGGGACGTCGTCGGGTTTCATAGCGGCGAGATCACGCTGGCGGGGACCGGGGACCTACGTGGAGGACCGGGCCCCGAGAGCCGGTAACATCAAGCTGGCATGCAGGATGTTTCAGACCGCCAGTCGGCCATGCTGCCGCACAGCGTGCTATCCCCGCGTCGAGCGGACGGAGCGCCGGCCTGACCCTCTCACCCGGCGCCGTCGCCATCCCGAACCGAAGCACACGCCATGACTGATGTTGTGCCGCCCGGTGCGGGCGGAGAACAGGACTCAGCCCATATGAGCGAGGCCATCGAAACCTGGCCAGGTCGTTCCTACCCCCTCGGCGCGGCTTACGACGGTGCCGGGACGAACTTTTCGCTGTTCTCCGAGGTCGCAGAAGGCGTCGAACTCTGCCTTTTCGACGACGACGGGGGCGAGCAGCGGGTCGTACTCGAGGAAGTCGAAGCCTTCTGCTGGCATGCCTACCTGCCGAAGGTGACGCCCGGGCAGCGCTATGGGTACCGGGTGAACGGGCCGTGGGCACCCGACAAAGGGCAGCGATGCAACCCCGCAAAGCTGCTTCTTGACCCTTACGCGAAAGCGATCGAAGGCCAGGTCGACTGGGATCAGGCCTGCTTCCCGTACACCTTTGGTGACGACACCTCACGCAACGACGACGACAGCGCCGCCCATGTGCCCAAGGCAGTGGTCCACAACCCGTACTTCGACTGGAGGAACGACCGGCCCCTGGACACCCCGCTTCAGGAGTCAGTCATCTACGAACTGCACGTCAAAGGCTTCACTGCCAGGCATCCCGGCATCCCCCAGGCGCAGCGGGGAACCTACGCTGGTCTGGCCCATCCCGCCGCAATCGAATACCTCACCAGGCTCGGCATCACCGCTGTGGAGCTGCTCCCTGTCCATCAGTTCGTTCACGATGGCCATCTGGTTGAGCGGGGGCTGCGGAACTACTGGGGTTACAACTCGATCGGCTTTCTCGCCCCACACAATGAATACGCCGCGAGCGGCCACCGGGGCGAGCAGGTTGCCGAGTTCAAGGCGATGGTCCGGACACTGCACGAGGCAGGCATCGAGGTCATCCTCGATGTTGTGTACAACCACACGGCCGAGGGCAGCCACCTGGGCCCAGTTCTGTCGATGAAAGGAATTGACAACGCAGCCTATTACCGCCTTGTTGCCGACGATCGACGCTTCTATTACGATACGACGGGGACGGGGAATAGCCTGAACGTTCGGCACCCACACACTCTTCAGCTCATCATGGATTCGCTGCGCTACTGGGTGACTCAAATGCACGTCGATGGGTTCCGTTTCGACCTCGCCGCCACTCTGGCCCGCCAGTTCCACGAGGTTGATCGTCTCGCTGCCTTCTTCGACCTCATTCAGCAGGACCCGATCGTGTCACAGGTCAAGCTCATCGCCGAGCCATGGGACCTCGGCGAAGGTGGCTACCAGGTGGGCAATTTCCCCGCCCTGTGGTCGGAGTGGAACGGTCGTTACCGCGATACCGTGCGGCGGGGTGAGCCCGCCACCGTCGGCGAGTTCGCCAGCCGCCTGACGGGTAGTTCCGACCTCTACCAGGCCGACACCCGCCACCCAGGGGCCAGCGTCAACTTCGTCACTGCCCACGACGGATTCACTTTGCGCGACCTGGTCTCCTATAACGAGAAGCACAACGACGCCAACGGAGAAGGCGGCGCCGACGGCGAGAGCCACAATCGCTCATGGAACTGCGGTGCCGAGGGCGGCACAGACGACCAAGCCGTCCTCGGGTTGCGGCGCAAGCAGCAGCGCAACTTCCTGGCGACCCTGCTGCTCTCCCAGGGGGCCACCATGCTGCTGGGCGGGGACGAGTCCGGGCGGACCCAAGGCGGGAATAACAACGCCTACTGCCAGGACAACGAGATCTCGTGGCAAGACTGGGGACGGATCGACGAGGAACTGCTTAGCTTCACCCGCGACCTCATCACTTTGCGGCGGGCGCATCCCGTGCTGCGTCGACGGCGCTATGTCCAGGGCCACGCCGACCGAGGCACAGTCGAGCTTGGCTGGTGCAAGCCGGACGGGTCCGAAATGAGCGATGAGGACTGGGACGCCGGGCTTGCTCTGTCGGTCGGCCTCTTCCTCAACGGCGAGGCGATCGCAGACCGTGACCGTCGTGGTCAGCGGGTGACTGACGATTCCTTCCTGCTGCTGTTCAACGCCCATCACAAGGCCATCAGATGGACGCTACCCAAACAATGGGCTGAGTGGTGGGAACCAATTCTTGATACCTCAGCCCCCGGCCGGCGGAGGAAAGCCATCAAATGCGGCCAGGCTCGTCTGGTGGCTGGGCGATCCGTCGTAGTCCTCCGGCGACACGGGTAATCCCGCGGGCCGCAGGCAGGGTCCGGCCCAGCCAGGAGCACCCGGCTAACGTATCCGCGGATCAGGTACAGGAGTTCTTGCGCGGGCAGTTGCCCGGCGATCGCCCTGAACCCGCCAGGAGCGCCGACACCATGCGCACAGACTCCTCTGCAGTCCTCAGCCCTCCGTCTGGCGTGCGCGCGTGCCCGCGTATGCTCACGGCCCGCCGAGTAGCTCCCCCCGGAGTGACCATGCTCATCTTTCAGGCTGGGCCGGCAGGCCGGTTACGCGACGTGATCGCTACCCGCGCAGCAGGCTGCGGGCCCGAGTCATCGTTCTGCACGGCTGCCGCGTCGCCGCTGACTGACCCCCGAACGGAACAATCACCACGCGGCAACCCCGTGGCTGACGTGCCCGACCAGCTGGATGCGTCATGGAAGGCTCCTTGACCTTGCGCACAAGCCCGGCATAATCGGCCGGGTGAGGATGGCTGAACGCTGGAGTGGAGAGAACAGTTGATCAAGACAGCCAGGCCTGCCCGTGACGGCACTGTCCGCGTTACCTTCACGCTGCCCGCCGATGAGCCCCACGGGGCTGTGTCCGTGGTGGGTGATTTCAACGACTGGGATCCCTTCGCCCATCCACTGCGGCGGCGGGCGAACGGCACCCGCAGCGCCGCGGTGACCGTCCCGGCCGGCAGCATGCTGCGCTTCCGTTACCTCGCCGAGGGCGGGGTGTGGTTCGACGACGAATCCGCCTCCGAACGCGATAGCCAGGGCACCAGCATCGGGGTGTGAGTCCGGGCGCCCGGCCGGATCGGGGCAGTCCAGCGGCACGCCTGCGGGGTGTCCGGGCCGGGGCTGGGCTGTCTGGCCACGCCGCTGGCCTGGTGTGGCTTACTGGCTGGTCTGCGGTTCGGGGGCGAGCCACTGGACGCCCAGCGGCGGCAGCGTGAGCGTGGCGGAGTAGCCAAGGTCGTTCCAGCCGATGGGCTCAGCGGTGACCGCACCGGCGAGGGTGCTGCTGCCACCGAACATCGCGTTGTCGGTGTTGAGGATTTCCGCCCAGCGCCCCGGTTGCGGGAGCCCGATGCGGTAGTCATGGCGGGGCACCGGCGTGAGATTCGCGACGCAGGCCACTGGGCGCCCACCCGTGACCGGGAACCTCAGAAACGACAGCACGCTGTTTTCTGAGTCGTTGGGATTGATCCAGCGGAAACCAGGCCAGTCGAAATCCTGCTCCCACAATGCGGGCTCGTGGCGTGTGATCCGGCTGTGCTCCCATCGTGCGGGCGCCCGCACGAGCGTGATCGCCGGGCGCTGGATCGGGCAATGCCACCGCGACGTGGCCAGCGGAGATGTTAACTCAAAGTTAGCAATAATCTGGGATCAAATTGCGTTCGCTGTGACTTGAGCGCCCTGAAGCGGCCCGTGGGATCATAATCGAATTTGCAGAATTTGCCTGTCCCGGCTACGTTGAATTCTGCGTCCAGGAAATGCCGCAAAGCTGATCTGAGATCTTTGAGATCCCAGCCGCCTGGAGATGGGGCAACTATCACCAGGCCTCGCCAAGGAAGGAAGATCAACAATGAGCGGGATACTAGCCGAGGCTGGACACATAACCGGGCTCAGCCCGGAGAACAGCGGCAAGACAATTTTTGGCTTGCAGTCTGCATATGCAAAGACGACTGGGCAGGAGCCAACGAGATTCGTTGCATCGGCCAGTCAGATGGCGGACCTGAACGATGATGATCTGATTATCGTCCGGTTCAACCACATTGATGACGACGCGGTTCCGGAGCCGATGCCGGTTGTCTCGCTTTCCCGGGCATAGGGACTGGTAACTGAAGGCACGCCAATAGTACGCCAGGACGGCGTGCCTCCATCGAGAGACCGGGTGCAGGTCATGAGCCAATCGCCCAATTCCGGCATGGCTGCACATCCGCCGGCACGAGCGGTTACCTGCCAGCCGGCCTACAGGGAGCATGCCCGCTCTTACGATCGCAGGACGGGCGTGGGCCAGGGCTACCGCCGGGCAATCGTCGAGGCACTCGCGGTCCACCGGGGACAGGTGGTCCTCGATGTGGGATGCGGGACAGGGCTGTGCCATGGCTCGCTCCGGGACAAGGTCGGCCCTCAAGGTGGCGTCGTCGGTATTGAGGAGTCAGCGGGAATGGCGGCGGTTGCGCGCGAACGCATCGCGCACGAGGGCTGGCATAACGTCACGGTTGTTCAGTCATCGGCCGAGGATGCGCAAATTGAGTCACCCGCAGATGCCGCGCTGTTCTGCGCCGTACACGACATCCTGCAGTCCCCGGATGCGCTAGAAAACGTCATGAGCAAGCTACGCCCTGGTGCGCGGGTGGCCGCTGGCGGCGGCAAGTGGGCCGCGCCGTGGATGTTGGCTCTGAACCTGCCAGTGATGATGTTCCACGCCCCGTATGTCAGGAGCTTCAAGGGGTTCCACCGGCCGTGGAATCATCTGGAGCAGCTGCTCGAGGACGTGCACGTCCGTGAGCTAGCGCTCGGCAGCGGGTATATCCTGACCGGCCAGGCGCCGCCGGGAGCCCGGTAAGCGATTCCTGGCCACCACCGCGGACGCCCGAAAGTCCGAGTGAGCTTGATGCTGCCCGGTCAGGTCGGGCTCGCGTGCACAGGTTGCTGCCGGCACACTTTCGTCACGACCATGCTCGACGCAGGCGTGGACCTGCGGGATGTGCGGATCGCTGCCCGCCCCGCTGACCCGCGCACCACGGTGCGTTCCGCCATTACGGGCCGGTAAGAACCTGGACCGCCACCCGGACTGCATCCTGGCCGCATACCTGGCTGCTGGCACCTGGCAACCCCGCGTCTCCCGCGGCCCGGCTCGCCGGAGACGCCCGGCATTGGCCGAGATCAGGACGTCTGCCTGTGCCCGCTCGACGCATCGGGTGGCGCGGACTTCGCGGGCTCGTCGAGGCGCAGGATCGTTTCCTCGATCTCCATGTTCCGCGCGTTAGCGAACGAGATCGCCGTGCCTACGACCGCGAATCCTGCCCCCTGCAGCACCTTGAGCGATCTCACATTGTCACTCGCGGCACGGGCGAACAGGGGCCGCACGCGAACCGATTCCAGGAGCAGGGCGAGCGCCCGGCCGGCGATGCCTTGCCCCCAGAAGGACCTGTCAATCCAGTACGTGACCTCGGTATCACCATCAACGACGAAGCTGGCGATACTGCCCACGAGCCGTCCGTCGACGGTGACCGCACGGGTGATCGCCGCTGGCAGCGCCCGGACCTTCGCCATATGGACATCGAACGCGGTGCGGTCATCGGGATTTTCGGCCGTGAAGGCGGCCATCCGGACCGACTCGGGATCCCGCATCTGCTCGAACAAGGCATCGAGGTCGGAGTCGTCGACCGGCCGCAGCGCCACCTCAGCCACAAGTACCTCCAGCCCTGGGTCCAGCGAGGATCAGCGGGGCGAACATAGCAGCATCATCGGACAATCGGTGAGGACCCGGCATCCGCTTCCGCCGCCGGCACAGCGACCCGCAGGAGGGCTCGGGCCGTGGGTGCCGCCGTCGGGGAGGGCATGGTGCGAGGTCATACGGTCAGCTTCTCGCCTGCGGCGCGGGAGAAGCCACCCGCCTTGGCCGCCTGGCTTCCCAGCGCCGGCAGCATCTGCCGGGGTGAAGTCCGTGACCTGACTTCGGCCATGATCTCCACTTGATCCGTCCTGCAGGCCTCTGGCCTGCGGGGTTCAAGGTCCAGCTTCGAGGATGGTCTTGAGGTTGCGGAGGTCCTTGCGGGTGGCCCGTTTCATGGCGATGGCCATGAGGGGTGCGCTGAGTTTGGGAAAGCCGGCTGGCTCCCCGCGGTTGCACAGCCTCATTTGGGTTGAGCCGTCATCGAGAGCCTGCCACGTGTAGCTGGTTTCCATCGGGAACGGCCCCTGGGCTGTGCGCATGACGAGCCGCTGGCCAGGGATGAACTCGGCTATTTCGTAGGTATAGGAGAGTTGCCTGCCGAGAAAACGGGCCGTGAAGGCTACCCGGGAGCCGCGCCGCAGCGGCGGGGCGGTTTCCCAGGTGATGGAGGTGATGTTCGCATACCAGGCCGGGGCGTTTGACGGGTCAGCAGCGTAGGCCGCGACGGCTCCGGCGGGCCGGGCGATCACGATCTCTGTCTGGACGTCAACGGTCACCGTGCTCTCCGCTCCGTGAGCTGGCGTTGCTCCCGCGCTGCCGGCGCAATACGGTGAGCCGCTCATCCGGACGCTGCGCCGGGTAGACAGGTGGCGGTACTCCGGCGGCAGCAGCGGTCAGCCGGGCCAGGAAGCGTGACCAGCCGTCGTCGTGCAGGATGCCCAGGTCTCCCGCCAGGCCGCTGTGAACCAGGCGAAGCCGGGTCTGGCACCCGTCAGGGCCACTGCGGGCGAGTGTCACCTCTACCCGCGAGGTGCCGGGCGGCAGCCCGAAGCCAGGGTCAGTCCAGCCCCAGGTGAACACCAGGCGGCTGGGCCGCTCGAGGATGACGTACTGCCCCTCGCAAAACTGCCCGGGCATGACCTCGAACCGGAAGCGGCCCCCCGGCCTCGGCTGCAGATCGGCCGAGCTGCCAATCCAGCCGACCAGCTTCTGGGGATCAGTGAACATGTCGAATACCTGCTCCGCCGGTGCGGGCAGGAGGAGTTCATGGATCACCGCGTCACCCTCGATCACTGCCGGGTTCCTCCCTGGATGTCCCGAGACCGGATTGCAGTTTGGCCAGGCGGCTGCCCCAGAATTCATCCAGCATCGCCCGCAACTCCGCGAGCCGGTCCGCCCGCACCCGGTACAGACGCCGGTTGCCCTCCAGCCGGACACTGACCAGATCGGCCTCCCTCAGCACCTTGAGATGCTGGGACGTGGCCGGGCGGGAAAGCCGGCAGCTGGCCGCCAGCTCACTCGGGCTGCGCTCACGATCCCAGGCCAGCATCAGCATGTGCCGCCGCCGTTGGTCAGCAAGGGCCCGCAGGGCGGCCTGCCCATCGAAGTGAGCCATCACAAGCAACCCTAATTGCATATTAAGGAAACACGCAACGTTGGAGGGTGGTTGGCTCGCTGCCCGTAC
>Ga0335078_10019179_pt1 | contig 10171 bp, 8 predicted proteins | sample Lox_Sample_32_FD_206711 | JGI IMG/M metagenome (GOLD analysis project Ga0335078, IMG submission 206711) | Soil microbial communities from Loxahatchee National Wildlife Refuge, Florida, United States - Lox_Sample_3.2 | ecosystem: Environmental > Terrestrial > Soil > Wetlands | place: USA: Florida...
TCCTCCGCCGTGGGCGGCTCCGGGTCCGGTACCCAGGGGTCCGGGTCGAGAACCCACGGCCCGGGTCGCCCGTAAGGCCTGAGCTTGCCGAGCGCGGTGCCGAGCGAGGCGATGCGAAGCCCGTGTACCGCCGAACGCAGCCCCATCAAGGCCCTGCTCATCTTGCCGGGCGCGAACCATGTGACGCCAGGCGCGGAATCGAGAAATCCGATCCTGGCGCCGAGTTCACGGCACTCCTGGCCGATCACGCCGCCCAGTTCCTCCTGCCGGATCCGACGCCGCAGGGCCCACAGCGCCATCGTCCTGTGCCGGGCCTCGGCGGCGGGAACGGGACGGTCGTTGGGCAGCGCGAGTACGACCGCGAGCGCGTAGGTGAGGGCGACGACCTTCTCGGCTCGGGCCGCCTCGCGCAGCCAGTGCCCCGCCATGCAGTCGCGCCGCAGCGCGACGATGACGGCGCTCCTCGCGGAGTAGTGCTCCCTGTCAGATCGGCTGCCGTCCTCGTTGAAGTACGCCGCCCTGACCGCCTCGCCATCGTCGGAGAATCCCCGCCGCACCGCCTGTGTCCTGCAGAGTTCCTGCACGCCTTCGGTAAGCGCAAAACGTACGGTAGGCACGCCCACCCCCCATCCTCACGCTCCGGCTAACCCGGTCTTCTCCGCGACGCAGAGGTTGACGCACTCGCCGAGGCCCTCGATCCAGGTGCGCATGACGTTGCCCGGCTGCAGGTAGACGGGCGGTTTCCTGGCGTCGCCGACGCCGCCGGGAGTGCCGGTGGCGATCAGGTCGCCGGGCCGCAGGGTGACCGCCTCGCTGGCGTAGGCGACGATTTCGGCGGCGCCGAACAGCAGGTCCGAGGTCCGGGACTGCTGCATGACCACGCCGTCGACCTCGCACCTGACCTCGAGGTCCGGCGGGGTCGCGATCTCGCCGGCGGTGACCAGGTACGGCCCGACCGGCGTGCTGCGCTGGAACATCTTGCCCTGCAGGAACTGCGTGGTGCGCCGCTGCCAGTCCCGCATCGACACGTCGTTGATCACCGTGTATCCGGCGATGGCCGCCTCGGCCTCCTCGACCGAGGCCCGGTACACCGCGGTGCCGATGACGACGCCGAGTTCGACCTCCCAGTCGACCCGCTCGCTGATCGACGGGATCACCAGGTCGTCCCGCGGCCCGAGCAGCGTGTCGGCGAACTTGGCGAACAGCGTCGGGTACTGCGGCGCCTCCCGCCCGGTTTCTTCGATGTGCGCCCGGTAGTTCAGCCCGACGCAGATCACCTTCCCCGGGTGCGTCACCAGCGGCGCGAAGTCCGCCGCGTCGATCGGAACCGGCCGTGCCCCCGCCCGTGCCAATTCCAGCCCCTCGGCCCCGCCCGCCAGCATCTCGCCCACGTCCCCGGCCGCCAGGGGAACCAGCACGTCCCCGTCCACCCGCGCCGCGGTAGTCCCGAACTCGGTCCGGATCGTCGCATATCGCATACCGCCGACTCTAGCGCCCACCCCCTGCCACCCCCCGACCTGCCCGACTCCTCCGCTCCCGCCCCGGTCCTCTAGCACGCGCCCCGCCAGGACCTGCCCGGTTCTCCCGTTCCCCGCCCGGCCCTCTAGGACGCGCCCCATGCCACACGCGCCCGGTGCGGCATGCTGGGTGCCATGACCCGCCAGGCCGATACGGTGGCCGTGGGCGCCGGGCTGCTGAGCCTGGCCGCCGACGCCGCCACGAAGGCGTGGGCGCTGTCCGCGCTCCGCGACGGCCACCGCATCACCGTGCCGGGCGGCCTGCTCCGGTTCCAGCTGATCATTAATCATGGCGCGGCCTTCGGCCTCGGCGCCTCCGATGAGATGCTTGTGGCCCTGGTCAGTGCCGCGTTGACCGTCCTGCTCGTAATCTGGGCGTGGCGCGCGACCGGTGTCCTGGAAAAGACCGGCGCCGCCCTCGCGGCCGCCGGCGGGATCGGCAACCTCGCCGACCGCATCTTCCGCCCCCCGGCCTTCCTGCACGGCGGCGTAGTTGACTGGATCCACCTCTCGTTCTACGGCCCGACCTTCAACCTGGCCGACGTCTTCCTCCGCGCCGGCGTAGCGCTCGCCGCCGCCGCCTGGCTCTGGCACCACCGGCCCGTGGCCCAGCACACTCATGGCGAGCCTGGTTAGGGGGCGGGCTAGGCAGATATTCTGCGCACCATGACCGCCCTGCCCACCAGGCCCGGCAAGATCGTCGCGGTGCATGCCAGCTACCGGAGCCGTGCGGCCGAGCGGGGCACGATGCCTGCCTGGCCGTCGTATTTCCTGAAGCCCACGTCTGCCCTGGCGGAAAGCGGCGACCCCGTCATGCGGCCGCCTGGGTGCGAGTTGCTGGCGTTCGAGGGCGAGGTCGCGCTGGTCATCGGGCGCCGCGCGCTGCGGGTCAGTCCCGCGGCCGGGTGGGATCACGTGGCCTGGATTACGGCCGCGAACGACTTCGGCCTGTATGACATGCGCTACGCGGACCGAGGCGGCAACGTGCGGTCCAAGGGCACCGACGGCTTCGCCCCGATAGGCCCGCTACTCATCGACGCGCGGTCCGTCGACCTGGCCACGCTGCACCTGTGCGCCTGGGTGAACGGGGAACTGACTCAGGACGCCTGGCCGCTGCGGGACATGGTGTTCGGCTTCGGCGACATCGTTGCAGACCTGTCCCGCCTGCTCACGCTGGAACCAGGCGACGTGATCCTCACCGGCACGCCAACCGGCTCGACCGTGGTGAACCCAGGCGACTTGGTAGAGGTAGAGGTCAGCGCGGGGGAGCAGTCCTCGGGTCGGCTCCGCAGCCCCATCGTCGAGGCCGACTACCTCCTGGAACCGCCAGGCGCCATGCCCCGAGCCACCGACCCCGACCGCGAAGCCGCCTACGGCGCCCGCGCCTGGAGCCTCCGCACCCCCGCAGCACCCCAGCCCACCCAGCCCGCCGCCCGTACCCCGCCACCCGCCCAGGCCACCCTGCCACCCACTAGCGTCGTCGACGGTCTGCGCGAGGTGTCGACCGCGACGCTGGCCGCCCAGCTGCGCAAGCGCGGTTTGAACGGCCTCACCTTGGACGGCCTGCGCTCCACCCGCCCGGACCTGCGCATGGCCGGTTTCGCCAGGACGGTGCGCTACCTGCCGCTGCGCGAGGACCTGTCCGCCAGCCTGGGGAAGGGGGGAGGGGAGGTGGGTGGGGGCATGAACGCGCAGAAGCGCGCGATCGAACAGATCCGGCCCGGGGAGGTGCTGGTCATCGAGGCGCGTGGTGACCAGACTGCCGGCACGATCGGGGACATTCTCGCGCTCCGTACCCAGGTCCGCGGCGCGGCCGGAATCGTCACCGACGGCGCGATCAGGGACAGCGCCGCGCTCGCCGCGCTGGAGATCCCCGCCTACCACGCGGCCGTGCACCCGGCCGTCCTCGGCCGTAGGCACGTCCCATGGGAAACAGACGTCACGGTGGCCTGCGCAGGCGTCACGATCCAGCCCGGCGACATCCTGGTCGGCGACGCCGATGGCGTGGTCGTCCTCCCGCCCAGGCTTGCCGCCGAGGTACTCGCCGACGCGAAGGAACAGGAACGCCAAGAGCAGTTCATCGCCGCCCAAGTCGCCGTCGGCGAGCCCATCGACGGCCTGTTCCCCCTCACCGACCGCTGGCGCCCCGCCTACGAAGCCTGGCTCAAGCAACACGAGCCCCTCGAGCCCCAGATTCCCCCCAGCCAACACTCCACCGAAGGCCCAGCCGCCGTGCCCGCGGAGCGTTGTGACAGCGACACGCTCAGGACCGTGTCAGTGCCACAACGCTCCGATGGCTTCGCCCCAAGCCACGACACCACCGGTACTGGTGATGCGGCCGGGACCGCTGAGGCGGATCCCGGGACCACGGAGAGCCCCGCCGTCGAGGCGAGCCCCGCCGTCGAGGCAGACCGCGAGAAGGGGATTCCGCAATGAGGTTCCGCTCCGACCCCGCTAACACGATCAAGGGCTCTATCGCCCCTGTGGTCACTCCGTTCACTGCGGACGGCGGGCTCGACACCGACGGGCTGCGCACCTTGATCCGCTGGCAACTGGAGTCGGGGTCACACGGGATCTCGCTGGGCGGGTCGACGGGCGAGCCAAGCGCGCAGACGGTCCAGGAGCGGATGGCTGCCATGGACGCCGCCGTGAAAGCCGTCGATGACCGGGTGCCGTTCCTGCCGGGCACCGGCTCGGCCAAGCTGGACGAGACCCTCGAGCTCACCGCGCACGCGGAGGAGATCGGCGCGGACGCCGTCCTCGTGATCACCCCGTACTACGCCAGGCCCACCCAGGAGGGCCTGTTCCAGTGGTACGACACGGTCGCCGGTGCCCACCCCGACCTGCCGGTCTTTATCTACAACGTGCCGTCACGCACGGCCGTGGACATCTCGCCTGAGACGGTCGCCAGGCTCAGGAAGAAACGCGCCAACATCGTCGGGGTCAAGGAGACGACCAAGGACTTCGAGCACTTCTCCCGCGTGCTGCACCTGTGCGGCAGGGACACCGTGGTGCTCTCCGGCATCGAATTGCTGTGCCTTCCTCTGCTCGCCCTCGGCGGCGCCGGCTTCGTCAGCGCGGTCGCGAACATCGCGCCGTGGGCCACCGCTCGGATGTACGACCGCTGGCGGGCCGGAGGCCAGGACGAGGCGAGGAACCTGCACTACGCGCTGCACCCGCTGGTCGACGTGATCTTCACCGAGACCAACCCCGCCCCGGCCAAGTGGGTGCTGCAGCAGGCAGGCCTGCTGCACTCGGCGCATGTCAGGCCGCCGCTCGCCCCGCTCAGCGACCCGGCGAAGCAGCGGATCATGTCCCTGCTGCGGGAGGGGGCGGCGGTGCTCAACCCACCGGTGACCAAGCTGGCTCCGCTGAACTAGAACCACGGCCCGTTCTGAAAAAAATGAAAGAGGGAGCACCAGCGGTGACGAGCACAACGGCCGACAAGCTCAGCCCGCCGGAAGGCCTGCCGGACGTGCTTGAGCACTTCATCGGCGGCGGGCCCGCCGCCAGCGCGGACGGTGCGACGTTCGAGGTCGCGGACCCGGTGACCAACCGGCCGTACGCCATGGTCGCGGCGGGCGGCCCGCAGGACATCGACCACGCGGTTGCCGCCGCCCGCCGCGCCTTCGAGGCAGGGCCATGGCCGGGGCTGGCGGGCCGGGCACGCGCCACCGTGCTGAACAAGATCGCGGACGGCATCGAGGCGCGCGCCGCGCGGATCGCGGCGCTTGAGACCTTCGACACCGGCCTGCCGGTGACGCAGGCCCGCGGCCAGGCGGCGCGGGCCGCGGAGAACTTCAGGTTCTTCGCCGACATGGCGGTGACGCTGCACGAGGACGCGTTCCGCGCGGGAGACCAGCAGTTCGGCTACGTGATCCGCCAGTCGGCCGGGGTGGCCGGGCTGATCACCCCGTGGAACACCCCGTTCATGCTGGAGAGCTGGAAGCTCGCGCCGGCGCTCGCGGCGGGCTGCCCGGTGGTGCTCAAGCCGGCCGAGTGGACGCCGCTTTCTGCGAGCCTGCTGCCCGAGATCATGGCCGAGGCCGGGCTGCCGGACGGCGTGTTCAACCTGGTACACGGTATCGGCGAGGTCGCGGGCGCGGCGCTCGTCGCGCACCCAGGCGTGCCGCGCATCTCGTTCACCGGCGAGACGAGCACCGGGCGGACGATCATGGCGGCCGCCGCGCCGCACCTCAAGGGCCTGTCGATGGAACTCGGCGGCAAGTCGCCTTGCGTCATCTTCGCGGACGCGGACCTGGACCAGGCGGTCGACAGCGCGCTGTTCGGCGTATTCTCGCTGAACGGCGAGCGGTGCACGGCCGGCTCCAGGATCCTGGCCGAACGGGCGGTGTACGACGAGCTGGTGGAGCGGCTTGCCGACCGGGCGAAGCGGATCCGGGTGGGCGACCCCTCAGACGCCAAGACCGAGATAGGCGCGCTGGTCCACCCCGAGCACTACGCGCGGGTGCTTTCCTACGTGCGGGCGGGCCAGCAGGAGGGCGCGCGTCTTGTCGCGGGCGGCGCGCGGCCGGACGGCCTGCCGGCCGGCAACTACCTGGCGGCGACGGTCTTCGCCGACGTGGCGCCGTCGATGCGGATCTTCCGCGAGGAGATCTTCGGGCCGGTCGTGTGCGTCACCCCGTTCGAGGACGAGGCCGCGGCGATCGCGCTGGCTAACGCCACGCCCTACGGGCTCGCCGCGTACATCTGGACCAGAGACCTGGCCCGCGCGCACCGCGTCGCGCATGCCGTGCAGTCCGGCATGACCTGGCTGAACTCGCACAACGTGCGAGACCTGCGGACGCCGTTCGGCGGCGTCAAGGCGAGCGGGCTCGGCCGCGAGGGCGGGCTGCACAGCCTGGACTTCTACACTGAATCGCGGATCGTCCACATCCCGCTGGGAGACACCCGCGTACCCAGGTTCGGAGCCTGACCATGGCGCTCACACCGCCCGACATCGTCCGGGCCGCCTACGCCGAGCTGGTCGTGACCGACCTCGCCGCCTCCCGCCGGTTCTGGGTGGACGTGCTCGGCTTCGTGGTCACCCACGATTCCGGGAGAACGCTTTACCTGCGCGGGTACGACGAGCTCACCCACCACAACCTGATCCTGCGCGAGGGCCCCGCGGCCGCTGCGGCCCGCCTCGCCTACCGCGTCCGCACCCCGGCGGACCTGGACCTGGCCGAGGCCTTCTACGGGACGCTCGGCCGGCGCACGCTGCGGGTCCCGGCGGGGGGCACGCCGGGGGTGGGGGAGGCGGTCATTGCGGAGGACCCGCTGGGCTTCACCGTCGAGTACTTCGCCGACGCCCGTTACGTCGACCGCCTGCAGCAGCGCTACGACCTGCGGCGCGGCGCCGAGGTCGCGCGGCTTGACCACTTCAACATCGTGGTGCCCGACGTGCCCGCGGCGTACGAGTACTACCGGTCCCTCGGGTTCGGGCTGTCAGAGACCATCGAGGACGGCGACACGCTGTACGCGGCCTGGATGTTCCGCAAGCAGACCGTGCACGACGTGGCGTTCACCGGCGGCGACGGGCCGCGCCTGCACCACCTTGGTTTCTTCGCCCACGAGGCGCACCAGGTGCTGCGGATCTGCGACATCCTCGGCTCGCTTCACGAGGAGTCACGGATCGAACGCGGGCCTGGGCGGCACGGGGTTTCCAACGCGTTCTACGTCTACCTGCGCGACCCGGACGGGCACCGGGTCGAGATCTACACCAGCGACTACTACACCGGCGACCCGGACCACCCGGTCCTGCGGTGGTCGGTACGGGATCCGCGGCGCCGCGACTTCTGGGGCCACGCGGTGATCCCGTCCTGGTACACCGAGGCCAGCGCCGTCCTCGACCTTGACGGCAACCCCCGCCCGCTGGTCCCGCAGCAGCAGCCCGCCGAGGTCAAGGTCGGGGCCGACGGCTTCACCGGCTAGGACCGGCTAGGACCGGCTAGGACCGGCTAGGACCGGCCCGGCCCGTCGACGTGGTTGACCGTAAGCTCGCCGTCGGCGAGGCGGGCGCGGAGGACCTTCTTGTCGAACTTGCCGACCGCGGTCTTCGGGATCTCCTCGACGAACGTCCAGTTCTCCGGCACCTGCCAGCGGGCCACCCGCGGGGCGAGGAAGTCAGCGAGCTCCTCGGGCTTGGCCTGCATACCGGGCCGCAGCACCACGCTGGCCAGCGGGCGCTCGCCCCATCGCTGGTCCGGCATGCCGATCACCGCGGCCTCCTGCACGGCCGGGTGCGCCATCAGCTGGTTCTCCAGGTCCACCGAGGAGATCCACTCGCCGCCGGACTTGATCACGTCCTTGATCCGGTCGGTGATGGTGAAGAAGCCGCGGTCGTCGATCGTGCCCACGTCGCCGGTGCGCAGCCAGCCGTCGTGGAACTTCTCCGGGGCGGCGTCCAGGTGGTAGGAACCGGTGACCCAAGGGCCGCGGACCTCGATCTCGCCCTCGCTGACCCCGTCCCACGGCAGCACCTCGCCGTTCTTGCCGACAAGCCGCATCTCGACTCCGTGGATGACCCGGCCCGCGCGCATCCGCCAGTCCAGGTCCTCGGGTGTCCCCTCGGGCACCCCAGCGGGCGGCAGCGCCAGCCCGCCCACCGGGCTCATCTCGGTCATGCCCCAGCCCTGGATGATGCGCAGGCCGTAACGATCCTGCAGCCGCTCCAGCATGACCCGCGGCGCGGCGGCGCCGCCGGAGTTGCCCAGCCGCAGCGAGGACAGGTCGATCTCGTGCGTCTGCCCGTAGTCCAGGATCGCGTTCCAGATGGTCGGCACGCCCGCGGTGACTGTCGTCTGTTCGGCGACGATAAACGCGGTCAGGTGCTCGGGCTGCAGGAACGGCCCCGGCATGTGCAGCGTCGCGCCGGAAAGGAACGCCGCGTACGGCAGGCCCCACGCGTTCGCGTGGAACATCGGCACGATGGCAAGCGCCCGGTCCGCCTCGGTGATGCCGAGCGGCGCCGCGATCGTCGCCATCGCGTGCAGGTAGGTGGACCGGTGCGAGTACACCACGCCCTTCGGGTCCCCGGTCGTGCCGCTGGTGTAGCACATCAGCGCCGCAGCCCGCTCGTCCAGCTCGGGCCAGTCGAAGTCCGGGCTTTCCGCGGCGAGCAGCTCGTCGTAGCGCAGCACCCGGTCGCCGAGCGCGGACGCGTCGCCGATGCCGTTAACGATGAACGCCTCGACGTTGGGCAAGTCGCCCGCAATCGACGCCAGCAGCGGGACGAGCGTGTTGTCGACGATGATGATCCGGTCCCCGGCGTGGTTGACGATCCTTGCGACCTGTGCGCCGGGCAGCCGGATGTTGAGCGTGTGCAGCACCGCGCCCATCGCGGGTACGCCGAAGTAGGCCTCGAGGTGCTCTTGGTTGTTCCAGCAGAAGGTCCCGACCGGGTCGCCGGCTCCGATGCCGAGCCGGGCCAGCGCGCCCGCCAGCCGTCCCGCGTTGGCCGCGACCTGCTTGTACGACGCGCGGCGGGGACCCGAGCCGGTCCATGTCACGCACTCGCTGCCGCCGTACACCGCGGCGCCGTGCCGCATGATCGCGCCGATCGTGAGCGGAAAGTCCTGCATGGTGCTGCGGATCATCGGGCCCCATCCATACGCCGTTACAGCCGTGCCTACTGGGCGGTACGGTAGGACGCGCCGGGGACCTGAGTCAATTGCCCGCCCAGGTGGAGGTGCCCAGGTGCAGCTCAGGAGCCCCGCTGCCCGCTCGGGCCCCACTCCCGCCGGAAGTACTCGAGGATCTCGCTCGCCTGCTCGTGGCTGACCTCGACCAGTTCATTGGAGAAGTCACCGCGTTCCCACTCGGCGATTACGGGGGTGAAGCTCCAGCTGAAGTCATCGCTCATGGCTTCATCGGACGGACCGTCGTCGTGTTCAAGGCGCCGGACCAGGCCCCGAGGATTATCGAGAGTGTTGCTGCCGCCGACGATCGCATAATAGGTGATCTTGTTTGACACCTAGAATCCTTCCTTCCGGTAGTCGGGGATATCCACAGCGCTGTCTGGAACCTGGACCCGAGAAGACACTTCGCGCTGGAACGCGTGCAACTTGCGCAATTCGGCCCTGCTGGTTGTCGGGTTCCGGATTCGCTCGTAGGCGGTGTGGGTCACGTGGTGCTTGGCGTGGAAGCTGTCCGGCGTGTGGAACTGCACCTCGAACCGCAGCCCGTTCGAAGCCGCCCAGCGCGTATTGATCCCCTTGTATTCGGGATTCGTCCACCAGTTCTGCGAGTAGTACATTTCGTAGCCACGGCTTTCAAACCGTTCCTTGATGTCGTAGTAGCCTTGGGTGTAGGACTCGGGCTGGAAGCAATAGGTATATCGGATCCCGTCGGGAACCTCGCGCAGCGCCTCGGTCGCGGTCATGCCCGGCTCGACCTCCAGTTGCTCGGCGATCTTTTCGCTGAGTCGGTCCTCGCCCTTGAGGCGGTGGTCGAAGCCCTCCAGCCAGCCGCCGTGCTTGTCGTTATTCTCCTGCTCGATGGCCTGCGCGTCCGCGGAGAACGTCGGCTCGGCATCGCGGAGCCGGCCGATCGCCTCGCGGGTTTCCGGCGGGTCAGCGGGACGGTCCGTCGCGACCCGCGGTTTTTCTGGCCAGTGCTGCAGGTGCCTGGCCCACTTGTCCGTAAACCCGGGC